>Ga0075471_10002170_pt1 | contig 12949 bp, 8 predicted proteins | sample DEB19_08_DNA_2_FD_74787 | JGI IMG/M metagenome (GOLD analysis project Ga0075471, IMG submission 74787) | Aqueous microbial communities from the Delaware River and Bay under freshwater to marine salinity gradient to study organic matter... | ecosystem: Environmental > Aquatic > Marine > Coastal ... | reverse complement strand
TTTCCGGCTGGGTGGCAAAGGTGGAGGAGGCGGGGGAAGCCTTCTGGCTGTTGAAGCCCACAACTTACATGAACGAGAGCGGCCGGAGCGTCGGCGCGCTCCTTCGCTTTCACCGTATCGAGGCGCCAGAGATGCTGGTGGTGCACGACGAGCTGGATTTGCCTCCCGGCACCGTCAGGTTGAAAAAGGGCGGCGGGACTGGCGGCCACAACGGCCTGCGCTCGATCGATGAATCCATGAGTACGCGAGATTTCTGGCGCCTTCGCATCGGCATCGGCCACCCGGGCCACAAGGATGAAGTTGCCGACTTCGTGCTGCACGAAGCACGGCGCGAGGAACAGGTTGCCATCGACGAGGCGCTCGACCGCAGCCTCGGCCTGCTGCCGCGATTGGCGAGCGGGCGCTTGAACGACGCCATGACGTGGTTGCACACCGTGCCGAAGCCTGCGACGCCGGCGGCTGGCCCAGACAAGGACACACCATGACTTTGCAATGCGGCATCGTCGGCCTGCCCAACGTCGGCAAGTCCACGCTCTTCAACGCCCTCACCAAGGCGGGCATCGCCGCGGAAAACTATCCCTTCTGCACCATCGAGCCCAACGTCGGCGTCGTGGAAGTGCCGGACCCGCGCCTGGCCAGGCTCACCGACATCGCCAAGCCGCAAAAGGTCGTCCCGGCCATCGTGGAGTTCGTGGACATCGCCGGCCTGGTGGCGGGCGCCTCGAAGGGTGAGGGCCTGGGCAACCAGTTCCTTGCAAACATCCGGGAAACCCAGGCGATTGCCAACGTCGTTCGCTGCTTCGAGGATGAGAACGTCGTGCACGTGGCGGGCCGAGTGGACCCGCTCTCCGACATCGAGGTGATCCAGACGGAGCTCGCGCTCGCCGACCTTGCAAGTGTCGAGAAGGCGCGCGAGCGGCACATTCGCCCGGCGCGCGCCGGCGACAAGGAGGCTGCGAAGCTGGTCGCGGTGCTCGAAAAGGTCCACAAAGGGCTCGATGCATTGAAGCCCGTGCGTGCGCTGGGCCTCGACGCGGAGGAGCTCGAGCTGCTCAGGCCCCTGTGCCTCATCACGGCGAAGCCAGCCCTGTATGTCGCCAACGTCGACGAGAAGGGCTTCGAGAACAACCCCCTGCTCGATCGCGTTCGGGAGTACGCGGCGAAGGAGCACGCGCCGGTAGTCGCCATCTGCGCCAAGATCGAGAGCGAGATCGCCGACCTCGACGGGGAGGAAAAGCAGGTTTTCCTCGCCGACATGGGCATGACCGAGCCCGGCCTGGACCGCCTCATTCGGGCCACTTACGACCTATTGGGGCTTCAGACCTACTTCACCGCAGGCGAAAAAGAGGTGCGGGCTTGGACGGTTCGCAAGGGAGCGACAGCGCCGCAGGCGGCGGGCGCCATCCACACGGATTTCGAGAAGGGCTTCATTCGCGCCGAGGTGATCGCTTTCGACGATTACGTGGCGCTGGGGGGCGAGCAGGGCGCCAAGGAAGCGGGGAAAATGCGGCTGGAAGGCAAGGAGTACATCGTCAAGGACGGCGACGTGATGCACTTTCGCTTCAACGTCTGAGCTTTCCTTGACCCCGGGGCGCCGAATCCCCAAAATAAGCGGTTCGCCGGCGAGTTAGCTCAGTGGTTAGAGCAGCGGAATCATAATCCGTTGGTCCGGGGTTCAAATCCCTGACTCGCCACCAACACCCCTCGGGCGCTGCTTCGTTCCGGCAGCGCCCGAGTTGTTTCAAGATCCCTGCCCGGAATCAACCTCCGAGACCGAGGACCATGCGCATAACGACCCTGCTTGTCGCGGCCGCTGCCGCCGTAGCCCTCCCCCCGCCAGCCTTGTGCGCGGGCAGCAAGCCCGCCGGCCCCCAGCTCGGGGCCTTCGGCATCGAAACTGAATGGATGGACACCGCTGTCCCCGCGGGCGATGACTTTCATCGCCACGCGAGCGGCAAGTGGCTCGCCACGGACCGCATCCCCGCGGATCGCTCCATCTACGGCAGCTTCGAGAAGCTGCGCCAGCAATCGGATGAGCGCACGCGCGCCATCCTGGAAGATGCAGCGCGCTCGAAGGCCGCCCCCGGCGCCGTTGAGCGAAAAGTGGGGGACTTCTATGCGTCGTTCCTTGATGAGGCTCGGGTGGAGTCGCTCGGGCGCAAGCCCATCGAGCCGGATCTCAACCGGCTCGAGGCCATCAAGTCGCGAGACGATGTGCACGCGTACCTCGAGCACAAGGCGAACCGCGGCGGGCCGACCCCCATACGCTTCTGGGTAGCCGTCGACGAGAAAGACGCAAACCAGTATGTGGTGTCGGTCTCCCAGGGCGGGCTTGGCCTGCCGGACCGGGACTTCTACTTCAATGACGAGCCGCGCTCAACCGACATCCGCAAGAAGTACGTCGCCCACATCGCAAAGCTGCTCTCCCTCGCTGGCATCGGGGGCGCTGATGCGAAGGCGAGCGCGGTATTCGAGCTGGAGAAGTCGATCGCGAGCGCGCACTGGACGCGCGCCGAGAGCCGCGACCGCGACAAGGCCTTCAATCCGACCACCATCGCGGAGCTGGAGTCGCAGGCGCCGGGCTATCCCTGGAGGCGCTTCCTCGCTGCGACGGGGCTCGATGTCCGCCCGACGCTCGTCGTGCGCCAGCCTTCCGCCATCGCGGCAACGGCAAAGATCCTCGCCGACGCGCCGCTGGAAACGCTGCGCGCGTACTTTGCGTTTCACCTGATCGCGGACGCCGCGCCTTATCTGAGCAAGGCCTTCGCGCAGGAGCGGTTTGCGTTCGCCGAGCGCACGCTGCGCGGCACGCCCGAGATGCCGCCCCGCTGGCGCCAGGCCGTGACGGCGGTGAACCAGGCGATGGGCGAGGGCATCGGTGAGCTTTGGGTAGCCCGGCACTTTCCCCCGGATGCCAAGGCCCGAATGGAAAAGCTCGTCGCCAACGTCAAGGTGGCGTTTGCCAAGCGTATCGACGCGCTCGACTGGATGGGGCCCGAGACCAAGCGCGAGGCGCACGCCAAGCTCGCGGGCTTCAACACCAAGATAGGCTACCCGGAGAAGTGGCGCGACTACAGCGGGCTCGAGGTGCGCCGCGACGACCTGGCCGGCAACATGCAGCGCGCGTCCGAGTTTGCCGCCAAGCGACAACGCGAGCGCCTGGGAAAGCCCACCGATCGCGGTGAGTGGGGCATGGCGCCGCAGGTCGTCAACGCCTACTACAACGCGACGTTCAACGAGATCGCCTTTCCTGCGGCGATCCTGCAGCCACCGTTCTTTGACCCGGCTGCGGACGATGCGGTGAATTACGGGGCCATCGGCGGCGTGATCGGCCATGAGATCGGCCACGGGTTTGATGACCAGGGCCGCAAGTACGATGCCAAGGGCCAGCTGCGCGATTGGTGGACGGCGGAAGACGGCAAGCGCTTTCGCGACCGCTCCGATCGCTTGGTCGCCCAGTACAACAGTTACTGCCCCCTACCCCCCGCAGGCTGCATCAATGGGCGAGTCGCGCTCGGTGAAAACATTGGCGACCTGGGCGGGCTGCAGATGGCTTACGAGGCCTATCGCTTGAGCCTTGCCGGCAAGGAGGCGCCGGTGCTGGGCGGCCTCACAGGCGACCAGCGCTTCTTCCTCGCCTGGGCGCAAGTGTGGCGCGCGCAGCAGCGCGAAGCGGCGCTTCGCAGCCAGCTCACCGTGGGCCCGCACAGCCCGGCGATGTTCCGCGTCAATGGCGTCGTGCGCAATGTCGACGCGTGGTACGCCGCCTTTGGCGTGAAGCCGGGCGACAAGCTCTACCTGCCGCCGGAAGAGCGGGTTCGCATCTGGTAGCCCGGCGATGAGCGACTCTGCGCGCAAGGTCTACGTTCGCACCTTCGGGTGCCAGATGAACGAGTACGACTCGGACAAGATGGCCGATGTGCTTCGCGAGGCCGGTGGCTATGAGAAGACGGACCGGCCGGAAGAGGCCGATCTCATCCTGCTCAATACCTGCTCGGTGCGCGAGAAGGCGCAAGAGAAAGTCTTCGCCGACCTCGGGCGGCTGCGCCCCCTGAAGGCGGCGCGCCCGGGCGTGCTGATCGGGGTTGGCGGCTGCGTGGCGAGCCAGGAAGGCGAGGCCATCGTGCAGCGCGCCCCGTTCGTGGATGTCGTCTTCGGCCCGCAAACCCTGCACCGCCTTCCGGACCTGATCGAAGGCCGCCGGCAAACAGGGCGCCCGCAGGTGGACATCTCCTTTCCTGAAATCGAGAAGTTCGACCACCTGCCCCCCCCCAGGGTCGAAGGGGCCAGCGCGTTCGTCTCGATCATGGAAGGCTGCAGCAAGTACTGCAGCTTCTGCGTCGTCCCCTACACGCGGGGCGAGGAAGTCTCGCGGCCATTCGCGGATGTGATGGCGGAGGTGCGGGCGCTGGCGGAGCGTGGCGTAAAAGAGGTGACTTTGCTGGGCCAAAACGTGAACGCCTACGTAGGCGCGCTTGACGACGGCACGCCTGCGGACTTCGCCTTGCTGCTCTCACATGTCGCAGGCCTCAGTGCCATCGAGCGCATTCGCTACACCACCTCCCACCCGCTCGAGTTCTCGCAACGCCTTATCGACGCCCACGGGCGCATCCCCAAGCTTGTCTCGCAGGTGCACCTTCCCGTTCAATCGGGCTCGGACCGCATTCTTGCGGCGATGAAGCGCAACTACACCTCGCTCGAGTACCGCTCGATCATTCGTCGGCTGCGCGCCGTGCGGCCTGACATCTCGCTCTCGAGCGATTTCATCGTCGGCTTCCCCGGCGAGACCGAGGCCGATTTCGAGCAGACGATGAAGCTGGTGGAGGACATTCGCTTCGACGGCGCTTTCAGCTTCATTTACAGCCCCCGCCCCGGCACGCCTGCGGCGAGCCTCTCTGACGAAACGCCCCACGAGGTGAAGCTGGCCCGGTTGCAGCGCTTGCAGGCACGGCTCCAGGAATTCGCGGGGGAATACTCGCGCGCCATGGTTGGAAGCGTGCAGCGCGTGCTCGTCGAGGGGAGGGCGAAGAAGAACCCGTCCGAGTGGGCGGGGCGCACGGACAACAACCGCGTCATCAACTTTCCGGGGCCGGCGAATCTCGGCAGCGGCTTCGTTGAGCTCACCGTCACGGCTGCGTTGCCGCACAGCCTGCGTGGCGAGCTCGTGCCCGCGGCAGCCCCCCAACCCGTTTGATTCACCTTGTCGCCTGATAACAATAGAGAGGATTAGTCATGAAAACCCGTCTGCCCCGTCTCCTGGCTTGCGCTGCCGCCGCAGCGGTGGGCCTCGTCGTCGCCCAGGACACGCCCCCTGCAGGCGCGCCTCCCGCTGGGCCTGGCGCGCGCCCCGCTGGCCCGCCTGCCGGCGCGGCAGCGGTCCCCGGTGCGCCCACGCGGGCTTTCAAGGACGTGCTTAAGGACGCCAAGGCGATGCCGGGCCACTTCACCCTTCACCAGAAGGATGAGAAGGTCTGGATCGAAATCCGCCCGGATCAGTTCGACAAGCCATTCTTCTTTTCCTACAACATCCCCCGTTCGATCGGCGAGCGCGGCCTCTACGGCAGCCAGATGGGCGGCTCGGAGCTGGTGGTGTTCAGGAAAATCGGCAACCAGGTGCAGCTGATTGCCAAGAACGCGGAGTTCTTTGCCAAGGAGGGCACGCCCCAGGCTCAGTTCGTGTCCGAGTCCTTCTCCGACAGCCTCATGGCCAGCGCCCCGGTCGCCTCACTCCCGAGCCCGGAAAACAAGGCGGTGATCGTCGAGGCGAACGCGATGCTCTTTACTGACATCCCGGGTTACCTCACGCGCCTGGAGGCGGCTTTCCGCATGCCCTTCGCGCTCGACACGCGAAACACCAGCATCTCCCGCGTCACCAACACCGAGCACCTCACGGGCATCCAGGTGAACGCGCATTACGCCGTGCCGAAGCTCTCCGCGCCGCCGCTCACGCCCTCGCCGGTGCCAACCCCGCCGCCGCCGCGCGCCACGCCGGACCCGCGCAGCCTCTTCGTGGGCTTCCAGTACAGCTTTGCGAAGCTTCCGGCCGAGCCGATGCGGACTCGCAAGGCCGATGAGCGCGTGGGCTACTTCACGACTGCCCGTGTCGATTACACGGACGACGTTGCCGTGAAGACCAAGACGCATTTCGTGAGCCGCTGGCGCCTGGAGAAGAAAGACCCCGCCGCCGCCGTCTCGGAGCCTAAGGAGCCCATCGTCTTCTGGCTCGACAAGAACATTCCGGAGAAGTATCGCCAGAGCGTTGCCGACGGCGTGCTGGAATGGAACAAGGCCTTCGAGAAGGCCGGCTTCAAGAATGCCCTCGTCGTCAAGCAGCAGACGCCACAGGATGACTTCGACACCATGGACGCGCGCCACGCGTCGATCCGCTGGTTCACAGGCTCGGACGTGGGATTTGCCATTGGCCCCTCCCACAAGGACCCGCGCACGGGTGAGATTCTCGACGCCGACATTGGCTTCTCGGACGTCTTCGCCCGCGGCGCGCGCCGCCTCGTCACTGAGGACCTCGGCCGCCCGCTGCTCGTTGACCCGAACGCCGACGTGATCGCCGACCCCCTGCGCGCGCACAAGGGTTTCCTGGCGTGCAACTACGGAAGCTTCGCGGCGCAGGAGCTGCACTTCGCGATGGACCTCCTCGAAGCCCGCGGCATCGACATGGATAGCCCCGAGGCTGAGAAGCTCGCGCAGGCTTACGTGAAGGACGTGATGATGCACGAGGTGGGCCACACCCTCGGGCTGCGGCACAACTTCCGCGCTTCCATGGCCTACAGCCTCAAGCAGCTTCAGGACCCGGCCTTCACGCGCGCCAACGGCATCACGACCTCGGTGATGGATTACACGCCCTTCAACATCTCGCCGCGCGGCGAGATCCAGGGCGAGTACGTCACGAGCACGCTCGGGCCCTATGACTACTGGGCGATCGAATACGGCTACCGCCAGTTCGACCCGAAGGATGAGGCCGCGGCACTCGCGAAGATCGCTGGCCGCTCGACCGAGCCCACGCTTGCCTTCTCCACCGACGAGGACGCGGGCTACGGCAACCGGTACGTGGGCATCGACCCGGACGTGAACCGCTTCGACCTGGGCAGCGACCCACTTGCCTACTACAAGCGGCAGATGAAGCTCGCGCGCGAGCTGTGGGATCGGCTCCAGGACATGAAGCTGGAGGATGGCGCCAGCTACGAGCGCCTGACGCGCAGCTTCTCGAGCGGCTTCCGCTCCGTGAGCCGCGTTGCGCCGCTCGCCGCCAAGTACGTGGGCGGCGTCACCACCCGACGCGACCGTGCGGGCAGTGGCCGCGCGCTATTTGAGCCCGTCCCGGCCGATCGGCAGCGTGAGGCGCTGAAGCTCATCGCCGATGACTTCTTCCGGGCCGAGAGCTTCCGTTTCAAGCCGGAGTTCATCGGCCGCCTGGCGATCGACCAGTTCGACCGTCCCGCGAACCCCGAGGTCTCGGTATCGAACTCGGTGCTGGGCATCCAGAAGTCCATCCTGGACCAGGTCCTGTCGGACCCGGTGGCGGCCCGCCTCATCGAAGCGCCCGAGCGCTCGACGAATCCCGGCCGGGCACTGCGCCTGTCCGAGGTGTACGACACCCTGCAGGCTGCGATCTGGAGCGAGGCGCGCACCGGGCAGGAGCCCGCGCTGATGCGCCGCAACCTCCAGCGCGAGCACCTGCGTCGCATGGCTACCGCGATCGTGAAGCCCACGCCGACGCTGCCGCCGGATGCGCGGGCGCTGATGCGCGAAAACGCGCGGTCGCTCGCCGCATTGCTGCGCGAAGCGCGGGCGAAGCCAGGCCTGTCGAAGGAGGCGCGCGCGCACTACTCCGACAGCCTCAACACGCTCGAAGAGACGCTGAAGGCCTCGCTGCAGCGCGCGGGGGTGTGAAGGCGCTGTGAAGCCGCAGACGCAGGAAGTACAGTTCACGCCGGTCGATAACAGCCGGCTGGCCATGCTCTGCGGCTCGCTGGATGAAAACCTGCGGCAGATCGAGACGGCCTTTGACGTCTCAATCGCCCGCCGGGCGGAGCGTTTCACGGTCACGGGCGAGCCTGGCAACATCGGGCTTGCCTCCGCTGCGTTGCGCCGTTTCTACGATTTGGCGGCGCGCGACCTCTCGGTTGAGGATATCCAGTTGGGATTGGTGGAGATCGCGCGGATTCCGCCCGGAACCTCGGTTGAGGTGGCGCTTAAGCTGCCTCGCCGCTCGGAGCTCTCCGCTCGCACGCCCCGCCAGGCGCAGTACCTGAAGCAGATGCAGGCTCACGACATCACCTTTGGCGTGGGCCCTGCAGGCACCGGCAAGACCTTCCTTGCCGTGGCTGCCGCGGTGGATGCCTTCGAGCGCGACGCGGTCAAGCGGATTGTGCTGACGCGCCCGGCGGTGGAAGCAGGCGAGAAGCTGGGATTCCTGCCCGGGGACCTCGCGCAGAAAGTCGACCCTTACCTGCGCCCGCTCTACGATGCGCTCTATGACCTGATGGGGTACGACAAGGTGAGCCGGCTCTTCGAGCGCGGCGCCATCGAGGTGGCGCCGCTTGCGTTCATGCGCGGGCGCACGCTCAACCACGCCTTCGTGATCCTGGATGAGGCGCAGAACACCACGCCTGAGCAGATGAAGATGTTCCTTACCCGCATCGGCTTCGGCTCCCGCGCCGTGGTCACGGGCGACGTCACGCAGATCGACCTTCCGCGCGGGCACTCGTCGGGCCTCGTGGACGCACGCAACGTGCTCTCCGACGTGCGCGGTATTGCGTTCACGGTGTTTCAGTCCGAGGACGTGGTGCGTCACCCGCTCGTGCAGGCGATCGTGGACGCCTACGAGCGACACGGGTCGAAGAAGAAATGACAGCGCCACGCCTGCGCCTCACGGTGCAGCGGGCTTCCCGGGCTCGCCACATTCCTGCCGACGCGACTTTGCGACGCTGGGCGAGGGCGGCGCTTCGGCATGACGCGCAGGTGACGATCCGGTACGTGGCCGATCGCGAGGCGCGCGGCCTCAACCGGGATCACCGGGGCCGGGCGTACGCCACCAACGTGCTCACCTGGATTCTGGGCGCCTTGCCGGGCGGTGCCCTTGCCGGTGACGTCGCGATTTGTGCGCCGGTGGTGGCGCGAGAGGCACGTGAGCAGGGCAAGGCGGTGGAGGCCCACCATGCCCACCTGGTCGTGCATGCGTTGCTGCACCTGCAGGGCTGGGATCATGAGCGCTCGCCCGCCGAGGCGGGGCGCATGGAGCGGCGAGAGCGTGAAATCCTCAGGCGGCTGGGGTTTCCGGACCCGTATGGCCCCGCGCCGCGGAGCCGTACGGGCGCCCTCTGCTAGAGTAAATCGACTTCCATGGACGAAACCGCCAAGCCGAGCCTGCTCGAGCGCCTGTCGCAGCTCATGTTGCGGGAGCCCGAGGATCGCCAGCAGCTCGTGGGCCTGCTGCACTCAGCCTTCGAGCGCCACATTCTCGACGGTGACGCGCTATCGATGATCGAGGGCGTCCTTCAGGTCTCGGAGACGCGGGTGGCCGACGTCATGATTCCCCGCTCGCAGATGGACATGATTGATGTCGAGCAGGCGCCGGAAGACTTCGTGCCTTTCGTCATCGAAACGGCGCACTCGCGCTTTCCTGTCTACGAGGGCAATCGGGACAATGTCATCGGCATCCTGCTTGCCAAGGACCTGCTGCGCTTCTACGCCGAGGAGTCTTTCGATTTCCGCGACATGTTGCGGCCCGCGGTGTTCGTGCCGGAGTCCAAGCGGCTGAACGTGCTGTTGAAGGAGTTTCGCGCAAACCGCAACCACATTGCGATCGTGGTCGACGAGTACGGCGGGGTGGCGGGCCTGGTGACCATCGAGGACGTCATCGAGCAGATCATCGGCGACATTGAGGACGAGTTCGATTTCGACGAAACCGAGGACAACATCCTCGCCGACCGTAACGGGCGGTTTCGCGTCAAGGCAGTGACTGAAATCGGCGACTTCAACGCGCACTTCGACACGGCGTTCCCGGACCACGATCACGACACCGTTGGCGGGTTGGTTCTCGCTCGGTTCGGCCGCATGCCCAAGCGCGGCGAGTCGGTGCTGATCGACGGCATGGCATTGCAGGTCATTCGCGCCGACAGCCGCAAGATCCACACCCTGCTCGTCGAGCGTCGCTCGCCAGCCTCGCCGGCCAAAGAGGCGTGACGGTGCCAGCCGTTGGGCGGCCGTTCGCCTGGCGGCGGGCCGGCCTCGCGGCGCTCGCCGGCGCAGCGGCCGTGCTGGGGTTCGCGCCGTTCTACGCCTGGCCGGTGCCCATCGCGGCGCTCGCCGTCCTCTTTCTCCTGTGGTCGCGGTGCGAGAGCCCGCGGCAGGCTGCGCTGACGGGCTTTGCATTCGGCCTCGGGCTCTTTCTCGCCGGAGTGTCGTGGGTCTACGTGAGCCTCCACGTTTACGGGCACATGCCCGCGCTGTTGGCGGGTCTCGCCACCCTTCTTTTTTGCGCCTACCTCGCGCTTTTTCCCGCGGCGGCCGGGTGGCTCGTCAAGCGATTGGCGCCATGTCCGGGCACGGCGGCGGTTCTCCTCGCCATGCCCGCGGCCTTTGTCCTGCTCGAGTGGGTACGCGGTTGGCTTTTTTCGGGCTTCCCCTGGCTCGTGACGGGCTACTCGCAGGTGCCCTATGGGCTATTGGCTGGCTGGGCGCCGTTGGTGGGCGCTTATGGTGTTTCGCTGGCGACGGCTGTTGCTGCAGGGCTGGTGGCTTCCTTTGCGCTGGCGCCGCGACGGTCTCGCGCGCGGGTGCTGTTTGGGGTGGCGTTTGTTCTCTGGCTCGCAGGGGGTGGCGCATTGCGGCTGGCGTCCTTCACCCAGCCGGCTGGCGCACCCCTCAGTGTGGCGCTCCTGCAGGGCAACGTCCCGCAGGATCGCAAGTGGCTCCCCGAGGTCCGCGACGAAACGCTCCGTGATTACCTGAACCTCATCGTGCGCAGCGATGCTCGGGTGGTGGTGCTGCCTGAGACGGCGCTGCCCACGTTCCTGGACTCGCTGCCGACCGGTTACCTCGAGGCCATACGATCGCACGCCGAGAGAGCGGGCAAGACGGTGCTCATCGGCACGGTGGAGCGGGTATTTGTCGGCCGTGAGTCGAGGTATTTCAACAGCGTCGTCGATGTGACGCAGCCCGGTGCGGCAGCCTATCGAAAGCGGCACCTCGTCCCGTTCGGCGAGTTCATTCCGCCCGGCTTTCGCTGGGTGCTTGCGGTGCTGCAGATCCCGCTCACGGATTTCGTTGCGGGCGCGCCGGATCAGCCACCACTCGCAGCAGGCGGTGCCCAGTGGGCGGTGGCGATCTGCTACGAAGACATCTTCGGCGAGGAGCTGGCCTCTCAATTGCCCCAGGCGAGCCTGCTCCTCAATGTCTCGAATGACGCATGGTTCGGCCGCTCGTTGGCCGCCGACCAGCACCTCCAGTTTTCGCAGATGCGGGCCCTGGAGACGGGGCGCTGGATGCTGCGTTCGACCAACACGGGCGTGACGGCCGCGATTGACGAGACGGGGCGGGTGGTTTCGTCGCTGCCGCAGTTCACGATGGCTGCCCTCGCAGCCAGCCCGGTCCCCCGATTGGGCGAAACTCCGTATGTCAGGTGGGGGAACGGCGCTACCCTGCTGCTGATCGCCTTGGCTATCGTGGGCGCTTGCCTTCGTCTCGGCAAGCGGCCCACATCCCCCAGAGCGCCTCCACCAGATCGCGGGAAAACAGTTCGGCGTTGAACAGTCGGCTATTCATCAGGCGGCTACGGAGCCGTCTGCGGAGCTCAGAGAGCTCCTCGCCCGCCCTGGACTTTGCCAGAGCAATCGAGACGTAGCCCTCCTCGGAATCGGCTATCCAATCTGGCAGGCCCGCCGCAGAGAGCATTGATGCTCCCTGGCGGGCGAGCATCGTTGAGCCCGCCAATGTCACGGTGGGCACCCCCATCCACAACCCCTCGCAGGTCGTCGTTCCGCCGGGGTAGGGAAACGTATCGAGCAGGATATCCACTGCATTGAGGTCGGATAGATACTGCATTCGTGAACTTGCGCCCCTGAGGTCGACGCGATCCAAGGGGATACCAGCCCGTTCGAGGCGATTCTCGAAGGCGCGTTGCCTGTCCTGGGAGTCGAGGTTTGCGTTCTGTATCCGAAGTCGACTTCTGGGGCGGCTCTCGAGGATACGACCCCAAAGCGCCAGGACTCGGTCGTTGATTTTGGGATGGGCCTGAAAGCATCCGAAGGTGATGACTCCACTGGACTCAAGCGGGCCGGACTTTGGTTCCGGCGCCCAGGCAGGTGGGGTGAAACAAAGGCGGGTCGGCAGTCGCCAAATGTGTTCGACGAAATCACCTTCGGCTGTTGGGGGTACGCAGACTTCGTCTGCCAACACATAGTCGATTGCTGCCATGCCAGTAGTAGCGAAGTAGCCCAGCCACGAGACTTGCACCGGGGCGGGTTTCCAGGCCAGCACAGGCAGCCTGTTAAACACGGTGTGTCCCGATAGGTCGATCAGGACATGTACGCCCTCGTCGCGAATTCGTTTTGCAGCATCCAGGTCCGACAGGCCATTGAGGTTGTGCCATCCCTGCATCGCGGCGCGGAGGCGGTCGCTGGTTTCGTCCAGATAGGGGCACGAGGAAAAACCCACCCAGTCCACTCCCGATCCCCGGCTGCTTTGCAGCAACCCCTCCAGAAAATACCCAACCGGGTGAAATCGAAGGTCACCCGACAACAGCCCGACTCGCAGTCGCGGGGGATTTTCGTCGCCCTGCCAAGGTGGTAGCGGGGGCCTCGCCCGTACGGCGGCATCGTGTCCGAACAGACGAGCCTCGTTAAGGCGCTGCTGGGATGACGCGTTCTCAAGGTAGTTTTGTGTAAATAGCAGGGACGATCGGGCGGCAAAGTTGAGCGGGTCTTGTTGC
>Ga0075471_10002168_pt1 | contig 12960 bp, 6 predicted proteins | sample DEB19_08_DNA_2_FD_74787 | JGI IMG/M metagenome (GOLD analysis project Ga0075471, IMG submission 74787) | Aqueous microbial communities from the Delaware River and Bay under freshwater to marine salinity gradient to study organic matter... | ecosystem: Environmental > Aquatic > Marine > Coastal ... | reverse complement strand
GGATTTTCAAAGTTTCATCGCCAATTAATACGTAACTATTTCAATCACTTATCTCGCCGAAATCGTGGTGCGATACAGGTGCGACACGTATCAATTTTTAATTTTTACAGGGCTTTTCAGACGCTAGCCCGCCCTAATTTTGGGGTCGAATGTCGTTTAAACGACAAAATTTTTAGGCGATATTGAGGACCCGCCTGAAGTCACACAATGCGCTGATTTTTGTTGTGTTATGTGGTGGGCGGGCGTGCCCAGAGAGCCTGAGCACGCCCGACCTTGATCAGAACGCTCGCGACACCGTGGCGTATAGGTAACGACCCGTCGCATTGGCGAGGCTGCCGAAGTAACCGAAGTTAGTCGACGTCGTGGGCGGTGCCTTGTCTTCGATATTACGAACACCGAGTCGCAGCGATACGCCGTCTAATACGTCGTCTCGCTTTCGGAAATCGTACTGCCCATAAACACTGACCGTCGTCCAGCTGTCCACCTCAAAAAGCTGACCATTTACCGGCGCCGGGCCCGTATCGAAAACCGAGCCGACATAGTTGACGAACAAGCCGGCGCGCAACTGCTTTTGGCGCCAGGTAAGCGATGCTGAACCACGCCACTCCGGGTTGCCATTAACACCAATCTGGCTACCCGCAGCAGTGATGACGATGCCTGTACCGAGGCGGCCCGCGCTGTTGGCTGCGATAACCTTGCTAGCCATCTCAGTTGGCGATTGCTCGAACTTAGTCAACTTCGCTGCATTGGCAGTGAACGTAAACGAACCAAATCGTGTCCGGCGCAACTCGTAACGTAGGCTCGCATCGATACCGGCTAGCTCTCGCGGCGTGATATTGAAGTAGTTGTCGTTCACCTGCAGCAACTGCCCGACCTTATTCGTCCCGACCGGCGCATCACGCACAATGCTCGGATTGCTCTGCCCATCGAGCCGTAACAAATAATCGTAAAGAAGCTGAATTTGGGCACCTTCGATACCGATGACGTCCTTTTCCTTGATCGACCAGTAATCGACCGTCAAAGTCGCCGTTCCCAGATTTTCCGGCAGGAACGTTGGCTGGAAGATGAGGCCAGCGGAAATATTGTCCGCCTCCTCGGGTCCAAGAGCGCGGTTACCTGCACGCACTTCTATCGTGCTCGCTCCTGAGCACGTCACGACATTTATGCGACAGAATGAATAGTCGGTACGGGTATTAGATACTTGGGTACCAGCGCTGTAAAACTGCGGCAAGTTCGGCGCTCGGAACGCCTGAGAGGCGGAGCCTCGCAAGGCCAGCCACTCCGTAAGCGACCAGTTGAGTGCAATCTTCGGCTTAGTAACATCACCGAAATCGGAATATCGCTCCGTTCGGGCAGCGAGCTGAACATCTACCGACTGAACGAGCGGGATCTGCATGTCAGCAGAGACCAATGGCACCGCGAACTCGAGATGCGCGGAGATAATCGAACGATGAGCACGAACATCAGGCGACGGACTCGCGCCCATCACGTCCGTGCCGTAAGTGATACCCGTGACCACATCAGTGTATTTGATCGTGCCGTCGAGTCGTGGGTCACGGTTATCCACGTAGCTTTCGCGACGAACCTCGACGCCACCAGCTATACCGACTTCTCCACCGGGGAGCTTCAGCAAATCCGGCTTCGACGCCTTGAGGTCCCACATCGTGAGACTGGTTTCACTGATGCGATTTACGCCAACCAAGAAACTGGCAATCGTTGCCCGATCGCTCGAGGTGGTGTCCGGCGCAGAGTAGCGATCCTGATTGCCGCCATTGAAGGGGTTGTACGCATCCGGCGTCGACTTGGCGAGCGCTTGCTGGAAAAGAGTGTTACTGACTGCGTTAGTCGTGAAGTCGTCCGTCTTTGCCCAAGAGTGGACGATGGCTGACTCCCAGTCGAAACCGAACTTCTCGCCGCGTAGGCCAGCGAGCAACCGATAACTGTCGTCCGTAACTTCGTACACGCGTGGACCGGTATCCACCGGACGATACGTCGTCATTCGCAACGGCAGGCCCGTAACGGGGACATTCACGAGGTTCGGCAACCGATTCGGATTGGTAACGCCGTTAAAGGTCGTCGGGCCGAAGGGGTTGTAATAGCTCGATGCCGGCACCGAAATGACAGCACTTGCCAAAGGTGCAGACTGCTCGCGCAAGCCGTCGAAGATGGCGTGATAAACACCCGCTTCGCCAAAGAACTCGACGTCGCCGAATTCGCGACTGACCGTCGCGAAGGCGTTATAGCGATCGAGGCCGCCCTTTAGCGTGCGGTCGATGTTCTCGTCGTAACGCAGCTCGCGATCGACGGCGCCGGTGATCGTTCCGGCACGCAAGCAAAGATTACCGTTGTAAACGGTACTGCTGCAGCCCGCAGCGGTATTGGACGTCGGTTCGACGCGGAAAACACCCGATGTGGTCAGCGCCGTCGTGCCCTGACGTACGGCAACCGTCGACGGAATCACCGTAAACGAGCCCCAAGGTGACGAGGTGCTGCGATTGTCAAAAGAGGTGTCACCAGCCCAAGGTGTATCAGCCACTTTGGCACGGTGATCTTCGCTCGCGGTGTAATCGCGCTCACGGGCAAAAAGCGGATCGCGCGCGGTATAGCCGCCGAAAAACATGACTCGCGTACCGTTTTCTAGGCGTGTTCCCGCCTTGATATTGACCGTCGTCTCACGATGGCCGGTGCCCTCAGAACCTCCATACTGCGCCTCGACTCGCAGACCTTGAAAATCAGTTTCGAGCACGGTGTTCACGACGCCCGCCACAGCGTCGGTACCGTAGATTGCCGCCGCGCCATCGCGTAGCACCTCGACACGTTTGACGCCGGCAACTGGGAACGCGTTAGTGTTCGCGGTTTGTACTGGCACGAAATTTTCGGTTTGGGTTCCTGGTGCCGGCACGACCCGTCGGCCATTGAGCAACATAAGCGTATTACCGGTGCCCAGGTTACGAAGATTGATCGAGGAGGTATCGCCTCTTGCGTCGTTCAAGTTACCGGTCGTGCGCGCCTCTTGAAACTGCACGTCACCGGCTTGCGGGATTGAGCGGAATAGTTCGTCGCCCGACACAGCTGCCGTAGCAACAATATCCTCTTTGTCGAGTACGGTAACGGGCAGAACATCCGTTAGCTTGGCGCCCTTGATCTGCGAACCGACGATAACGACTTCCTCCAGTTTTTCGTCAGAATCTGACGGTGAGGCAGCGTCCTGAGCAGCGACCGTACCGGACAAAGCGGTCACGATCATGGACAGAATAAGAGTGTTATTTTTAGTAAACATTTATCAACCTCCCTGAGCAGTCGTCAGATTATCATGCCCGCTCCGCGATGGAGGAATTCGGTGATGTCGGGATATTTCGTACGTACCAAACAGACACTGAGTACTTTGCTCGTAGGAATCCTTCTCGCATTCCTGACAGTTTTGCCCGCGCAGGCTCAGCAGCAATCGCTGCTCGAGTATCCGAGCATCCATTCGCCCAAGGTCGGACTCCAGGGCATGGTCGTCAGCCAAAATGAGGCTGCCAGCGCAATAGGTGCCAAGGTGCTCGCCGATGGCGGCAACGCGATCGACGCTGCCATAGCCGTCGGGTTCGCTCTCGCTGTCACCCTGCCGCGCGCAGGAAATATCGGTGGCGACGGCTTCATGACGGTTTATCTCGCGGAACAACGGCAAGTTCGCGTGATCGATTTCAGAAGCGTGGCGCCGATGTCTGCCACGCTGGCGCAATTCGTCGACGACAGAGGCGAAGAGCGCCCTGAAGCATCGGTCGGCTATCGAGCCGCGGCAGTACCGGGGACGGTCGCCGGCCTATGGATGGCGCATCGTAAGTACGGCCGCAAGCCTTGGGCGAGCCTCGTCGATCCTGCTGCACGACTGGCACGCGAAGGCATTCTGCTGTCGGCGGATGAGGCCTTCGTGTTCGGGTGGGGTCGTAAGCGGCTTGGCGCGAGTGCGACTGCCCAGCGAACTTTTTTCAAAGCGGACGGTAGTGGCTACAAAGCAGGCGAGCGTCTGTTGCAGCCCGAACTCGCATGGACGCTCGAGCAAATCGCGGCGGGTGGCGCCGATGCCTTTTATCGCGGCGAAGTCGCCTCGCGAATCGAAACCGACATGCAACGCCATGGCGGTCTCATCACCCGAGCGGATCTTGCGGCCTATCAGGCAATCGAACGAGAGCCGCTAGTTGGAACCTATCGCGGCGTGACTGTCTACACTCCGCCGCCGGCGAGCGGTGGAGCATCGCTGCTGCTGATGCTCAATATTCTTGAGAATTTCGACCTTCAGAAGTCTGGCGCCGGATCGGCTCAAAGCCTTCATCTACTCGCCGAGACCATGCGCCTCGGACATCGCGATCGCGTTGCGCATCTTGGCGATACCGGATTCGCAAAAGTACCGCTGACTGGGATCACGTCGAAAGAATACGCGGCCAAGCGCGCCAAACTCGTGAACAGACGACGTGCCAGCTCGAACGACCACATACGAGCGGGCGATCCGTTTGCATATGAGAGTCCGAGCACCACTCATTTCTCCGTAGCCGATCGTCTCGGCAACGTTGTCTCTGTGACCTATACGCTTGGTTCCGATTTCGGATCGGGCGCGATGATCGACGGCGGCGGCTTCTTATTGAACAACCAAATGAATAACTTCAGCCACGAGCGCATGTGGCGCGCCGAGAAAGCGGGGGAAGCAGCGCCCCCGAACGCGATGCAAGCCGGTAAGCGCATGATGTCGACCATGATGCCCACGTTGATTTTCAAGGATGACAAGCCGTGGCTCGTGATCGGCACCCCTGGCGGCGGTCGAATCATAAACACCATACTTCAATTGGTGGTCAACGTGGTCGACTTCAAGTTGAACATCGACGAGGCGACCCACCAGCCGCGCATCTCCCAGAATGATGGTCCGCTCGAGGTGGAGCCCAACTTCAACCCCGATACCGTCGCACTGCTACGCAAGAAGGGTCACCGTATCCGTCAGAGCGAAACGATGGGGAGCACCCAATCTATTGCTATCGAGAAAGGTTATTTCTTCGGTTCTGCCGATCCCAGACGTCCTGGTGCCGCTGCCGTTAGCCCCTGAAAAAGAAATTGAGGAATGGCAACTAACCCCACTCCAATTCGAGTGCAATTTTTGTGTGCTCAAAAAGCCGCTCGAAGCATTCTCTAGTCGGCACTGCTTAATCATCGGGATGGAGATCGATTCCGTGCGTATTCCGCTCGCCGATCGATCAATACAAATTGCTTGGCAGTACGATCGCTCCATATGCAAAGTTACGCTGGTGTGCTTCGCTTTAAGCGTCGTCAAAGAGCTCTACACTAAATCAACCAAAACAACTTATTAATACCATTAGCCATCAATCACTTACACATCCCTTAATTCTGTGCGCGAGAGAATGTGTATGAAGCGACGTGTTTTGATGCATTGGTTATTCGCAGACCAACACTGCAGTTACTTTGTATTTCCAAACAAAGACTTTCATTTAAGAAAGTTATGATACTACGTGATACTCGATTAGTATGACTGCGCCAAAAGGCTAGCAGCAGCCCCGCGTAACGAGGCCGCCTCATCAGTAATCAGGGACACAGGGATTTCTTTCATCAACGGCGAGAAACGCCCTTTTTCCGTAAACCGCTCGACGAAGCCACCCGACAACAATCGATCGGATATTCTCGGCAGAATGCCTCCAGCGAGAAACACGCCACGAAAGCCACCAAACATCAACACGACGTCACCAGCGAAGTGTCCGAGTACTCTCAAAAACCTATCTATCGCCCAATCGGCCGCGGCATCTTGTCCATTCAAAGCGAAATGAACTATCTCGGCAGCAGTTGCGAGGTTATCGCCCTCGGGGCGTCTTCCAAGCCGCCCGCATTGGAATGCGTATAACCTCTCGATTCCTGGCCCACTGAGGATTCTTTCATACGAGACTCGCGCGAAGTCTCGTGATATGAAATCAAGCAGCTCTCGCTCGTCTTGATCTGTTGGCGCAAACGAGACGTGCCCCCCCTCGCTCGGCATGATAATGCCCGTATCACAATGACGAACGGCAACGCCCAAGCCAGTTCCAGGACCAAGAACAACCTCCGTCCCTTTTTCAGAGCCGCAACCCTCTTGAACAGTCGAGATTGAACTGACGGGCAAGTTATCCAAAGAAAATCCAAGCGCCTCAAAGTCGTTAAGCACCCGAAGATGGCGGAGGCCAAATTGCTCTTTAATTTCTGGGATCGAAAAACGCCATGGCGAGTTTGTAAACTGAACCTGCTGTCCAACCACAGCTGAAGCGACTGCGAGACTGGCGCCGTTCAGGTCCGCTCCGGTCAATTTCCGGCTTGCCAGATACGCGGCCATAGCAGCATCAAAATCGATGTAATCGCGAACACTGCGTGTTTCCCTATCGATGATATCGCCTTTACCGGGAGCATCGAGCGGATACCTATATAACGCAAACCGTGCGTTCGTTCCGCCAACGTCGCCAACCAGGACTGTTCCGAAATTTTTAGCAGCGCTCTTGAATGTCGAAGACTGGACCATTTCAAACACGTGGGTTTTTCCGAGACTCGTAAATTTTCATGTTGCCAAGTAGGCTGTCGTGGACTGGCGATGAATCAGCTTCGAGGTAATTTTTTCTACTCGTGAGGCATCGTAAACACCCTTACCCGAAACGATCTCAAGAAGCATTTCCGTCGCTCGCGAGGCCATTTCCTTGATTGGCTGACCGACCGTTGTCAGCGCCGGCCAAAGCTGAGTCGCCAACGGAATATCATCAAACCCGACTAAAGATAAATCGCGCGGAACAATTAACTGATTCTCGTGTGCGATTGTTAGAACGCCGGCCGCCATCTCGTCGTTAGCAGCAAATATCGCTGTCGGCTTCTCTGGCAGACTCAATAGCTTTTTCCCCGCTTCAATTCCGCAAGTAAAGGAATTGAAACCAGTAGCAATTAACTCCGGCTCAATAGCTATTTCAGCGTCCGTCATCGCGCGCAGGAACCCCGCGGTTCGCTGCTGTACTGCCAAATGTGCCGGATGGCCGGCAATGAACGCAATGCGGCGATGACCGAGGCTCAGCAGATAATTTGTCATTTCAAACGAGGAGCCCTCGTCGTTTGTTACCACACTCGGAAATATTGGTGCCGCCGTTCCGGGCGCGATCAAAGTCGTCGGTATTCCCTCGTCTGCAAGCGCCGCCACAATCGTGGCGTTGTCACACAACGGCGGCGTCAAGAGAACCCCATCGAATCTCGCTTGGTGATAGAGAGAAATCACCTCTCTAGCCAGTTCGTAGCCGGGTGAACTGCGAGGATGAACGATCAAATCGTACCCATACTTCTCACACGCCGACAGAACGCCAGTTTGGACGTTAGCTACATAATGGGCACATGGATTGTCGTAAAGCAGACTGATGGTGAATGCTTTTCGACTCGCAAGGCTTTTAGCCGCTCGACTTGGTCGAAACTTAAGTCTTCCGATTGCCTTTTCCACTTTATCCCGAGTCGCGGCACTAACATTAGGCTCGTCGTTGATGACCCGAGATACCGTTTTTATAGACACACGCGCCAGCGCGGCGACGTCTTCAATCGTGACTCGATCGCTCACGACGGGTCACCGACTCATACACGATACGGTCGCCGTTTCGGCCGCATTCGGAATCAATCGTATGTTAGAGATAGCCATAGAGAGCCGACCGTCCGTCGAAAGCAACGGAATAGTTGTCACTTTACTCGGATCTAAGCCAGATTTCACAAAACAACTCAGATCGATCGAAAATCGCACCCATTCGTCACGGGGCGCCTTACGTAATGCAGGGGTTATATTGGCCTCGGCTCCACATGGATAAACGCAATGCGCACGCATAGTCACCGCTCGCGTCGGCGGACGCTGGACTTTTATGTCAAGCGCCAGCGCGGCTCCCCTCGAGATCCATTCGCGCAGATCGCGTGGCGTTGTTGTTTCGAAGTAAAAGATACCCTCGCCACGACCATTCCACTCCAATTGCCTAGAATCACCCTGTCGTAGCCGATCGATGGTGCGTACCGTCAACACTCCATCACTGGAAGTCGAATCTTGGCCGACTGCAGGAATACGCCAATTTCCGCTATCACCGACGAACATCTGATTCGGAGCGACAGCACGCCGATCGAAGATTCGAAGCAGTCGATTGTCATCGTCAGTATCGACAGGAGACTCGGGAAGGACAGGAATGTTTCCGCTAATCCCACTCGCATAGGTCAATCCCCAGTCGATAGGTAGTGTGCGCTGACGGAGGTTTTGCTCGTCTTTCGTTGTTGAAAGGTAGTCCAGCGGCCAATCGAATGGCAGTCGACCTTGAAAGTCAAACTTCGGAACAGCTTTCGACGCCCCCACTAGGACATCTGCAACGCCCGCTCCCTCTGAGCCGGGGAGCCAAGCCGCGACGAAGGCATCCGACGCATTGATCAAGGTATTGACGATCCGCGGTCGCCCACTGACAAATACCGTTACAAGCGGTATTCCCCTCGCGCGCGACGTCTCTATCGCGTCTCGCGTGACCGCATCGAGCGGGTAATTTAGAGACTCCAAGTCTCCCTCTCCTTCGGCGTATGGCTCCTCGCCGACTACAAGCAGAATGGCATCAGGTTTAGGCGCATCTTCTGCAGGTAAACCTAGGACAGCGCTCCCGCCATGCTGCGACAGTGCATTACGAATGCCTTCAAAAATACTGGTTGCCCCTGGAAAATCAGCTGGCTCATTCCCACTGCCCTGCCACGTCAAGGTCCAACCGCCTGATTGACGACCAACGTCGTTCGCCGCCGCACCCACCACAGCGACGCGCGCAGTAGGCGCGAGCGGCAAAGCCTTATTCGCATTCTTGAGTAACACCAGAGACTTTCGAACGGCTTCTCGCGCTAGCGCTCGGTGTTCAGGGGAGCCAATCACACTCGTTTCCGGTAACGTACTTCCGCCACCTGAGCGTATCGATGAATCGAGCATTCCGTAGCGTGCCTTAACTCGTAAAATTCTTGTTACAGCGTCATCGATCCGCGCCACCGGAATAGTGCCCGCCTTTGTTTGCGTCACAATGTTGCGATGCAGCTCTCGCCAATCTTCCGGCACCATAAACATATCGATGCCAGCATTCACTGCTTCAGGGCAATTGGAGTTAGTACAGCCTGGAATTTGTCCGATTCCATTCCAGTCGCTGACTACGATGCCATCAAATCCAAGCCGATCTTTGAGGATATCCGTTAGCAATCGACGATGATCATGGAGTTTTTTCCCATTCACACTACTGAAGGAAACCATGATTGTTTGAACGCCCGCTTCAATAGCGGCGTAATAACCCGGTGCGTGAATGCGTACCAACTCTGAGTCATCGAGCTTTGTATCACCCTGATCGATACCCAAATCGGTTCCGCCGTCTCCGATGAAGTGCTTCGCGGTCCCAATGACGCGGTCAGAATCTAAAAAATTGGATGATCTAGGCGCTCCTTGCAGCCCAACGATATGCTCGAACGCAAATTTACGAACTAACCCGTAGTCAGAAGAGTAGCTCTCATAGGTGCGGCCCCAACGAGCATCGCGAGCTACGGCCACGGTCGGCGCAAATGTCCAATGTAATCCGGTAGCTCGCACCTCGCGGGCCGTTGCCTCGGCAATCCGAGCAGTCAGGGCAAAATCTCTGCTCGCACCTAGCCCAATATTGTGTGGGAAAATCGTCGCGCCGAAGACGTTATTGTGACCATGAACAGCGTCTGTTCCCCAAAGCAGCGGAACAGCAACACCTGAGCGAGACCGCATCGCAGTCTCGAATTCACCAGCAAGCTCTCGCCACCGCGCAGGCGCGGCGCGCTTATCTTTACCAGGGACGCTGCCGCCACCGTTGAGAATCGAGCCAAGGCCGTATTTCGCCGCTTCCAACGGAGTTACAAACTGAATCTCCGCTTGGATCATTTGACCGACCTTCTCGTCGAGAGTCATCGACGATAAGACCGCGGCAACACGGGCCTCGAGCTCCGGATCTTTCGAAACACCGGAAACAGCGGCTGGCCAGCTCGAAAGATCAGCTCCTTTCGCCGACGTCATTGACGCCGACGAAAGAAGCCATGCTGCACCTAAGACCGCTAGAACGTGGTGAGACGGCGGCTTCACGTGATGATCCAGAACCTCTTACATGGAAATCAAAAATCCTTACGAATTTTTATTCCATAAGTCCGTGGCGGGAAGAAGCTTGCACGAAGGTAGCCCGGACCACCATCGCTCCAGTTGCGGATCAACTCGTCGGTTGCGTTGTAGACGTACAGTTCCGCACCCCACTTAGCGCGCTCATTAATGAGCCGGAGCGCGGCATTGACCGAGGTAAACGCCTTTTGTCCAGTATGGAAGGCTCCCTCATCAAAATTGTTATCGCTGAAGAACATTTCGCTCTGCCAATGTGCCGATACATAGGGGCTCAAGCGCAAGCCCTTCGACAAATTCCAGTTATGCTCGACACTGACCGTCGCAGAATAATCAGGAGCCCACGGCAGCTTATTGCCAGAAAAATCGGTCGGTCGGCGCAACGAATTATCGCCCCGGACTTGGCTCGGGTCCTCAGCCGGGCAGCGGCTCAATCCGAGATAGGCACGCTCGAAGCAGAACCAACCGTCATCTGCGCCTGGCAGGTTCGTAATCTTTGCATCAAGCCAGGTCGCCCAGCCGACGATTCGACCGCCTTCCCAGGCCAGCCAATCGAACTCGACCTCAATACCATTGATCTCTGCCTCTGCGATGTTATTTGTCAGCAAGGTACCGATATCGCGGTTGCTGCTGGCAGATTTTCCGACCACAGCCCAGAGGGTGCGCTGCATATCGTCGTACTTGGTATGGAAGGCGTTACCTAAAAGATTCAACTTCCCATCCAGTAAACGCGCCTTGAAGCCGATCTCAAAGTTAGTCGCCTCTTCTGGATCGTAGGGGAACGCGGTTACATTACCGCACTCACAGGTATCGACCTTGTCGCCGAAACCGCCAGCCTTGAAACCGGTTGCGATGCTACCGTAGACAAACCATCGATCATTCAATTCGTGATCAAATCCGACCTTCCACGTGCCCTTACTCCACTTCGCAGCGTACGTGTTGTCAGTGCCAGGGATTCGATCAGGGAAGTCCTCAGCAAGAGATCCCATGGAATTGTTGAGTGCGTTGGACTGATACATCGCGCCCGATGTCGCCCAATTCGGAACGATGCCGAGCAAGTCCCAGCTCTCGTGCCAGAACGTATTGTTCGGGTCCCACGTCGCCGGATTCACCCAGTAACCAATCGAGACGTGGTTTGAGCCGCCCTTATCGCTCTTTTCGTCCCACGTGTATCGATAGCCCATAGTCAGGTTGGTGCGATCAGATAACGCGTAGTCGATCTGTCCGAAGAGCGCCTTCGACTCCACCTCACGATCGGGCTGTACGAACGACTGTCCCAATGGACGTGGGGAGCCACAGCACCAGGGGATCTCGACGTCGAACCGGATGGAGTTTTGCTCAGACAGGTAAAATGCTCCGGCGACCCAGTTAAGTGGCCCCTCTCCCTGCGACTTAAATTGCAATTCCGAAACCCACGATTCGTAGTCGGACCAACGAGTGGTTAGCTGTAGGTCCTCGAACGGCATCAGGGCATACGGAGCGAATCCAGCATCGACGATGGCCCGTGCGTTTCGGATTAAAAGACCGCCACCGCAGCAAAGACGGTTGATGCCATATGCAGGGTGATCAGGATCAGCGAAAAAGCCGCCGTCGCCGTCATAGGCTTGGTAGCGCTTTTCTTGTGAGCGAGCAATCCGGTGCTCCATCACGATAGAGTCGTTGATCGAATATACGAACTCGGATCGCAGTGAGTCGATAGTCATGTCGAGCTCACCCGGAACGTTCACCGATGCATACCACTGGGGGTGATCGCACGCGAAGAAAGTGCCAGCCGCCTTCTCGCAGTCTTTCAAAGAAATAGAACCTGCGCCCTGATCGTTGTAATGCTCATAGCTCAGCAACCAGTCTGCTTTCTCAGATGGAGTCCATCGTGCGCTAAAGCGGGCAGACCAGCGATTTGAGTTGCCATAAGCGTCTGAAGCATCGACCGGCCGATTACGTCGCTGATCCGTGTTTGGGATCCCGTCTGTCGGTACATCGAACTCGCCCGTTGTCCGACCGTCGCCATTAGTGTCCCAAGCTAAGTCGAACTTATCCATCTGCTGATCGATGTAGCTATCGGTCTTATCGATCATGTATGCGGCACGTATTCCGAAGGAATCTCCCAGCGGAATATTCAACCAGCCGCGAGCGAGTCGGTGCCGATAGTTTCCAAGCTCTACCTCTGCATTACCTGAGAGCGAGTCAAAGTTCGGTCTTGCAGTGATGACATTAATTGCACCAGCGGTCGAGTTTCGACCAAAGAGCGTCCCCTGCGGACCGCGGAGAATTTCTATTCGCTCCACGTCGTGCATCAGTGCCATTCCGCTTTGCGGACGGGGCGAATACATACCATCAACATGAATACCAACCGTGGGATCGCCCAATTCGGTGAAGTTATTCGATGTGATGCCTCGTACGGTTATCTGCACGCCCGAATCAGACGGCGAGAAGCCGATCTGCATATTCGGAACCAGCGCGCCCAAATCGCGGACGTCTTGAACACCGTCGCGCGCGAGCTGCTCTTGATTGAACGCCGACACTGCAACCGGCGTTGTCATCAACACAGTTTTTTTCTTGGTAGCGGTTACCACCACCTCGACAAGTTGATCGACTCCCGCGTTGCTGGCGGACTGAGAGAAAGCATCCAGTGAAGATACGACGGTCAGCGGTATCGCCATGACCATCCCGAAAACGAAATTTTTGTGACCCATGACTCCCCCCGGGGTTTTGGATAGCCTTGTTCTACCGACGAGTGACAGCGTTGTCAATTCCAGTAAAAAAACGCTCACCATCTACCTTCGAATTCGAACTGGCGTGACTTA
>Ga0075471_10002166_pt1 | contig 12962 bp, 9 predicted proteins | sample DEB19_08_DNA_2_FD_74787 | JGI IMG/M metagenome (GOLD analysis project Ga0075471, IMG submission 74787) | Aqueous microbial communities from the Delaware River and Bay under freshwater to marine salinity gradient to study organic matter... | ecosystem: Environmental > Aquatic > Marine > Coastal ... | reverse complement strand
AGGCACATCCGAGTGAGCCGGAGCCTGGAGGGCGGAGGCGAACGTCCGGCGAGACGGTACGGGGTAACCCTGAGCCGGCGCGCACCGAACGCAGCGAGCATCCGGCCACGCCACATGGGCAGCCCAAAGCCAGCTTGGGCGAGTTGATCAGCAGCCAGCACCCCAGCTGCAGACGGTGCCCTTTGCCGCCAGCCAGTATGATCGTCGCATGTCCGATGTTGCGACACAGGCCGTGCCTGATCTTGCCGGGAAGTCGGTATGGGTGATCGACACGCTGTCGCGGGTCTATCAACTGTTTCACGCGTTGCCCGAGATGACGTCGCCGCAGGGTACGCCCGTCGCGGCAGTGTATGGCTTCACGCGCGACCTGCTCGACATCATCGAGAAGAAGAAGGCCGACTACCTTGTTTGCGCGCTCGATGCGCCCGGGCCGACGTTTCGGCACGAGAAGTTCGAGGCCTACAAGGCGAACCGGGCCGAGATGCCGGCCGACCTCGTGCCGCAGATCCCGCTCGTGCGGCAACTGCTCGACGTGATGGGGATCCCGTGCCTCGAGATGCCGGGGTACGAGGCCGACGACATCCTCGCCACGCTCGCGCGGCAGGTGGCGGGGCAGGGGGGCGAGTGCGTGCTCGCAACGTCCGACAAGGATGCCCGGCAGTTGCTCTCCGAGCGGGTGCGGCTGCTCAACCTGCGCACCAACGCGTTTTTGGGGCCCGATGAACTCCGGGCGGAGTGGGGCATCCGTCCCGATCAGGTCGTCGACTACCTCACGCTCGTGGGTGACTCGGCCGACAACGTGCCCGGGGTGCCGCTGATCGGCCCGAAGATCGCGTCGGAACTCCTGCAGGCGCATGGATCGCTCGACCATGTGCTCGCCCACCCCGACGTGGTGTCGGGGAAGAAGCGGCAGGAAAATCTGCGCACATACGCCGATGCGGCCCGGGCCAGCCGCGACCTCGTGCGGCTCGACGCCGATGTGCCCGTCTCGGTGGCCTGGGATGCGGCCAGACTGCATGCGCCCGACGGCGACCGCCTCGGGGCCTTTCTCAAGGACCTTGGTTTCCAGAGCCTTGTGACAAAGGCGCGGCAGTCTGGGGCTCGCGCCCGGCCGGCGGCCGCAGCGGCGCAGCAGACGATGTTCGACCTGGCCGCCGAACCGGCCGCGACCATCGAGGCGGCTCCGCATCGGGCGCCGACGCACGTGGCCGACGATGCCGCGCTCGCCGCCCTCGTGCCTGCGCTCCGGGCCGGAGGCCCGCTCGCCGTGTGCGTGGCCTTTGCGCCGCACGCGCGGCTGCTCACTCCGCCCGCGGGCCTCGCGCTCACCACCGCCGAAGCCGCGGTGTGGGTGGCGCCCGAGGTACTTGCGACTCACCATGCGCCCGGGGTGCGGCTGCTCGCCGAGCTGCTTGCCGATCCGGCGGTCGCAAAGATCGGGCACGATCTCAAGCGACAGGCCGTGAGTCTCCGGGCAGCGGGCTTCGACCTCGCCGGCGGCGTGTTCGACACATTGCTCGCCGCCTACCTGCTCGATGCAGGGGAGCGGAATCACGGGCTCGCCGAAGTGGCCCGCCGCGCGGGCTTTGCCGTGGGTACGGACGACGACGAATCGCTCGAGCGGCCGGCCGATGCCACCCACGCCACGCGGGCGTGCGACATCGTCCGGCTGCTGGCGGAGCGGCTCGGAGAGGCCTTGCGTGCGGCGGGCTTGCACACGCTCTACAGCGACGTCGAGTTGCCGCTGGCGGCGGTCCTCGCCACGATGGAGTGTCGCGGCGTGCGGATCGATTGCGAGGTGCTCGCGACGCTCTCGAAAGACTACACGGCGCGGCTGGAAAGGCTCGAACGCGAGATCCACGACCTTGCCGGCCATGCGTTCTCGATCGCGTCGCCGCTCCAGGTGCGGACAGTGCTGTTCGACGAGCTCGGGCTGCCGGTCGTGAAGCGCACGAAGACGGGCCCGAGCACCGACGCCGAGGTGCTCGAGGAACTCGCCCCGCTCCATCCGCTCCCGGCGAAGCTGCTCGAGCACCGCAAATACGCCAAGCTCAAGAGCACCTATGTCGACGCGCTGCCGGCGCTCGTCGATCCGGTGACGGGCCGCATCCACACCACGTTCAATCAGACCGTCACCGCGACCGGCCGCCTCAGTTCGAGCGATCCGAATCTGCAAAATATCCCGATCCGTACGGTGGAAGGGCAGCAGATCCGGGCGGCTTTCCTGCCCCGGGAAACAGGCTGGCGGTTCGTCGCGGCCGACTACTCGCAGATCGAGCTCCGCATCCTCGCGCACCTCTCCGGCGACCCCGCGATGCGGGCGGCCTTTGCCTCGGGCACCGACATCCACACGCGCACCGCCGCCGCCGTCTTCGGCGTCGAGGAAGGAGCCGTGACCGCCGAGATGCGGCGGGCGGCCAAGGCGGTGAACTTCGGCATCCTGTATGGACAAAGCGCATTCGGCCTCGCCAAGGCCCTCTCCATCCCGCAGGCGGAGGCCGCAGAGTTCATCGCCGCGTATCTGCGCACATTTGCCGGGGCGGCCGAGTTCATGGACGAGATCCTCGACCGCTGCCGCCGCGACGGCCACGTGACCACGATGCTTGGCCGGCGGAGGACGATCGCGGGCGTCCGTGAACGGCCCGGCCGCCGCAACGCCGCCGGCGTCCTCGCGCTCGCGCTTCCGGAGCGCACCGCCATCAACACGGTCGTGCAGGGCTCGGCCGCCGACCTGATCAAGCTGGCGATGCTCCGCGTCTCACGCCGGCTGGCGGCAGAGCGGCTGGCGGCGGCGCTCGTGCTGCAGATCCACGACGAGCTCGTCCTCGAGGCTCCCGCGGCGGAGACACCCGCCGTGCGCGGCCTCGTGCTCGAAGAGATGCGGGCGGCGCTCGCGCTCGACGTCCCGCTCGAGGTGTCGGTGCACGAGGGAGCCACGTGGGCGGAGTGCGAGAAATAGGCCACGCATGATCACGATCGGCATCATCGGCAGGATCGGCGCCGGCAAGTCGACGGTGGCCCGCAGGTTCGCGGAACGCGGCGCCCGCGTCGTCGACGCCGATGCGATCGCCCACGAGGTGCTCGAGGAACCCGCGACGAAGGCGGAGGTCGTCGCCCGCTTCGGGGCGGGCGTGCTCACCGACGAGGGCTGCGTCGATCGGGGCGCGCTGGCCACGCGGGTGTTCGGCGCCTCGCCGGCCCATGCCGCGGCGCTCGGGGATCTCGAGGCGATCGTGCATCCGCGCGTGCACCACCGCATCGAACAGACGCTCGCCGCGGTGCGGCAGGCGGAGCATGGCTCAGGCGAGCCCGACACGCTCGTCGTGCTCGACGTGCCGCTGCTCGAGCGGGCCGGCTGGGATGCCGCCTGCGATCACCTCGTGGTGGTCGAGTGTGAGGATGACGTGAGGCGAGACCGGCTCGCCCGCCGGGGTGTCAGCGCCGCCCAACAGGCAGCACGCGAGGCGGCCTGGGAGTCCTCCCGGCAGGGTCGGTCGTCCGAGCGTTCCTCGCTCGAGGATCGAAAAAACGCGTTCACCGTGGATACCTCGGGCGACCTGTCCTATACTCAGGCTCAAGTCGATCGCATCGTCGACGCGCTCCGTCACGTTTGAAGGAAGGCGTCACGATCGCTCGGCTTCGGCCCGCCCACGGGCTGCCCATCCGGTCTGCTTTCTCCCCCCGCTGTTCGATCGCCCGTTTCCGCCGCGGGTGCCCGCCGAGGTTCTTCATGCCCCCCACCGATCCAGACCGTCCCGACGACGTGCTCGACAGCGAGCCGATGTCGATCGCCGAGGAAATCGCCGAAGAGGTGAAACTCGACGACCAGGAGGCCGGAGACCGCTATGAATCGCTCAAGAAGGGCGACACGCACATTTCCGCCCTGCAGAAGCTCTCGATGGCGGAACTGATCGAGCTCGCCCGCAAGGAGGAGATTGGCGACATCACCGGCGCGAAGCGTCAGGATCTCGTGTTCCGCATTCTCAAGGAGCGGGTGAAGCTCAACGGGCTGATGTTCGGCGAGGGAACCCTCGAGATCCTGCCGGACGGCTTCGGCTTCCTGCGTAGCCCCGACTATCACTACCTCTCCTGCCCCGACGACATCTACGTGTCGCCGAGCCAGATCCGGCGGTTCGGCCTCCGCAACGGCATGAGTGTGGCGGGGCAGATTCGCCCGCCCAAGGAGAGCGAGCGCTACTTCGCCCTGTTGCGTGTGGAGGCGATCAACGGTGAGGACCCCGCCAAGCTCTCGTCGCGAGTGTTCTTCGACGAGCTCACGCCGCTCCATCCCGACGAACGCATCGTGATGGAGACGACGGCCGAGGAACTTTCCACGCGGGTGATCGACCTCGTCGTGCCGATCGGCTTCGGGCAGCGCGGGCTGATCGTGAGCCCGCCCCGGGCCGGCAAGACGATCCTCATGCAGAAGATGGCTCGCGCCGTGCTGGAGAACTATCCGGAAGCCTACGTCTTCATGCTGCTCATCGACGAGCGGCCCGAAGAGGTCACCGACATGGAGCGGCAGGTGAAGGGCCCGAGCTGCGAGGTGATCAGCTCCACGTTCGACGAAAACGCCAGCCGCCACGTGCAGGTGGCGGAGATGGTGATCGAGAAGGCGAAGCGGCTCGTCGAATACGGCCGCGATGTCGTCATTTTTCTCGATTCGATCACGCGGCTCGCCAGGGCGTGGAATTCGGAAGTGCCGAACTCGGGCAAGATCCTCTCGGGCGGCGTCGACTCCAACGCCCTGCAGCGCCCCAAGCGATTCTTCGGCAGCGCCCGCAAGGTGGAGGAGGGGGGCTCGCTCACGATCATCGCCACGGCGCTCGTCGACACCGGCAGCAAGATGGACGACGTGATCTTCGAGGAGTTCAAGGGCACCGGCAATCTCGAGATCGTGCTCGACCGGCGGCTCGTCGACAAGCGGATCTACCCGGCGATCGACATCAACCGCTCCGGCACACGCCGCGAGGAGATGCTGCTCGAGCCGGATGAATACCGGCGAATCTGCGTGCTCAGGCGCGTCCTCGGCGAGATGAATCCCACCGATGCCATGGAGTTGCTCGTCAACCGGCTCGGAAAGACGAAGTCGAATGCCGAGTTCCTCGCGAGCCTCAAGTCGTAGGAACGCCATGGAGACGCTTTCGGCGGGCAACACGTGGCGGGGCGGGGCCGATGTGCGTTCCGCCCTCGAAGATCGGCGCGTGGCCGTCGTCGTGTCGCGTTACAACGAGACCGTGACGGGCCGCATGCTCGACGGCGCCCTGTTCGCGCTGGCGGCCGGCGGCGTGCCCCGTGAGCGAATCGACGTCGCCTGGGTGCCCGGTGCGTTCGAACTGCCGCTCGCGGCGGATCGGCTGGCTGCCGGCGGGCGCTATGCCGCGGTGATCTGCCTGGGGGCGATCATCCGGGGCGAGACCTCGCACGACCGGCACATCGCCACGGCCGTGGGGCAGGGGATCGAACAGACGGCCCGCCGACACGGTGTGCCGGTGCCGTTCGGCGTGCTCACCTGCGACACGCTCGCCCAGGCCATCGCCCGCGCTGCCGGCGGGCCGGCCGACGGCTTCGCGGGAAACAAGGGCGCGGAGTGCGCCACGGCCGCCCTGGAAATGATCTCGCTTCTCGCCGCCATCCCGTCCTCGACGCCCCACATCCCGACACCGTGAAGACACCGCGCCGCAGCCGTGCCCGTGAGATCGCGATCCAGGCGCTCTATCGCCTCGACATGAACCCCGGCGCGACCGTCGGCGACGTCGAACGCTTCATCGCGGCGCGGCTCGGGCATCCGGGCCTCGTGGGGTTTGCCCGGGGCCTCGTGGCCGGCGTCCAGGAACGGCGGGCGGAGCTCGATGCGCTCCTGGACGGCCGCGCCGAACACTGGCGCGTGGCCCGCATGCCCGCCACCGACCGCGCGATCCTCCGCCTCGCCACCTATGAACTGCTCCACGGCGACGTGCCCGGCCCGGTGGCGGTCGACGAGGCGATCGAACTGGCCAAGCGCTACGGCACCGCCGACTCCAGCCGCTTCGTGGCGGGCGTGCTCGGGCGACTGCTCGCCGATCGCGGCGCGGCATCACCGGCGCACTGACACGGAGCTTCGCATGGCCATTTTCGGATTCGGGCGCAAGGACGAACCAGCGGAAGCCGCGGCACCACAGCCGGAGCGGCGGGGGCTGCTCGACCGCCTGCGCTCCGGGCTCGCCAAGACCGCACAGGTGCTGAGCACGGACGTCCGCGACCTCTTCAAGCGCGAAGGACGGCTGGTCGACGACGCCTTCCTCGAGGAGTTGCGTGGGGCTCTGATCCGCACCGACATGGGGCCAGGGGCCGCCGAAGCGATCGTGGCCGACGTGCGCGAACGGCAGCGGGCGCGGGTCGTCGACCCCCAAGCCGTCGTCGACTCGATCCGCCGCACGCTGCTCGGGCGGCTGCAGGCCGCCGGCACCGGCCTCGCGACCGCCGGCGCCGGTCCGACGGTGATCCTGGTCACCGGCGTGAACGGATCCGGCAAGACGACGTCGATCGCCAAACTCGCCAATCGCTTCGTGAAGGACGGGCGCAGGGTGGTGCTCGGGGCCGGCGACACGTTTCGGGCCGCGGCCGTGCAGCAACTGTCGACGTGGGCCGAGCGGCTCGGCGCCGAAGTGGTCCGTGGCGAGGCCGGCAGCGACCCGGCCAGCGTGGCCCATCGGGCCGTCGCCCGAGCCCTCGAAGGGGGCTTCGATGTCTGCATCATCGACACCGCCGGCCGCCTGCAAACCCAGGCCAACCTGATGCAGGAACTCGCGAAGATTCGTCGCGTGATCGCCAAGCAGATCCCGGACGCCCCGCACGAGGTGCTCCTCGTCATCGACGCCACGGCCGGCCAAAACGCGCTCTCGCAGGCCAAGGGCTTCAAGGAGGCGGCCGGCTGCACCGGGATCGTGCTCGCGAAGCTGGATGGTTCGGCCCGCGGGGGAGTGATCGTGCCCGTCACCGAGCAATTCGGCCTGCCGGTAAAGTTCGTGGGGCTGGGCGAGGCGGCGGACGACCTCGAGCCCTTCGACCCGGAACGGTTCGTGGGGGCCCTCCTCGAAGGCACCCTGGCAGCCTGACCCGCACGCCTTGCCATGCCGGGGTGCCGATCGCGGAAACCTTGCGGTTGTGCGCCGGCTGGCAGCGGTTTCGCCGGGTGACATACCGATTTTCAGGAGGTCAGGGGGAGGGCGTTCCGAACAAGCGGCGGAACGGTTCGCGCAATCCCTGTTTCCAACGCCTGCAGGGCTGCATGGAACGCAGCCTTGCGTACACCTCCGGATTGGGAGCACCAGGGACATGAAGTTCGTAAAATTCAAGCTGCCGCTCGCGGTGGCCGCCGGTCTCATGACCGCCGGCACGATCGCCGCCGAGCCGGTTCCGTCGCGATTCGACACCGGCATCTACGATCAATTCGCCCAGGCCGAGACGGGCAGTGGCCTGCCGCCTGTGCAGGCGGCCGTGCCACAGGAGGAGGCCTACGAGCTGCGGGCGCTGCCGCCGCAGGAGGCCGCCCAGGAGGCGTCCGCCGAGGAAGGGCCCAACCGGTATCTGGAGACCGAGGCCCTCACCAGCCGCGGCATCAAGACCTACGGATGGATCGACGCCGGCATCGGGGCCAACAACTGGAACAGCCCCTTCAACGGCCCGATCACCTTCAATGATCGCAACTGGCAGGGCCAGATGAACCAGCTCTATCTCGTCAACGAGAAGCTGGTCGACACGTCGAACGGGCTCGACTGGGGCGGTCGCGTCGACCTGCTCTACGGCACGGACTACATCTACACGACGGCCCGCGGCTTCGACGGCTTCCTCGCGAACCAGACGAACGGCGCCGGCGTGGCCGGAGCCCCGTCATGGGCGTCGAGCAAGGACTATGGTCTGGCCATGCCGCAGCTCTACGGTGAGCTCGGCTACGGCAACCACGTTGTGAAGGCGGGCCACTTCTACACCATCATCGGGTATGAAGTGGTGCCGGCGATCGGCAACTTCTTCTACACGCACGCCTACACGATGCAGTATGGCGAGCCGTTCACCCACACCGGCATCCTCGACACCTGGACGCCCAACGACCAGATGACCGTGTATGCCGGGATCACGAACGGCTGGGACAACTTCAGCGATCCGATCAACAGCCAGATCGCGCTGAATCCCGGCTACATCAACTCCAACAGCAACGCGGCGTTCCTGGGCGGCGTGTCGTTCAAGAACAGCGACCAGACGCAGGCGTTGACGTCGACAGTGTCGAGCGGGAATGAACCGGTGGCGATCATCAACGGCCCGGTGAACGTTGGCAACCGTTCGATCTGGAGCAACGTCTACACGAACGAGCTCAGCGACAAGCTGACGTACGTGATCCAGAACGACAACGGCTGGCAGTTCAACGCCAACACCCCCTACACCACGCAGGGGCAGCTCGGCGGCCTGGCCCAGTGGTACGGCATCAACCAGTACATGTTCTACACCATCAGCGACACACTGGTGGCGGGCATGCGGCTGGAGTGGTTCCGCGACAACAACGGCTACCGCGTGTTCACCCCGATCCGCAATGCGTGGGTTGGTCCGAACTACTCCAGCGGATTCCAGGGCAACTTCTGGCAGGCCACGTGGGGCCTGAACTGGAAGCCCAACCGCAACTGGATCATCCGCCCCGAACTGCGGTACGACTGGTACTCGCCTGACAACATGGCGGGCGCCCGGGCGGGCACCGCGCCGCTGCCCTTCGGCCCGAACCTCGGCAAGTTCGCCAACGGCGGCAGCGAGTACGGCCAGTTCTACGGCGGCTGCGACGCGATCTGGCAGTTTTAACCTCACGGCTGCACGGCCATCCGTGGCCCGTGCAGCCTTGGACCGGCGAAGGGAACGCCAAGGGTTCCCTCGCCGGTCAGCGGCGGCCCTCCAGGCCGCCAGTTATCAACTCGGAAGCGGGGCCCGACGGAAACGTCGGGCCCCGTCGTTTTGGCTCCGCGCGATGTGCGCCGGCTCGGGGGGTGCCCCCTACCAGCTCGCCGGACGCTCGCTGCGCCCCGACCAATCCGCCTGCGGCGGATCGGTGCCCGTGGGCTTCACTCGCTCGGATGTGCCTGCGCTCCGGCATCCTGCCTACGCTGGTCACATACGCCGGCTCACTGGTAGGGGGCACCCCCCGAGCCTCCCCCTCGTTGACCGCGAACGGCCCCCGGAGGCTGTCCGGGCTTTCCCTTCCATGGATTTTTGTCGCCGTAACTCCTGTGTTTGCGTCGAATCAAGGAACCACCGGGGCTTTGGGGTGACTGGGGGATCTGGATTGATTTACAGATTTTTGCCGGCCCGCTAGCCTGCTGAAGCTGTTTTTCACGGAGAGAACCCTCGCGGACCGCCTCGGATTCACCCGATGAATCTCGGGGTGGTGGGCAAGGAGGCAAAGACACGATGCTTGTAACGCAGACGACCGGCTGGATTCATGGCTTGGCACACGCCGAGGGCGGCCGGATGGCCCGCTGGGTGACAGCAGTCGTCGCCTGCTGCCTCGCGCTGTTCGCCTTTCCCCGCTGCGGCCGGGCCGCCGATGGCTGGCTGACCGACTACGACGCAGCTCTGGCCACGGCTACCAGCACCGGCCGGCCCGTTCTGGCCCTGTTCACCGGGAGTGACTGGTGCCCCCACTGCAAAACGCTCGAACACAACGTGTTCGGGAGCGACGTGTTCCAGGCGTGGGCCAAGGACAACGTCGTGCTCCTGATGGTCGACCTGCCACAGGCCGGGATTTCCCAGGCCGTCCGCAACGAACGGTCGCAAATCTGCATCAACTACGGCGTGCGGACGTTTCCCTCGGTGCTGCTGCTCGGCCCCGATGGCCGGAAAATCACGGCTCAGACGGGCTACAAGGGCCAGTCGGCCGGGGAATGGCTGACGAGCATGCAGGCCCACATGCCCGCCCCCCAGGTGGCCCAGGAAGAAGAATCCTTGGGCGAAACGGCCAAGATTCACGAGTCGCTCGACGAGGCCGTGGCGACGGCTCGGGGCGCCCGGCGGCCGATCCTTCTCGTGGTGGCCCGCCCGGGCGACACCAAGGCCCGATCGCACTCGGAATCGCTGATCAACGACCCGGAATTCGGGTCTTTCACGAGGGATAACTTCGTGGTCGCCCAGGTCGCCCCCCAATCGCCGGCTGATTCAGCCGGCCCCGCGCCGCTCGACACCCTGCTCGGGGGCGCCGAACTGCCGCCGGAGTCGGTCGAACTGATCGTCACCGACGACGGCCAGACGCCGCTGTTCAGCCAGTCGGGCACGCAGCCGCCGGCACGCATCGTGCACGGTCTGCGCCGGTTCCTCGCAGCCCGCCAGGCCGCGCGCCAGCCGGAACACGCCCGCCGGTAGCGCCGGAGGACAGGCTTTAGACTGCCATGACCGCCGACAGGCTAAAGCCTGTCCTACATGGCCGCCGACAGGCTAAAGCCTGTCCTACATGGCCGCCGACAGGCTAAAGCCTGTCCTACATGGCCGCCGACAGGCTAAAGCCTGTCCTACTCGGCGTGAAATCGAGCGGCCTCGGTGTTGAGGTCCGTGATCGAGCGACGCAGCTCGTCGAGCGTCGCCGTGAACACGGCCATCGAGGCGGCCGATTCGCCGGCGCCGTCCCGGAGCGAATCCATGGCGTCGCGGATCTGCCGGGCCCCTTGCGACTGGGTCTGCATCCCCTCGTGCACGTGCTCGAGCGACCGGGTCACGGCCTGCACCGGCTCGATGATCCTGCCGAGCTTCTCGCTCACGTCGGCGACCTCCGTGATCCGCAGACTCACCTCGTTGCGGAACCGGTCCATCTCCATCGTACCGCTCGACACCGCCGCCTGCATGTCGCGGACCATGCGTTCGATGTCCTTGGTGGCGAGCGCCGTCTGATCGGCGAGCCGCCGAATCTCCTGGGCCACGATGCGGAAGCCACGGCCCGACTCGCCGGCCTTCTCAGCCTCGATCGTCGCGTTCACGGAGAGCAGGTTCGTCTGGTCGGCCACCTTCGCGATCGCCGTCACCACCGACGTGATCCCGCTGGCCCGCTGGCTGATCGTGGCCAACTTTCTGGTGAACGCATTCATCGTCTCGTCGAGATGCTGCATCGACACGGTCATGCTTTCGAGGCCGCCGCGCCCCTCGTCGGCCACGCGAGCCGCTTCGCGGGCCGCCTGCGTGACCTCGCTCGTGGCCTCGAGCAGCTTTTCGCTCGTCGCGGAAATCTCGGCGACCGCCGTGGAGATCTCGGTCGTCGAGCCGCTGAAGCCACGCACGGCCCGGTCCTGCCGGGTGAGCGCCTCCGAGGCATCGGCCTCGACGCTCGAGAGCCGCTCGCCCGCAGCCTGGATTCGGCGCACGAGGCTTCCGAGCGACTGCCGCATCCGCCCGAAGGCTCCGAGGAGCCGCCCCACCTCGTCGACGCCGCCGGCGGGCACCGTGCCGGTGAGGTCGCCCGCGGCGATCGCCTCGGCGACGCGCAACGACTGCCGCACGGGCCCGGCGATTGACCGGGCCAGCCAGGCGGCGGCCAGGGCACCAGGCACGCCGACGAATGCCACCGACGCGGCTGCGGCTGCCGCCTGCCACCACAGCAGCTCGCGGCTGGATGCGGTCGAGATCACCACCAGCACAGCCCCCGCCATGCGGCCGTCGGAATGCCGCACGGGCGCCGCCACACGATATGTGTCGGCCTCGAATCGCCCGACCGGCTTCCTCGCGGCGATGCAGTCGCGCACGAGGGCCGCGTCGAGGGAGACCAAGGGCATGTCGGCATCGGACGCGGAGCCACGCTCGTCGATGCGGCGGCTCACGAGCGCCGTCGACTGGGAATCGAGAATCCGCACCTCGCGCACGTCGCCGGCGACGAGTTCGGTGACGAGCCGCCGCGTCTGCGCGCGACCGTCGCCCGACTCTCCCGGCTGCGCAGGAACCTCCGCCGCGAACGCCACGGCTCTGGCGAGCGCCGCAGCGATGCTGTCGCCGCCGTCGCGTGCCTGCTGCAAGACGGCCTGCCGCGCGGCATAGGTCTGGAGAAGCGTGTTGACCACGATCGCCGCGAGCACGAGCAGCGTGGCAATGGTGGCGATCTTCGAACGTAGCGACATGGCGGAACGCTCCTCGGCGGCGGATCTCTCCGCAACCTTAGTGCGCGGCCACCGCCCACGCCACCGCCGCCCCGACCGGGGCCTTACCGCCGCTCGACCGTTACGACCGCGCCAGCCGGCCCGGCCGCCGGCCGGAGAGCAACGTCGGGCTCCGGGGCTCCCTCGGCGCACGCCACCGCCGGCCGCCAGCGCCCTGCCACGGCGCACCCCCCGATCGGAGCCGCCATGAAGAACGGCGCAGCGAGCCACGGCAGCCATACGGCCGCCATGCCGGTCGCCCGCGACGATTGGCCCGGCGTGACGCGTGCCCGCACGCGTTCGCCAGTGAGGGATATCGACATACCTGGGCAGATACCGGTCGCGGGGCCCTCAAAGCAACCCCAACCGAGTGGCCGAGGCGGGGATCGAACCCGCACGGAGATCGCTCTCCACGGGATTTTAAGTCCCGTGCGTCTGCCAGTTTCGCCACTCGGCCCGAGTTGCCGCGATCGTACCACTAATGTAGGACAGGCTTCAGCCTGTCATCTACTTCGTCAACGCGTCCAATCCGGCTTCGGGCTCCCCATATCCCGTCGCCGGACGTGCGCTCCGTTGGGTACGCGCCGGCTCGGGGTTACCCCGTACCGTCTCGCCGGACGCTCGCTGCGCCCATCCAGGCTCCGGCTCACTCAGGTGTGCCTGCGCTGCGCCATCCATGGCTCCGCTGGTCACATACGCCGTCTCAACGGTAGGGGTAACCCCGAGCCTCCTCAACTGGAAAGGGAGGCTTCGGGGGAGTCGGCGAACGCTTCCCGAACGAGGGCCGCCGCGGCCTGAGTGAGGATCTGAAAGACCGCGCAGCGGCGACTT
>Ga0075471_10002164_pt1 | contig 12965 bp, 10 predicted proteins | sample DEB19_08_DNA_2_FD_74787 | JGI IMG/M metagenome (GOLD analysis project Ga0075471, IMG submission 74787) | Aqueous microbial communities from the Delaware River and Bay under freshwater to marine salinity gradient to study organic matter... | ecosystem: Environmental > Aquatic > Marine > Coastal ... | reverse complement strand
TCTATTAGTTTTGAGCTGCAGCGTAAGTTGATCAAGCATTTTGACTAGGAAGTAACACGTGATAATCTTAAAGACAAGGTAATTGAATTGTCGAATGGTAGCACAATACGCATGGGATCTATTAGCACAGTGGATAGTACAGTTGGTCGTAGTTATGACCTTATAATATTTGATGAGGCTGCACTTAGTGAACGTGGCGAGGAGGCATTTAACGTACAGCTACGTCCTACACTAGACAAGCCCAACAGCAAAGCAATATTTATTAGTACACCACGTGGTAAAAATAACTGGTTTTCAAAGTTTTTTCAGCGTGGCTTTGATAGCAACTTTCCAGAGTGGGTAAGTATACAAGCGGACTATACAGAGAATACACGCATGGCCGAGTCGGACGTGGAGGAAGCACGCCGCAGCATGCCTAAAGCGGAGTTTGAGCAGGAGTACATGGCCAGCTTTACCAGCTACCTAGGCCAAATCTATGAGGGCTTTCGGCAAGAGTATGTGCTAGACCAACTACCAGACTTACGTGGTGAAACTATTGCTGGCCTAGATCCAGGATACAAGGATGAAACAGCTTGGGTAACTATTACCTATGATTATGCTACCGACTGTTTTTATTGTGTGCAGGACTACCTAGAATCGGAGCGCACTACACGTGAGCATGCTGAACACTTTAACAGGTTTGTTGCAGAGTATGGTGTAGAAACCATATTTATTGATAGTGCAGCTGCACAATTTGCAGCGGACCTAGCCTACAACTATGAGTTAAGTACTACACGCGCTAAAAAAGATGTACTACCAGGCATTGCCTATGTGCAAACCCTGGTTCAGCAAGGTAGATTTAAGGTGCACAGCAGTTGTCAGCATGTCCTAGCAATGCTAGATCAATATCAGTGGGATGATCGTGAGGGATTAACTCGTGAGCGCCCAAAGCATAATCGTTTTAGTCACATGGCTGATGCAGTGCGCTATGCACTTTACAGTTATGTAATCTAACCCTAAAAAATTTTGCTACTTGACTTTTAGTAGCACTAGTGGTATAATTGTGTTTAAAAGATGGCAAAAAATACAAATAATCGTATTGCAGTAAAATGGGTACGCGACAAGGCCAAAGCAGCCTATGTCAAACAAGGCAGTTGCTATATTTGCGGTGGTACTAGTGACCTTGAGTTACACCACCTGCACAGTATAACTAACCTGTTATATGCATGGGCAGATAGCCTAGGTTATGATATTAGTACTGATGAGGGTATTCTAGCAGTTCGAGACGAGTTTATCAGTGAGCATTATGCAGAATTATATGAACTGGTGTACACACTGTGCAACAGACATCATGTTATGCTACATAGTATTTATGGTAAAATCCCTAGTGTAGCTAGTGTGCCCAAGCAAAAGTCTTGGATTGAAACTCAGCGTGCCAAACTTGTTGGTGGTGTGGTTGAAAAGCCTAGTGGCTTTTTTGCCAAATTTACCTAGGGGACTATAGTGGCAATAATGGACAGATTACGTGGCTGGGTGGTTGAAAAACTAAATCCAGCCCAAACAAGCATACACTTAGATGAAGGCACTCACATAGGCAGTGAGGCCCGCATAGTTAATTTTCGCACAGCTTATAAGAGTATAGACAGCGTTAACAGATCTGTTAACATGCTAGTTAATGCTTGTGCTAGTCTAGACTATGATGTAAAAGATAAAGTACATGAAGGCGTTGTTAATGGCATTAGACAAAAGACACTAACAACACTACTTAATTTTAGGCCTAATCCTTATCAGTCAGCTGTTGATTTTCGCAGTGCGCTGTTTAAGGATATATTGTTAGACGGCAATGCATTCATACATTTTGATGGTGTATTTATGTATCACCTGCCAGCTAATAATGTAGAAATTATTACTGATAGCAAAACATATATACGCGGGTATCGCTATAATGGAGTGGTAAATTTTCCTGAAGCTGAGGTATTTTACTTTAAAGACCTATCGGCTGACAGCATTTATCGCGGTGCTAGCAGGCTAGAAGCTTGCATGGAAAATATAAGCATACTCTACAGCATGCAAGAGTTTCAGCAAAAGTTTTTTGATAATGGTACTATATTTGGCCTAGTGCTTACATCGGAAAATACCCTGTCGCAAGCTGCTAAAGAGAAAACGCTACAGTACTGGCAGCAGCGCTATAATAGCCGTTCAGGTGGAAAGCGTCCTATTATCCTTGACAGTGGATTGAAACCACATAAACTGTCAGATCAAAAGTTTAGTGACCTAGATTTTGATGTAGCCATGCGCACTCACAGCGAGCGTATAATGAGTGCTATAGGCGTACCACCTATATTATTGCAAGGTGGCAATAATGCAAACATTTCGCCTAATCTAAGGTTATTCTACCTGGAAACTGTGCTACCACTAGTTAGACTGTACAACAGCGCACTAGAGCGATATTTTGGCTATGACCTAAGTCCTGTAGTTAGTACAATTAGTGCACTGCAACCAGAGCTTAAAGATGTTGCCAGTTATCATAGCACACTGGTAAATGGTGGAATTATAACGCCTAATGAGGCCAGAGAAGAATTAAGGTACGCCAAACTAGAAGGTGGTGATACCATAAGAATACCTGCTAACATAGCAGGTTCAGCAGCCAATCCATCGATAGGTGGTAGGCCTAGTACGACAAAGGAGTAATATGAATACAAAGCTAGATAAATTACTCTATTTAAGCAGTAAGTTTACAGCTAGTACAGAGTCTGATGATAGCATTTATATTGAAGGATATGCTAGCACAGTAGACCGTGATCGGCAAGGTGACGTAATCCCTATGGCAGCATGGAATAGTGGATTAAAAAATTACCTTAAAAATCCAATTATACTAGCCTATCACAATCATCAAATGCCAATCGGTAAAATGATTGAGCATAAGGTAACAGATCAGGGTTTGTGGATTCGAGCGCAGATTCCTGGAGAAGTAGGTGATGTATACAAACTGATTAAAAAGGGAATATTAAGTGCATTTAGCGTAGGATTTAGAGTTCGTGATGCGGACTATGATAATGCTACCGAAACGTTTTTAGTTAAAGAACTAGAGCTACATGAAATCAGTGTAGTTTCAGTACCTGCAAATCAAAACACACTTTTTAGTTTAGCCAAGGCATTTGACACTGCCGCAGATTTTGAGTTATTTAAACAGCAATTTGCACCAGCACCAAAGGAATCAGCTAAAAAGCTAGATACCCCAAAAGCAGCAAAAAGCACAACAAATGAGGAATGGGATATGGATCCAAAGGAATTAGAGAAATTACTAGCAGATGCTGCTGCTAAAGCTGCTGAACAAACTGCTAAAGCCGTGCTAGAAGCACAAACAAAGGCTGCTGAAGAAGCTAAGCGTAAGGTTGCTGAAGAAGAAGCTCTACAAGCAAAAATTAAAGCTGCAGTTAGTGCAGTAGCTCCAACTGCTCCAGCTGTTGTACAAACAGTTGACACAGGTGCAGAGCGTCTACTAAGCGACATTGAAAAGCGCCTAGAAGATCAAGCCAATGAGCACAAGAGTGCGATCGAGGGTTTAGAGAGTGCTATTCGTGAAAAAGCCAAAGAGCTAGAGCAACTACAAAGCAAGAGCGCTGAGCTAGATGCACTACAGCGTAGTCGCATGCAATTTGTAGAAACAAAGGATGGCGATATTCCTTTTGCCGAGAAAGAAAAAGCTGTATTTATCAGCAAGATCACTGGCAAGTCAATGGAAGAAACACAGTACGGTCGCGAAATGCTACAAAAGTATGCTAGCGGTGGTACAGCTGGTGCCGTAGGCAGCAGTGGTGCAGGTGGCAAGATTCGCCTACCAGGTGCTAACTGGGAAACTGAAGTTAGCCTAAGCATGGAAGATGAAATGCGCCGCAGACTAGTGGTTGCCGGTACAATCCGTCAAATCGCTATGAGCCAGCCATTTATGAAGATTCCTGTAAATCCAGACACAGGACATAACGCAACTTGGGTAACAAACGCACAGTTTGCTACTGACACAGGTGTTAGCAGCGGTGATGCTCGTACACATGCATTAAAAGAGATCGACCTAAGCAGCAACAAACTAGCAACTAAAGAATACATCGCCTTTGAAGAAGAGGAAGATGGACTTATTGCACTAGTACCTATTATCCGTGATGCAATCGTACGTCGTATGGCTAAGACACTTGACAGAGCTATGCTTATTGGTCAAGATGCTACAGCTGCCACAGACACATATGCAGCCAGCGGTATCAAAGGTCTAGCAGCTTATGATGGTGCTGCAACAGCATCTCCAACAGTAGCTGTAGCTGGTGCTCTAACAGTAGCTAATGTTATTGCAGCGCGTAAAGCACTAGGTGCTTGGGGTCTTGATCCAGCAGAACTAGTAGCATTTGTAAGCACAACAGCTTACTATGATCTATTAACAGATAGCGCGTTCCAAACAATCGACAAAGTTGGTCCAGCAGCTGCAACACTACTAACAGGTCAGATTGGTAGTATTGGCAATACACCTATCGTTGTTACATCACAACTAACAGGTACAGCCGCTAATGACCCACTAATGGTCTTAGTAAACCCACGTAACTTTATTGTTGGTAACCATCGTGCAATGCGTATGGATACAGATGATGAAGTAGTAAATCAGCGTCGTGTTCTAGTAGCTAGCCTACGTATCGGTATGCAGCAACTAAGTACAATTGACGGACAAGCTGTTGTAACAGTTCGTTACGTTTAATTAAGCTTAAGGCAGGATTCGCAAGAGTCCTGTCTCTAAAGCCTAATAGAATTAGGTTTTAGAGACACATGGAGTTTTTATATGGCTGACTTAATTACTAGAAATGAGTATAAGAATTACTTAGGAATTACTAGTAGTAATAAGGATCAAGAGATTGATCTACTTATTCCTAAGGTTAGTAGTCTTATAAAAACTTATTGCCGTAGAAGTTTTATAGACAACTATGACGATCCTAAGGTAGAGACGTTTGAGGGTGGGTTTAACACCTTTATATTAAATGAAACACCAGTTAGAGAAGTCTTATACGTAGAGCGTAGCATAGACTTTGGACAAAGTTATACTGTAATCAGTCAATATGTAGACTGGGTATTAGACGGCAATAATATTCGCAGTATTAAAGATGCAGTATTTAAACCATATATACGAGGTTATCAAGTTACCTACTTAGGTGGCTACGAAGAAACACCAGAAGATTTAAAACTTGCCGCCATGGATCTTGTAGAATACTATAGCAAGAATAATAGTGCTGTGCATGTTAACAGAGATGTTACGCCTAATGTAACACAAATACAGTATGTATCGACTACAAACTTTCCAGCACATATTAAACGTGTGCTGGATCAGTATATGGCGGACTATGCGTAATGGATGCAGGACAATTCCTATCCTTTATAAGTGGTTATAGAAAAGCTACTAAACTGCCAAAAACATCGCAGGCTAAAATAAATGAATTTTTGCGTAAAGCCAACGATGACTTGCGCGATGTAATAGAAAATGCAACACCTGCGCTAATAGTATTAGATACACAAGTATATCAGCAAGCATGTCAAGAGTTTGTGCAAGAATTACGTAATCCAGAAAGCAGCACTAGACAATTTATAGAAAGTTTAGCTGGCGGCATACGTCGTGATGACTTGGATTTTGAAAGCGAACTACAATCACTGTTAAATTCTTATAGACCGCCACAAATAGACATTAAGCAGATAACTAGTAAAATAGCTACAAAACAGCATACGCTAGAAGAGTTTAGTGATATTGTTAGCAGAGCTTTTAACAGTCTTAATAGTGGTCTAGCCGCATTTATGCCAGGCATACAAGCGGGTGATGCAGCAGCTACTGGTAAAGCAAGATATAGAGTTACAGCTGCAGGCAGAGCTATTAGAACAGAGTTTGCAAGAAAAACTCCCTGCAAATTAAAAAATGCTGGTAGCATAGTAGAAAATTTTAACGAATCTACACAAGAAATATTTCTTGGAGCTACTTTTGCCACACTGCGTAGCGCAGTAAACAGTGTACTTACACCAATCATTAGAAAAAGTTTTAGTGATAGTGGTATATTTTTAGCAGAAAAAAGCACAGATAAATCAAAGATTAATAAAAATACACCTGCTACTGATATTAATCGTGCATTTACAATAGGTGAAATTGTTGTATTTGGTCACACTGGTGCTAAAAATACAGATCCAGAAACTGGAGCGGTTGAAATAATTGGTTTTATAAGTCCATGGATACAACAGATAATGCTATTAGCAGCTCAATCTAGTGAGCCACAAAATGGCACAGATATTATAAATGGTTTTGTAAATACTAGTGGACAAGTAAACTACAGTGTACAATTTTCTAAACAAGTTTCGCCACAAGTAAAAACTCTTATGCAAGCTCAACTAGCAGTAGTTGTGCCAATGACAGTTAAAACTAATAAAACTATACTACAAGGTGAAACACAAGCAGCAGATCAAATTATACAAAATTTGTTTGGTACTACTTACAGAAAACTACGAAATAGTTTAATAGATCGTGTGCTAAGTGCAGATAATTTACGCAGACTAGTAACTGGCTTAAAATTCTCGCCTACACTTATTCAATCACTAGAAACAGGTTTTGTAGAACTGTTAAAAACAGGCAAGTTTAAAACTAGTAGTAAAAGTACTAGTAAAAAAGCAGAGGCTTCTGTTACAGCAGAGAATATCGTTAAATTAAACCTTAATAAAGGTACAGTTAAAAAGGTAAAATTACCTACTACAACCTTAAAATCAAAAGCTACTAGAATACCCAAGAGCAAAACAGTTCAAGAACAAAAGCTGCAGCAAGAAGTAGACTTGTTAAGTTTACAAAATTTATTGAATATAAATCTTGTTCAAACTGTAAAACAAAATATGGGTACTGGAACTCGCAAGGACGTACTCAACCTACGTAGTGGCAGATTTGCAGAAAGTGTACAAGTAGAGCGACTAACGCAAAGTCGCGAAGGTACTGTAACTGCATTTTACAACTACATGCGCAACCCATATGCTACCTTTAGTCAAGGCGGCAAGCAGCAATATCCGCGTAGTAGAGATCCTAAAACATTGATTTCCAAGTCAATACGCGAAGTAGCACAACAACTAAAGATTTCAAGATTAAGGGCCGTACTAGTATGAGCAAACGAGCAAAGATTGTAGCGGCCCTTGCCGAAAAGTTTAAAACCATAGACGGTTATCCGCCATATATAACTAACCTAAGCAGCAACAGTTTTGCCAAACTAAAGTTTTGGGATGAAATACAAGATTTTCCCAGTGTTTACTTAAGTCCTGGCACAGAAACTCGCGACTATCTTCCCAGTGATTTTACCTGGGGGTTATTACGAGTATGTGTTAAAGTCTACTGTAAAAGCGAAGAAGATGCACAAGAGCAGCTAGAACAGTTGCTTGCAGATTTAGAGACTTGCATAGACTTAAACAGACGACTGGTATACGATACAGACAACAACCATGAAACCACAGAAATTTTAATAGACTCAATAACTACGGATGAGGGCCTATTAGCTCCCTATGCAGTTGGCGAGATTAACTTACAAGTCCGCTATCAGGTCATGTAAGCAACCGTATTTTGAACAGCCAAATACAGATAAACATCTCGTAACAGCTGGACAAATACCTTTAACTAAAGGGAAAAAATATGTCAGTTAATTTATTACGTAATAGTAAAGTATTCTTTACTACTAACATAAACACTGTAGATCCAAATCGCGGTTTTATTAATAAAACTGGTCATACAGATAGTACTACTTATGAAATTCAAGTATTAGATGATCTTAGTTTTAGCCAAACAACTGCCGTAGAAACTATTGGTGTTAATGAAACAGGCGCCGCTCCTATTCGTGGTCAGCGCACTTTTAACACCGCACTTAATCCAGTAGATTTCAGCTTTAGCACATATATGCGCCCAGCTGAAGTAGGTTCTCCAGGGGCGATTACTCAAGTACAAGCCAGCTATGCTGGAAATCCTATGATAGGCTGGAATATAGCTACTCCACCTAGTACAGCAACATTAAATGCTGCTACTAATCCCGCAACAGGTTATGGTTTAAATACTAAAGTAATCGTAGCAGCACCAACTGGCGGACGAGCAGCAGTATTATATCCAGTTTTTGGTACTGATCCAACCAATACTGTAACATATGAAAAAGTAGTTTCTTTTGGAATTGCAGACGGAGGTCAGGGCTACGCTGCTGGAGCAATTACAGTAACTGTTGTTGATCCAGATGCACCTACTACAGATGAAACCGCAATTACTTTTAACGTAGTTGCTGTCACTGCAGGTGCTGCTACAAAAATTACTTGTGAAGAAAATGTTCTCTGGAACGCCATGTTTAGTCCAGATGAAACAACGCCTAGCACAAATATTATTAATGGTACAAAAGGTGCTTGGCAAGATGGTGCAGCTGGTGGTACCGATCCAGCGACTTGTGTACTAACTAAATCTAATAGTCATCAGCTACAAAGATTTGGTCTTATAGTAATTTTTGATCAAAATATATTTTTATTACATGACTGTTCGTTAAACACCGCAACTATTGATTTTGGTATCGATGCTATTGCTACTATACAGTGGAGCGGCCAGGCCAGAGCTATTGAGCGAGTAGATGCTCATAGTAGTTTCTTAGCTGCTACTGATAATGGCGGAATCGGCACACTAGGAACCGCACCCGCAACTGTACAAGGAACTTTTAGAGGTAAACTATTTGCTTCACCGTTTATTGCTAATAAATTAAGTACAGTAACACTTGCTAATAATATTGGCACTGAGGGTAGTGCAGCAGATTATAGCGGGGCTATATCAACTATTAATGCTGGAGCTAACGCTACTAAAAAGTATAATATGCCATTAACAGGCGGTAGTATTACTCTAACAAATAATATTACTTATTTAACTCCCGCATATATGGGAGCTATTAATCAGCCAATAGCATACTTTACTGGCAGTCGTAGTATAACCGGCAGCTTAACAGCTTACTTGCGTACTGGAGCTGCAACTAGTACTACCACAGATCCAATTAATAGATTTAGTGCAAATTTATTTAGTGATTTACTTGCTAAAGTAAATACTGACAGCGATCCTGAGTTCTTTTTACAAGTAGAAATAGGTGGTGTTAATAGTAATACAAAAGTATTATTACAGATGCCTGCTGTTGTGCTAACAATTCCAACAGTTAATGCTGAATCAGTAATAACAACAACTGTTAATTTCACTGCACAAGGTCATGATAGCGGTAAGTTTGATATTATTAAAGACAACGAAATCGTTATTAAATACTTTGCTTAAACCATTTGGGCTAGTAATCCTAGCCCACTAACCAAATAAGATAAACATGTCCGAACTTAGTTTAAAATCTCTATTAGTACCCTCAAAAGCTGTTGAGGTAGAGTTTCCTGGTATGCCAGGCTTTGTAATTAATGTTGCATTTTTAAGTCGTGAAACACTTATTAATATTCGTAAAAAAGCAACTAAAACTACATTTAAAAATCGTCAACCACAAGAAGAACTTGATGACGAATTATTTTTAAAATTATACGTAGAAAATGCTGTTAAAGGCTGGCGTGGATTAAAAATTAGTTACTTAGAACAATTAGCTCCTGTAGACGTTAGTACATTAGACCCAAACAGTGAGTTAGGTTATACTAGTGAAAATGCACTATACTTAATGAAGAATAGTACTAACTTTGATAGTTTTGTCAGTGAACAGGTAAGTGACCTGGGAAACTTTTCGAAGAACAAATAGACGAGGTTGAAACTAAGTTAAAGAATTATTTTCAAAATCAACAGGTTAGTATGACCAAGCAACAGTACTTAGATATGTGTGAACAACTAGGTACTGAACCACTTGAGCAAGAAATACCTGTAGAATTGGACGACTTACCGCTAGAAGTGCAACAAGCACTACTAGTTTACCGTATGCTAAAAGATGACTGGGAAGGATTTAATGGCATATACTTAGGTAAAAGTTATATCGGCCTAACAGAAATCCTGCACTATACAGAAGTTGAACCACAAGACCATAAAATTATACTAACGCTTATTAGAATAATTGATGGTATACGTAGCAATATATTAAACGAAAAACAGAAAAAGCCCGCTAAACAGTAGTTAGTGGGCTTTTTTATTACTAAAAATTTTTGTGTTTGACATTTCAAACCCCTTGTGATATAATTGGTTTAATCTTACACAAAGTTGTGTAGTCTAGAACAAAGTGCTGTGGAGTAGCTATGGCAGAAAATCAAGTAAATATTAATCTTAGTTTGTTAGATCAGCAAAGTACTATTAAGAAACGAACTGCTGAAGTAGAAAACTTAAATAACCAACTAGATAGAACACAAAAATTAGCTAGTGGAGGAATTCCTGCTACCGGAACTAAAACCGGAGCACAAGCCCTGCGCGCCACAGAAGCACCAGACTCAACTGTTAGACTACAACGTACAACTATTACTACTGGTCTGCAAGATAGTACACGTGATCAAACTAATCCACAAGCTCGTAGAGCAGGATATGGTATGATGACAGACTATACAACTGCTGGCGGCGTTAGTGGTCGTGGTGGAGCAAGCGCCAGAGATTTTGCCGCTGAAGCTCAAGGCTTAGGCGGGCTAGTTAGACTATACGCTACATATGCTGCTAACGTATTTGCAGTTACAGCTGCATTTACGGCCCTTCGTGAAGCTATGAATACCGATATAATGATAAAGGGTATGGAACAGCTGGGAGCTGCTACTGGGCAAAGCTTGGTAGGTATGACAAAAAGTTTTGTAAGCGTAACTGATGGAATGGTTAGTTTTCGTGAAGCCGCAGAAGCCGTAACAAAAGCCAGTAGCAGTGGACTAGGTCGTGAACAAATATTAGGTATTGCTGAAGTGGCTAAAGGAGCAAGTCAAGCTCTTGGTGTTAATATGAGCGATGCTGTTAGCAGACTAAGTCGCGGTATTGTTAAACTAGAACCAGAATTATTAGATGAACTAGGTTTATTTACCAAAACGGGTAAAGCTGCCGAAGATTATGCTAGAAAAGTAGGTAAAACCGAAAGCCAACTAACAGATTTTGAGCGTCGCCAGGCCTTTGCTAATGCTGTATTAGAAGAAGGGCGTAAAAAGTTTGGAGAAATTGCGCAAGAAGGGAATCCATACGATAAACTATTAGCTAGCTTAAAGAATACTGCCCAAGATATATTAAGCGTAGTTAATACAGTAGTAGCACCTGTAGCAAAAATATTAGCAGATAATACCGGATTAATTGGTGCAGCAATAGCATTAGCAGCAATAAAAATTACACAACAAGCAATACCTGCATTAAATAGATATAGTGATTATTTAAAAACTACTGCTGCAGAAGCAGGTAAAATGGCATCTATACAAAGTGAACGTGCATGGGCAACACAAGTAGATACTGCCAAAGAGCGATTAGGTATTTCGGCTAGTGAAAAAAGAGTAGTAGGTTTAAAAGCTGAACAAGTTATATTAAATGATCAGCTAACAACTTTAGAAAAACAAAAAGCTAGTATTGCTGAAATTATTGCGCTTGAAAATAGAATGGCAGTTATACAAGCTAAAATTGGTGGAGAAAAACGACTTCAAGCTGAACTAGACCGTAAATTGCAAGACCAAATGGAAAAGTCACCAAGTATTTTTCGTGGTGATACACATGCAATGATGATGGCTAGTGCTAGTAAAGCGGCCAATAGAGCTTATGCTGTCAAAGATATACAAGCACAAGTAGTAGAAAAAACAGCAGATGCTGGTACTATAGCTGGTTTTTCAGAATTAGTTAGATTAACTGGTGAATACGGTACAAAATTAGGCGGCATTGGAAAAATAACAACTGTTGTTAGCGGAACACTTAGTATTCTAGGTCAAACATTCCTAAATGTTACAAGATTTATTAGTGGATTACTAGGTTATATAGGTCTAGCAATAACAGTTTTTGAAGTACTTGATAGCATGTTTAGTACTAATAGTAAAAGTGCCAGTAAATTATCGGATAGTCTAGCACAGCTTGAAGAAACTACTAAAACAGCTATTGATACTAATAAAAAATGGGAAGGCTCTATTGGTCTAGAGGCTGCAATAGCCTATGCTAATAGTTTAGATGCATTGAGTAGCAGCGTTAGAAATGCAACTAAAGCTTTTAATGACTTTAAAACAGATAGTAGTGGTTGGGATAAGGCCATAGAATGGTTAAAAGATGTTACGCCATTTGTAGATAGCATGCAAGAAAAATTAGCTAGTCAGCTTGGAAAATCTGTTATGGCTAGTATTGAGGCATTACCGGTAGGTCCAGCCAGAGAACAATTTAGAAAACAATACGCGGAAATATTAAATATACCTATAGGAAAGTTAAGTGCTAAAAGTATTACTAAAGCCGTAGAAGGTGGAGATGTTGATCAATTAAATCAATTAGATTCTGCTCTTGAACAAACTAATAAGCGTATACAAGAAAGTAGCACATATTTAAAAGGTTTGAAAGAAAGCGGCGATTTAGCAGAAAAATCCATGGCTACATTTATGAATAGCATGCGCGATAGTAGCCCATTAACTACTTTCTTTGTTAACGCTATTAAATACAGTGGCGAGTTAAACAAAGCACTAGCCGATACTTCTTTTACTACTATTGCGGCAGGATTAGATAAATTAAGTACAACTGATTTATCTATGTTTGGATCAGCAGCCTTAGATATACAAGCTGTAGTAACACAATTTAATAGTTTAAAGCCAGCCTATGAAAGCGCAGCAAAAACACTAGAAAGCTATAAAGATAAACTAGATGAACTGCAACAACGCAGAGCTAGCAAAAACTTAACAAATGCTGGCAGACGAGAACTTGATGCCCAAATAGCTGAACAGCGTAGTATAATTAGCGCACAAGAATCAAGTGTTGAAAATATACGTAAAGAAATAGAAAGTTTAGGAAGAGAAGCTGAAACATTTATTAAGCGTAG
>Ga0075471_10002163_pt1 | contig 12967 bp, 11 predicted proteins | sample DEB19_08_DNA_2_FD_74787 | JGI IMG/M metagenome (GOLD analysis project Ga0075471, IMG submission 74787) | Aqueous microbial communities from the Delaware River and Bay under freshwater to marine salinity gradient to study organic matter... | ecosystem: Environmental > Aquatic > Marine > Coastal ... | reverse complement strand
CACGAACCGCTTCACGCCAGCGTCGCGCATGGCTTCCAGCAGCGACAGCGTTCCGGCGACGTTGTTGTTGAAATACTCAATCGGCTTGCTGACCGACTCGCCGACCTTGAGCCACGCCGCAAAATGCATGACCGCGTCGGCCTGGTGCGACAGCAATAGCCGCCGCACGGCGTCGCGGTCCTGGAGGCGCGCCCGCACCAGCTCGACCCCTTGCGGCAGCGCTTCGGCGTGCCCCTCGGACAGATCGTCGAGCACCGCGACCGCATGACCGGCGTCGCTCAACGCGCGCACGGCATGGCTGCCGATGTAGCCTGCGCCGCCGGTGACGACGATCCTCGACAATGCGCTACCGTCCGATCGAGTAATAGGTGAAGCCGAGCTGCTGCATCTGATCCTTCTGGTAGATGTTGCGGCCGTCGAACACCACCGGCTGCCGCATCAGCTTCTTGATGCGCGCAAAGTCAGGCTCACGGAACTCCTGCCACTCAGTCACCACTGCCAGCGCATCGGCATTCTTCAGCGCGTCGTACCCCTTGCTGACGAAGGTCACCTTGCTGCCGAAAATCTCCCTGGCCACCTTCATTGCTTCAGGATCGTAGGCCGCAATCTTGGCGCCCTTGGCCAGCAGCGACTCGATGATCGGCACCGCCGGCGCCTCGCGCATGTCGTCGGTCTTTGGCTTGAACGCCAGGCCCCAGACCGCGATCGTCTTGCCCTTGAGCGACGCGCCGAAATGCGCGTCGATCTTCTTCACCAGTACGCGCTTCTGGTATTCGTTCACCGCGTCGACGGCCTTCAGGATCTTGAAGTCGTACTTGCGGTCGGCCGAGAACTTGGTGAGCGCCTTGACGTCCTTCGGGAAGCAGCTGCCGCCGTAGCCCACGCCAGGGAACAGGAACGAGGTCCCGATGCGGCGATCGGCGCCAACCGCCTGCCGCACGCGATCGACATCGGCGCCAAACAGGTCGCACACGTTGGCGATCTCGTTCATGAACGAAATCTTGGTCGCCAGGATGGCATTCGAGGCGTACTTGCAGAGCTCGGCGCTCGCGCAGTCCATCACCATGATCGGCGCGCCGGTGCGGGTGAACGGCTTGTGAAGCTTGACCATCAGCTCGGCCGCGCGCGGATCCTCGGCACCGATCACGACGCGGTCGGGCTTCATGAAGTCGTCGACAGCGGCGCCCTGCTTGAGGAATTCAGGGTTGCTGACGACACTGAACGGGTGCGTGGTCTCGCGGCGCACGACCTCTCGCACCTTCTCGGCCGTGCCAACCGGCACCGTGCTCTTGTCGACGATAACCTTGTAGCCATTCATCGCGCGGGCAATGTCACGCGCCACATTCATGACGTGGCGCAGGTCGGCGGAGCCGTCTTCGCCCTGCGGCGTGCCGACGGCGATGAACACGATGTCGGACGCCCGAACGCCCTTGGCCAGATCCGTGGTGAAGACCAGCCGCTTCTCTGCCTTGTTCCGCTTGACCAGCTCTTCAAGGCCGGGCTCATAGATCGGCACCTTGCCTCGCCGCAGCATGGCGACCTTGGCGCTGTCCTTGTCGACGCAGATCACGTCGTTGCCTGACTCGGCCATACAAGCGCCCAGCACGAGTCCGACGTAACCTGTACCCACCACTGCGATCTTCATTCCGCCCCCAAAAGAGACAGCGTATCACTCGGGGTACAGACCAGTCAACATACTGAACCACAAGGACTTGCCGCGTTTGTGGTACTCTCTTCACCGTGCGGATCCTCGTCGATTACCGGCCGGCCCTGCGCGAGCGGACCGGAGTGGGCGAGTACGTCCACGAACTGGCCAAGGCGTTGGCCGCCGGGCTTGCCGGAACCCACGACGAAATCGCACTCTTCACCAGCTCCTGGAAGGATCGGCCGGCGCCGACCCTGTCGTCTGAATTGCCGGGACCCGTTCGGATCGTCGATGCCAGGATTCCGGTTCGCGCACTGGTCTGGGCCTGGAACCGGCTTGAGTGGCCGCCCATCGAATGGCTGGCCGGCAACGCCGATGTGGTGCACAGCCAAAGTCCGCTGTTGATCCCATCAACCGGGGCCGCTCAAGTGGTGACGGTGCACGATCTGGACTTCCTGCGGCACCCAGAACAGATGACCGCCGAGATTCGGCGAGACTATCCCGCCCTGGCCCGCTCACACGCCTCTCGCGCGCACGCCGTGATTGTGTCCTCACGTTACGCCGCAGGCGAAGTCACGCGCGAGCTGCAGCTGGATTCGGCGCGTGTCCACGTCTGCCCTCCGGGCCGCCCCGAGTGGGCAGACAGCGTCCGCCGGCAACGTGAAGACCTGCAGCCGCGCCACATCCTGTTTCTCGGCACCCTCAATCTGCGAAAGAACGTCGGCACGCTGATCGAGGCCTACGCGCGCTTACGGGAGCAGCGCCCCGACTCGCTACCGCTGGTGCTGGCCGGGCACCGCACGCCGGCCGCGGCACGCTGGGAAGCCCGGTGTGAACGCGCGCCGCTCAAGGGGCACGTCGAACTCACGGGTTACGTCGATACGGCGAAGCGGATCGACCTCTACAGGCATGCGGCCATGCTGGTCCTGCCGTCGCATGAGGAAGGCTTCGGGTTGCCCGTACTGGAAGCAATGGCCTGTGGCATCCCGGTCGTGGTTTCGTCGCGCGGGTCGTTGCCAGAAGTGGCGGGGCTTGCGGCCACGCCGATTGATCCGGATGATGTCGAAGGGTTCACCGAAGCGATGCGCGACATTCTCGACGGCGATACCGGCGACCGCGTTCGGAACGGCCTCGCGCAGGCGGCAACCTATGACTGGACGAAGTGCGCCACTGCGGCGCGTCTCGCCTACCAATCGGCGATCGAGGTTCATGCGCGTCGCCATTGATGCCCGCGAACTCTGCGGCCATGTCACGGGGGTTGGACGCTACCTGTCCGAGTTGCTGAATGCCTGGGCCACGAGCGATCGTGCCCGGCGGCACGAGTGGACGCTGATCGCGCACGGCCCGATCCGCGGCGCACGCGAGTGGCCGTTCACGACGGTGATCGCCGAAGGAAGTGGCGCCACGGCCTGGGAGCAATGGACCTTGCCCCGGGCCGTCGCCGCCACCAAGGCCGATGTCCTGTTCTCTCCGGGATACACTGCTCCACTGACGGTGACGGCTCCCCTCGTGCTGACGATCCACGATGTCTCGTACTTTGCCCACCCGGAATGGTTCTCGTTCCGCGAAGGGACGCGCCGTCGCCTGTTGACCCGGTGGGCGGCCCGCCGGGCCCGCAAGATCATCACCATCAGCCAGTTTTCGAAGGAACAGATCGCGCGCTATGTCGGGGTGACGAACATCCAGCCGATTCCGCTCGGGATGAACGTGGATGGATCGACCGGGCGCTTGGACGAGCCGGTGAAACGGCGGTCGACGGTGCTGTACGTCGGCTCGATCTTCAAACGCCGCCGGGTGGATCGCCTGATCGCCGCCTTTGACCAGCTCGTCGCGCAGGTTCCAGAAGCGAAGCTCGAGATCGTCGGCGAGAACCGCACGCCGGGTCTCGATCTCGAGCGGTTGCGCCGGCAGGCGAGGCATGCGGATCGCATCTCGATTCGCTCCTACGTGGACGAAGCCACGCTGGCGGCGCTCTATCGCGACGCCGGCGCCTTCGTGTTCCTCTCTGAATACGAAGGGTTTGGGCTGACGCCCATGGAGGCGCTCGCCGCCGGAGTCCCGCCGGTGGTGCTGGATACGCCAGTCGCGCGGGAAACCTACGGCGACGCGGCCGGCTATGTCTCGGCCGCCGCGTCAAACGACGACATTGCCGCCGCCATTACACGCATGCTGACCGATGAAGCCACCCGCAGTGGTGTCTTGAGCCACCTGCCCGCGCTGCGCCGCCGCTACGACTGGTCACAGACCGCCGAGGGCACCTTGTCCGTTCTCGAGGAGGCGGCGCTTGGCCGATAGGGACAGCCTCGCGATCATCATCGTCACCTATAACTCGGTGACGGAGATTGACGACTGCCTGCGCTCGCTCGTGGGCCATACCGATCCGTTTCCGACCACGATCACCGTCGTCGACAACGCCTCGACGGACGGCACGGCCGCACACGTGCGCAAGACGTGGCCGAGCGTGCAGGTCATTGAGTCTGCCGACAACGTCGGCTTCTCCAAGGCCAACAACATCGGCATCCGCGCCACGCAGAGCGATTACGTGCTGCTGATGAACCCGGATACTGTCGCGCCTCCCGCGGCTATCCAGACGTTGGTGCGCGGCCTGGCGTCACACCCCGAAGCGGCAATCGCCGGCGCGCGGTTGTTGAGCGAGCGCGGCTTTCCCGAGCTCTCGTGGGGCTCGGCCATTACGCCGTGGAGCGAATTCAAGCGGATGATCTTCTCGCGGCTCTACCACCGCAAGATCCGCCGCATCGTGCGCCGGATGGACAAATTGAGCCGGCAGGCGCGCGAAGTGGATTGGGTATCCGGTGCCTGCCTCGTCATCCGCCGTCCCGACCTCGAGGCGGTGGGCCTGCTCGACGAGCGCTTCTTCATGTATACCGAAGACGTCGACCTCTGCGTGCAGATGCAGAAGCGCGACCGCCGCGTCCTCTATGTCGCCGGCGCCGAGGTCCTGCATCACCGTGGCCGGTCCGCAGCCAGGAATCCCGAGGTCGAACGGCTCAGGCAACTCAGCCACATTGCCTACTACGAGAAACATTTGCCGCGCTGGGTACCGCTGCTGCGGCTGTACCTGAAGATCACCGGGAAGCTCTGACGATGCGCATTGCCATCGACGCACGCAAGCTTCGGGATTTCGGCATCGGGACCTACCTCAGGAACATCCTGATGGAGTTGTCGCGGCTCGATCGCGACACGGAGTACGTCGTGCTGTGCCGCCCCGATGACGTCGGCGCCGGTGATGTACTCGGCAGCAACTTCCGGATGGTGCCGGAAGGCTCGGCGCCCTATTCGGTCGCCGAGCAGTTCAAGATCCCGATGTCGTTGATGCGCGAAGGCGTGCAACTGGTGCACGAGCCGCACTACGTGCTGCCGCCGCTCGTGCGCTGCCGGTCGGTGGTCACCATCCACGACTGCATCCACTTGATGTTCCCGGAGTACCTGCCAAACCGGCTGGCCTACTACTACGCCAAGGGCTCGATGTGGACGGCTTCCAAAAAGGCCGACCGGATCCTGACCGTTTCCGAAGCCTCCAAGACCGACATCCTGCGCTTCTTCAACGTGCCGCCCGACAAGGTCGAGGTGATCTACAACGCCATCGATGAGCGATTCCTCGCGCCCGCCGACCCCGAGCGGATGGAACTGGCGCGTCAGCGCTACCAGCTCGATCATCCGTTCGTCCTCTATGTTGGCAATATCAAGCCGCACAAGAATCTTGAGCGGCTGATCGACGCGTTCAGCCGCGCGCGCGCCCGGAACCTCGAGGACTTGAAGCTGATCATCATCGGCGACGAAATCTCCAAGTACCCGCCGCTACGACAGTCCGTGCACAAGCACAAACTCGACAAGCACGTCAGGTTCCTTGGCTTCCAGCCGATGGAGACGCTCGCGGCGTTCTATCGCCTGGCGCGTGCGTTCGTGTTTCCGTCACTGTACGAGGGCTTCGGGCTGCCGCCCCTCGAGGCGATGGCCTGCGGTACGCCGGTCGTGACGTCGAACGTGTCGTCGTTGCCGGAGGTGGCGGGAGGCGCGGCGCTGCTCGTGGACCCGTACGATCCCGATGCGATTGCCGACGCGATCGTCCGCGCCGTCAGCGACGATTCACTGCGCGCCGAACTGATCGAACGGGGCCGGCAACGCGCCCGCGCGTTCTCGTGGCAACAGAGCGTCAAGAAGATCCACGACATCTACATGCAGGTCGGCGCCTAGCCCGCGCCTCATTTTTCTACGGTGACGACGTGCGCCTGGATCCGGCCGTCGACCGGGCCGGGGCCAAAGCGTCGCGTGATTTCGTCCGTCGCCGCCCGTGTGCCGGTCTCGACACTGCCGCGCGCTTCAACATCACCCTTCAGTGGCGAGCCCTGGATGTAGCCAATCGCCGGATCGCCTGCCGACTGCGCCCTGCTGCGTTCATCGAGCGTGACGATCTCGGCCGGCGCGACAAATCCGCCTGCCGCCACGTCTGCCGCGATCCGCGCGTGATCGAAGTAGCCGTATGGCGCGCGCTCGAGGAACTTTGGTGGATCGTTCGGAAACGCGGCGGCAAGCCCCGCCTGCACCGCGGCGGCAAACTCGTTGTGCTCCAGGCTGCCCCACACGTTAAAGATCAGCGCGCCACCGCTCCGCAACACGCGGCGCGTTTCCGCGAGCGCTTTCGGCTTGTCCGGGAAGAACATCACGCCGAACTGGATCACGACCACATCAAAGGACTGGTCGGGAAACGGTAACTGCATCGCATCGGCCTGCTGGAATTCCACGCGACGACTGGTGCCAATCGCGGCAGCCTGTTCGAGCATGGCCGGATTGAGGTCCGTCGCCACGATCTCAGTCGCCTTTGGCAGCACGGCGGCAAGCGCCCGCGTCACGACGCCGGTTCCCGCAGCAATCTCCAGGACGCGCTGCGGACCACGGGCCGCCACCCGGCGCGCCAGCTCCGCCGCGTAGGCTTCAAAGATCAGCGGGACGAGGTAGGTCTCGTACACCTTCGGGATCGATCCGGTAAACGCCTTGTCGTCAGCCATGCGCCAGATTATGCCCTTTCGCCAGTAGGCCCGCGTGCCCCGGGCAGGTACAATCAGGCGTTTGCGCGTCGCGCTCATTCACGACTGGCTGACCGGCATGCGCGGGGGCGAAAAGGCCCTCGAAGTGTTCTGCGAGATCTTTCCTGACGCGGACCTGTTCACGCTTGTCTACTTGCCCGGCACTACGTCGCCCTTGATCGAACGCCGCACGGTCAAGCGATCGGCGATTCAGTGGCTGCCGATGGCCGGCAAACTCTATCGCCAGTACCTGCCGCTCTTCCCTATGGCGGTTGAGCAATTCGATCTCGACGGCTACGACCTGGTGATCAGCACCAGTCACTGCGCCGCAAAATCCGTGGTCGTCACCGGACGCGCCCGCCATCTCTGCTACTGCCTGACGCCGATGCGGTACGCGTGGGATCAGTTTGACGAGTATTTCGGGCCGGAACGCGTCGGACGGGTCGGCAACATGATCTTGCGGCCGATGCTCGCCGGACTGGCGCGGTGGGACCGCGCCACGGAGGGCCGCGTACACCGCTATCTCGCTATTTCTCAATATGTTGCGCGGAGGATAGCGCTGTACTATAATCGGAAGTCGACCCTTGTCTATCCACCGGTCGATACCGAGTACTACCAGCCGGCGCCGCCAGTGGCGGAACGACCGGCACCTCCAGCACAGCCGAAGTTTCTTGTGGTGTCCGCGCTCGTCCCCTACAAGCGAGTCGACCTCGCGATGATGGCCGCACGCAGGGCCGGCGTGGCGCTCACCGTCGTGGGCAAGGGCCCCGAGCGCGCCAACCTCGAAAAGCTTGCCGGCGACGGCATCGAGCTTGCGGGCTGGCGCACGGATGAAGAGATTCGCGACTTGTATCGCTCGTCGACCGCGACGATTCTCCCCGGTGAAGAGGACTTCGGCATTGTGCCCGTCGAGGCTCAGGCCTGCGGCCGCCCGGTGGTGGCGCTGGGCCGAGGGGGCGCCCTGGACACGGTAATCGACGGCGAAACCGGTGTGCTGTTCGAAGCGCCCACGGTCGATTCGCTGGCCGCGGCCCTGACGCGCACGGCCGGCATTGCGTGGGATGCCTCGCGCATTCGCCGGCACGCGGAAACGTTTTCGCGCAGCCGTTTTGTCCACGAGATTCAACAGGTCGTGGACGACACCCTGCGCGCCCCGGTTGGTGAGCGATGGTAAGGCGCCACAACCGTCTCCTCGTCGCGTTCCATGTCGTCGCCGACGCGTTACTCGGCATGGTGGCGTTTTTCATTGCCTACCTGCTCCGCTTCGAGACCGGCCTGATCGCGATTACGCGCGGGCATCCGCCGGTTGAGCAGTACGTCAACGTGCTGCCGTTCGTGGCGTTGATCGTGCCGCTTGGCTTCCACTTCCAGGGCCTGTACCGCCTGCGCCGCGGCCGTTCGCGCATCGACGACTTCTTCAACGTGCTCGTTGGCAGCATCTTCGCCGTGGTGCTGGGCATTGTCGCCACGCTGTTCTACCAGGCGTACTACGCCAGTGAATCCCAGCGCGAAGTCGGCGCGTTCGAGGTGTCCCGCATCGTGTGGGGCATGTTCCTGGTGGTCAACATCGCGTTCGGCTACCTGTCGCGCAAGTTCATCCGCGAGGCCCTCGAACGGCGGTGGCTGGCCGGCATCGGCCTGCGCAAGATCCTGATCGCCGGCGCCGGGGACCTCGGCCGCGTCGTCGCCGACCGCATCCTGGAACACCGCGAACTGGGCTACCAGATCGTCGGCTTCGTCGACGACAAGGCCGGCGGCGATCATCTCGGCTATCGCGGACTGCCGCTGCTCGGCTCGCTGGCCGACGCCGCCGAGATCGTCACCAACGAAAAGATCGACGATCTCTACGTGGCGCTGCCGCTCGAAGAGCACATGAAGCTGCTCGACCTGGTCGAGTCCACCAGCCGCGAGGGCGTTGACGTCAAGGTCGTGCCAGACCTGCTGCAGTTCATCGCGCTGCGGGCGCGCCTCGAGGATCTCGACGGCGTCCCGGTCATCAACCTCAACGACGTCCCGCTGCAGGGCGTCAGCGCGTTCGTCAAGCGGGTCCTCGACATCGTCATCTCCACCTTCGCGCTGGCGATCATGGCCGTTCCTGGCGTGCTGATCAGCTGGCTGATCAAGCGCACGTCACGCGGACCGGTGTTCTACGCTCAGGAGCGCATGGGGCTCGACGGCAAGCAGTTCACGGTGTACAAGTTCCGCACCATGCCGATCGACGCCGAAGCGGACGGGCCGGTGTGGTCGGACGACAACGACAACCGCGCGACCAAGGTCGGCGCCTTCCTGCGCCGCCATGACCTCGACGAGTGGCCGCAGTTCTGGAACGTGCTGAAGGGCGAGATGTCGATCGTCGGCCCCCGGCCCGAACGCCCGTTCTTTGTCGAGCAGTTCAAGCACCGCATCCCGCAGTACATGCTGCGTCACAAGGTCAAAGCGGGCATCACCGGCTGGGCCCAGGTCAACGGCTGGCGCGGCAACACGTCGCTCGAAAAGCGCATCGAGTACGACCTCTACTACATCGAGAACTGGTCGGTCACGCTCGACATCAAGATCATGTGGCTGACGCTGATCCGCGTGCTCGCCTTCAACCGCGCCCGCGCGTAAACGCGCGGCTTCCATTCACACACATATGCCTCGAGTCGTCATCACCGGCGCAGCGGGTTTCATCGGCTCCCATCTCTCAGAAACACTGCTCGATCGCGGCTATTCGGTCGTCGGCGTCGACAACCTGCTGACCGGGGACCTTGCCAACATCGCGCACCTGCGCGACCGTGATTTCCAGTTCATCCGCCACGACGTCACCAACTACATCGACATCGACGGGCCGGTGGACTACGTGCTGCACTGGGCGAGTCCGGCCAGCCCGATCGACTATCTCGAACTGCCGATTCCGACCCTGAAAGTCGGCGCGCTGGGCACGCACAAGGCGCTCGGCCTGGCCAAGGCGAAGAAGGCGGTGTTTGTGATCGCCTCGACGTCGGAGGTCTACGGCGATCCGCTCGAGCATCCGCAAAAGGAATCGTACTGGGGCAACGTCAACCCGATCGGCCCGCGCGGCGTCTATGACGAGGCCAAGCGCTTTGCCGAAGCAATGACGGTCGCCTACCGCCGATATCACAAGGTCGACACCAAGATCGTCCGCATCTTCAACACCTACGGTCCGCGCATGCGCGTCCGTGACGGCCGCGCCGTGCCGGCGTTTATCTCACAGGCGCTTCTGAACGAAGACGTGACGGTGTTTGGCGACGGCAAGCAGACGCGCAGCTTCTGCTACATCAGCGACCTGGTCGACGGCATTATCAAGCTGATGCTGTCGAATGAGAACGACCCGATCAACATCGGCAATCCGCAGGAAATGACGATCGAACAGATCGCCACGTTGATCATCCAGATGACCGGCTCGAAGAGCAAGATCATCTACAAGCCGCTGCCAACCGACGACCCCAAGGTGCGTCAGCCCGATATCACTCGGGCGCGGACGCTGCTGGCGTGGGAACCCAAGGTCTCGCTCGAGCAAGGCCTCGGCCGCACGATCGATTACTTCCGCTCGAAGGTTGTTGCCGGCGCGTAGCCGCCGCTGAGGCTTTCCGGCTCGAGCAGCAGGCCGTGGCCGTCGGCGAGCGAGGCCGGGCGCGTCGCGCGAATCCTGCAGGCGGGTTTCGTGAACATCAGCTGCACGTCGCCGCAGTGGCGCTCCTCGAACGCCGCCTCGCAGAAGCCGAGATACAGGTCCCACATCCGAATGAAGCGCTCATCAAACCCCTGGGCGCGCACGTCATCCAGCCGGGCGTGAAACCGTTCACGCCATTGATGGAGGGTCCGCGCGTAGTGGGGGCCGATCTCCATCGCGTGATGCAGCGCGAAGGTCGTCACCCGCGCCTGTGAGGCCAGGATCTCCGCCACGGAAGCCAGCTCGGCGCCTGGGAAGATGCGCTTGGCGATCCAGCTCGGTGTCGCCATGTAGTCGGCAAATCGCCAGTCGTCGACGGTGATGGTCTGCATCAGCATCGCGCCGTCGTCGGTCAGCAGCCGCTGACACGCGCCGAAGAACTCGTCGTAGTGACGCAGGCCGACGGCCTCGAACATCTCAATGCTGACGATCTTGTTGTATCGGCCGGTCAGGTCACGATAGTCGTCCCGCCGCACCTCGATCAGTTGCTGCGCGTCGCGCGACCGCGCGATGCGCGCCGTCGCGTAGGCGTGTTGCTCGGCGCTGATCGTGGTGGTGGTGACACGACACCCGTACCGGGTCGCTGCAAACAGCGCAAACCCTCCCCAGCCCGTGCCGATTTCCAGCACGTGGTCGGAGGGGCCCAGTTCGAGACGGTCGCAGATGGTGCGCAGCTTGTTGACCTGGGCGGCCGCCAGCGAATCACCGGGCTGGTCGTAGATGGCGCACGAGTACAGCAGGTTGGGATCGAGGAACAGCTCGAAGAACCGGTTGCCGAGATCGTAATGCTCGTGGATGTTGCGACGACTGCCGCGCCACGAGTTGTCGCGCGCGCGGTGCGCGAGGTGCTCAAGGCCGCGCGAGAGCGCCGTCACCACCTTGGGCAGGTTGGCCACCGTGTGGCGATTGGCCAGCATCAGCCGCACGAGGGCCACCAGATCGGTGGTCGACCACAGGCCATCCATGTAGGCGTCGCCGAGGCCGATCTCGCCTCCCGACGCCACTCGGGAGAAGAAGGCCCGATCATGAATCGTCAGGTCGGCGTCGTGGCCGTTGCCGCCACCAAACACCTCCTGCCCTCCAGGCCACGATACGCGGAGCCGCCCGCGCGCGATGCGCCGCAACGCGGCAAGGACGATTCGTTCAGAGGCGTGCTGCAACAGGTTCAGCATGGGTCAGTGATTGGCGGTGGGATTGGGATACTCCGGCAGCCGCTTCAGCCGCAGCCGTAGTGCTTCAAGGTGGATGCCGCCCATCACCCGGGCAGTCATGAACGGGTAACCAAGCAACGTCCTGCGGATGTTTGCCGCGGTCCAGTCACGCCGCTCCAGTTGCAGCGTGGCGTCGAACAGGCGTGCGCCTGAGACCTGGTCGGACACATTCATGTGCGCGACCAGGGATTCGCCTGGCGGCGTCAACACGAACTCATAATTGGCGTCCATGGTCATGAATGGCGAGACGTACAACGCCTTCTCCGCAAACGACCGAAACCGCTGCGTGGATGTGTCGGCGGGATTCAGCCAGTAACTGCGGCGACCACCGTAGGTGTTGCGCACGTCGGCGAGGACCGCGGCGACCGCGCCGCTGGTGTCACAGCAGTAATAGATCGAGATCGGATTGAAGACGTAGCCCGCGTAGCGCAGATGCGTCAGCAGGTAGATCGGTCCATCCGGACAGGTCTGCCCCATTTGCCTGGCGCAGGCGCGAATCCGCTCGCGCAATGGCAGCTGCGGGTCGCCAATGTGATCGGCGTCATGGAACGAGGCCAGGCCGAAGCGATTGCACGCCGTCAGCCGCGACACCGCCATCTGCCGGGCAACCGCATCCACATCGATCAGCGCCATGAAGAGCGAGTAGGTGAAGGCATGCTGGCGTGGACTGAACCGCCGGTGCCGGATCGTGCCCGTGTACAGGCCCGGTGCGATCGTCACCACGTGACCCCAAGATCGTCCGCCACGCGCACGGCCGACATCAGGCCGTCTTCGTGAAAGCCGTACTTCCAGTAGGCGCCGCAGTAGTGCGTGCGGTTGACGCCGCTCACCGCCCGCCACAGCGCCTGTGCCCCCTCCGCAGCCGCCGTCAGTTGCGGATGGTGGTAGACCATGCGCGCGATCACGGCGGATTGCGGAATCGGCCGGTGTGGATTCAACGTCACGCAGTATTCCCGAGGTTCAGACAAGCCCTGCAGGCGATTGAGGTGATAGGTCACCGTCGGCGGCTGGTCGTCCTCGCTACCGAGCTGGTAGTTCCACGACGCGCGCGCTCGGGGATTGACCGGCAACATCGTGGCGTCGGTGTGCAGGATCGCGTCGTTCGGCGTGGTCTTGAACGCCGCAAAGACGTCGCGCTCCAGGCCGGACGCATCGGTCAGCAGCGGCAGCACCTGGTCGCCGTGACACGCCAACACCACCTCGTCGAAGCGGTGCTGGATCCCATCGGTCGTGGTGAGAATAACCGCCGTGGCCTCGCGCGTGACGGCACCGAGCGACGCGCCGAGATGAATGCGATCACCCAGTGGTCGCGTCAATGGGGCGATGTAGCTGTCACTGCCCTTCGCCACCACCCGCCATGGCACCGGCGAACGCAGCGACAACATGCCGTGGT
>Ga0075471_10002162_pt1 | contig 12973 bp, 13 predicted proteins | sample DEB19_08_DNA_2_FD_74787 | JGI IMG/M metagenome (GOLD analysis project Ga0075471, IMG submission 74787) | Aqueous microbial communities from the Delaware River and Bay under freshwater to marine salinity gradient to study organic matter... | ecosystem: Environmental > Aquatic > Marine > Coastal ... | reverse complement strand
ATGTCCGAAATCGACGGATCGGCGAGCAAAGGCTCGAGCGGGCCGAGCCCCATCACCTCGTCTTCGATCTGGCGCACGATCATCTGACGCTGCGCGAGACTGAGCGGCACGGCCTCGTCGATGATCAGTCGATTGGCGAGTTCACGGATCTGCGCCCGGGCTTGCTTGTCGTCGACCTGACCGAGTGCCGCGAGATCGAGCATGGTCAGCAGACGCTGGAAGATGCGCTGCTTCCACTCCATCTCCACTGCGTTCAGGAACCGCAGCGGCGTGGCCAGTGCCGCACTCAAGCGTGGGCCCGCGCCGTGATCGCCGCGAGGGTGCGCTTGAACAGTCCCGGCACTTCGGGCGGTTCGTTGCCGCTGATGTGCGTGCCGAGTGCGATCAACGCACGCGTGACCTGCGAATCTTTGTCGAGTTCGAACAGCGGAATCGCGGTGTTCATGCTGTCGAGCGCCAGCTCGTACATGTTGGGCAACTTGAACGGCTCGTCGCAGCCGACGGCCTTGATGACCATGTCGGTCTGTACGGCGGCGTGCTTGTCGTAGCGGTTCAGCACCAGCACGATCTGTTTCGGCGCGATGCCGAGTTGCTGCGTCAGGATGCGATAGAGCCGTGCCGCGTTGTTGACGTGCGCCACCGACTGCTCCATCACGAGCACGACGTGATCCGCCTCGGACAACGTGGTCGTCGTCAACACGTCCAGCCATCGATGTCCGTCGACGTACACGAACTTGTAGGTCTCGAGCGCAAGCCGCAGCACGGTGCGAAACGCCTCCGGATCGACCGACTCGTGCAGGTACGAACCTTCCGACCGCGCCAGCAACGCGAGGCCGCTGCGATGGCGCGTGACGTAGCCTTCGAGCGCGACGGCATCGAGCGTGGCGATTTGTTGCGTCGCTTCGGCGATGCCGCGTTCCGGTTTGAGCGCCAGAAATTGCGCTTGTGGCGCATACAGCATGTCGAGATCGACGAGCAGCGTTTTCTCTTTCAGCACCGCAGCGCTCATGTGCGCGAGGTTGCAGGTGATGAACGAGGACCCCGCACCGCCGGCGACGCCCATGACCAAGGTCAAAGACCCGCGCGCCTTGGGCGCCGCGGAGTCCGCGTTGCGCCGCGGCGCACGCGCGAGCGCCGCCGTCAAATCCTGCACGGTCGGCAACTCGGGCAACAGATCCGTCGCACCGGCGCGTACCACCGCACGCGTCGCCGCCACGCTCGTCAGATTGCCGCAAGCGACGACCGCCGGGCGCTTGACGGGTTCGATCGCCGCCAACGCATCGAGATTGCCGAGCTCACGATCGCTGCAACACACGACGACGACGTCGGTCTTCGGCGCACCATTCAACACGTCGGCCAAAGCGCGCAGCGCCGTCACTCGCGCCGACACCGTCCATGCAGGCTGACCTTGCAGCAAGCTGACGATGGGCTGGACGACACTGGCCGATGCACCGACGACCAACACCTGTTTCGGTGTCCGTTCCGCGCCGTCCTGCGGCGTCTCGTTCAACATGGTACGACCTCCGTGGCAGTCACGCCGAGACTCTCGACCGGCTCGGTCGACGAAACGTCCTGCGGCGTGTATTCGATGGGCAAAAACGGCACGAGTACCGGCACCGTGTAATTCACGATGCGTACCCGCACGAAGCGGATCTGGATGTAATTGGCTTCGTTGGTGGGGTTCGCGATGGGTTCGCCGTTGGCGTTCAAAAATTCGATGACGACATTGGCCGTGGTGATGTTCGGCAGTATGCGTACGCCCCAGTTGCGCTCCGAGAAAATCGCCGCTGAACGCGCGTAGGCATCGCCGATGGGGCAGACGGCGGACAATCGTGCGCTGCGTCGTACGCCCTCCTCGAGCGCGACACGCAGATACATGAGCCGGCCGAGATCGACGATGGCGAACACGAAGATGAAGACCGCCGCACCGACGATCGCGAACTCCACCGACGACAAGCCGCGGCTGCGTTTCACAGCGGCCTCATGGTCGCATCGGCGAGCATCGTGATCGCGGTGGACACGTTGGGTCCGAAGCCGACGCCGGGCAGTATGCCGCCGACCAAAGATTGATACGGATGCGACACCGAGACCCGGACCTGGCCGTCGGCGCGCAAAGTCACGTCGACTTCCGCCGTCGAGAGACCCGGGATCGTCGTCGTGCCGTTCGCGACGCTCGAACCGTACACGACGAGATTGATCGCCTCGGCACGCAAGGCCGCATCGATGACCGGCACGCCCGTGGTTCCATCGAGCGCATGTTCGGCCACATGTCGCGTCGCCGCGCGTACGCGATGCGACAGCTCGGAGTATTGGACGAACGCGCGACCGATTTCGACGACCGGCAACAGCAATAGCGTGAGCACGGGCAACGACAGCGCCGCCTCGACGATAGCGAGTCCCCGCTGCGTGCGTTGCCTCATGAATCCACGCTCGCCAGATCGCGATACAACTGGATCAAGTGCGGACCGACCGTGGTGCCCGGCGGAGTCGAACCGGGGCGTCCGCCGGCATCGCAGTCGCTGATGAACTCACCGAACACGCGCGCTTCCGACGAACTCGACGTCGCCGGCTGCAACATGAAAAAGCAGCCGAGACCGAGCACGGGCAAACTCGTTCGGCCGCTGTCGGCGCCGGTGCAGTCGACGATGGGCACGGCGAGCTCGCGGCGCCGAAACACCCCGTTGCCGCTCGGGCGCGGTGGCAGGTCGTAGCGCTTGGCGACGATGTCGCTTTCGTAGCTCGCGAAATTCACGTCCAACTGGTTCGAGAACGTGATCGTCTTGCCGCCTTGTTTGATGAGACTGGTCTTGCTGTCGAAGGTCAGCGCGGGTGATGGTGCCTTGATCACGACGTCAGGCGGGTAGCGCGCAGCATCCACGCCACCGCCCGAATACTGGTTGAAGCGCGTGTTGATGCCCTGCGTCGTCGGACCGGTCGATTGACCCGGTTTGACCGCGACGGTGTCGTTGCGTGTCACGCAACCGTCGTAACCGCCGGCCATGGTTTGACGCAGATCGTCGGCGCCTGAACCGGTGAAGCTCAACAACAAAAAATTTCCGGTGCCGGTACCGGCGGTGCTGTTGCTGGTGGCGCGCAACGTATGCACGCGGCCGGGCGTGTAACCGAAATAGGGTGCGGCCGCTTTCGCGTCACCGCACACCGCCATCGGCACGACATTGCAGGCGTAGACCACGGCGGGGCTCGGGCCGGCGACGGCGCTCGCGCGTACCGGCAAGCGCATGACGCCGAGCACGCGAGTCAGGCTCGCATCCGTCGTGAAATCGGTGACGATCACCCGCACGAAGCGGCTCGGCGTCGTGCCGGCGTTGAAGGGAATCGCCGCGCTCGAGAACTGCACCGTCAATCCCAAGCCTTGACCTACGGCACGCAACAATTCCGGAAACGCTGCGGCGTTCGCGTCGAACGTGGCACGCGCCGCCGCTGCGGCGTCGGTCGCATTGTCCGTTTCGTCCAATACTTTGGCGGCGGACAATGCGGCCGCATCGACGGCGCTCTGCAGGCGCGCTTTGTTGTAGCCCATGTGACTCGCATCGAGCGCGAGGCCCGCCATGGCGAGCACCGCGAGCAGAGCGATCACCACGATGACGAGGGCTACGCCGCGTTGCCGGCGCGGGTTCCGGATGGCGCACGGCATCTCAACGCGTCCCCGTCGCTCCGCCGAACAAGGCCTGCAAAGCCGTCTTCGCATCGCCGGCACGATTGGCGCCCGTGCGCAGATTCTTGAGCGCGGCATCGGCGACGTCGGGATCCGTACCCTCTGGCGCGGTCGTGCCGTTGCGACTCGTGGCTTCGACGTCGTAGGTCTGCTGCACGCGCCAGGCGCGCACCGCGTCGCCGTTGGCGAGCTCTTTGACCGGGCCGCTGGTGGAGCAGGCCGAAAGCGTGATCAACAAGGAAATCAATCCGGCGTAGCGATTCATGACTATGTCCTTCTGGGTGGCGACGGGTCTTCAAGGTTTGGCGGGTGCCGCTTGCGGCTCGGGAGCTTGCAAACGACCGTGCCAAAAGAAATCGGCATCCGACGGCTCGCGATAAGCATCGGTCGGCAGACGCAGTTGCTGCGCATCGACGGGTTTGGCGAGTCGCGGCGTCACCACGATCACGAGTTCCGTCTGTCCCTTCTGCCATTGCTGGCTGCGGAACAACGGGCCCAACACCGGCACGCCGGCGAGGCCCGGAAATTTCGATGCCGACGAGCGCATGGTGTCGGCGATCAAGCCGGCCAGACCGATGCTCTGTCCGTCGGCGAGTTCGACGGTGCCGCTGGCGCTGCGCGTCGTGAGCGACGGAATCACGAAAGTCGAATTCACCTGCCCCGGGCTCACGAGGACCGAAGTGCTGTTCGACAATTCGCTCACCGACACGTCGATGCGCACGTTGATGCGGCCGCCGCTCAGCACCACGGGCACGACTTTGAGCCCGACGCCGAAATTCTTGAATTGGATCGCCACGCCATTGGTGCCCTGCGGCACCGGTATCGGAAATTCACCGCCGGAGAGGAACGACGCTTCCTGTCCGGTGAGCGTGGTCAGCGTCGGCTCGGCAAGGATCTTCGCGAGGCCTTTTTCTTTGGCTGCATCGAGCGCGACGTTGAAGGCGAAGCTGCCGCTCAAAAATCCGGCGAACACGCCCTGGTTCTGGATCAGAAGATCATTGGGCCGAAACTCGTCGGCGGCAGGACCGACCGGCAGATTGCTTGCGCCACCGATCACCGGTGCACGCAGCCCTTCGGTACCGAAAATCGCGTCGGGGAACGATGCGCCGCCGTTGACGCCACCGAAACTCCAGTTGCCGTTGCGACCAAAGGCATTGAAGTTGGGCTCGAGACGCTTGAGCTCGGTGCGGGATATTTCGGCGACCTTCACCTCCAGCATCACCTGTTGCGCACCGGCGATTTCGAGCAGGTTGATCACCGACCCGACGCTGCGGTCTTCGCGGCGCGATGCCGTCTCCTGTTCGAACTGCTGACCTTTGCGCGAGATGATTTGCGCCAGATATCCCTCGGCGACGCGCACTGCGGCGCTCATCGCGATCGCACTCGGCACAGTGCCGGAAAGTACTATCGACCGCTGTGCCGAACGCACCTCGACGGTATTGCCCGGGATCAATTCGTACAGTTTCGCTTTCAGCCCCTCGAGATCGTGGGTGATCTCGATCTGCCGCGTGGATCGAATCCTGGAGTCGCGCTCCCAAACCAGAAGATTGGTCGCACCGATGTCCTTCGCGAGGATGTAGAACTCGGTGGGACTGATGACCACGATGTCGGCGACATCCGGATTCGCCACCGACACGCGAGCCGCCGGTGCGTTCAAGGTGATGATGCGCGATTGGAATAGCGGCAACCGGATCGTTTCGGTCGGCGTATCGAAACTGTCGTACGCCACGGCAGCTGGCGCGCGTGCGCTGCACCAGAGGGTGACTGCTACGGCCAGCGCCGGCAGATAGCGGCGCAACGTCAATGATGCATCTCGTTTCATCTTCGAACCTCGGGAATCGTTCATTCGGCGGTTTGCGAGACGACGGTCCCGCGGATCACGGTGACGCGCGGCATGGCAGCGACGCCATGCCGTGCAACCGGCATGGGTCGCGGCGGCGCGATTTCGATCGGCGGCAGTGGCGCAAGCGGCACTTCGGCCGTGCGAATCACGCCGGCAGCGGCGCCTTCGTGCGGGTTGCGCAAGGTGAGTTGCAACGAGCCGAGTTGTCGCGCACGCGCAATGGCGAGCGCGCCTTCCGGGGTCACCTCCAGAGTGACCGCACGCACGACCATCGGTGCGTTTTTGTCGGCGTTCGAGACTTGATCGACCGCCAGTACGCGCACGTCGTCGAGAATGGTTTCGGCGTACGCCTTGCGATTTTCTTCGCGCGCCGCCACGACGTCGACGCGGTTGCCGGGCAACAGGAATCCCGCGACGCCGACGACATCGTCGACGCGCACGGTCACCGCGCGCATGTTCGGCGAGACCACGGCCGCGAGCGTGCTGCCCTCGCCGCGCGCCACGACCCGGCGCTCGAGCAGCATCTCGCCTGCATAGATGTCGGATCGCGCAACTTTGCCGATCACGACGGAAGGTTGCGAGTACGAGCCGCTCGTGACGGCATTCACCAGCATGTCGACGCTGGCGAGGTGACGTGCTTCGATCGACGTGCCGAACGGAATGTCCGTGGCGGCGACCACGACCCGCGTCGTGCGCGGCCGCGTCGCCTCGACGGCCGCCGTCCGTTCATTCATCCAGCGATTGGCGAGCACCGCGGCGATGCCGGCGAACAACAATGAAACAGCGACCAGGATGGCGCTGCTGCGCGTTCTGAAATTCATGCGAATGAGCCTCGAAAGATCAGGCCAAAAAAATCGTGATCAGAGTGCCGAGAGCGATGGCCGGCGCGTACGCGATGCCGCGTGCGCCGCTGTTCCACAGCAGGTGCGCGATCGCGATGACGGCGCCTGCGGCGACGCTTGCGCCGGTTGCCATCAATGCCAAAGGCACCGACAACCACGTACCCGTCGCCGCCATCAACTTGACGTCACCCGCGGCCATGCCGCGCATCAAGTACATCGGCAGCAAACAGGCGAAGCCGAGTGCAGCTGCCGAAACGCCCGTGTAAGTCCCTTGCCATCCATGCTCTACGTATTGAGCGAAGAGCCCGGTGATCGCGACGAATGCGACCAACCGGTTGGCGATGCGGCCGGTGCGCACGTCGTTCACCGCTGCAGCGACGAGCGCCGGAGCGAGCACGACGAGCTGACCGGTCGTGAGCAGAGAATGCATGGAGCGTTTCGGCGAACTGCGGCCGGGGCCGATCGTCAGCCGAGAGCGCCGATCAGTCCGTTGATGCGCGCAAGCGCTGCAGTGCCGAGATTGGTAAAGGCTACCGCGAGCCCGGCGACCACGAGACCACCGGCAATCGCGTATTCGACCGCCGTCAAACCGCGTTCATCACGCAGAAAGTCGATCCAGAACTTCTTCATCGTTGGTTACTCCGTCGTAAGTTGAGATTTTTCGAACGCCGCCTTGCGGGCGACGCGAAAAAGTTACGACGGGTCGTGCCGTTGCAGCGCGCGCTTGCGCACTTGCGAGCATCGGCAATTTCCGAGGGCTTATGCCGTCATTTGCCGATGCAGAAACTCGAGAAGATGCGGCCGAGCAAATCGTCGGCGTGGAACTCGCCGGTGATCTCGCCAAGCGCGCGATGTGCGCACTGCAATTCTTCGGCGACGAGCTCGCCGGCGCGCGTGTCGAGCAGATTGCGGTACGCCGCTTCGACGTGCGTACGCGCGGTACGCAAACTCGACAGATGTCGCTCGCGCGCCGATACCGTGCCGGTATCCGGCGGCAGAAACTGCATGCAGGCTTTCAGATGCGCGCGCAACGCGTCGATGCCGGCGCCGGTCTTCGCCGAAATGCGCAAACATTCGACGCCGTCTTCGCTGGCGGCGCCCGGCGCGGGCTCGCTCGCAAGATCGATTTTGTTGAGCACCAGCGTCACCGGCACGGCGGCGGGCAAGGTGGCGCGCTCGGTCACGTACGCCGTTGCGGCAGGATCCGTCGCCGCATCGACCAGAAACAAAACGCGATCGGCGCGCGTCATCTCGAGGCGCGCGCGACGCATGCCTTCGAGTTCGACGGCATCGCTCGTGACGCGCAAGCCGGCCGTATCTAGGACGTGCAAGGGCATGCCGTCGATATCCACGCGCTCGCGCAACACGTCGCGCGTCGTGCCGGCGAGCGGCGTAACGATGGCGGTGTCGTGACCCGACAGCGCGTTGAGCAAACTCGACTTGCCGGCATTCGGGGGACCGGCGATCACCACCGTCATGCCGTCGCGCAGCACGCGGCCTTGTCGTGCCGCGGCTTCGATGGCGTCGAAGTCGGCGCGCAAAGTCACCATGCGCGCTTGCAAATCACGGTCCGCCAGAAAATCGACTTCTTCTTCCGGAAAGTCGAGGGCGGCTTCGACCCACACGCGCAAGCCGATCACTGCTTCGTCGAGCGCGTGCACGCGACGCGAGAATTCGCCTTGCAGGGATCGCAAGGCGGCGCGGGCTGCGGCCTGCGAACCGGCATCGATGAGATCGGCGACCGCCTCGGCTTGTGCAAGATCGAGCTTGCCGTTCAAAAATGCGCGTTCGGTGAATTCGCCAGGATTCGCACGCCGTGCGCCGAGTTCCAGCGTGCGTGCGAGCAAGGCTTCGAGCACCGCCGGTCCGCCGTGTCCTTGCAGCTCGAGCACGTCCTCGCCAGTGAACGAATGCGGCGCGGCGAAATGCAGCGCGATGCCGACATCGATCGCGCTGCCTGCGGCGTCGCGAAACTCGGCGAAAGTCGCGACGCGCGCACTCGGCAATCGGCCGAGCATCGCCGCGGCGATGGCACCGACCGCCGGGCCCGACACGCGCACGATCCCCACCCCGCCACGACCGTTCGCCGTGGCGACGGCCGCGATCGTGTCGGATGTCGGTGTCAGCCGCATGCGCAATCGGCTAGCCGGAGTGGGCTTTCTTCGCTCCGGCTTCGATGCGGCGATTGATGTTCCACTGCTGCGCGATCGACAGCAAGGTGTTGGTCACCCAGTACAACACGAGTCCCGCCGGGAAGAAGGCGAAGGTTGCGCTCATGAAGATCGGCATGATCATGAACACTTTCGCCTGGATCGGATCGGGCGGCGCGGGATTCAACTTGTATTGCACGAACATCGCGCCCGCCATCACGAGCGGCAACACGAAGAACGGATCTTTGGACGACAGGTCCTGGATCCAGAACATGAACGGCGTCTGACGCATCTCGACGCTTTCGAGCAGCACCCAGTAGAACGCGAAGAACACCGGCATCTGGATGAGGATCGGCAAGCAACCGGCGAGCGGATTGACCTTCTCGCGCTTGTAAAGATCCATCATCGCGCGACCGAGTTTCTCGCGATCGTCCTTGTACGTGTCCTGCAGATTTTTGATGCGCGGCGCGAGCAAACGCATCTTCGCCATCGACTTGCCCGATGATTCGGACAAAGGATAGAACACGAGCTTCAACAGCATGGTGATCAGGATGATCGCCCAACCCCAGTTGCCCACCATTTTGTGCGCCTGCTCGAGCAACCAGAAAAGCGGCTCGGCCAGTATCGTCAGGCGTCCGTAGTCGGCCACCAGATCGAGCCGCGGGCCCGTGGTCTTCAGTTGCGCCTGCAGCTTCGGGCCCACGAACAGGGTTTCGGCGAAGTTCACGCCGCTTTGCGGCGCGATCGTCTGCGCCGGACCCGAGACCGCGAGCAGATATTGATCGCCCTGCGTCTTCAAAGAATAGCGGTACGCACGCCCTTCGGCCGGCACCACCGCGGTGACGAAGTGGTGCTGCATGCCGGCGATCCAGCCGCCGGTGACTTCGCGCGGCAATTCGGCGTCGGCGACCTTCTGCCGATCGATTTTGAAATACTTCGTGCCGTTGTAGTACGCGGGACCTTTGAACGCGTACGACTCCACCGAGAACATCGAGCGCTCGACCGGTTTGTCGTCGCGCAAGATCTGCGCATAGGACGACACCGTCCAAGGCGACGTGCCGCGGTTGTCGACGGCGTATTCGAGGTCGATGCGATACTGGCCGCGACGCAACACGAAGGTCTTGGTGACCGTCACGCCGCTCGCGGCGTCCGTCCACGTGAACGGCACGCGCAATTCCTGGGCATCGGGCGCGAGCCGATATTCGGCCGCGGCCGACGAATACCGCGCCAAATGCGTCGGTGCCGCGACACCTGCAGTACCGGCGAGTCCCGTTTGCAGATGGTAGAACTCGTTCGGTGCGCGATTGAACAAGTGCACCGGCTTCGCCTCGCCCTTCACGAGCGGGTACTTCGACAGCTCGGCACCGATCAAATCGGCACCCTGCTCGCTCACTTCGAGATCCAACACGTCGGTCGCGATGCGAATCACGCGCGGCGGCGCGGTGACCGCCGACGTCGGTGCCGCAGGCGCGTCGCTCGTCGGCGCGGCAACCGGCGCGGCAACGCTCGGGACAGCAGGGAGATCGCCCGATAAAGCCGGTGGCGGCGTGGGCGCATTCGCCGTGGGCGGCGTCGCGGCAGCCGGGGCCGGCAGACCGGAGGGCACTTCGGTGGCGAGCGCGGAATTCTCGGCAGTCTGCGTTTTCGTCGCCGCTGCGCTGGCCGCGGGTTCGGCTACGGCGTAATCGCGCTGCCAGGTTTCGTAATTGAGCCACAGCGCGAGCACGAGGCCGAGCCAGAGAAACATGCGGGCATTCGTCGAATTCACTTTTGACCTTCGATTCAAGTTCGAACGTGGCGCGGCGGCACGGGATCGTATCCACCGGGATTGAAAGGGTGACAGCGGCCGACGCGACGCATCGCGAGCCAGGTTCCGCGCACGGCACCGTGCACGTCCAGTGCTTCGAGCGCGTAGTGCGAACAGCTCGGATGAAAGCGGCAACGCGGCCCGAGCCAAGGACTCAACAACAATTGGTAAGCGCGCACCAAGGCGCGTAACAACAGTCGCATAACGAAACTTACCTGGCCAACTTCGCGAACAGCGCGTCGAGACTCGCGCGGATACGAACCGATTCGGCGTCGCGCACCCCTGCTCTGGCGCCGACGATGATGTCGGCGGACGGAAGCCGGTGCTGGGCCAAGCGGAACGACTCGCGGATTATGCGACGAAGCCTGTTGCGGGCGACGGCATTTCCGACCGTTCGGGCGGCGATGGCGAGCCCGATCCGGGGTCCGCCATGACTGTTCGGACGTACAGTCATGCTGAGCAGAGCGTCACCGTAGCGGCGCCCTTCTTTATATGTAGCGTCGAAATCGGCTTTGCGGCGCACCCGCCGGTCGGCGGGCAAGCGCAGCGGCGCGCCGGCTGCCGGCGTCAGGGGATCAGCTTCTTGCGGCCCTTGGCACGACGGCGGGCCAGAATCTTGCGACCGTTCGCGGTCGCCATGCGGGCGCGGAACCCGTGCGTGCGGGCGCGGCGGACCTTGCTGGGCTGATAGGTACGTTTCATGATGTTTCCGCCCCAAGTGGTGGAATCGTCGGGAAAAAGGCCGCAGAGGGTAAGCAGACTGGTCGTGGGTGTCAATATCCGCGGCAGCGTATAGACTCTCGGCCCTTCCCTGGGTCGACCGAACGATTAACGAGGCTAGCGGGCGCGTGGACACGTCGCTTTGGATTCGCTGCGCGCAAGCGCTGGAGGCGGAACTGCCGGAAACGCAGTTCAATACGTGGGTGCGCCCGTTGCAAGCGGTGGCTGGCGAGGGCTCGCTCAAGTTGCTCGCGCCCAATCGTTTCGTGGTCGATTGGATCAATGCCCATTTGTTGTCGCGGATCGGCGAATGGGTGCAATCGCAGGTGCAAGGCGACGCCCCGATCATCACGGTTGAAGTCGGCTCCAAGCCCGACGAAAACACGATGGTGGCGCCTGCGCCCGCCGCCACGCTGCCGAGCAGTGCGCGCAGTCAGGGCATCGTGATCGGCGGTCGCTTGAATCCCGATTCCACCTTCGACAATTTCGTCGTCGGCAAAAGCAATCAGCTCGCCAAGGCGGCAGCACAGCAGGTCGGCGAAAATCCCGGCAAGGCTTACAACCCCTTGTTCATTTACGGCGGCGTCGGACTCGGCAAGACGCATCTCATGCATGCGGTCGGACACGCGATCCGCGCACGCAACCCCGAAGCGCGCATCGCCTACGTGCATTCCGAGCGGTTCGTGAGCGACATGGTCAAAGCGCTGCAGCACAACCAGATGAACGAATTCAAAACCGCGTACCGTTCGCTCGATGCGCTGTTGATCGACGACATCCAGTTTTTCGCTGAAAAACAGCGTTCCCAGGAAGAATTCTTCCATACCTTCAACGCGCTGCTCGAAGGGCAGCAGCAAGTGATCCTCACCTGCGATCGCTATCCGAAAGAAGTCGCGGGACTCGAAGAGCGCCTGAAATCGCGCTTCGGCTGGGGGCTGACCGTCGCGATCGAGCCGCCCGAACTCGAAACTTGCGCCGCGATTCTCATCAGCAAAGCCGAAGCGGCGGGCGTGAAGCTCGGTGACGAAGTCGCGTTTTTCATCGCCAAGCGGATCCGCTCCAACGTGCGCGAGCTCGAAGGCGCGCTGCGTCGCGTGATCGCCAATGCACGCTTCACGGGGCAGGCGATCACGGTCGATTTCGCCAAAGAAGCACTCAAAGATTTGCTCTCCTTGCAGGCGAAACTCGTCACCATCGAGAACATCCAGAAAACCGTCGCGGATTATTTCAACGTGCGCGTCGGCGAATTGCTGTCCGAACGCCGCAGTCGCTCGGTCGCGCGACCGCGCCAGATGGCGATGGCGCTCGCGAAAGAACTCACCAGTCACAGCCTGCCGGAAATCGGCCAGGCGTTCGGCGGGCGCGATCACACCACCGTGCTGCACGCCTGTCGGCGCATCCGCGCGCTGCGCGACGAAGATCAGCGTATCTCTGAAGATTGGTCACATCTGTTGAGAACATTGACCGGATGATGTGGATAAACTGTGGGTGCTAAACCGGCTCGAATTTATGCACAATCGACACACAGGCAGTGCGCCGGATATGCGGCGTTCCACCCCCAGTTGATTCGAATTCAAGTTGATGATTTTTCGAGGTTTTTTGGAGTTTTCCCGGTATCCACAGGGCCAATAAACACTACTACCTCTTAACTCATAAGATTCAAACAAGAGAATTATGAAACTCACAGCCACGCGTGAAGAAATCCTCGCACCGGTCCAGAACGTCATCGGCGTCGTCGAACGGCGCCAAACCATGCCCGTGCTGTCGAACGTGTTGCTCACGGCACGCGACGGAAAACTCTCCGTCACCGGCACCGATCTCGAAGTGGAGCTCGTGAGTTCGATTTCTTTGAAGGTCGCGGCGCAGGGTGAAATCACCGTGCCGGGCCGCAAATTCCTGGATATTCTGCGCGCCTTGCCCGAAGGCGTGAATGTCACG
>Ga0075471_10002161_pt1 | contig 12980 bp, 13 predicted proteins | sample DEB19_08_DNA_2_FD_74787 | JGI IMG/M metagenome (GOLD analysis project Ga0075471, IMG submission 74787) | Aqueous microbial communities from the Delaware River and Bay under freshwater to marine salinity gradient to study organic matter... | ecosystem: Environmental > Aquatic > Marine > Coastal ... | reverse complement strand
TCGAAGGCGTGGTCCACGCCGACGCCGGTCCGGGCCATCACGGCGGCGACGAGGTCCTCGGCGGTCGGGTCGATGGCGTCCGTGGCGCCGAGCCGGCGTGCGTGGTCCCGTCGCTCGACCACCGGGTCCGAGGCGATGATCGTGGTGGCGCCGGCGATGCGCGCCCCCTGCACCGCCGCGAGGCCTATGCCGCCGAGGCCGGCGATGAGCACGGTGTCGCCCGGCTCGACGCCCGCGGTGTTGAGGACCGCGCCGACGCCGGTCTGCATGGCGCAGCCGATCACGCAGGCGACGTCGAGGGGGGTGTCGTCGGGCACCCGGACCGCACCGGACACCTGGGTGATGACGTACTCGGCGAACGCGCCGACGCCCACCCCGCGATACACCGTCGCACCCGCGCGCGAGAGGCGGGTCGAGCCGTCGGGGAACGCCGAGAGCACGATCGCGCTCGAGTTCGCGCAGAGGCTGTGCTCGTCCCGAACGCACCAGTAGCACTCCCCGCAGGACGGGGTGGGGGTGAGCACGACCTTGTCGCCCGGAGCGAGGGCGGTGACGCCGGGCCCGACCGCGTCGACGGTGCCGGCCGCCTCGTGGCCCAGGATCACCGGGGTGAGCCCGGGGAACGAGCCGTTCACCATGCTGAGGTCCGAGTGGCACACCCCGCAGTGGGAGACCCGCACGCGGACCTCGCCCGCCCGGGGGTCCTCGATCTCGACGTCGTCCGCAATCACGAACGGGTGCCCGGGGGTCTCCAGGATGGCGGCGCGCATGGTGCTCCTCGTGGCGGGTCGGTCGGGCTCAGGTGAAGTTCGTGTCGAGCAGGGGGACCGCGACGAGCTCGATCTGCACGCCATCGGGGTCGCGCACGTAGATCGAGCGCTCGACCCCGAGGTCCGGACCCCGGTACTCGATGCCCTCGGCCTCGATCCGGGCCCGCGCCGCGGCGAGGGCGTCCATGGTCACCGAGATGGCGAGGTGCTGGAGGCTGCCGAGGGTCTCGATCGTGGGACCGAGCCCGAGTCCGGGGAAGTCGAAGAACGCGAGCAGGTTGCCGGCACCCAGGTCGAAGAAGAAGTGCAGCGATCCGGGGTAATCGCGGTTCTCGAAGATCTCGACCAGCGGGAACCCGAGGATCCGCTGGTAGAAGTCGATCGTCGCCGCGGGGTCAGAGCAGATGAGTGCGACGTGGTGCACGCCGCGGGCGATGGATGCGGGCCGTGTCTCCTCGGGGGCGAGGAGGGGCTCGAGTGCGGCCCGACGGGCCTCGAAGTCGGCGTCAGGCATCCGGGTTCCCCTCCGCGGGCTGGGCCGCGAGTTCGGCTCGGGTCCGTCGGGCGGCACCGAGGTTGCTCACGAGCAGCGCGAGCACGGTCACGAGGTACAGCTGCCCGAGCATCGCCTCGACCATCGCGGTCGTGCGGCCGATCCGGGTGGCGCACGTGATGTCGCCGTACCCGGTCGTGGTGAGCGTGATGAACGAGAAGTAGAGCGTGTCGGCCGCGGTCGGTCGGCCGCCGGGTACGCCGTTCATGAACGGCGCCCCGAAGATCGCATACTCGAGGCCGTAGAGGTAGGTGAAGCAGAGCCCGATGAGCAGGTAGATGCAGATCGCCGCGCCGACGGTCTGGAGGTTGACGATCGGGTGCTTCAGCACGGAGCGGACGATGGCCAACGGGCAGGCCACGACGATGAAGGTGCCGAGCACCCCGGCGAGCAGGCGTCCGAGATCGCCCTCGAAGGTGTTGCCGATCGCGGTCACGACGATCGCGACCGGGACGAGCGCGGTGGCGAGGCGCGCCAGTCGCGGGGTCTCACCGCTGATGCGCAGGGTCGCCACGAGGGCGAGACCCTCGAGGGCGACGCCGACGGTGCGTGCCCACCCGGCGTCGGGGGTGGCGGCATGCCAGATCACCGAGGACGCGAGGAGGATGAGCACCGTGCCCATCCCCGGCCAGGGGTGGCGGTGTCGGCGTTCGAAGACGTGCACGCTCTCCACGTTACGCAACCGGTCCGGACGCGAGGTGGGGGCGCCGGCGGCGCCCCCACTCCCGATCGTCGACCGACCCGCGTCGGCCCGCCCTCATCCCGCGGCGGGCAGGATGATCGACTGCAGCTCGGTGAACGGCTCGAGACCCTCGGGTCCGAGCTCGCGCCCGATGCCCGACTGCTTGAACCCGCCGAACGGGCTGTTGAAGTCGAGGATCATCGAGGAGTTCACGGCCACGACGCCCGTGCGGACCTGGGCGCCGACCTCGGCCGCGTGCTCCGGGTCCGCGGTCCAGACCGAGCCGCACAGCCCGTAGTCCGAGTCGTTCGCGATCGCGATCGCCTCGGCCTCGGTGTCGTACGGGATCGCGGTGAGCACCGGCCCGAAGATCTCCTCCCGGGCGATCCGCATCTGGTTGTTCGCGTCGGCGAAGAGCGTCGGCGTGACGAACCAGCCCTTGTCGAACGGGGCCGGGGTCCCGCCGGTCACGACCCGGGCGCCCTCGCTCTTGCCGATCTCGATGTACCCGTTCACCCGTTCCTGCTGGCGCTTGGCGACCATCGGACCGATCTGGCTCGTGTCCTCGTTCGGGTCGCCCACGACCATGTTGGCCATGCCCTCGCCGATGCGGCCGACGATCTCGTCGTACCGGGACCGCGGCACCAGGAGGCGGGACTGCGCGCCGCACACCTGACCGTTGTTCATGAGCCCCGACATGAGGAGTTCGTTGAGCATGGCGTCGTCGAGGTTCACGTCGTCGAGGATGATCGCCGCCGACTTGCCGCCGAGCTCGAGCGTGCAGCGCTTGATCTGCTCACCGCAGATCGAGCCGATGCGCCGACCGACCGCGGTCGAGCCGGTGAACGACACCTTGTCGATCTGCGGGTGCGACACGAGGTACTCGCTCACCGCCCGGTCCGCGGCGACGACGTTGATGACGCCGTCGGGGATGCCGGCCTCGAGCACCGCCTCGGCGAACAGGTAGGCGTCGAGCGGGGTCTCGGGCGACGGCTTGAGCACGATGGTCGATCCCGAGGCCATCGCCGGTCCGAGCTTCATCGCGGTGATGTAGAGCGGGACGTTCCAGGGGATGACGCCGGCGACCACGCCGACCGGCGCACGCCGGACGCGCACGTCGCCGCCGAGGGCGCCGACGCGCCGGTCCTCGAACGCGTAGGTCCGGGCGATCTCCGCGTACTTGTCGAGCACCATGGTCGAGGCGAACACCTGCCCCATGATCGAGAAGGACTTCACCGAACCGTTCTCGTTCGTGATGATGTCGGCGATGTCCATGGATCGGGCCTGCAGCGCGGCGGACAGGCGGGCGATGGCGTCCGCACGCTCCTCCGGGGTCATGCGGGGCCACGGTCCGGAGTCGAAGGCGCGCCGCGCCGCCGCGACGGCCCGATCGACGTCGGCCTCGGTGGCGTCCGGCACGGTGCCGTACACCTCCTCGGTGACCGGCGAGATGACCTCGATGCGGCCGGAGCCGGCGGGTGCGACCCACTCGCCGCCGATGAACAGTTCCTTGTGGTCGGTCACGGGGAGTTCCTCTTCCTCTCGACGTCACGGCGCTCGGGGGCGCCGGGCCGAACGGTAGCCGCCGCCGCCCCCGGTCGCCGAGGCCGCGGGTCGGGCTGCGGCGTCAGGTCCGCGGTCGGAGCGGGGCGTGGTCGAGGTGGGGGAGCACGAGGCGGGCCACGTGCTCGGCCTCGGCGCGGTGGGGGTAGCCCGAGAGGATGAACGCCTCGATCCCGAGGTCGCGGTAGGCCTCCAACTTGGCGATCACCTGGTCCGGATCGCCGACGATGGCCGCGCCGCAGCCGGAGCGGGCGCGACCGATGCCGGTCCAGAGGTGGTCCTCGACGAACCCGTCCTCGGTGGCGGCGTCCCGCAGCTCGGCCTGCCGCGACACGCCGCGGGAGCCGCTGTCGAGGGAACGCTCGCGGATGCGCCGTCCCTCCTCGTCGTCGAGCGCGGCCACGAGGTGGGCCGCCGCGGCGCGGGCCTCGGCCTCGGTCTCCCGCACGACGACGTGCACCCGGTAGCCGAAGCGCAGCGTGCGGGCGTGCCGCGCGGCGCGGGCGCGCAGGTCGTCGACGATCGCGGCGACCTCGCCGAGGGTGTCGGGCCACATGAGGTAGACGTCCGCGGCCGCTGCGGCGACCTCGCGCGCCTCCTCCGAGAGTCCTCCGAAGTAGAGGGGAGGGCAGCGCCCGTCGGCGGTCCGGGCCGACGGCGGGTCGAGGTCGAGGTCGAGGAACTCGCCGTGGAAGGACACGGCCTCGCCGTCGAGCAGCGTCCGCAGGACCTGCATCGTCTCGAGGGTCCGGCGGTAGCGCGGGCCGGCGGCGAGGGTCTCCCCCGGGAGGTCGCTCGAGATGATGTTCACCGTGAGGCGACCCTCGAGCATCCGGTCGAGCGATGCGATCTGACGCGCCAGCTGGGGCACCCAGAGTTCGCCGCAGCGGACCGCGAGGAGCAGGTGCAGCCGCGACAGCAGGGGGGCGAGCCCGCCGGCGAACGCGGTGCCATCGATGCCGAGCGCATAGCCGGAGGGCAGCAGCAGGTTGTCGAAGCCGGCCCGCTCCGCGGTGAGCGCGATGTCGCGGCAGTGCTCCCAGGACGACCGGAGCGCAGGGTCCACGACGCCGAGCTGCGCGTAGTCGTCGTCGCAGAGCGCGCCGAACCAGGACACCTCGACCGGCGGGCGGGTCGTCACGGGAGCGGGACCCCCTCGGCGGCCTCGACGATCCGGTAGCAGTCCTGCCGGTCGAGGTGGATCCCCACGCCCCCGACGAGGGCGGCGAACCGTTCGGGTCGCTGGGTCCCGACGATCGGCACCGCGTCGGAGGGGTGGGCCAGGAGGAAGGCGAGCGCGACCGTCGCCCGGTCGACGCCCTCGCGCGCCGCGAGGTCGTCGAGCGTCGAGAGCAGTTCGGCGCGCATCCCCTCGCCGCTCATCACCCGACCCCCGGCGAGCGGACTCCAGGCGAGCGGTGTCACGCCGTCTCGCATCGCGCGGTCCAGCGTGCCGTCGCGCATCGGATCGAGGTGCGCCACCGACCACTCCGGCTGGGTGGTCGCGGGCCCGGTCACCATCCACGCACTGAGCGCGTCGTACTGGTCGACGGTGACGTTCGACACGCCGACCGCGTGCACCGCGCCCTCGTCGAGGAGGGACTCGAGGGCCGCCGCGAGGTCGGAGGGTGCGGTGAACAGGTCGGGTCGGTGGACCTGGTAGAGGTCGATCGCGTCGACCCGCAACCGTCGGCGGGACGCCGCGCAGGCCGCGGTGATCGCCTCGGGGCTCGAGTCGTACGGGATGGGCGGCCGGATCCCGCCCTTGGTGGCCAGCAGGATGCGGTCGCGTCGGCCCGGGTCGGCGGCGAGGACCTCGCCGAGGAACTCCTCGACGGTGCCGAAGCCCGTCCCACCCCAGTCGAGGCCGTACACGTCGGCGGTGTCGACCAGCAGGCGCGTGCCCGAGGGCGTCCCGTCGAGCGCGGCGTCGATCGCGCCGTCGAGGAGCCGGCCGGCCGCGCCGAGGTCGGTGCCGGTGAGGCGCCAGCACCCGAACCCGATCGGCGCGACGAGCGCCTCACCGATCGCGCGCGGGGCGGTGGAGACGAGCGACGACGGGGGCGGGGTGGTCATGGCCGCCGTACGCTATGCGGCCGTGGGCGACGTCGTCAGGTACGGGATCATCGGTTCGGGGATGATGGGCCTCGAGCACCTGCGCAACCTGCAACTGCTCGACGGGGCCGAGGTCACGGCGATCGCCGATCCGCACGCCGCGTCGCGGGAGTGGGCCATGGCCCTGGCCGCCGAGGCCGGCGGAACCCTCGCCACCTTCACGACCCACGCCGAGCTCGTCGCCGCGGGCCTGTGCGACGCGGTGGTGATCGCGACCCCGAACATGACCCACGCGGCCGTGCTCGACGACCTGCTGCCGACCGACCTGCACATCCTCGTGGAGAAGCCGCTCTGCACGACGGTCACGGACTGCCGGCGGATCGTGGAGGCGAGCGCGGGCCGCGACGCGCTCGTGTGGGTAGGTCTCGAGTACCGCTACATGCCCCCGATCGCCCGTCTGATCCGGGAGGTCCACGACGGCGCGGTTGGGCGCGTGCGCATGGTCGCGATCCGTGAGCACCGCTTCCCGTTCCTCCCGAAGGTCGGGGACTGGAACCGCTTCTCCCGCAACACCGGCGGCACGCTGGTGGAGAAGTGCTGCCACTTCTTCGACCTCATGAACCACATCACCGGCGCGCGCCCGGTCCGGGTGCTCGCCTCGGGGGCCCAGGACGTCAACCACCTCGACGAGTTCTACGACGGGGAGGTGCCCGACATCCTCGACAACGCGTTCGTGATCGTGGACTACGACGACGGGAGCCGCGCGCTCCTCGACCTGTGCATGTTCGCCGAGGGGAGCGAGCACCAGGAGGAGGTGTCGGTGGTCGGGGAACGCGGCAAGGTGGAGGCCTTCCTCCCGAGCAGTGAGGTCCGGCTGGGGTCGCGCGCGGCCGGGCGCGAGGGCGTCGTCACCGAGGTCGTCCACGACGAACGGGTGGCCTACGAGGGTTTCCACCACGGCTCGTCGTACCTCGAGCACCTGGACTTCCTCGCCGCCATCCGACGGGGCGGCCCGCCCGACGTCGGTCCGGAGGAGGGACTGCGATCGGTCGCCGTGGGCGTCGCGGCGCACCGATCCATCGACGAGGGTCGGGCCGTCGACCTCGCCGAGGTGCTCGCCGACCCGCGCGCCTGATCCGGCGCGTCCGATCCCGCCCTCCCGGTCCCGGACGCGACACGACCCCCGGACCGGGGTCCGGGGGTCGCTGCACGGGTCACCGTCGCGAGCGACGGTTCCGTGGTGTCAGTCGCACCAGGGGAACAGCTCCGGGTTGGACCGGTGCAGGGCGAGCACCTGCGGGAGCGTGAACACGGTCGAGTCCGGGACCTCGGCGATGCCGCGCACGCCGAGCGCCTTCGCGGTGCCGGCGTCGAGGCCGTTCTTGGCGACGGCGGGGAACACGCCGAGGCTCTTGACGGTGGCCATGCCGATCTTCTGGCACTCGTTGCCGGTGGACGTGCCGCCGGCGGCCGCACCGGCCGGCGCGGCGATGGCGCCGAGCGTGCCGAGGGCGAACGCCGCGGTGGCGACGGTCATGGTGAGTCGCTTCATCGTGGTCTCCTTGGGGGACGGTGCCGACGGGGTGCCGACGGGAGGTGTACGGAACCCGGGTGGCTCCGGACTGCGAATGCCGCGGAATTGAGACGGAGTTCACCCGACGCAGAGGCCGACGGCATCGGCGACCGCCGAGCGCGGGCGACCACGCGCCCAGAGCAGTCGGATTCGCTATCGTCGCCCGATCCCGACGAGGAGGACCGATGGGGACCGAGGCGAACCGAGCACTGGTCGAGGAGTTCTGGGCCGCGCTCTACCGACGGGACTGGGATGCGATCGCCGGGTTCTTCACCGAGGAGTCCCACTACACCGACGTCCCCGCCCCCGAGGAGGGTGCGTTCGGACCGGCCGAGATCGTCGCCCGCCTCCGCCTGGGCATCGAGCCGCTCGAGGCCTACCTCGAGCACCGCCGGGCGTTGGTGGTCACCGAGGACATGGCGGTGACCGAGCACGGCGAGGAGTGGCACTGGCACACGGGCGAGCGGGTCGTGCTGCCCTTCGTCTCGGTCATGGAGCTGCGCGACGGCCGCATCCTGCGCTGGTGGGACTACTGGGACATGGGCACGCTCATGGCGGCGGCGCCCGAGTGGTGGGTGACCCACATCATGGCGGGGTACAAGTAGGCCGCACCCGGGCCCGCCCCGGCCCGGTCGATCCCCCCCTTGTGGGATCGGCGGACGCTCCGTTACCCTTCCCGCCCCCGCACCGGCGGGATCGAGAGGGACGCAGACGTCGTGGAACACCATTCGGGTCGCCGCAGCACACGCGGCCGGCGAGGGGCCGGTCTCGGTCCGTCGACGCGGGCCTACCACCACGCCGTCGCACGCCGCCGCCCGCCCGAGGCGCCGCGCCCGGACCACATCCCCATCCTCGTCACGGTGCCGCGCGGCGCGGTGGTCGAGGTGGCGTGGACGTCGCGGCTCGCCGGCCGGATCGTCGCCGGCACCGTCGTGGCTTCGCTCCTCGCCGGCAGCATCGCCGGTGCGTGCGCGATCCTCGGACGCGTCTGATCGGGAACGACCCGGCCGCGAGCAGGATGACACCATGACCGACGTGACGCGGGTGGAGACGACGCCGACGATCGCACCAGTGCGACCCCCGGTCGAGACCCCGACCGAGGCGACCCGGCCGATCGACACGGACGGCGGTGACCACGACCGGTTCGCGCACTACTGCCGCAAGGACGACATCACGCGGGCGATGGTCACGGGTGAGGCGATCGTCGCCCTGTGCGGCAAGCAGTGGGTGCCGACCCGCGATCCGGAGCGGTATCCGATCTGTCCGACCTGCAAGGAGCGCAAGGCCGCGGGTTGGAGACTCTGACGTGGCGACGATCCGCGCGCTGACCGGGGTCTACGACGCAGACGGCTCCCTCATCGGTGAGCTCCGGTACTGGGTGGGCGCGCGTCTGGGTCGCGCCCACTGCGCGCTCTGCGACATCACCCACGGGTCCGTGCGCGAACGGCCGGCCTGGCGCGAGTGTCGCGACGGGCTCGCGGTCCCGTTCGAGACGGTGCACCGCGACGAGCAGACGCCGACCGTCGCCGGTGCCACAGCCGGCACCTACCCGGCGGTGGTCGCCACCCTCGACGACGGCACGGCGGTGCGACTGCTCGACGCCGACGACCTCGCCGTCGCGGCCCGGGCCACGGACCGCCAGAGCGCCCTCCTCGCCGCGGTCGAGGCGGCCGCGGCCGCCCGGGGTCTGGACTGGGCCACCGGATCCCTCCGCAGCGCCTGAGGGGCGCGTCCGGGACGGGGCGCCCGAGGTGGGAGGATGGCGCACGCGTCCGCCCCGCCGACGCCGACCTCCCCATGTTGCGCCCTCGCTCCCGCCCCCACGCCCGCCTCGTGCTCGCCGTGCTCCTCGTGGCCGTCGTGGCCGGAGGCGCGGCCCCGGCCGGGGCGGCGCCGCGTCGACCGCCCACCGACCCGGGGACGCGGATCGCGGCGCTGGGTTCGCTGGTCGCGACCGAGGACGCCACGGCGACCGCGGCCGATCGGGACGTGGCCACGCTCTCCGCGCGCCTCGTGACCCTGCAGCGCGCGGAGGCGGCGGCCCGGGCCCGCACCGACGAACTCGGCGTCGCGGCGACGGAGGCCCGGATCCGGCTCGCCGACGCGCGGGCCGCGCTGCGACTCCTCGCGGTCGCCGCGTACCGGGACGGCGCACGCCCGCAGGACCTCCTGGCCATCGTCGACGCGCGCTCGCCGATCGACGCGGTGCATCGCCAGCACCTCGTCGCCCGCTCGGCCGAGATCCGGCGACTCGCCATCGTGGAGGCGCGCCGGGCCGAGCGTGTGGCCCGGAGGGCGGTGCAGGCGGCGCGCGACGCGCGTGATCGCATCCGGCGGGACACCGAGGTGGTGGAGGCCCAGCTCCCGGTCGCGCGCCGTCGGGCCGAGGCCGCTCGCCGCCGGGCGACCGTGGCCCGGTTCTGGCTCGCGCGGTGGCGCTCCGTCGAGGCGGGGATCGCGACGCCCATCCGCGGCCAGCCGGTGCTCGGCTCCGAGGAGATGGCCCGGTGGTTCGCGGCGACCCGCGGGAGCCGGAACCGCACCACGGTGCCGATGGTGGAACTCGCGCGCTTCTACGTCGAGGAGGGGTCGGCCGAGAACGTGCGCAGTGACATCGCGTTCGCGCAGAGCATCCTCGAGACCGCGGCGTTCCGCTTCCCGGACGGCGGACAGGTCGCGCCGTCCGACAACAACTTCGCGGGCATGGACGCGTGCGACACCTGCCGGACCGGGTCGAGGTTCCCGGACGCTCGCACCGGGGTGCGGGCCCAGATGCAGCAGCTGCGCGTGTACGCGCAACCCGGACTCCGCAACGCCATGCTCGCGTCCCCGGCCGTGAACCCGCGGCTCGACACGCACTACCTCAAGGGGAGGGTGCAGACCTGGGGCGGCCTCACCGGCACGTGGGCGACGGCCGCCGGGTACGGGGACCGGATCCTCGCGATCTACCGCGAGATGCTCGCCTGGCTCACCGACCGCGCCGGCCTCGACGGCTGATCGGCCGGCTCAGCGCGCGGCGAGGATCGCCTCCGGCGCCACGTTGGGCTGCGGCGACCTCGCCGGGGTCGGTCTGCTCCCGGCCGGTTCAGCGTGCGGCGAGGATCGCCTCCGCGGTCCTCCGGCCGGAGAAGAGGGCGCCCTGGATCGATGCGGTGTCGCGGTGGTCGCCGCACACGTACCGGCCGTCGCCGAGCGCGACGGCGCGCCGGGCGTGCAGGGGGGCGCGCTGGTCCGGGTGGCCGTGTTCGATGCGGTCGACCCGCAGCAACTCCCAGGCCGCGACCGCGGGTCCGAACCAGCCGGCGAGCTGCTGGCGCACGGCCGCCGCGAGGTCACTGCCCCCGGTGGTCCCCGGGACCGCGGCCGCGATGAGCCCACGTCCGGGGGGCGCGTAGGTCGGCGCCACCGTGCTCAGCGCCGCGACGTTGCGGGCCGGCCCGGCGCCGTCGAGCGCGATCGCCCGGCCGATGCCCGCCGGGGGCTCGGGTGCGGAGAACCACACGCACGCGGCGGCCCGGGATCCGGGGTCGGGGAGGTCGAGGAGGCGTGCAGCGCTGGGACCGTCGGTCGCGACGACGATCGCCTCGGCGGGTGACGCGTCGGCCCCGGCGATCCGGACCGAGCCGGGAGCGATCGACTCGACGCGCGCACCGAGTTCGATGCAGCCGTCGGGCAGACCCTGCGCGAGCTGCTCGGTGATCGCTCCCATCCCGCGGGCCGGGACCACCGCGTCGCCGGTCGCGAGCATGCGCAGGATCAGGAGGAACCGCCGGGCGGACACCTCGAGGTCGGGGTCGAGCTGGATGCCGGCGAACAACGGCCGCCAGAAGCGTTCGATCATGGCGGCGGAGAACCCGCGCGACCGCAGCAGCTCGTCGGTGGAGCGGTCCGGGGTGCGCAGCAGTTCCGGCACCGTGCCGCGGGTCGCGGCACGCACGAGGCCGAGGAGACGCACCTTGTCGATCGGGGATCCGATCGGTGCCCGCGCCGTCTCGAGGACGTGGCGCGGTGATCGGATCGGGTCGGCGACGGTCCACGAACGGTCACCGACGCGCACGACTGCGCCGGGTGCGAACGGCGCCGGGTCGAGGGCCTCGAGGTCGAGGACCCGCTGGACCTCCGGGTACGCGGTCAGCAGGATCTGGAAGCCGCGGTCGAGGCGGTACCCGTCGACGAGGTCCGTGCGGACCCGGCCGCCGACTCCGTCGGAGGCCTCGAGCACGCGGACCTCGACACCGGCACGGGTGAGGGTGCGGGCGCATGCGAGACCGGCGAGACCGGCCCCGACGATCACGACGGCCATGGGGCGAACCTACCCGGCGGCCTCCGCCCGCCACGCGGCGACGGGCGGCGGAGGGCCGAGGGCCCAGCCGAGCAGCGCGAGCAGCGCGCCCGCGGCGGGTCGCACCGCCAGCGTCTCGAACCCGGGGACCGACGGGAGGCGCAGCAGCATCCGCTGCCGCAGGCTGAGGAGCTCCACCGCGGCAGCGGCGATCACCCCGTAGGTCGGCAGGATCGGGACGGGGAGCGGCGGGAGCATGAGGAACCGCACCGCGTCGTGGGCCGCGGCGCTCGCGCGCACCTCACGGTGCGAGGCCACCCACTCGTGGAGACCGGCGGCCCGGGTCGGCAGGTCGTCGGCCCCGAGGCGCAGTCCGAGCACGCGCATCTCGCGCACGTACCGGTCCGCCTCGTCGTCGGACAGGCCGCCGCCGTAGGTGCGGTAGGCGACGAGGAAGGACTCGACCTCGACGTTGTGCACCCAGGAGAGCAGTGCCGGGTCGCGGGCGTCGTAGGGCCGACCGTCGTCGGCCACGCCGTGGACCCGGCCGTGCACCGCATGGACCGCGGCGATGGATCGCTCCGCGGCCGGCGTGGTCCCGTAGGTCGTGGTCGCGACGTACCGCCCGGTGCGGGCGAGGCGGCCGAGGGGATCGGTGCGGTAGCTCGAGTGCTCGGCCACGCCGGCCATCGCCAACGGGTGGAGGCTCTGCACGAGCAGGGCCCGCAACCCGCCGACGAGCATCGAACGGCCGCTGTGGACGCGCCAGGTGACCGAATCGGGCCCGAACAGACCCGGATCCTCGGCATCGGCGATCGGGAACTCCGGGTACTCGCCGCTGCCCGCCGTGAGCAGTCGGCGCACGGTGTCGCCGAGGACCCCGCGGACCCGGGCCACGACCGCGCCGGGACCCGAGGTCCCGCCCGGATCGGTCACCTCAGCCGGCGAGGAGTTCGCGCCCGGAGCTGACGCACGAGGGGTGGCGCAGCTTCGAGAGGGCCCGGGCCTCGATCTGGCGGATCCGCTCGCGGGTGAGGCTCAGGTTCGAGCCGACCTCGTCGAGGGTCGCCGGCTCCCCGCCGTGCAGGCCGTGGCGCATCGTGAGGATGGCCCGCTCGCGCTCGTCGAGGACCGCGACCATGCGCTCGACCTCGCCGGGCAGGGCGGCTCGGACCGATTCCTCGGCCGGGTCGAGCGCGTTGAGGTCGGCGACGATGTCACCGAGGCCGTCCTCGGCGTCCTCGCGCAGCGGCTGGTCGAGCGAGATGGTGTCGGCCGCGTAGATGAGCAGTTCCTCGACCCGCGCCGGGGACATGCCGCAGTCCTCGGCGAGCTCCTCGTTGGTCGGCCAGCGGCCGAGTTCTCCCTCGAGGCGTGTGGCCGAGCGCTTCACCGCGAGCACCTCGTCGAAGGCGTGGGCCGGGAGGCGGATCGTGCGACCCGTGTTCGCGATGCCGCGCTGGATCGCCTGACGGATCCACCACGTCGCATAGGTCGAGAAC
>Ga0075471_10002159_pt1 | contig 12990 bp, 12 predicted proteins | sample DEB19_08_DNA_2_FD_74787 | JGI IMG/M metagenome (GOLD analysis project Ga0075471, IMG submission 74787) | Aqueous microbial communities from the Delaware River and Bay under freshwater to marine salinity gradient to study organic matter... | ecosystem: Environmental > Aquatic > Marine > Coastal ... | reverse complement strand
GGTATCGCCTGCGGGCCGGCGGCGCAAGTCCCGCCCGGCGGTTTCCGGCGGACGGCTCCGCGCGCCGGCCGACCGTGTCTGGCGACCGAGTCCCTGCGGAGGGGGCTCCGTGCGAGCCCTGGAATCCAGGACTGCGGGGCCCCGGCCCCCCGCCCGGCACGAAAGACGGTGGCCCTGCGCCCCCTGCCCGGTGCATGATGCGGGCCATGCGAATCCCCGCCCGCGTCCTCCTCCCCCTCGTCGCGCTGCTCGCGGCCTGCGGCGACACGTCCTCGTCGCCGGCCCCGCTCGGCGGCGAGTTCCTCGCCCTCACCTACAACGTCGCGGGGCTCCCCGAGGGACTTTCCGGCTCCCACCCGTCGATCTACACGGAGCAGATCGCGCCGAAGCTCGACGCCTACGACCTCGTGGTGCTCCAGGAGACCTGGAAGACGCCGGAGGCGAACCCGCTCGGGATCCGCGTCTACCACGAGATCCTCGAGGCCGGGGCGAGCCACCCCTACAAGTCGGTGTCGGCCCCGCTCCCGCTCGGGTCGGACCCGCGCCGGCCCGAGGCGCTGGTCAGCGACGGGCTCAACACCTTCTCGATCTTCCCGTTCGAGCCGATCGTCCGGGAGATGTGGAGCGGCTGCGATCCGAGCGCCGCGGACTGCCTCTCGCAGAAGGGTTTCAGCGTGGTCCGGACCACCCTCTCGCCCGGGATCGAGGTCGACGTCTACGATCTCCACATGGAGGCGGGCAGCACTCGCCGCGACGACGAACTGCGCGACCTCGCCGTGAGCCAGCTGCGCGACTTCATGAGCACCTACTCGGCGGGGCGCGCCGTCATCGTCGGCGGCGACTTCAACCTGCACACGGACGAGGAGCCCGACGGCGGCCAGTACCGGCGCCTGCTCGCCGAGGCCGGTCTCGCCGACGCGTGCGAGTCGCTCGGCTGCGGCGACGGCGGCCGGATCGACAAGTTCGCCTACCGCAGCGGCGGCGGCGTGACGATCCGCGCGACCTCCTGGCGCTTGGAGGAGGACGTGTTCGTGACCGCCGCGGGCGAGCCGCTGAGCGACCACGAGGCCGTGGCGGTCCGCTTCGCCTGGTCGGCCGACCGCTGATCCGGCCGGCTCCGGTCGCCCGAGGCTAGGGCCTCGCCTCGGCGGCCTCGGGCGGCGCGATCGTCACCGAGCGCAGCGGACCGTCGGGCGTCGCGCGCAGCGGCGGGTGCACCGTCACGTGGCCCACCTCGTCGAAGCGGGGCCTGGCCTCGTGGAGGAGCGGGATCGCCTCGTCGATCTCCTTCGCCTCGAAGGGCCGGGTGAGCCAGCAGAACTCGACCATGATGCCGTTGGGGTCGAGTGCGTAGATCGAGATGCACCACTCGTGGTCGATCTCGAGGACCTCGATGCCGTTTTCCTGCCAGCGCAAGCGGTGGGCGTCGAGGGCCGCGCGGTCGGGCGCGTCGAACGCGACGTGGTTCACCCACACCGGGAGCCCGAGGCTGCGCGCGTGGTCGGCCTTGAAGCCGGCCATGTCGCGGTCGTGCAGGTCCCAGAACGCGATCATCTCGCCGTTGCCGGTGTCGTAGAAGACGTGGCGCGACCAGCCCCCGGTCGGGGTCGGCGTCACGTTGGTCTTCACGAGTCGGAAGCCCATGACCCGCGTGTAGAAGTCGTGCGTCGCCTCGATGTCGCTGGCGGCGTAGGCGACGTGGTTGAACGGCATGATCGGCTCCTTCCCGTCGGCGTCGCGAGCGGACGCCCGCCGCTCCCCTACGCCGGTCGCCCGGGTTCGTCCAGAGGTGGGGGCGCGGCCCCGCCCGACGGTCCGGCCGCGTCGGGACGGCCCCGGGGGCCCGCCGCGGTCTCGAAGCGGGCCCGGATCCGACGGTCCGGTCAGCGCTCCATCGAGCAGTCGAGCAGGAAGTCCCCGAAGATCTGGCCCACGATCAGCCGGTCGCCGACGTGCACGCCCACGCTCGACCCGCTGATCCGCGAGCCGTCGTCGAGAAAGACCTCCTCGACCTCTCCGGTCGAGGGGCGCAGGCGGACGACCTGCGACGGCGACTTCGCGGAGGGATCCGTGAGCATCGGCGGGACCGCGAGCAGGTTCGGGTGGGAGCCGATCCAGAGGTCGCCCGCGGCGTCGACGTCGATGTTGTCGACGCCCGTGCCGACGAAGAAGGAACGTGCGAAGCGCAGGGCCCCGCTCGAAGGGTCGCGTTCGTACTCCTTCACCTCGCGGCCCGTCGTCGACGCGACCCAGACACGCTTCCCGTCCGCGCTCGCGGCGACGCCGTTCGGAAAGAGCTCTCCCTCGCGCACCGCCCGGAAGCGGCCGCCGTCGAAGGAGAGAACCTTCGCGCGTGGCAGCTGCAGGTAGGTCTCGAGGTTCTGCCCGAATCCCTTCGGGTTCGCGTGCGTGTTCGTCAGGTAGAACCGGTCGGGTCCGACCGGGGCGACGTCGTTCGGCATGACGAGCAAGTCGGGATCGGTCCACGAGGCGACCCGGGTGAGCGAGTCGCCGTCGATCTCGAACACGTCGACGGAGTGTTTCGGCTTGCCCGAGCCCGGCGCCGGGTGGTTCACGACGAAGAGCCGGTCCCGGCCGCCCTCGGGTGCGAGCCAGAGACCGAGGCCGTGGGGCTGGAAGTCGATGCCGGCCGCGGGCGTCAGGTTCTTCGGCGGGGTGTCCGGCCGGTCGAGAGGCCAGGCCCAGATCGCGCCCGGCGACGGCTCGCCGCGCTCGGCGGCGCGTCGGTCGTAGCCGGCCGTGTAGGCGATCCGGGTCCGCGGCTGGACGACGACGTCCTCCGGCCCGACCACCCCGTGGATCTCGCGGCAGTGCCCCGCGAAATGCGGGGAGATGCGCCGGAACGCCCCCGCGTCCCGGAGCGTCTTGCCGACGAAGGCGGCGAGCAGGAGGACGAGTCCCCCGACGATCTTCGGCCAGCGCCGCGACCTCGTTCGCACGGGTCTCCCTCGCAGATTTCGCCGGGCGGCGAAAGCGTCGATCAGCCCGGCGGGAGGCAGGCCAGCGAGAGCTTGTCGGAGTCGGTGCGCCCGTCGCTCGACGCGACCTTCACCTCGAGCGTCATCCGGCCCGTTCGCGTGCCGCCTCCGGCCAGCGGAACCTCGACCCGGACGTCCTCGCAGCGGTCGGGAGTCGCGTTGCGGAACACCCCGGGGACGACGCCGAGTCGGCCCGAGGCCCCGAGCGAGTCGTCGAGCCGGCGTCGCGCCACGCGCTCGGCCGCGCTGCGGCTCGACCGGCGAGGCGCCCGCACTTCGAGCGACGCGACGTCGCCCGCGGCACAGGACGAAAGCCTCGGATCGCGGTTCGAGGTGCACGCGGTCACGGTGAAGGCGCAGGCGCCCGGGGCCCCGCCCGCGTCGCACGCCGGGTCGCCCTCGCGACAGGAGACCCGCGCGCTCGGCCGGCCGAGCGGGTCGCGCTGGACCTCCGCGGAGCGCACGCGCCACTCGAGCAGGCACTCGTTGCGGGAGGAGGTCGACGTCGACCCGGTGATGCAGGGGTTGTCGGCGGCGGCGACGGCGCAGGCCGGATCGCCCGGGGGCGGGTCGAGCACGATGCCGCCCGCGGCCGCGTGCTCGATCACGGTCGTGCCCCCGCCGGGCCAGGACACCTCGACCCGCGCGGCTTCCCTGGCCGAACCCAGGCCGACGAAAGCCTCCGCCGGATCCTGCGACGCGTAGTTGCTGCCGGCGCGCAGCTCGCGCACCTGCACGGCACCGCCCGACCCGGCGACCACCCGGACCCGCGCACCGATGCCCTCGGAGAGAGCGCCGGGCCCGCGCAGGCGCACCGAGAGCGATCGACCGCCGGGGCCGTCGTTGCGCAGCAGCGTCGGGCCGTCGTGGTTGCTCGACAGCACGAGATCGAGATCGCCGTCGCGGTCGTAGTCGAAGGCGACGATGCCTCGGTCGTTGCCGGTCGTGGCCGCGCCCAGGGCCAGGGCGCTCTCGACGAAGGTGCCGTCGCCGTTCGAGAGGAAGATCCGGGTCGGGTCCGATCGGAAGGCGATCGAGGCGGGCGCGTAGCCGTAGCCGTTCGCATGGGCCAGATCGAGATCGCCGTCGGCGTCGAGATCGGCGAGCGTCGCGCCCCAGCCCCACCAGCCTTCGCGCACGCCGGCCGTGGCGGTCGCGTCCGAGAAGCGACCGCTGCCGTCGTTCAGGTAGAGCCGGTTCCCCGACACGCCCCACGCACCCTCGGCCACGCCGTCGGGATCCCAGATCGAGGTGACGAACCAGTCGAGGTCGCCGTCGCCGTCGACGTCGCCGATCGCGGCACCCATGCCGTTCTCGTCGTTCGGGACGCCGTTTCCGACGACTCGCTCGAAGGTGCCGTCGCCCCGGTTGTGCAGGATTCCCGAGCCGCCGTAGTCCGCGGCCACCAGCAGGTCGGGCCAGCCGTCGGAGTCGAGGTCGGCGAAGTTGCCGGTGAACGAGAGGTCGACCTGCGGAACGCCGCTCGGGCTCGCGAACGGCACGAGGCCCGCTTCGAGCGTCGCGTCCTCGAAGGTCCCGTCGCCGCGATTGCGCCAGAGTTGCCGGGCGGAGGCCCCCGTCGCGACGAGCTGCCCCCAGCGCGAGACGAACAGGTCGAGGTCGCCGTCGCGATCCCAGTCGCCGAACGACGCCGACCAGCTGCTCCCCGGCAGCACGAGACCGCCGTCGGTCGCGGGAAGGAAGGTGCCGTCGCCCGCGTTGCGGTGCAGGCGCGGCGGCGTGTCGAGCATCCCGAGCAGCAGCAGGTCGAGCCAGCCGTCGCCGTCGACGTCGGCGAGGGCCGCGCTCGAGAAGAGCCCGGTCGGTGCTCCGAGACCCGCCGTGGCGGTCACGTCCTCGAACGTGCCGTCGCCGCGGTTGCGGAAGAGGACGGGCGGCCCCGACCGGCCGCGCGTGAAGCAGAGGTCGGTGAAGCCGTCGCGGTCGACGTCGCCCGCGGCGACCCCGCCTCCGAAGACCTCGACCGTCTCGTCCTCGCCGTGGAACTGCTCGACGCCTGCGAGTCCGGCCGCCACGGTCGCATCGACGAAGATCGCGAGCGAAGTGGTCGGGGCCGCGAGCGCGAAGACGGCGGCGAGGGCCGCACCGGCGGCGGCGGCGCGCACGCAGCCCGGCCGCACGGTCTTCCCGGGTGAGAGAGGGCCCCGCATCGCGCGAGATTTAGAGCCCCCCGCGGCGGCCGATCAACCGCAAATCCGCCCCGGCCCCCGGATCGTGGCCCGCGCGCCGCCCCGGCCGGTCCGGGAGCCGCTCAGGCGGGCCTCGTGGCCCCGAGCAGGGCGAGTTCGCGCCACTTCCAGAGGCACTCGCCGTCCCGCAGCCCGGCCCGGGCGAGCCAGGCGAGGTGGGTCGCCACCGGGACGAGCTTGTTCGACGGGTCGTCCTCCGCGGGCGTCTTCCCGATCGCGCGCAGGAAGGCCTCGTGGAGGGCCGGGGTCGGGGAGGCCACGTGTTCCAGGTGGAGGAAGCTCCCGCCGGGCCGCAGGCGGTCGCCGATCTCCCGGTAGAGGTGCTCCTGTCGCGCGGGGGGCAGGTGATGGATCGCGAAGCTCGAGACGACGAGGTCGAAGTCGTGGAGGTCGCGGGGGAGAGCCTCGCGCAGGTCGTGGCGGCGGATCTCGACCCGTGCGTCGCCCGCGAAGCGGGAGCGTGCGCGAGAGAGCATCTCGTCTCCGAAGTCGAGCCCCGCTCCCGACGCGCCCGGGCGTGCCGAGAGGACGAGGGCGAGCGTGGAGCCGTCCCCGGTGCCGAGGTCGAGCACGCGCTCGACCTTCTCCGGGAGGGTCTCGACCAGCACCTCGAGGCCGTCGGCGCGGTGCGGGATCGCGTCCCGCTCGCGCAGGTAGCGCAGCGCCCAGGCCGGATCGGTCCAGCGATTCACGTCCCCGGTCAAGGTCGCCTCGCGCGTCGCGAACGGCAGGCGGGCGAGGCGTCGGGCGAAGCGCTCACGGCTCGGGCTCGACGAAGTTGCGCACTGCGCGCACGTGGAGCGACACGGTCTTGGAATAGGCCGACGGGCGGCCTTCCGTGAAGATGATCATCCAGGCGGACGTGTCGCTGGGCGCGTAGGTCGTCGACGTCCAGTAACTGCCTCCGGTGGACGCATCGGTGCAGCTGCAGGTCGTGATCGTGCAGGTGTCGACGCAGCCGTTCTGGAAGGCCGGGTCGACCATCGGCACGCTCTCGCTGCCGACCACTCCGAGGTCGACGATCGTCGACAGCTCGAGGCGGGTCGGGACGCGCCAGTCGCAGAAGCCCGCGAAGCAGGGTGGGGAGTTCAGGTTCACGAGCAGGTCCGTGAAGGCCGTGCCGTCGGCCAGGCCGTCCTGGTGGTCGCTCCAGGAGTAGACGTTCGACACGTCGTGGACGCCGCCCGAGCGGTCCTTCTTCTCCCACATGAGCCCGGTGCGCTGGTCCTTCACGAAGCCCAGTCCATTGTCCACGTAGGAGCGATGGATGCCGGCGGTGGTGTCCCCGGTCGCGCCGTAGCTCACGTCCTGACCGGTCTCGAGGGGCTTGCCCTTGGCCGCGTGCGCCGTCGATGCGGCTGGCAGCCCGGCGAGGATGACGGCGAGGGCGATCGTTCGACGGTCCATGGCGTCCTCCCTTCGTCCCCGTTCAGCGGAAGTTGCGCACGGCGCGCGCCGACTGGAGGTTCGAGGTCTTCGTGTACTCCGCCTGTGCACCCTGCGTGAACAGGACGACCCAGGCCCTGGCCGGGTCTTCGGCGAAGGTGGAGGAGGTCCAGTAGGCGTTCGTGTCGGTGCAACTGCACTCGGTGAGGTCGCAGCCGCTGACGCAGCCCGTGTCGAAGATCGTGTCGACGGCGGGGGCGCCCGAAGCGACTTCGCCCAGGTTCGTGATCGTGTCGAGCTCGAAGCGGGTCGGGAGGCGCCAGTCGCAGAAGCCCGCGAAGCAGGGCACCGTGTTGAGCGTCGCGAGGAAGGTCGTGAAGACGGTTCCGCTCGCGGTGTTCGAGCCGCTGGTCGACCAGGTGTAGGTGCGGCGCTTGCCGTGCACGCCGGAGGAGTCGTCCTTCTTCTCCCACATGAGCCCGGTTCTCTGGTCCTTGATCCAGCCCTGGCCGTTGTCGACGAGCGACCGGCGGATGCCCGCCGTGGTGTCCCCCGCGGCACCGTAGGTCGTGGTCTGCCCGGTGCGGAGAGGCTTGCCCGTCGCGGCGCGGGCCTGCGACGGGAGCACCATCGCCGCGAGAACGAGCGCGATCGTGATCTTCGAGAGCGACGACATCGAGCCTCCTTCGTTCCGTCGGAGGCCGAATTCATGCCAGCCGCGCAGGGTTGGGGGAAGGGGACGCCCGGACTTCGTGACGAGCCGTCGTCGTCTTCGCGGGGGCGCAGGTCCGGCCCGCCGTCCATGGCGAGGGCCGGCTCCCGGCCCCGGGCCCGCTCGCACCCGTCCGGACGTCCGCCGCGTCGTCGGCTTGCAATCGCACCCTTAGTTTGTCGGACTGCAGATATTGCATTCGAGCGAAGTCGGACCTTAGGTCCGGTTGGAATCGATTTAAGGAGGAACTCCTCGATGGCCAGGCCCCGCAAGAACAAGACCAGCACCAAGTCCGTCGACATCGTGAGCACGCTCCGCGGCGAGGCCGCTCGCGTCATCGCCGCCCTCGACGGGGAGATCGCCCGTCGCCGCAAGGAACTGGCGGAACTCGTCGCCCACGCCGACGCCTGGCGCGCCACGCTCGGCGGGCGCATCTCGGCCGCCCTGGGCGGGCTCGGCGGCGGCGTCGAGCGCGCGAAGGCGGCCCGCGGCACGCGCAAGGCGGGCAAGGGTCGTGCGCGCGGCGGCAAGCGCGTGAGCTGGGACGCCGTGCTGGCGTCGCTGCCCGAGAGCTTCACGATCGAGGACGTGCTGAAGAACCCGGACGCCGCCCGCAAGGGGCGCGCGCAGATCTACCCGGCGCTGAACCGCTGGGAGGCGTCGAAGGTCATCAAGCGGGTCGCCAAGGGCCGGTACAAGAGAGTCGCTTCGGGCGAGAAGACGGCCGCGGCGCCCAAGGCGAAACGCGGTCGTCCCGCCAAGCGCGCGGCCTGACGCGAGGACCGGCGCGCCGGGGCGACGTCTCCCGTCGCGCCGGCGTCCCGGCTCGGGCGCTCGTGCCGGGTGGGTCGACGCTCGCCGTCGCTACCCGGCCCCGCGTCCCGCTCGCACCCGGGCGAGTCCGCGAAGCAGGCGCAGGCCGTCGCTCGCGAGCGAGACGGAAGAGTCTCCTGCCTCCTCGACGAGGGTGACCGGGACCTCGGTGGCCCGCTCGCCCGTGCGCCGCGTCCACGCGGTCGCGAGCTCGAGCGTGAAGACCCAGTCGTCGCTCGGCGCCTCTCGCGCGAGCGCCGAGAAGAGCGACCGCTCGCCGAGGAAGGTGCCCTGCGAGTCGAGCGGGGTGAGCCGCCCGAGAAACGCGCGACGCAGCCAGAGGAAGGCGAGCGTGGCGACGCGGCGCGAGAAGGGACGACCGTGCAGCCGGCTCCGCGGGTGCCCCTTCGAGCCGATCGCGAAGGGAATCGGACCGCCCGCGCGCCCCTCCGCCTCGCGCCAGGCCTCCACGTCCGTGAACCCGAACGGCAGGTCGCTCGCCGAGAGCACGATCGACGCCGCGCGCGCGTTCTCGATCCCGAGGCGATAGCCTGCTCCGACGCCGGCGGTGTCGACGTGCAGCAGGCGCTCGAACGACGGGTCGAGCTGGCGGGCGAGTCGCGCCTCGACCTCGGCGGGGAGTGCCGGGCCGTTGTGGCACAGGAGCACTTCGGCGATCCCGTGGCGCTCGCGCCCTGCGCGCAGGAGATCGACGGTCCGGTGCAGCCGCGCCGCGTCGGTGTGGAACGGCACGACGTAGGCGAGCCCGCGTTCGGGCGTCATCGCGATCCCGCCGTCAGCCCGGGCCCGTGGCGAGCCCGGCCACGCTCTCGCGCGCGACCGCGAGCGAGGCGGGCGTCATGAGCTCGCGGCAGCACTCGCCGATCAGCGCCTCGCGATCCGCATCCTCCGGAAGCGACGACTGGCCGCAGGCGCAGACGACGCCGACGACCCGGCCGGGGCGCCCGACGACGAGCCGGAAGGGCTCGACGTCCCGCGTGACCAGCGTACCCGCCCCGATCATCGCGTAGCGGCCGACCGTCACGCCGCAGCGGATCACGGATCCCGCGCCGATCGCCGCGCCGTCCTCGAGGAGGGTGGGCGAGATCGTCCAGCGCTTGTTGCCGGCGCGAGGGCGCGGGTCGTTCGTGAAGATGACGTGCGGGCCGACGAAGCAGAAGCGGCCAATCGTGAGGCCGGCGTAGATGCTGACGCCGTTCTGCACCCGGGAACCCTCGCCCAGCCGCACGCCGCCGTCGACGTACACGTCGCGGCCGAGCGAGACGTCGGCGCCGAGTTCCGCGCCGGCGCGCACGTGGCAGAAGTGCCAGACCTTGCTGCCGGGCCCGAGGACCGCGCCCGGCTCGACGATCGCGGTCGGGTGAACGAAAGGATGCGCCACGGTGCGAAGGGTCTCCCCCGGGCCTCTCCGCGTCAACGGGGGATCCCGCGAAAGGGACTCCCCAGCGCCGCCGGATTCCTGCTAGGGGGAGCGATGATCCGGATCCGGGGCCTCGTTCCCCTGCTCGCGATGCTCCTCTCGCTCCCGTCCTGCAGCGACACGTCGAGCGCGCCCGTCGAGCGGGTCGAAGACGATCGATTCTCCCCGGCGATCTTCGCCGACCCGCCCGCCGCCTTCGGACCGCAGACGCGCTGGTGGTGGCCCGGCGCCGCGGTCGACGACGAGGGGATCCGCGCGCAGGTCCGGAGCTTCGCCGGGGTCGGCTACGGCGCGGTCGAGATCCAGCCCTTCCTGGCGTCCCTGACGGACGCGGACCTGGCGGCGGATGCCCGCGTGCGCGCGGTCGGAACGCCCGACTTCCTCGCACGCCTGCACGCGGCCGGCTGCGCGGCCCGCGAGGCGGGCCTGCCGTGGGACCTCACCTTCGGCAGCGGCTGGTCGAGCGGCGCCCCGGGGATCGGGCAGGACTCCGAACGCCAGCTCGTCGCCTCGGAGACGACGCTGGTCGGACCCGCGACCGTCGAGGTCGCGCTGCCTCGTCCGGCGCCGCCCGGGTGGATCCAGGGGACGAACGACGTCTTGCTCGCGATCGACGGCTTCGACGAGTCCGCGACGCTCGACCGCGTCGTCGCGGCCCCCGTTCTCGACGAGACCCCGGGCGTGCCGGTGACGCTCGGGCCGGTCGTCGACCTGACGGCGCGCACGTCGGGCTCGACGCTCGCGTGGGAGGTGCCGCCGGGCACCTGGCGCGTGCTCTCCACGTGGGAGAATCGCACCGAGCACATGCCCGCCGGCGCCGCCTACCCCGGTCGCCTGCAGGACGCGCGCATCCTCGACCATCTCGACCGCCGCGGTCTCGACGCGTTCCTCTCGAGCGAGTTCGCGGCCTGGATCGACGCGGTCGCCGACTGCCCGCCGCGGGCCGTCTTCGTCGACAGCTTCGAGCTCGTGGGCGAGCTGCCCTGGACGACGAGCCTGCCTCGCCGCTTCCTCGACCGGACGGGCCTCGACGTGGGCCCGCTCCTGCCGTTCCTCTTTCTCGACGGCGGGGAGTCCGAGTACACGACCATCCTCTTCGGGATCGGCGACCCGCGCTACCGCGACTCCGAGGGCGACGGGGTGCGCGCGCGCGAGGACTACGAGGACGTTCGCTCGTCGATGTTCGCCGACGGATTCCTCGCCCCGCTGCGCGACTGGCTCCACGCGCGCGGGATCGAGTTCCGACTGCAGGCCCACGGCGGCTGGGGCGACGTGCTCGACGGCTATGCGCTCGCCGACGTCCCCGAGTCCGAGGGCCTCTACGGGAGCGGGTCGTACGACTTCCTGCGACTCGCGGCCTCGGCCGCCCGCGTCCGCGGGAGCCGCTGGGTCTCCAGCGAGACCTTCGTCACCGTCGGCGCGCGGGAGCTCGAGGAGCGCGAGGCGCGCCTGCTGATCGGACGGGCGTTCGCCGCGGGCATCAACCGGATCATGCACCACGGCAACGCCTACGATTACGCGCACGCGGACGGCGAGCGCTGGTTCCCGTTCCACCCGGTGCCGGGAAGTGCGTTCCAGGCAGGGCCGCTCGACCTGACCTTCGACATCCATCCCGGTGCCGCGATCTGGGACGCGTTGCCGGCGCTGAACCGCTGGACCGCCCGTCTCGGCTACGCGATGAGCCGCGGCGCTCCCGTGTCGGAGGTCGCCTGGCTCCACTCGAGGTGGGACGCGCCGAACTTCCCGAACTTCGGCGTCCACCCCGGGGCGGGCGAGAGCGAACCGAGCCGCGCGCTGCGACGGGCCGGGTTCTCCTACGACCGCACGAGCCGGGCGGAACTCGCCGCATCGACCGCCGAGGCCGGCACCCTTCGCGTGGGCGCCGCCGCGTACCGCGCCCTCCTCGTCGAGGGCGAGGAGGCCTTCGACCCGGGCGTGCTCGCGGCGGTCGAGCGCGCGGCCGACGCGGGAGTGCCCGTCGCGTGGACCGGGCCGTTTCCCTCGCGCGCGCGCGGCCTCTCCGACGCGGCTTCCCGCGACCGCGCGGTCCTCGCGGCCGTGGAGCGGCTTCGATCGAGGGTGCGGCGAGTCGAGGGTCCGGACGACGTGCCGCGCGAGCTGTTGGGCGCCGGCGTGACGCCCGGGGTGGCCGCGGCCGACGGCGCAGCGCTTCCCTTCGCGGTCGAGCATCGCCGGCTCGCGAACGGCGACCTCTGGCTCGTCTTCAACGAGAGTTGGGACGAGCGGAGCGCGAGCCTGCGCGTCGAGGGCGGGAGCGCCGGCATCCGGGTGCTCGACCCGGAGACCGGAGCGCCGACCACGGCCGCCAACGGCGACGGCCCCGTCGACGTGACGCTGCCGCCCGCGGGAATCGTGATCCTGTGGAGGCCCGCGGCGTGAAAGTCCGCCGTCGCAGGATCCTTCCGGCCACCAGGCTCCCCGCCTACGGGTCGCTGCTCGCCGCCAACTTCGCGTTGCTGATGGCGACGCCGTTCTTCACGTCCTTCCGGTCCGGCCTGCTCGTCGAGCGCCTGCTGTCCGGGGTGATGCTGCTCGCTGCGTTCGTCGCGACCGGACTCTCGCGCGCGAACGCCTGGAAGCTCCTCGTCGTCATGGTGCCGTTCATGCTCCTCGGCCTCGAGGGCGAAGGCCTGTCGCAGGACGCGGCGATCGCGGGGTGGACGGCGCTGCTGATCTGGGCCGAGTTCCGCATCCTCCGGCAGTTCCTCACCGAGGTCGAGGTGGGATGGGACACCGTCGCCGCGGCCGCCGGCGGCTTCATCCTGATCGCCGTGATCTGGGCGAACTTCTACATGCTGCTGGAGCGCTGGAGGCCCGGCTCGTTCACGATCGATCCGGCGTTCCGGACCCGCGGCTTCCAGGACGTCCGCGCCGCGCTCCAGTACTTCAGCTTCGTCACGCTGACGACGGTGGGCTACGGCGAGATCCACCCGGCGGACGTCGGGGCCGGGGGCGTGGCCGTCGCCGAAGCGCTGATCGGCCAACTCTACCTCGCCATCATGATCTCGCGCATGGTCGGCCTGCACCTGGCGGGCGCGCGCGAGACGACCTCGAGGCGAGGCGGCGAAGGGAGCTGACCGGCTTTCCGACGGCGGCCAGCCGCTTCGGGAGCCGTCGACCCGTCCCGGCGAGGGTCCCGGAGGCCCGAAGGGGGCCTCTCGCGGGAATCTCCGGGCTAGCCGACGACGGGAAACGGGCATATGAATCGGGTTCGTGCGCACCCGGGACGGCTGCGCACCGAGGAGACAATCCCATGAGACGGTCCGACGCGCGCGGAATTCTTTCGATCGTTGCACTCGCCCTGGGGGCGTTGCTTCTCGCGGCGCCGGCCGCGCGAGCCGCGGTCTGCGGCGACGGCATCCTCGACCCGAACGAGGAGTGCGACCCGGGCGGCTCGCTCCGCACGGG
>Ga0075471_10002157_pt1 | contig 13004 bp, 10 predicted proteins | sample DEB19_08_DNA_2_FD_74787 | JGI IMG/M metagenome (GOLD analysis project Ga0075471, IMG submission 74787) | Aqueous microbial communities from the Delaware River and Bay under freshwater to marine salinity gradient to study organic matter... | ecosystem: Environmental > Aquatic > Marine > Coastal ... | reverse complement strand
AGGGCTGACGGAACTCCTCGGGGATGCGCTCGGCGGCGTAGTAGAGGTCGCGGCGTCCGTAGGGCCAGCCGACGTCGTGCAGCACGAGCACGGGCATGTGGGCGTCGGCGGCGGCGGCGGTCGCGGCCAGCATCTTCAGCTCGTTGTAGACCGTGTACCAGTTGTGATCGCCGTCGACGAGCGCGACGTCGACGGGCGGGAGGCCGGGCAGGACGTTGTGGCTCAGGTCGCGGTGGAAGATGTACCGCCCGGGGAAGGCCGCCTCGTGCTCCGCCGGATCGAACTCCGGTACCGGGTCGATGACGTGCAACTCGGTGTCGGGGCCGAGCCGTTCGAGCATGAGGGCCGTCGTCTCGCCCCGCAACGCCCCGATCTCGACGATGCGGCGAGCGCCGGCCGCCTGCAGCAACGGCCAGACGACCGGATCCCAGAACGGGTACACGCGCTAGCCCATCACTACGAGTATGAGTCTCCGGTCGTTTGGCCGGATGCCGTTCTCGATCACCGATAGTTCACGGGAGGATGACGACGGATTGCGCGGCGACGCCCGACTTGCCGCGTAGGCCGTAGGCCACGATCCGCTTGCCTACGGTCACGGCGGTGAACGAGGCGGGGCGGGCGACGAGGAACCGGGCACCGACCGTGGACACCACCAGCGGCTTGCCACCGAGCCCGACGAGGGTCAAGCTCCCCGGTTTCACCGCTCGGACGACCGCGCCGACCTTGGCGCCGGCCGGGGCCACGACCACCTGGGTGGCCTGGAGGGGCCGGGTCGAGACGTTCATGACCCGCGAGCCCACGCGAACCGCAGACGGTGATGATGCCGTCGAGACGAATACCGAAGCCTTGGGGCCGATGCCGACGATCGTGTTCGAGCCTCCGACGTCGGCGACCGTGACCAGGCGACCGTTCGTCTTCGTGACCGGCCCGAGCACCCGGGCAGGCACGGGCTTAACGGCGGCGCCTCCGCCTCTGCCCCCGCCCGGCGGGGTCGGTGCCTTTGCCGGGTCGCCGCCGACCTGGGTGCCGATCCCGAATCCGATGACGGCGGAGACGAGAGCGATGAGGGCGACGCCGCCCACTATGACTGCCATCGACGCGTCGGCCAGACGTTGTTGGAAGCTCGGCTGCTCGTGTTGGGCGTCGTAGGCGTCGAGGTCGTCGAGGTCGTCGAGGAACCCGCTGTCTTCGGGCGAGCCGGAAGGCTCGGTGGGTTCGGCCATCGGCTCTCCCTGGGGACGGTGCTGCGGCGGAGTGTACGGCACGCGCCGGAGGTCATGGCTGCGGTCGGGGCTACCCTCCGCCGTGATGGCCGGTGCCTCCTCGTCGTCCGCTCGGGGGATGCGGATCGGCCTGATCGAGCCCCACCTGCGCTGTTTCGGCGGGATCCGCCGGATGATCGAGTTCTCGAATCGGCTCGTTGCCCGCGGGCACAGCGTCACCTTCTATCTCCCCGATGGCGAACCCCTCGGCTGCGACTGGATGCGTTGCGACGCGGCGGTTCGGCCGATCGGTGCGGGCGCGGGCGACGAGCTCGACGTCGTCGTCTTCACCCACGAGCCGCAGTGGTACCTCCTCGATCGGTTCCCGCGAGCCCGCCGACGCGTCTTCTACGCGCTGCACGACGGGCACTGTTACGGCAAAGAGGGCTCGTGGGAGAGCATTCACGCGGCCGTCGACCTCCGGCTCGCGAACAGCGGGTGGACCGCGGATCGGATCGAGGCGTACACCGGTCACCGTCCGCTCGTGCAGCTCGGCGGTGTCAACCGGGAGGTGTTCCGTCCGGTGGCGGGCACCCGCCGTCGGCCGCTGCTGTGTTCGGGGGAGCGGCAGCGGGCGTGGAAGGGCACCGACACGATCGTCGAGGCGGCGCGGCTCGCGGGCGTCCCCTACCGCGCCTACGCGGGCCGCGGTCTGTCGCAGGACGCGCTCGGTCGGGAGTACGCGAGCGCCCGGGTCTTCGTGGTCGGCAGTTGGTTCGAGGGCTTCTGCCAGCCGGGAGTCGAGGCCCTTGCGTGCGGAACCCCGCTGGTGACGACCGACAACGGAGGCTGCCGCGAGTATGCGATCGACGGAGAGACGGCACTCGTCGTCGCGCCGCGCGATCCGGTGGCGATGGCCGCGGCGATCCGACGCATCCTCGACGAGCCGGCCCTTGCCCGCGCGCTCTCGGCCAACGGGCTCGAACTGGTGGCGCGTGACTTCGACTGGGAGCGGCGCACCGACGAGTTCGCGGCTGTGCTCGACGGACTGGTGGCCGAACCGCCCGCTCCGCCGCCGGTCCGTCCGCCCGCCGCGACCGAGCCGACGCTCGGCGTGGCGGTCATCGCGACCTCGGACCTGCTCGGCACCCAGCGCACCATCGACTCGGTGCGGTGGGGCACTGACGTGCCCTACGAGCTGATCGTTGCCGATCCCGGCACCGACCCGGAGGTCAGCGCGTACGTTGCGGCCGCCGCCGATCGGGTCGTCGACGGAGGAGGCGGCGCGGTACCGGCCCTCAACGCGGCGTTGGCCACGGTCCGGGCTCCGTACTTCGCCTGTTGTCGGCCCGGGGCCGCGGTACCCGAGGGCTGGGCGGCGCGCCTCGTGGGAGCGATCGCCGAAGCGCCCGACACCGTTGCCGCGATGCCCGTCGCCGTGCCCTTCGCTCGGCTCGACGGCACCGTGCCGGGTCCGCCCGAGAGGTTGGCGCCGTTCGCACGCGTCCCCGCGACCCCGGTACGGGTGTTCTCGAGCGAAACGGTCCGCGCGCTCGGTGGCTGGGACGAGGCATTCACGGCCGACGGCGCCGCCGACGCCGATCTACTGACCCGCGCCGGAGCCAACGGGCTCGGTGTGATCGTGCACCGCGGAGTCGTCGTCGGAGAGCGGTGGACCCGGCGACGACGGGGCGAGTCGCGGCTCACGATCGGTCCGGCCGACTGCGAGACCCTTGCGGCGCGCTGGTCGGAGTCGGCGGACGTGGTCCGGCTGCCCACCGTCGACGCGCACCGGCATGCCGAACTGGTGCAGAGCGCGCGCCTTGGCGTCTCGGCGCTCGTCGCCGAGCTACGGACCGCCGAGGCTCGTGAGCGGCACGAGCGATCGCTGCTCGGTCGCGAGGGTCCCGTCGTCGGAGCGGCGCGGGAGTGGATCCACGACCGCTGGCGCAGTGTGCGGCCGCGACTGCCCGTCCGCCTCGTCGAGCGCAGCGGTGCGGTACGGCGACGCTTCTCCCGCTGAGCGAAACCGTCTGCGGAGCAACGCTTGCCGGCGGAGCCCTGGCCCGGGCGCGGATACTGTGCGCGCCGTGGGGGAGGCTGTAGACGACGGCGGTTCGGTCGGAGAGGCCGAGATGGACCGGCTCCGTCGCCACCTGCGGGCTCTTGCCGCCGTCAACCGTCAGCTCTTCGCCCAACTCGAGGGGACCGGTGGCCGTTCTGCGGCCCCGGCAGACGAAGGTGACCTATTGGCGGAGGGCTCGGCGTACCGCCCGACCCTGACGAACCGGCGGTCGGCTGCGGCCGGCGAGATGGTCGATCGGTTGACCACTGCGGGTGGTGCGTCGGCCTTTCTCGTGACCGATTCGGAGCGGCGGCACTGGGCCGTCGAGGGGCAGAGTCGGCGACGGGTGAAGGCTCGCATGATCTACGAGGCTCTCGCCGGAGTACTCGAGGAGCGCTCGCTACCCGACGCCGAACTCGATCGCCTGCCCGAGTCCGTGGCCGTCGAGGTCATGGAGGGGCCGTCGGGTCCGGCGTTCGTGGTCGTCGGCGGACGCGCGTACCCGCTGCGCGGACTCCCGCTGCCGTACCCGATTTCGCAGGAGCAGGCGGCACGTTTCTCCCGGGGATCCGAGATCCGGGTCCGCGCCGCTGCGCCGGCGACGGGGGTGCTTCGTCGCGCGGCAGGCCGGTTGCGCCGGGTGCGGCGACGAGGGTGAGTCGTCGCCTGAACCGCACCGACGGCCGTTAGCCTCACGCACCGGTGGGAGTCTTCGTCGTAGGGATGCACCGGTCGGGAACGTCGGCCGTCGCCGCGGCGCTGCACGTTCTCGGTCTCGATGTCGGCTCCGAGAGCGGACTCATGGCCGCCGACGCGGCCAATCCCGAGGGCTACCTCGAGATCGGCGCGATCGCCGACCTCGACGACGAGATCCTCGCCCTCCTCGGCGGGCGGTGGGACGCTCCACCCGTTCTCGCCGAGGGTTGGGCGAACGACCCCGCCCTCACTCCGTGGGTCCGCCGGGCGATGACGACCCGGGCTTCTCACCTCCCCGGTGACCGCTGGCTACTCAAGGACCCGCGTGTATCGCTGCTGCTTCCGCTCTGGCGGCGCGCAGTGCTCGACCGTTGCGCTGCCGTGCTGGTGGTTCGCCACCCCATGGAGACGGCCTGGTCGATCGCACTCCGCAACGGCATCCCGACGATGACCGGATTGGCTTTGTGGGCCGCCTACAACCGGGCCGCCCTCGCCGGCCTTGCCGGTCTGCCGGTCTACGTGTGCGTCTACGACCACATCGTCACCGACCCGGTCGGATCGATTACCGAACTCGCGGCGGCCCTGGTCGAGTGGGGCGAGATCGACGCAGACTCTGATGCCGTCGCGCGGGCGGCGGCCGGAATCCGCCCTGACCTACGCCGCAGCACCTGGCAGCGCGAGGCCGCCGAAGCGCTCGCTCGGCCGGCCGAGATCGACCGGCTCGTGGCAATACTCGACGGCCTCGCCGGTCGCCATGATGTCTTCGCTCCGCCCTCGGTTCCGGAGGCCCCGTGGGAGGAAGCTCTGCTGAGCGAGCGCCGCTTCGGCATCGCCGAGGCCCGGCGCGTGCAGGTGGAGCGGGATGCGGCGAAGGTCGCGCAGCAGGATCTGGTCGCCGAGGTGGCGGCAGTGCGGCAGACGGCGCTCCGCCTCGAGGCTGAGCTGCGGGCGGCGCAGGTCGAGTCGGAGCGCAGGGCCGAGGCCCGGCGCGAGGCGCAGGCGGCACTCGATGCGGAGCGAGCCTCGGCGCGCGAAACTCGCGCGGCCCTGCGTCGGGCCGAGGCCCGCTGGCAACGCCTCACGGCACGGTGGCCCGTTCGGTTCGCCCGGTCGGTCCGCCGGTTGCTCCGGCCGCCTTCCCGCCGCTCGTCCTGAGCGTTAGCCTTCCCGGCGCTCGTTCCGTCGCCCCGGAACGATCCGACTCGATGACCGACCGCATTCCGCCGAAGCCCGGCTTCGTGATTATCGGCGCGCAGAAGAGCGCGACCCGGTGGTTGCGCGTCAACCTCGGCCGCCATCCCGAGATCTTCACCGTGGCCCGCGAACTCCACTACTGGAACGGTGGCTCGGTTCACGGTCGGCTGCGGGGGCCGCAGTGGTACCAGCAGCAGTTCGCGGGCTGGTCGGGAGAGCCCTTCGTGGGTGAGGCCACGCCGGGCTACATGATCTGGCGGCACACCCCGGCCCGAACGGCGCTGCGCATGCGGATCGGGATCCCCCGGGCCCGGCTCATCGCGCTGTTGCGGAACCCGATCGACCGGGCTCAGTCGGCTCTCAACCACCACGCCCGGCGCAATCGGGTCCCGCCCGGCGCGCGACTCGTCGACGTCCTGCGCGAACGGCGACCCGTGACCGAGGACCGCCTGTGCCTCGTCACCGGCGGTTGGTACGAGCGGAGCCTCCACCCGTTCCGTCAGGCCTTCGGCGACCAACTCCTCGTCCTCCTCCACGACGACGTGGCGAGGGAGCCGGTACGGGTCTACGAGACGGCGTTGGCGCACATCGGCGCGGGTGGGGGCTTCGTGCCCGACACCATCGGTCGCGTCGTCTTCGGTGGCAGTCCGAGCGGCGGCGTGACCCGCAACGCGCTGACCTCCGAGGAGCGGATCGAGGTCTGGGAGTACTTTCGGGCCGACGTCGCCCGCCTCGAGGAGTTCCTCGAACGCGACCTCTCGATCTGGGATCCGACTCGTTCGAGGTCGGTGAGCCCTCCCGGGGTGCTCCCGCCGGTACCGGTGGCGGTACCCGGCGTCTGAGCGTCAGTCGGACGGCCGGCCGGCGTCGAGCCCGTGGCGGTGGAGCGCGTCGAGGAGTTGGTCGGCCCGGTGGGTGAAGGTGTGCGCGGCCCGCACGGCGTCGCCACCACGGGCGGCGCGGGTCCGGGCGGCCTTCGGATCGGCGAGCGCGGCATCGACCGCGGCCCGCAGTCCGGCGGGATTCTCGACGGTGACGACGGCATCGCCGAAGAGCGTGGCGAGACCCGCAACCGGGTCGGAGACCACCGGAGTCCCGCACGCGAGGGCGTCGAAGATGCGGTTGGAGACGAATCCCCATTCGCGCATGGAGTCCCAGTGGTCGTTGAGGAGAACGCCGGCCGACGCGTAGACCGCGGGTAATTCGGAGTTGTCGATGCGGTCGGCGACGATCAGGGCCGGGTCCGTGAAGCGCTCCCAGCCCGACCCGTAGATCGCAGGGCGGATCCCGGCCGCGACGGCGTCGGCCACCATCCGGCGGTGGACGTTGCGAGATTTCGCCACGACCACCACGTCGTGCGCGTACCGGGGGTCGGGGGGCCGCGGGTGGAACCGCCCGGCGTCGGTGGCCTGGAGCATCACCTCGACCGGGGTTCGGGTCCGGGTGCGCAGGTGCTCGGCGAAGAGCGGTGACGCGACGAGCACGAGGTCGGCGGTATCGCATTCGGCCGGGGTGACCGCTTCCGGGTGGCTGATCACCCACAGCACGTGGCGCTGTCCCGGAGTTCTCGGCACCGAGGCCAGCCCACGCACGACCAGGTGCACGTCGGCGCAGCGTGTCGCCGGTGCGTCGGCCCGGTCGAACGCGGCGATCCGTGCGTCGTGGCCGCAGGCCCGCAGGGCCCGGGCGAGCGCCTCGGCGAGGTGCCAGTCACCCCACCGCTCGGCGATTCGGGCCGTGGGCGCGGCGACGGTGATCGCGAACGACGGCGGTCCGCAGTCGCCTGCCCAGCGGCGCAGCGCGGGGCCGTGCGCAGCGAGGAGGTCGGACCAGGCTCGCCCCGTAGTGGCGAACGGGGCATCGGGGTCGGCGGGGTCGGCCACCGGGCGGTGGTCGACTACGGCGACCCTCGGTACGACGGCGACGCCGTATCCGCAGGCGGCGAGTCGCCGGCACAGGTCGAGCATCGCGGCGTCGGGGTCGGAGATTCCGGCGAGCCCGCCGGCGGCGAGGAGCGCGGTCCGCTCGACGACGGCGTACGCCCCCGTGACGGCGGCGACGGTCGCGGGCGGCCCGTTCGGATCGGGGTCGGTTCCCGCGGCGAGCGCGGTCACCCGCGGCTCGCCGTCGTGCACCGAGACGGTCAGACCCCGGGCCCGCACCGTCGCGTCCCGCGGTGTCGCCGAGCGGACCGGTCGGCACGGATGCACGATCAGCGGCGCCGCCAGGGCGACGCCACCGGTGAGAGCGGCGGCCAGGTGGGCGTCGACTGCTGTGCCGAGCAATTCGTTCGTATCGAGCGTGAGCGTTACGAACGGCGTGTCGGCGGCCGCGAGGGCTCGGGCGACGGCGGCGCTCCCTAGATCGAGGCGCACGACCGTCGTCGCGATTGGTGCGGGCGGCGGTCCGTTTCGGGCGAGCGTCGCCCGCAGCCGCGCGGATCGGCGCCGCGCCTCGGCCCGGTGGGGGAGGGCGCGCGCGGCGAGGGTCGCCCGCCGTCCGCCGTTGCGGAGCCGGGTGGCGCGGGCCCAGCGTCGGCGGGTCGCCGAAACCGCGCTTCGGGCGACGGTGCGAAGTCGATCAGAGGAGCTCGACATCACCGAGGGCCAGGTTCCAGTCGGTCAGGGCCGGAGGCCGGTCGGCCGCGGCGAGCGCCCGCCAGGTGAGCACCGGACCGAGGCGGGGCACCGACACGAACCCGGCCCGAGGTCCCGCATCGGCTAGGCGGATCAGGTGGTCGGCCCGGGTCGCGCGGCTCACGGCGCGCAGCAGCTCGAGGATCGCGCGACGGTTCGACTCCGGCACCAGAAGCTCGCAGACGGCGGCCTCGCGCGCGGTGCCGCGTCGGCGCACGCGGTAGACGACTATCCCGGAGTTCGGGTCGTCGTCGAGCGCCAGGGCGCGGTAGCCGAGGGGCGGGTGTCCGTAGCGCCAGCGGAGGTGGGCCGCCGTGCGTCGGGTCCGTAGACCCGCCGCCGGGCCGAGGTGGTCGAGGAGGTTGTCGAGGCGGGGGTCGGCGAGGAGCTCGGGGGCGGCGACCCCGCCCCCGCCGGGGAGCGGTCGCCGTTCGGCCGCAACCCGGGCGCCGAGGAGCCGGACCGCTCCCCGGATGCCGCGCACCCGCACGGCGGCCGGAAGGCGACCGACTGTGTGCCAACCCATCTTCAGGTAGCCAGGCCGACTCTGGTCGTTCGGAGTGTTGAAGACGAAGTCGATCCCCTCGGCGGCCAGCGCGTCGACGGCGGCGAGCGTGAGCGCCCGGAAGACGCCGCGGCCCCGGAAGTCGGGGTGGGTCGCGGTGTCGACGGCGCGTACGGCGCGCAGGGTCCGACCGGCACCGTCCTCGAACTCCCATCGCAGGAACGTGCGGTAGCCGGCGATGCGGCCGTCGACCTCGGCGACCCACTCGGGTGACGGTCCGAGCGGATTGGCCCGGTGCTTCCACGCGAAGTACTCGGCGAGCCCCTCGCCCTCGCTCCACCCGAGTGAGGTCGCGAGCAGGTCGAGGACCGCGGGGTGATCGTCGGCCGTCGCCGGCCGGGTGACGAGCGCGACGCTCACCGTCGGGCCGCCTCGGCGTAGACGGCCTCTACGCGAGCCACTCCCCGCGTGACGTCGAGGTCGGCGGCGTGCGCCCCGGCGGCCCGGCCCAGCGCGGCTCGGCGGTCGGGGTCGGCAAGTAAACCGGAGATCGCTTCGGCGAGCGCGGCCGGCCGGCCCGGCGGCACGAGTACGGCGTCGGTGCCGTCGGATACGAGCTCGGCCACCCCTCCCGCCGTGGTCGCCACGACGGGGAGTCCGAGAGCGAGTGCCTCCATCAGCGCGACCGGGAGACCCTCGTGGTGTGACGCGAGGCAGAAGACGTCGAACCCCGCCATCACGGCCGGGGCATCTTCGCGGTACCCGAGAAAGGAGAACCGGTCCCCGAGGCCGAGGGCGTCGCGGAGGGTGGTGAGATCTTCGGCGAGTGGTCCTTGACCGACGGCGACGAATCGGGACCCGGGTACGCGTTCGGTTACGACCCGCGCCGCTTCGAGCAGGTCGGGGTAGCCCTTTGTCGCCCGGAGGTTCGCGACGGTGCCGACGACGAGGTCGTCCGGTCCGGCGCCGAACCCAGACCGCGCGGCGGCCCGCTCCGACCGGCGGGCGACGGTCGCAGCCACCTCGATGCCGTACCGCACGACCTCGGTCCCGGCGCGCAGGCGCCGGGGAAGTGACTCTCGCACCGCGTCGGACACGGCGAGGTGAGTCTCGCAGCCGCGGGCGGTCAGGCCGTCGAGGAGGCGGGTGATCCGGGCGTGACTTCCCCACACGTTGTGCTCGGTGGTGATCAGCGCCGGTCTCCGCGACCGGGGGAGGGTCGCCCGGACGAGGCGGGCGCCCACCGCGGCGATCGGGGAGTGCACGTGCACCACGGCGAAGTCGCCGTGGCGGAGCAGTCGACGCAGTCGGAGCACCCAGCGCAGGTCCAGGGCCGAGCGAACCCCGAGGCACTCGGCGGGTACCCCCGCGGCCTCGAGCGGTCCGCGCAGGGCATTCTTGGCCAGGAGCAGGTAGGCGGCGACAGGGGCGACGCCCGGGCCCCGATGCCGAGCCGACAGGACGAGGAGACGCTCGGCGCCGCCGGCGCCGAGTCCCTTCACGAGCCAGAGCACCCGGATCGGAACCTCCTCCTGGGCCGAACGGCCTGCCTGTTCGCCGGACACGCTCGGTAGTATCGTCCACTCAGCAACTGACCTCGGTGCCGCACGGAAGCGGTCCGGGACCGGCCCCGCGTCGGTGCCGCTCCGCCCGACGGGTGGTGCCGGGGAGCCCACAGGCTCCAACCGGGCCCTGCGGAACCGAAGCACGGAGAGGGAACGGCGCTGAACCTCGATGACGTCGTCCAGGCCCTGCAACGGCGCTGGCGGCTCGCGACCGGAATCTTCCTCCTCGTCGTCGTCGGCGTAGGTATCTTCGTCTTCGCGCGGGTGAGCACCCGCCCGCCCGTCCGCTTCCGGAGCGTGGCCACGGTTCAGGTGGCGGCGCCCGAGAAGGAGGCCGAGGGGTCGGGCAACCGAAACGGCAACCGGGTTTCGACCACGACGGCGCCCGACATCACGCTCTCGGCGCCGCAACGACTGGCATTGGCCAAGACCACGGTCGCGAGCGCACTCGGCCCCAACGCCGGGCCCGACGCACTCCGCACCCGTTTCAACGCCCGGCGTGACAAGGAGCGCGGAACCCTCGACCTGATCGTGGCCGCCCCGACCGGCACCCAGGCCCGAGCCGTCGCGAGCCGCTGGGCCGATGCCTTCGTGGAGGCGCACCGGCTCGAGAACGCGCAGCAGTTGCGGCAGCAGGACCGGCGGCTCCGCGAGCGGATCAAGGCCTTCCATGACGAACTGCAGATCGTCGACTACAAACTCGCGAAACTCATGCCTATCGTCTACGGCGGCATCCTTCGCTACGACTCGCCGGGCGGCAGAGGCGGAGGCTCGCGCACAGGCGACGGCGGGCGCCCGCCCGTACCCGAAGTTTCGCCGTCGACCTACGCCCTCAACCTCGCGTACGAGCGTCAGCAACTGCAGCAGGTCATCGGCGACATGGCCGAGCAGTTGGCCTCTCTGCGGGTGGAAGGGGTCCAGCAGACGACCTTCCGGCGTATCGCCCAGACCCCTGCGGCGCGGGTCACCCACTCCCGACCGACGACCATGCCGGCTCTCGTGGCCTTGCTTCTCGGTCTTCTCGTAGCGGGGGGCGCAGCGGTGATCGTCGATCGCTCCGATCGGACGATCCGTGACTCGGCGACGGCTGCGGCGGCGTTCTCGGCGCCCGTGCTCTCACGCATCCCGGTCAACGGTGAGGGTGACTTCGCGGTGCTCGCCCACCCGTCATCGGTGGCGGCCGACGCTTACCGCGGTCTGGCGGCCACGGCCATCGCGACCGATCGGCTCCCTCGGGCGATCATGGTGAGCACTCCGCACGGCGACACCCACGAGCCCGTCGCGGCCAACTTCGCCGCCGCCCTCTCGCGCCTGGGCCTGAGGGTCGCGCTCGTCGCTACCGGACCCGAGCAGTCGTGGTACATGAAGCCGTTCTCATTGCCCCGGGCCGGTGGCGCCGCCCTCCCCGAGCTTCTCGAATTGGCGCAGGGCGGTCGCCTCAACGGACACCTGCGCGATCGTTTGGCCACCACCGACAAGGCCCCCAACCTCGTCGTGGTGCCGCCCGCCGACCAGCCGGTGCTCCACCTACCGATCGACGGTCTCCCGCCGTTGCTGCACGCGCTCGCCGACTCCGGTGTCGACGTCACCGTGATCGCCGGTCCCGCCCTGTTGGAGGACGCCGACGCCACGCTCGTGGCGTGGGCGACGCGGAGTGTGCTCTGGGCGATCGAACCCGGCGAGATCACCCAGGTGCAGGCGAGGGCGGCCGCCGCGAGGTTGGAACTGGCGGGCGTGACGCCGTTCGGCGTCGTCATGGTCGATCGCAAGCACTCGGTGCTGTGACCCGGGGCCGCCGGGCCCTGAAGGCGGCGGCCCGCTTCGCTGACCGGCTTCGCGTCCGCAGTCCGGGCGTTGTCGTTCTCCTCTACCACCGAGTCGGAGCCGACACCGGGTCGGAGGTAGACCTCCCGCCCGCTCTGTTCGACGATCAGTTGGCTGCGATCGCAGCGTCGGGACGCGCCTGCACCCTCACGGAAGCGCTCGATCGAGTGGGCGGTGACGGGCCCGCCGACGGCATCGTCGTGACTTTCGATGACGGCACCGCCGACTTCGTCGATCGGGTGGTGCCCGCCCTCGGCCGCCACGGGGTTCCCGCGACGCTCTACCTGGCCACGGGATTCGTCGGAGCGGGAACCGAACCGGTCTCGGGGGGCCGGGCGCTCTCGTGGTCGGCCTTGGCCGATGCGTGCAGCAGCGGTCTGGTCGATGTCGGCTCGCACACCCACGGCCACCTGCTCCTCGATCGGGCGACTCCGGTGGAGGCCGCCACCGATCTCGATCGGTCGGTCGCCCTCATCGGTGAGCACCTGGGTCGCGTGGCGCGCGACTTCGCGTACCCCAAGGCGGTGGCGCCGTCGGTGGCAAACGGGGCGCTCGTGCGCGAGCGGTTCCGGTCGGCCGCGCTGGCCGGCACCCGGGCCAATGTCGCGGGGCGGACCGATCCCTACCGGCTCTGCCGCTCGCCCGTTCAGGTCTCCGACGGCATGGGGTACTTCGCGGCGAAGGTCGCGGGCGGTATGGCGCTCGAGGACGACCTCCGTCGAGTACTCAACCGGGTGCGCTACGCGGGGGCGCGTACGTGACCCGACCGCTGGTCGTGCACGTCGCGACCACCGACATGAGCCTCGAGTTGCTGCTCGGCCCCCAACTCGAGGCGTTCGCTGCGGCCGGTTACGAGGTCGTCGGCTGCTCGGCACCGGGGCCGTACGTCGATGCGTTGACGGCACGAGGAATTCGCCACCTTCCCCTCGAACACGCCACCCGGGCGACCGCACCGATCGAGGACTTCCGGGCGCTCGCGGAGCTCGTGCACCTCTTTCGCCGACTCCGGCCCGCCATCGTCCACACCCACAATCCGAAGCCCGGTGTGTACGGGCGTCTCGCCGCCCGGATGGCGCGGGTTCCCGGCATCGTCAACACCGTGCACGGCCTCTACGCCCAACCCGGCGACCGGTGGCTGCGGAGGGCCGCGGTCTACTCGGCCGAGCGGGTGGCCGGAGCATGCTCGCAGGCCGAGCTCGTGCAGAACCCCGAGGACGTCGCGATCCTCCGGCGGCTCGGAGTCCCGGAGCACAAGCTCGTGCTCCTCGGCAACGGGATCGATCTCGTCCGCTTCGATCCGGCCGGGGTCGATCCGGC
>Ga0075471_10002156_pt1 | contig 13005 bp, 10 predicted proteins | sample DEB19_08_DNA_2_FD_74787 | JGI IMG/M metagenome (GOLD analysis project Ga0075471, IMG submission 74787) | Aqueous microbial communities from the Delaware River and Bay under freshwater to marine salinity gradient to study organic matter... | ecosystem: Environmental > Aquatic > Marine > Coastal ... | reverse complement strand
AACGACGGCCTGGCGCGAAAACCTGATCCTCGAGCGCTTCTTTGCGCCGGTCCTGGACACGCCGACCTATGCATCGCCTGACGGCAATCGTTGGTCGCCAGAGCAGCGGGCGGACCTGGCGGCAGGGGTCGACGTCAATGCGCCGCCGTATGTCAGCGGTGCCGAGCCGTACCCGATCGTGACCTGGTCACACACGCTCTACTGGAGTGTCGTCGCGGCCGTGACCCTTGCGTGCCTTGCAACGTCGATGTTCGCCAAACGTCAACAAGACGTCGAACAATTCTGAAGGCGCACACCCCGCTCCACTGGCGACCGCTATGCAGCCGGGGGCAGGATCGCGAGTAGCTGCCGGACGCGGTGATCGATGTCGTTGATGATGGCGTTGACGGTGTCCGGCGGCTGACCTTTCGGATCCTGAATCGGCCAGTCATCCCGGCGAGTGCCAGGCACCACCGGGCATTCATCGCCGCATCCCATCGTGATCAGCCACTGCACGGTCGACGCCAGTTCAGGCGTCAGCCTCTGTGGTGTCTGTCCGGACAGATCGACTCCGCGCCGAGCCATCAACTCGAGCACTTCCGGATGCACGCGGGCGGCTGGGCTGGTCCCGGCCGAAATCGCGCGAGCCTTCGACGGATCGGCGTAGCGATTGAAGAGGGCAGCGGCGATCTGCGAGCGGCCGGCGTTGTGAACGCAGGCAAAGAGAACGGTCGTCACGACGCCTTGAGGGCCACCTGCAATCGACGGTCGTCCTTTTCCTTGATCGTGGTGTGGGTCAGCGCGTGCAGGGCAGCCTTGAGGACCGAGGCCACGACCGGATTGTCGAGTCGGGACAGCCGGTAGTGCATCCAGATGCCATCACGACGTGCTTCCACCAGGCCTGACTTTCGCAAGTAGGCGAGGTGCCGCGAGGCGGTTGGCTGCGGCACGTCGAGACTGGCGTGAATGTGGCACACGCAGATCTCCTCATCGCCGAGCAGCGCCAGGATCCTGAGGCGCGTCGGATCGGCAAGGGCCGCGTAGACCGACGTCAGGTCATCCAGGTTCTTGATTGGCGGCGCAGGTTTCGATGAACAGCACGAGCTTGACATATGCGTGTAAGCGAATATACGATGCGATCCAAGCATTCGCTAAAGCGAATATATCACAGGACGCATATGGATACGCTACCCGTAGCCGTGATCGGCGCAGGCCCGGTGGGCCTCGCTGCTGCGGCTCATTTGGCCCACTATCACCAGCCATTCGTCGTGCTCGAGGCGGGCGCAGAGTCTGGCGCCGCGATCCGCGGGTGGTCCCACGTGCGCACGTTTTCGCCGTGGCGCTATATGGTCGATGCCGCCAGCCGCGAATTGCTCAAGCAGACGGGATGGCGTGCGCCAGATCCGGAGACGCTGCCCACGGGTGGCGAACTGGTCGACCGTTACCTGACGCCGCTCTCGAAGCACCGCACCCTGGCGCCGCACATCCGGTATCACGCCCGAGTGACGTCGGTGGGCCGCAAGGATTTCGACAAGGTGCGGACGAAAGGACGTGACCAACAGCCGTTTGAACTCCGGCTGTCGGACGGCACCACGATCGAGGCGCGCGCGGTCATAGACGCCAGCGGCACCTGGATGCAGCCCAATCCCGCCGGCTCCGGCGGCGTGGCCGCGGCGGGTGAGCGCGAATTTACCGATCGCATCGCCTATGGCATTCCCGACGTCGTCACGCGCGATCGGCACCGCTACGCCAACAGGCGCGTGTTGGTGGTCGGCAGCGGTCACTCGGCGTTCAACGTGATTCTGGATCTCCTGCGCCTCGCAGAGGAGGAACCGGGCACCCAGATCGTGTGGGCGATGCGTCGCGAGCACCTGGACTCCGTGTGGGGTGGTGGCGCGTCGGATGCCCTCGAAGCGCGCGGCGAACTGGGGCAGCGCGCCAGGCGCGCCGTCGACGCGGGCAGGATCCGCGTGCTGACACCGTACCGCATTCGCACGGTGTCGTTGACCGCTGGCGAGCTCGTGGTGAGTGGGGCGCTCCGAGAGGACGTGACCACGGTGACCGTGGATCAGGTTGTGGTCTGCACCGGATTCCGCCCCGAGCTGGCGATGCTGTCCGAGGTCCGGCTTGGCCTGGATCCCTGGCTCGAGTGCCCGACGGCACTTGGTCCGCTGATCGACCCCAACGAGCACAGCTGCGGAACGGTCCGGCCGCACGGTGCGCGCGAACTGGCGCATCCTGAAAAGGATTTCTATATCGCCGGCATGAAGAGTTACGGCCGGGCCCCGACGTTCCTGCTGGCGACGGGCTACGAACAGGTGCGCTCGATTGCCGCCATGCTCGCTGGCGACGTTGTGGCGGCTGAACGCGTCGAACTGGTGCTTCCTGAGACCGGAGTGTGCAGCACCGACGCGAGCACGGGAGCGTCGAGCTGTTGCGCGCCGCCACCGGCGGTGGGGATCCCGATCACGCTGACGGCGACAGCGGCACCGGCACCTGCGTCAGGGTGCTGCGGAGGGCCGGCTCCGGCCGGGGCCGACGCCTGCTGCAGCGACGATGCCACGGCGAAGGCGGAAGGCAAGAGCGGTTGCGGTTGCGGAACCGACCAGCCGCTCGTGCAAATCGGAGTACGCTCTCAACGCACTTGAAGAGCGGGATGCATCGGCGCGCGATCTGGGCGATCGGCTGTGGACAGCTGGTCAACTGGGGCGTGATGTATTTCGCGTTCGGTGTGCTGCTGGTGCCGCTCGAGCAGTATCTCAATGAGCCGCGCTGGCTGGTCGCCGGCGCGTTCTCGTTGAGTCTCCTGGTTTCCGCGTTCGCCGCGCCCGCGATCGGGCGGCTGGCGGATCGCGGGCAGGGGCCGGCGGTGATGCAGGCCGGTGGCCTCATCGCTTCCGCGCTCCTGATCGGCTGGGCGGCCTGGCCGTCGCTGGCGTCCACCTACCTGGCGTGGGCGCTGCTGGGGCTGTGCGGCGCGGCCATTCTCTATGAGCCGGTCTTCGCCATTGTCGGTCGCGCGTTCAGCGATCCCGCCGGCCGCATGCGCGCGATTGCAACCGTGACGGTGATGGGAGGGCTTGCCAGCTCCGCGTTCCTGCCGGGAACGGCGGCGCTGACGGATCGCTTCGGCTGGCGCGGTGCGGTAATCGCGATCGGGCTGCTGATCGCGGCGACGACGCTGGTCGTGTGGCGGATCGCGTTCGGCGATCTCGAGTGGTCCGCGCAAACGATCCGCGCCGCGATCCTGAGTGAGGCCGACGATGGGGGGACCTCGCCCCTGCCGGACCTCGGGCGCTTCGCTGCTATCTTTGCGGTGTCGGCGATCGTCAACTCCGCAGTCGCCTCGAACATGGTTGCGGCGTTGATCGACGGCGGTTTCACCGCCACCGTGTCGGCCTCGATCGCGGGACTCTTCGGCATCATGCAGTTGCCTGGTCGTATGCTGATGACGACCCCGTCATTTACGCCCAGCCCGATCACGCTGATCGTGATCAGCTTCGCGTTTCAGATTGCTGGGCTGGTTGCGCTGGCGGCGCACAGCACATTCTCGCTCGTGGCGGGCGTGATCCTGTTCGCGGTGGGCGCGGGGCTGACGACACTGGCGCGGCCGTACTGGGTCTTGCACTCCTACGGCCCCGATCGCGCCGGCCACGCAAACGGCGTGATTGCCCGGGCGCAGCAGATCGCTCGAGCGGCTGGGCCCGTCTCAGCGGCGGCCGCAGCGGGCCTGACCGGCTATCCCAACGTGTTTGCCGCCCTGGCGGCGAGCCTGATTGCGACGACCGTCTTGATCAGGTCTGCCAGACCCCGCTAGCCACACCCGAAGCGCGGCCGTTCGTTGCGACACACTTGTAAATTCAGCGCCAGGGGGGCTTGAAGCAACGCACATTGAACTTTAGCGTTACATGGTCGTCGTCGCCCTATGAGCCTTCGCACGCTCGCCATCGGCGCAGTGATCGTAACGGCCTTCCTGGCCGTCCGGCCGCTTTCTGCCTCCGAGCGACGGCCAGACGACCCCGCTGTCAGCGCTGTGCATCCCATCCTTGCCGCAAGCCTCGAACGCCTCGCGTCAGAGAGCGCGTCATGGCGCGACGCGATGCGTGCGATCGCACCGACGGGACGGAAGGCCGTCGTGGTCACGCCGGATGACGTGACGGGCTTTGATTCGCAGACGTTGGCGCAGGCGCTGGCGCTCGCCGACCACGAGTCGCGGGTCGAGACCGTGATCGTGGTTGTGAACCTCGCGCTGTTGCAGCGGCTGTCACGCCTGCCTGTCGAGGCGATGCAATTCAAGGACGACCTGGACCGGATTGTCGCCCACGAGGTCTTTGGGCACGCAGTGCCGTATCTGTTGGCCGGTCACCTGGCTGGCGAGTGCGCGGACCCGGCAGCAGGGCAGCGCGTCACCGACGCCTGCGCGATCAAGCGGGAGAATCAGATTCGAAAAGAGCTGCAACTAGGACGCCGGCTCGACTATGGCCGTGAGAGCCTGACGCTGGCACGCCGATACGAGCGGTAAAAAGGGTGAGAGGGGTGAGACGTGGCATGCACGCTTCTCACCCCGCCCGCGTTCAGGACGCTATTTCGTGATGGTTCCGCACACAATGCGCGCGCCGGCGTTGCCTGCCGGGTCGCTCTTCATGTCATCAGCCGCGGCGTGAATCATGAGGGCCGTGCCGCCGTTGGCGTAGATCGAGTTCGGCTCTGCGCCCATGGTCACGTTCTTGTTCACGATCGTGACTTTGGCCATGCCCTTCGCATCCACCGTGAAGTTATTCATGTCGCCGGCGTGCGAGCCCTCCGGGTTCTGCATGCCGTGCTTCTTGGCGCCGGGATTGAAGTGGCCGGTCGCGCTCATGAAATCCGGGCCTTCGCACTTGGCGACGGCGTGGAAGTGCAACGCATGCTCGCCCGGCGGCAGGCCGTGCACATCGAGGTCGACCGACACCCCGCCACCCTTGGCGGGCGAAATCATCGCCATGCCGACCGCGGCGCCCTTGGCGTCTTTCAGATCCACGTGCTTCATCTGCGCCGATACGGCGGCGGTTCCAACGAGACAGGCAACTGCGACAACGGAAACGATGCGGGTCATAAGGCTCCTCTGAGCTCCATCATAAACAAAAAGAGGCCGCCCCGGAGAAGGAGCGGCCTCAAGACTGTCGAAGACGTTGGTCAGAACGTGTAGCGCAGCGAGATTTGCGTCTGGCGCGCGGTGCCGAGCCCGACCGTGCGGTTGAGCGGGCCCAGCATGTAGCCAAACGTGCCGGCCTGCGCGTCCGTGATCGGCGCGCCGGGCGTGCCGTTGGGCAGCGTGGCGGCCGGGTTTTCGTAGTTCAGCCGGTTCGCGATGTTGAAGATCTCGACGCGGAGCTGCACGCCCTGCGTCTGGGCGAAGCGGAAGTCCTTGCTGATCATCAGGTCCGCCTGCCAGAACCCGGGCCCGCGCAGGTAGTTGCGCGGCAAGTTGCCGAAGGTGCCAGGCTGCGGGGTCGCAAACGCCGCAGGATTCAGCCAGCGCACGCCATCCTTCAGATACGGATCGACGCCGGGAACCAGGTCCGGACGCTGCGTGCCGCGGCTGTTGCCGCCCGGGATGTTGGTCACGGTGACGCCGTTGACGGTGGTGTTGTCCGGCCGCGACATCACGACGTTGATCGGCACGCCGCTGCGCGCGTTGACGATGCCGCCAATACGCCAGCCGCCGGTCAGCAGGCCGTCGCCGGGGATCAAGTAGACCAGCGAGCCGTTGAAGGTGTGGGGGATGTCCTGCGGGTTCGTGCCGTACTCGCTCTCGTAGTCGAACGTGTTCTGCGTCGTGGCCGCCTCGTTCGAGCCCTGCGTGGTGCCGCGGTTACGCGAGAACTGGTACTGGAAGCCGCCAGTGAAGCCAGCGCGGAACCGGCGCGTGGCGCTCACCTGCAGCGCGTCGTACTGGGCGTAGCCGCAGCCGGTGACCGGGTAACCGGCGATCGTCAGGCCGTCGACGCAGCCGGCGGTCTTGTAATCGATCTGGCCGTAGGTCGGCTGCAGGCGGGCGCGGGTGTTGACGTTCAGGATGTTGCCGACGCCGCGCAGGAACATGTCCTTGCCCTGGCTGCCGGTGTAGCCGACCGTGAAGTTGATTTCACCCGGCAGTTCGCGCGACAGGCTGGCGCCGTACTGCACGTTGTATTCGTTCGGGTAGTGGTGCGTGTAGCCGCGGATCGACAGCAGGTTGGCAAGCTGCGAGGACGCGACCGGGTAGGCGAGGCCGTTGTTGGCGACGTCGGCGGTCTGCACGCGGCGGCGCTCGATGTAGTTCTCGATCGGCTGGATGCGGTCCTCGAACTGGCCGGGGCCGTAGAACAGGCCGAAGCCGGCGCGGAACGCGGTCTTGTCGTTGATCTCAAACGCGGCGGAGACGCGTGGCGAGAAGTTGTTCTTGTCCGCGTCGTAGAACGACGCGCCCTCGGGCGCGAAGGCGTTGTCCTCGACGAAGAACGGCCGGGCGCGGCCCTCGGCTTCCTTCACCACCGAGTAGTAGTCGTAGCGCAGGCCGAGGTCGAGCGTCAGCCGGTCGTTGACCTGCCACGTGTCCTGGGCGAAGCCAACCGCGTACCACTGCTGCGGCCGGAACACCGGCGAGTCGAGCGCGACGGCGACGGCGGCGGGGCGATTGGCGATGAAGTCGTTGATGCTGTTGTAGGTGATCTCGGTGCTGCCGAGGAACTGGAAGTCCGAATCGATCTTGCGGTATTCGCCGCCGAACTTGACCGTGTGGCGGCCGCGCGTCCAGGTGGTCGCGTTGTTGAGGGCGAACGAGCGCGGGTCGAAGTTCGAACCGGTCGTGGTCGACGCCGAGGTGGCGCGAATCAGCAGGCCGCTACGGGCGATGCCCGTGGAGCCGCGCGCGTCGATCGACGACGACGTGAAGGTGCCCGACAGCGACACGCCGATCGGGTCGTAGTTGGCCTGGTTGCTGAACGCGTTGGCGCTGGTCTTCGGCGCGTTGTAACCGAGCTTGAGCTCGTTGACGAAGCTGGTCCGGACCACCGACTGGTGGTTGAGGACGACGTTGATCGGATTCTGCTCGGCGCGGACGCGGCGGGCGGTCACGGTGCGATCCGGGGTGTCGACCTCCCCCTTGCTGTAGAGCACGCGGGCGTAGGTGGACTGGGTGTTGCTGAAGCGATGGTCGAGGCGGAATGACAGCGTGTTCTCGTCCTGTTCGGCCGTGCTGCTCAGCGAGGCCAGGCCGACCAGCGGGTTCGACGTCGGCAGCGTGGCGCGCGGGAAGCCGGAGAGCAGCGGCGCGACCGCGCGCGTGCGCTCGGCCGACTGGCCGGCGCCACTGCCGACCGGTTCACCGGCGGCGATGCGGCGCAGCGCTTCGTCGCTCGGTACCGCTTCGGTGAAGGACAGGCCGGTCTTCTGGCGCAGGCCTTCGTAGCTGAGGAAGAAGAACGACTTGTTGCTCTTCAGCGGGCCGCCGATCGAGCCGCCGAACTGGTTGAGCTCGAGCTGCTGCTTCGCTTCGCGGTTGCCGTCGGCGCCGACATACTTGGTCGCCGCGTCGATCGCGTCGTTGCGGAGGTAGTCGAACAGCGAGCCGCGGAAGGCGTTGCTGCCGCTCTTGCTGACGACCGTGATGTTGCCGCCGGCGCCGAGGCCGCTCTCGGCCGGCGCCAGGCCCGAATTGACGCGGAATTCGGCGACCGATTCCATGGACGTCTGCAGGCGGAACTGCGACCCGGTGGCGTTGAGGTAGCCGGGGCTCGCGTCCCAGACGTAAGTGCCGTCGACGCCGTCATAGTTCAGGTAGTTCTGCTGGTTCGACTTGCCGTTGAAGCGCACCGACGCCCAGCCGCCGTTGCCGTCGCTGGTGGCACCGGTCGCGAGCGTCATGAGGTTGGCGAAGTTACGGCCGTTGACTGGGAGGTTCTGCACCTCTTCCGGCGAGACGTTGACGCCGATCTTGGCCGACGTCAGGTCCAGGACCGGCGCTGAGGCGCTGACCGTGACCTGCTCTTGCACCGAGGCGACGCCGAGTTCCACTTCGACGCGCTCGGACTGGCCGACGCCGAGCACGACCTCGCGCGTCTTGGGCGCGAATCCGGCCAGCTCGATCTTGACTTCATAGGTGCCGGGACCGAGGTTGGTGATGGCATACACCCCGTTCGCATCGGTGACGTCCGTGCGCGCGGCGCCGGTCGCTCTGCTGGTGACCGTGACCGTAACGCCCGGCAACGTGCCCTGGCTTTGGTCGAGGACCTTCCCGGCGATACGAGATTCGGTTTGCTGCGCCAGCGACAGGGCCGGCACCGCAGTGAACGGAAGAAGCACAAACAGGATTCGAAGAGCTTTCATGGATGGAAACGGTATAAAGCCGGGCCCTTCGGCCTTGTGACACGGCTGTTAATTCCGTGAAAACTGCGGATGCCGAACGTTTTTGAACGTTGGCCAAGGCTCGTGTAACGACAATGTGACGACCATGTGACATACTTCCGGAGTGCGCTTCCGACTGATCCCCCGCGAAGAGAAGTTCTTTGCCGATTTCATCGTTCTCGCCGATCGCATCGTGTCGGGAGCGACCCTGCTTGAGCGAATGCTGGCCTCTGACCCGCCCGCCTGGGACACGGCGCTGCAAATCAAGCAGATCGAGTCCGAGTGCGACGACCTGACGCACGGCATCATCCAGCGGCTGAACAAGACCTTCGTCACGCCGATCGACCGCGAGGACATCCACGCCCTCGCCAAGTCGCTGGATGATGTGATGGACGCCATTGACGCGGCCGCGACCGTAACGCGACGTTACCGCATGTCGCAGTTGCGCTACGGTGCGCGCGAACTGGCGTCGTTGACGTGGCAGGCGGCAATGCAGGTCAAGGTGGCCGTCGAAGCCCTCGAGCAGAAAAAAGACGTCCACCAGCTGGCTGTGGAGGTCAATCGCCTCGAGAACACGGCAGACGATGTCCACGATGAGTCGTTGCGGCGGCTGTTCGAAGAAGAGAAGGACGCCATCACGCTGATCAAGTGGAAGGAAGTACTCGATCTGCTCGAAGAGGCGACCGATCGCTGTGAAGACTGCGCCAACGTGCTCGAAGGCGTTGTCGTCAAGCACGGGTAGCGCGGGGTGGACTACGCACTCGTCATTGTCGTCATCGTCGTCGCGCTGATCTTCGATTACATCAACGGGTTTCACGACGCCGCCAATTCCATTGCGACCGTGGTCTCCACGCGCGTGCTCTCACCGGGGCAGGCGGTCCTGTGGGCGGCGTTTTTCAACTTCGTGGCGGCATTCGTGTTTGGTACCGCGGTCGCCAAGACCGTCGGCTCCGGCATGGTCGACGTCACCGTGGTGACGACGTCGGTGATCCTGGCCGGGCTGATTGGCGCCATCGTCTGGGACCTCATCACCTGGTACTACGGACTGCCGACCAGTTCGTCGCACGCCCTGATCGGCGGCTATGCCGGCGCGGCGATCGCCAAGGTGGGCATGGCGGCGCTGATTCCTTCCGGATGGACGAAGACGCTGATCTTCATCATCCTGGCCCCGATGATCGGCCTGACGCTGGGGTTTGTCCTGATGGTGCTCGTGCTCTGGCTGTTCAAGGGCTTTGCGCCATCGCGAGTCGATCGACATTTTCGGCGTCTGCAATTGCTGTCGGCGGCGGCGTACAGCCTCGGCCACGGCGGCAACGACGCGCAGAAGACGATGGGCATCATCGCCGGGGCGATGTATGCAGGCGGCCTGATTTCCGAATTCACCATTCCGTTCTGGGTGGTGCTGGCGGCGCATGCCGCGATCGCGCTCGGCACGCTGGCCGGCGGCTGGCGGATCATTCATACGATGGGGTCGAAGATCACGCGGCTCCAGCCGGTCGGCGGCTTTGCGGCCGAAACGGCGGGCGCCATCTCGCTGTTCACCGCTACCAGCCTGGGCGTCCCGGTCAGCACGACGCACACCATCACCGGCGCCATCATCGGCGTCGGCTCCACGCGACGGCTGTCGGCCGTTCGCTGGGGCGTGGCGGGCCAGATCGTGTGGGCCTGGATCCTGACGATTCCGGCGTCCGCCGCAATTGCTGCTGCCTTTTTCTACCTTTTCCACCTGATCGGCCTTCCGTAACGGCGCCCTCCTGGAGCCGTTACGCCCTCGGCCTGATTGCGCCAGACAGGGCTCGGCCGCATAATCGGAAGTGAAACCGGTGTCCGATACGTCAGACTCGTCCACAGACCCATCAGCCTCACACTCACATAGTCGGCTTCTGCCCCTCACTCTGACCGCGCTCGGCGTGGTCTACGGGGACATCGGCACGAGTCCTCTGTACGCGCTGAAGGAGTGCTTCTTCGGCCCGCATTCGGTGCCACCGACGCACGACAACGTGCTGGGCGTCCTGTCACTCATCATCTACTCCCTGCTGCTGGTCGTCTCGGTGAAGTACGTGGCGCTCGTGTTGCGCGCCGACAACCAGGGCGAGGGCGGCATCCTGGCGCTGACGGCACTGATTCCCGGCAAAGGTGCCGCGACAGAAAAGACGGGTTCGCGTCTCGCGGTCGGCCGCCCAATCCTGATCGCGCTCGGCATTTTCGGGACGGCGTTGCTCTACGGCGACGGCATGATCACGCCCGCGATCTCGGTGCTTGGCGCGGTCGAAGGACTTGAGGTCGTGACGCCGCTCTTCAGTCCCTACGTGGTGCCGGTGACGGTCGGCATCCTGATTGCGGTGTTTTCGATCCAGAAATTCGGCACCCACCGCGTCGGAGGACTGTTCGGGCCGTTGGTGATCGTGTGGTTCGTCAGCATCGCGGTGATCGGTATCAGCTGGATTGTCCACGCCCCCGAGGTGTGGCGCGCGTTCGATCCGCGATACGCGGTCAGGTTCTTTGGCTTGAACGGCTATCACGGTTTTGTCGTCCTCGGTGGCGTCGTGTTGGCCGTGACTGGCGGCGAGGCGCTGTATGCCGACATGGGGCACTTTGGCAGGAAGCCCATTCGACTGGCGTGGTTCGCGCTCGTGCTCCCGGCGTTGCTGCTCAACTACCTCGGGCAGGGCGCGCTCCTCCTCGAGCGGCCCGACGCCTCACATCCGTTCTTCGAACTCGCCCCCTCGTGGTTCCTCATCCCGCTGGTCATCATTGCGACCTCCGCCGCGATCATCGCCTCGCAGGCGCTGATTTCCGGGGCGTTCTCCATTACCCGACAGGCCGTGCAGTTGGGCCTGGCGCCCCGCCTCGACGTTGAGCACACCTCCGCCGACGAGATGGGGCAGGTGTACGTCCCGCGCGTCAACTGGGCGCTGATGGTGGCGACCGTCCTGATCGTGATCGGGTTCGGCTCGTCGAGCGCGATTGCCGCGGCCTACGGCATCGCCGTCACGCTGACGATGATGATCACCGCGCTGTTGCTCTATGTGGTGATGGTGGAGCGGTGGCAGTGGTCACCGGCGCTCGCCGCCGTGGTGATGGGCGTGTTCCTGGTCATCGACCTGGCGTTCTTCGGCGCCAATGCCCTGAAGATTCTCGATGGCGGCTGGCTGCCGCTGGCGGTGGCCATTGCGATCTTCACGTTGATGACCACCTGGCGCACCGGTCGAAAAATCGTCGGCGAGCGGCTGGCGCAGCGTGCCGTGTCGATTCCCGATCTATTCCAGTTGATCGAGTCAATGCACGCCGCGCGCGTCCCTGGCACGGCGATCTACATGACGGCTCAAGGCGCAGGTGCGCCGCCGGCGCTCGTGCACAACCTGCAGTACAACAAGGTGCTGCACGAACGGGTCGTGTTGCTCAACATCATCACGCTGCAACAGCCGCACTGTGCGGCGGAAGAACGCGTGGCGGTCGAGCCGCTCGGCGAAGGGCTGTATAACGTCAAGCTGTTCTACGGCTTCATGGAGGATCCCGACGTGCCGAGGGCGCTGTATGCCGCGGCCCGATCGAGGGGCATGAAGTTCGACTACCAGGACGTGGTGTATTTCCTCGGCCGTCAGACGATCCTCGTGACCGATCGGGATGGCATGGCGATCTGGCGCGAGAAGCTGTTCGTGCTGATGTCGCGCAACGCCGTGCGAGCGACCGCCTACTTCAGGCTCCCGCCTGAGCGCGTCGTCGAGCTGGGCGTGCAAGTCGAGATGTAACGCGGCTGGCCGCCGGCCCGCCCGTCATCCCACTACTTCTGCAGGTAGCCTTCGCGGGTTCGGACGCGGTAGTCGGGATGCCTGGTGACGACGCGCACCCGGTGATACCGGGGGGTCGCCGTATCACTCGGATAGAAACCGATCGTGTATTGCTGGCGGATCTCGTCAGCGATCCGCGTTGCCGCGTCTTCGACCTCTCGCAAGGTTGAGGCAACCACCACCGTGCCGCCGGTGGGTTCCGCCAGCCGCTGCAGCGACGGCACGTGGATCGCGCCGGCGCGCGACGCGACGTTGAGGCCCAGCGCGTACAGCAGCACCTCGCCCGAGCGCAGGCCGTCCTGCGTCTTCTTGATCGCCTCAGCCACCCCCGCATCCAGCAGCAACTGGTTCGGGCCTCCGCCGGCGCCGTAGCGGCTCGCCGAGATGATCGAGTTGTCGGCGCCGTCGGTCATCACCAGCAAGGCCCGCTTGCGATGCGGCGTGTCGCGCATGTACGGCACCATGTCGGCGACCGAGCGGAACAGTTCGGTGCCGCCGGATGTCGGCATCGCCCGCAGCGAGTTGATGATCCGCTCCTCGTACGGGCGCCATCCGATCATCGTGCGACGCATGCTGTCGAACGTCGAGATGCTCCACAGGTCGTTGGTCTTCAGCGAGCGGCCGAGCGCGCCGGCCGCGCGGATCGCGGCGGCAATGCGTTCGCCGGTCATGCTGCCGCTGGTGTCGATCAGCACGCCGACGCTGATCGGCGCCGGCTCGTCCGAAAAGATCGCCACTTCCTGCTGCGTGTCTTCGTCGAAGACCACGAAGTCATTTTTGGTGAGTCCGCGCACGATCGAGCCATCAGGCGCCTGCACGGTCACGTCCAGGTAGACGGCCTCGACACCGGACTTGAACACCGGTTGCG
>Ga0075471_10002155_pt1 | contig 13005 bp, 5 predicted proteins | sample DEB19_08_DNA_2_FD_74787 | JGI IMG/M metagenome (GOLD analysis project Ga0075471, IMG submission 74787) | Aqueous microbial communities from the Delaware River and Bay under freshwater to marine salinity gradient to study organic matter... | ecosystem: Environmental > Aquatic > Marine > Coastal ... | reverse complement strand
TTCACCACCGGCGGTTCGCGCAGTGGCTGGGGCGCGGCCCCGACGCTCACCGTGGCGGACGCCGAGGCCATCCGCAATGAAGTCGCCGACGTCGTCGCCGTGAGCCCCGAGCTGCGTGACCGCATGACCGTGCAGGCCAACGGCCTTAACTGGCGCTCCGCCGTCTACGGCGAGGGCGCGGACTTCCCCCAGATCCGCAACTGGAATCTCAGCGCCGGCGCCATGTTCACTGAGAGCGACGTCCGCCGCGTGAGCAAGGTGGCGTTGATCGGCCAGACCGTGGTGGACCAGTTGTTTCCCGATTCCGACCCCATCGGGCAGACGTTGCGTGTGCGCGACATCCCCTTCAAGATCGTGGGGGTGCTCGAACCGAAAGGCTTCAATCTTTTCGGCGCCGACCAGGACGACGCCGTGATCATTCCCTACACTAGCCACATGAGGCGCGTGACGCGCTCGACGTTTGTCAGTTCCATCCTCGTGCAGGCCGCCAGCGCGCGCGCGAGCACGCAGGTTGCGGCGGACATCACTTCGCTGATGACCTTGCGCCGCCGCAGCGCCGAACCGGATTTCACCGTGCGCACCCAAGTGGAGCTCGCGCAGATGGCCACCGCCACCTCCAAAACCATGTCCCTGCTGCTCGGCGTCATCGCCAGCGTCTCGCTCATCGTCGGCGGCATCGGCATCATGAACATCATGCTCGTGAGCGTCACTGAGCGCACCCGCGAGATCGGCATCCGCATGGCCGTGGGCGCGCACGCCCGGGACATCCTCGTGCAATTCCTCGTCGAGGCCGTCACGTTGAGCGCCATCGGCGGATTATTCGGCATCGGCTTGGGGATGATTGCGGCGATGCTGACCGCGCATTTCACCGGCTGGCCCATCCTGACGCCCGTCGCCTGGATTTTCATCGCATCTTTCTCAAGCGCGGTGGTGGGCATCATCTCGGGATTTTATCCGGCGTGGAAGGCCTCGCGGCTCGACCCCATCGAAGCACTGCGCTACGAATGACCTTTCAGTCCATGAACGCGGAACTTCTCCCCACGCACACGAAGGCCCTGTTCGCCGCCGCCGTGCACCGCGCCGCAGCGTTGCTCCGCGCCGGTGAAGTCGTCGCCCTGCCAACCGAAACCGTCTATGGCCTCGCTGCCAACGCACTGGACGCCACCGCTGTTGCGAAGATTTACGAAATCAAAGGCCGTCCTGCCCACAACCCCATCATCGTCCACGTCGCCGACACCGCGCTGGCGCAGCGTTGCGCCGCAGTATGGCCGCCAGTCGCGGATTCACTCGCGCACACCTTCTGGCCCGGCCCGCTCACCCTCGTGCTCCCCCGCGCGAAAATCATCCCCGACCTCGTCACCGCCGGTGGCGAGACGGTAGGCGTACGCTGGCCGAGTCATCCGTTCATGCAGGCGGTCATCGGCGAATGTGGTTTTCCCCTCGCCGCGCCCAGCGCGAATCCTTCCAACCAGATTTCGCCCACGAACGCCGGGCACGTCCTGCAACATCTCGCCAGAAAAATCCCGCTGGTCGTGGACGGCGGCCAGTCGCAAGTCGGCATCGAGAGTACCGTGCTTGATCTCACCGCGCAGCCGCCGCGTGTCCTGCGGCCCGGGATGATCTCCGAAGAAGCTTTGGTGGCGGTCATTGGAGAGTGCGGACCGCACAGAGCCCTGCACGGAGCAGAAACCGGCTCTTCGGAAGCCCTGCGCAGTCCCGGCCTGCTGGAGAAACATTATTCGCCAAAGGCCAAACTGCTGCTGCTGCATTGGCGCAATAACACCGACCTGCGGAGGCAATTATCCAACCACAATAGTTCATCAGACCGCACCCACATCATCGCCCACACCCACATTCCCGCTGCCACCGATTTTGCCGGCGTGAGCGTGATTCCGCACGACGCCGAAGCGTTCGCCCGCGCGCTCTACGCGGAACTGCACCGCTGCGACGCTGCCGGCGCAGAACTCATCGTCGTCGAGGCCCTGCCCGCGACCGCCGCGTGGCGGGCCATTGCCGACCGGCTGCACCGCGCGGCGGCCTCGACCCCGAAATCAGCAATCCGCCCAACCCCTTGACCGGCGGCGCTCTGGAGGCAGCTGTCTCTCGGCCGTTGCAATGCGTGAAAAGGCTTTACATTTTTTTGCCGGCACCGATGGTTGTGCCGATACAGTCAACGGCACAACTCCTTCCTACTATGTGGTATTACGCCAAAAACGGTGAGCAGCGCGGCCCGGTGACGGACGCAGATTTTCAAACTCTTTACCAAACCCGAACCATCAACGCAGAAACATTGGTCTGGCGGGAGGGCATGGCCAACTGGCAACCTTACGGGGAACTCTTCCCCGGTGCCGGCGCGAGAACCGCCCCCGCCCCGTTCGCCGCCACGCCAGTCGCCGCCAGCTGGGCAACCGAGGCGCAGGTGCGGGAACGGGATTACGAACACGAGATCGGCCATTACTTCGGCCAATCTTGGGACTTGTTCAAGTCCGACGCCGGCAGGCTCCTCGGGGTCACCGCACTGTTCGGCCTGTGCTTTCTGGTGGTGAACGGGATTCCCTATCTTAGCTCGATCACCGGATTGGTCTTTAACGGACCGCTGCTGGGCGGCTTGTTCCTGTATTATCTAAAAAAAGTGCGCGGCCAAAACGCCGCTGTCGGCGATGCTTTCAGCGGGTTCAGCGACCGCTTCGGCCAGTTATTGCTGGGCTACCTCATCCCCAGCCTGCTTGCCGGACTGGCGATAATCCCGGCGGTGATCATGGCGGTCTTGGTAGTGGTCGCCGGAGCGGTCAGGCAAGACGCTCACACCGGCGACCCTCTCGGCAACCTCGCCATGAGCGTGCCGCTGCTGATTTGCGGCGTCCTCGCCGTTGCGGGCATCTGCGTGATGATCTATCTGCAATACTGCTGGATGTTCACGTTGTGGTTGGTGGCGGATAAAAACATGAGCTTTTGGCCGGCGATGAGTTTGAGCCGCGCGGTGGTGCGGAAACACTGGTGGCAAACCCTGCTGCTGGGAATCGTCTCCGGCCTGGTGGCGCTCGCCGGGTTGCTGTTATGCGGGGTCGGCCTCCTAGTCGCCGCACCGGTGGCGGTAGCCATGTGGGCTTACGCCTACGAACGCTTGTTCGGCGATCTGCAACCAACAGCGGATTGAGCGGCGGCCGATTGATCTCCGCACCGCTGTCAAACGCAATCCCTGCAGAACTGACAGCAGCGTTTCTGAAGCGGCAGGCTGGTGAATCAGCCCTTCAGCTTGGCGTGGCGCTCGGCGACGAAATCCCAGTTCACGACGTTCCACCACGCAGTGATGTAGTCGGCGCGCTTGTTCTGGTATTTGAGGTAGAAGGCGTGCTCCCAAACATCGAGGCCGAGCAGGACTTGCCGGCCCGCGCTCAACGGAGTGTCCTGGTTCGGCGTGGTTTCAATCTTCAACTCTTTTCCGGCGAGCGTGAGCCACGCCCAGCCGCTGCCGAATATCTTCGTGGCGGCCTCGGTGAACTGTTGCTTGAACAGGCTGGGCGCGCCGAAGCTCGCGGCGATGGCGGTGGCGAGTTCGCCCGACAGCGCACTGCCGCCGGGTTTCATCATCTGCCAGAAGAGCGTGTGGTTGTAGTGGCCGCCGCCGTGGTTGCGGACGGCAATGCGAGAGGATTCAGGAAGCGTGGAAAGATTTTTCAACAAGAACTCGATAGTCAATGGTCCGGCGACATCAAGACCAACCAAACCGGAAACCGCCTTGTTCAACCCCGCCACATAAGCCGCGTGATGCTTGTCGTGGTGAATCGTCATCGTCTGGGCGTCGATGTGCGGCTCGAGCGCGTCAACGGCGTAAGGCAACGGCGGTAGCGTGAATGGCCCGCTGGCGGCAGGCGCGGTGGGCGCGGGCGGATTGCTTTGCGCGAACAGCGTCGGTGCGGCGGCAAGCGCAGTGCCGGCGAGGGCGGTGGTCTTCAGAGCTTGGCGGCGGGTGATCATAAAGTTTCTTTCGGTGGCGGTTTGATTTGGAGCTTAGGCTTTTGAACGCGCCGGCGCAACTCACGCCTTGCCACCGCGTAGGACGCGAAGTCATCGGCATCCAGCAGATCGAACCAGGAGACGATGTCGGTGCGCTTGGGAGCGCAGGCTTTGTGGAGTTCGTTGAAACAGGCGCGGGAGTCCGGATTATCCGGGGAACGGCGTTCCTGATGGGCGGACCAGAGTTCGATTTCCGCCGCAGTGCGCCGGTGGTTGGCCTTTTTGGTGATCCAGCCGAGGATTTCGTTATCGCTCCGGCCTTTGGCGAGTTTCTTTTTCAACGTGGCCGCGTTGATGCCGGCGAAATTCAGGAACTGCTAGTCGCGCGGGCTATTATAATGGTATTCGCCGCTCTTGCCGGCGAGCGGGGCGCGGTCCTTGTCAAGCCTGCGCGGCAGAATGACGTAACTGCCGAGCCGCACGCGCGGACTGCGGGGGACTTGCTGGGCAAGGTCGGGAGTGTGTTGAGGCCTAAATCGGTTTGGGATTGGTGCTGGTTAGGACTGACAGCCCGGTTTTGTCCGGACACAGCACTATACAGTGGAGTCGTTCGGAAGCAACCTGTTCAAATTTATTTCACCACCAGCGGCAAACTTGCGCTGTGGCTGTTGAACTCGGGCGCATACATGCACTCGATACTCGCCACGCCACTCTGGTAACTGCCTTTCAACTGCACGCGCGTGGAATACTCGAACACATAAACGCCTTTCGGCAGGTAATCGATGAAGAAGTGGCTCGCGGTGTCGCGCGTGCTCTCGTAGTAGGCGAGGCCGTCCTGATATTTGTAGCGCGAGAGGACGTTCACGGGCTCAGTGCCACTGCCGCGCTGATCCTTGAGGTGGACGTATTCCATGTCCCGGTCCACGCGGAGCTCGATGCGGACGACGAGTTCATCGCCGACGGCGAGCGGGCTTTTGACTGGTTCGAGCGTCGGGCCTTTGGCAGTGTTGACCTTGGTGTAGATGCTCTTCTTGAGCTTCAACGGTGTGCCGGCGTAGGGCGTGACCTTGCTGATATCCTCGAAATACTGCCAATGCACGCTGCCCCACGAGACGCCTTCGTCCATTTTCTTCACGGTGATCTCGCCCATCTTGGCTTTGACTTCCGCGCCAGAAAAACGGCGTTCGTAGAACCCGGTGCCGGGCTCGACTTCGGTTTTGGTGACCGGGCTCTGGCTGGATTTCGTACCGGGAGTCACATTGATGCCACCCACGACGACCTCCACCGGCTTGTCGCTGGCGAGCATCGATTTGCCGCGCAAGAGCAGGCCATAGACCGCGTCGGCGGTGGCCTTGGTGGTCTTCCAATCCTGTGTCTGCTTCTGCTTGAGCAGCCACACGCGGCAATCATCCACCGCCTGCGCGTCGCCCATTATTTCGTCGAACGCCTCGATCATCAGCGCCTGCGTCTCAATGGGTGCGCGATACCACCACCAGCTCAATTCCGTGTCGCGCCAGAAGCGGCCCAACTCTTCATTCGTCACGCTGCGCTCCTTAAGTGACTTCATGATGTCCGTCGGCGTTGGATCGGCGGCATCGTTGGCAATGCCGAAGCGTTTTAATGCAATTGCCAGATGCGCTTGCGTCTGGCGGTTGTTCGTTTGCAACCAGAATTTCCGTGACTGGTTCAGGTAAAACTCCACTGCCTTATTGTGGTTGTCTGCGATGGGCTGGTCTTTCAGGAAAAAGCTGCGGCCGTAGAGATACAGTGCGTCCGTGCAACTGGGGACGTATTTCTCCGGGTGCGGCAATTCCATGATCTTGTGATACCGCTCTGTGATCCACTCATCGAGGCGGTTGAGCGCGCGGACGGCGGAGTCCACGGGCACGTCCACGTCGAGGTGGCGCAGCCGACCGAAGCCCGTGACGATGTAGAGCGTGATGTAGTCGTTGCCGTAACCGCCCGGAAACCACGGCCAGCGCCCGTCGCCGATCTGCATCTCGGCCAGCTTTTTCAACGTGCGTTGCGTCTCGTCATTGAGGCGGTTGTCGTCGAAGAGAATGCCCACGTTGCGGCGCGCTTCGCTTTCGTTCTTGGCCTGCCGCCACCACGGCGTCTCGTCGATCATCACCGACTTGAGGTCCTGATTTTTCTCGAGCGGCGATTCCAGCGCCTTTGTGCCCTTCCAGAGGTCGAAGATGCGGCGGATCTTCGGATCGCTGTTGGCGATATGCCGGGCGAGCGAATTCGCGTAGAGCCGGTTGAATGTCTGTTCGCTGCACTCGTGCGGATATTCCATCAGATACGGCAACGCCAGCACCGCATACCACGCGGGCTGCGAAACCATCTGCACCGTCACGCCCCCGTGCTGGAGCGTGGACGAATTGCCGGAGTTCAGCAGCTTGGTGAACTCAAATTTCTTCGTCACCGCGCCGCCGCCGACTTTGCCGCGGATGGGTAACGGCAACGATTCCGTCACGAACACGCGCCGCGAGAGCACCGGCAGATAACCTTCCTCGCCGTCGCTCAACGTGCCGGTGGACGCCACGACCCTGTAAGTGAGGAACGGCGCGCCGTCCGGCACGCGGATGCGCCAGGAGTAGGTGCGGGACTCCTTGGCGGGAATGTCGAACGGTTGTTCGGCTTTTGTGTTACCGAGACCTGCATCCATTGACTGCTGCGTGGCGGCATCAGCGAAGGCCAGTTTCACCGCGCCTTGCTGCGGCTTGTCACTCTGGTTGCTCACTTTCACGGTGAACTCCACCTCATCGCCTTCGCGGAGGAAGCGCGGCGGATTCGGCTGCACCATGATGTCCTTGGAGGTGACGGCGTGGCCCTCGAGCAGGCCGGCGCGGAGCTGGTTGTCGTGCGCGAAGCCGAGGAAGCGCCACTTGGTCAGCGCCTCAGGCATGGCAAACGTCATCCGCACGACGCCATTGGAATCGCTCACGAGCTGCGGGAAGAAGAACGCCGTCTCGTTGAGATTCTTGCGGACGGAAACTTTCGCGAGGTCGGGCTTCGGGCCGGCGGGCGCTCTGCCGTCAGCGGGTTGGCTATCCCGCTCGAAGTCGACGCTGTTTGGCTCTCCAGCTTTCGCCAGACTTTTGGCCAACGGCGCGCGGCCACCGGCCAGGTCAGCTTCGAGCATCGCTTGGGCTGCTGGCGCAGCTGAAGGCATCGGTGTCCCGGCCATCATGGGCGCGGCTTCGGCCACCATGTCGTTCGCCATTCTGCCTCTAACCATATTGGCCATGCGGATGTGACCAAACCAGCCGTAGCCCCACACGCGCTGTGTGAGGTCGTAGGGGAAACGACGGTAGGTGACGCTCACACCTTGATAGCGCGGATTCCAGTTTCCGAAAACGTGCTGAAAGCTGCGCCCCATGTTGCCGAACTGCGCTTGCGCCGAGCTGTAATCCTGCCGGAACACGCCGAAGCCGTTCGGCCAGCGGTGCGGCGCGAACGCGTCCAGCGATTCATCGTACAGCGTGGCGACGAGTTCTGCCACGGCTTTCTCGGCGGATTGTTTGCCGCTGATGCTCAAGCTCCATGTCTCTTTCTGTCCGGGCATCAGCTTGGAGGTGAAATGTTCCCACTTGAGGTCGAATTCCTTGTTCTTCCACGGCACGCTGACCGGCCGCGAGGTGAGGCAGCCGCGGTTCTCGCGCACCTGCGTGACGTGCAGGGTGAAGCCGCCGCGCAAGGCCTCGGTGACGGCGAGCTTCACCTGCTGCTGCGTGCGGCCCGGCGTGGTCCAGTAGCGCTGGATCATCTTGTTACGCTGCTCGATCTCGATGAACGCGCGGCCCGTCTCGTAGCCCGTGCCCCACACGGCCATGAATTCCTCGCCAGGCTGCGCCTGCCAATCCGGCGCGGCGACAATCTGCGGCACTTTGATGGCCAATGCGGCGGCCGCGGGCTCAAGCACGCGGAGCGGCAGCCGCCCGGTGACCTTTTTGCCGAACCGATCCTGCGTCTCGACCATCACGCGATACGCGCCGGCCGGGAGGTTGACGGATAACTTCGCCGTGCCGTTCGTGTCTGTGGTGAAGCCGCGTTCCTCGGCGACGTCGGCGAGTTCCCAGTTGTCGGGATTGGACAAATCCACGTCCGGCTTGCCGTCCTCGTCGTAATCTTCCGAGCTGATGCGGGCGCGGACGACTTTGTCCGGCACTTTGAGCCGGTAGATTTTCACCGCGCCCTCGGCGACCTGCGGTTCGCCGTCGAGCGTGGTGGTGTTGAGCTTCAATTCCACAGGCTTCGCGGCGACCTGCCACTCGTCGGCGCTGACGCGCGCTTCGAGCGCGGCGTAGCCGATCTGGATGCTGCGGTCGGCGGAGCGGGTTTCGCCGGCGCTGTCAGTCACATCGGCGGTGATAGCGTAGACGAAAGTGGGTTCGTTCGTCGGCGAAATCTTGAGGTCCGGCTTGGCGATGAATTCGACGGTGAACCCGCCGTCCACGCCGCTCTTGGCCGTGCCATGGGCAATCTCCTGCTCCGGGCTGTGCGGAAAACCGCCGCGCCACCAGCCGCACCACCACGGCCAGCGCACCTGCCGCACGACACGCCACTTGATGTTCGCGCCGTCCACCGCCGCGCCGGTGTAGCTGGTGGCTTTGCCGGGGACGACGGCTATGTCGCCGAGCTTGGGCGCGACTTTCGGCGCATCGAGCGTGACCTCAAATTTTGGGCGCTTGTATTCCTCGACGCTGAAGTTGGCCGCGCCATTGCAGCGGCCTTGGGCGATGATGGACATCGCACCCATCACGCGGTCGCGCGGCGCGGTGAAGCTGCCGGAGAACGAGCCATAGTCGTTGGCGCGGTGCTTGGCGCGGGCGATCTCCTGGCCGTTAGGATCGTTGAAGACGACCTCAACCTGTTCACCGGGGAGCGTCTTGTAGTTGTCGTTCTTTTGATTTTGTTGGAGGCAGATGCCCTTGTATTGGATCGTCTGGCCGGGGCGATAGATGGCGCGGTCGGTGAAGAAAATAGTTTGCTGCTGCGGCCAGTTGGTGTCCTCGTCATAGTTCCGGCCATAACCCCAGAGACCGTTGGCGGAAGCGAGTTCGCGGCCCTGATGGCGGGCGCGGAAGAGATAGGTGCGATTCTCCTCTGGCTCGAGGCTGAAGAAGCCGTTCGTGTCCGTGGTGAGCGCGGGAGTGGCAATGCGTTTGCCGTTCTGGTCGAGACACCAGGCGTTGACCTCCGCACCGGCGATGGGCTCGCCGGAGGCGGCTTCCAGCACGAAGCCTTCGAACAAGCCGACGCGCTGGCGGGTGATGAGTGCGAGTTCGCTAACCCAGACGTCGGCCATGGAGACTTGGTTTTCACTCTCGCCGAAGTTGGCGTCGTGACTGGCGAAGATGAAATAGTAACCGGGCTTGAGGGTCGTGGGCGCGGCGGTGCTGAAGAGGCGTTGCTGGTAATCCTTGGTGGCAGGCAGCGCGGCGGACCAATCGAGCGCGGCGGGTTTTTCGAGGTAGGCGCGGCGCTCCTTCTGGCTGAGGCTTTCCGGGCGCTGGCGCTTCTTGTCGAGGAACGATTCCCAATCCGCAGCGATGGCGCGGAAATAGACTTTGTCCACGTTGCGATAGCTGACGGCGATGCTGGCGGCGGAATTCCAGACGCGTTCAGTGGTGATGCGGGCGGACTTGGCCTCGATCTCGGCGACGAGGTTGGCGCATTGCTTGCCGCCGGGGGAATTCGGATGCGCGCCCTTGGCCTGCGACACGATCTCGCGGGCGGCGACCCAATCGCCTTCGTCCTTCGTGACGCGGGCGAGATTCCACGAGGCGAGCGCAGCGACCGGCGAATCACCCCACTTGGCGATGAAGTTCTTCAGCGAGGTCTTGAAGCGGGCGTTTTTGTCTTCACCGAAGGCGGTGTTCCAGCCCCAGACAAGCCGCGCAAGGTCGACGTCGCAGAAGGCGGTGGGGTCGGCGTCGGTTTGATGGAAGGCGATTAGTCGCTGGTAGACGAGGATGGCTTTTTCCTGTGGGGTTGCGGGTGTGGTGAGTTTCCACTGGAGGAACTGCGGTGCGTCTTCAAGGACCGGGCTGTCCGCCATCAGTTCAAATTCCCCCTCCGCCTTCGCGCCGGCTTGCTCGCCGCTCATGTAGAACGACAACGCTTCGTGCGCGAGGAAATCGTAGAGCGTCGGGCGGTAGCTGTCGGGCATCGTGCCCTTTTCGAGCAGACCGTCCCATGCGGCGATGGGCGTGGCCTTGAGCGTTTTCTCGGCGGCGAGCGCGGCTTGGAAATGCTTGTCAATCTCCGCGAAGAGGCGCGGCAGATCCCAGGTGGTGAAGTCATTGCCGGGCGCTTCGGCGGTCTGCGTACGCTGCATGTAGCGCCAGCGGTTCTGCTGAAAATAGCTCCAATACCAGTGCGCGAGCAGCGTTTCCATCACGGGCTTCATCTCGGCGGGCGCTTTGGCGATCTCAGCTTCGAGGCGGCCGACGCGTTCCTCAGCCTTGTTGCCTTCGATCGCGCCCTCCAGCGCAATTTTTTGGCCGATGGCCTTGGTGGCTTCGGCGTATGCCTTTTCCTTTAGCGTGGCGGCGATGATGGGTTCGAGATTGGTGATGGCGGTCTGCGGCAGGCCTTTCTGGACGGCATCCTGCACGGCTTTCCATTGCGCATCGCGCGGCCCGGCAAAGGCGGAATGGGTGAGGGTGAGAGCGGTGAGGAAAGCGGCAAGGATGGATTTCATATGCGGTATAGACCCTTTGTTAGGACACGCTGGCGGCCATTTAATTAGGGGAAATTGGAACGCCTTCATGCTTCGAATCATAGGCGGTTAGACGGGGACGGCAATAAAATGCTCCCGCAAAACCTTTAACCGGAGGCAAGGTGTAATATTGAACTCCGGGCAAACGAACACGGGCGGAGGGCATCAACACGGTAACCTGCCCGGCTTACTCGTAGATTTCATAGACCGTGTCCTTGAGGACAAACTGGACGTTGTTGCCAAGCGCGAGCCAGGGCCGGGCGGCGGCGTTGGTCGCAGCGAAGGCGAAGTATTCCTCCGAGTTGAATTGCAACCGGACGCGGCGCAGATTTTGGTTCTGCTGCACCCGCGAATCCACCCACTGGTTGCCGTTATGGAAAAAGTTCCGGCCGTTCACGAACTGGGCATTCTGCACAAACTGGCCGGCGCTATTGGCGTCCGTGTCGATGACGGCATCGCCGCCGATGCTAAATTTTCCGCGTTCACCGCTGCTGCCAACCATGCCCGGGGCGGCTGCCGCCACGGGCGCGCTGTAGGATAGCGCCCGGCTTGCGTCAGCGTAACCTTCCTGCGCCTCGGCGATGTTTCCCGCCGTCTTGAATGATTGGCTGGCGCGGGACGCATTGACCGCCAGCCCGCCGGAGCTTTCGCGATCATACCGGGCGGACATTTCCCTCATCGCGTCCATGGCGAGGCGTTGCTCGCGCAACTGCGGCATGGATTGCATCGCGGTCGGCACCCCACGGCGGGCTTCGTCCTCGAGGATGAGGTAAGCCGTGTAAGGCGTGACGAGGCCGTATCTGCGGGCGAGGTCGGTGATTTCATCCTTCAATTCTACGTTCTCGCCGCGCAGGCGGATTTCATCCAGCAGATAGCCGACGCGGCGCGTGGCCCAGAGGCGGGAAATGAAGTCATTATCGCTGCATTCGTCGGGGAACTTCACGTCGGCGGCAAAGCGGTGTGAGCCACCGTTGACGCTGCCCTCGATGACCGCCGCCGCCGCGCCCTTACCGGAATAACGGCCGACGAGTACGAGTTGTTCGCCTTTGAACAGGTCGGGCAAGGTGGACGGGTAAAGTTTCGCGAAGTGGATGTCGCCCGTGAACTTGAGGGTCGGATTGGTGAGCACGGGTTTTTTTATCTTCATGTAGAAATTCGAGAGTTTCACTTCGAGGTCTTCGTCGGCAAGGACATATTGGCTGGTGGCGCGGGTCTGCTCGGTGATGCTGTCGAGCAGGCGCGTGTTCACATCGTTCCCGATGCCGAAGCAGAAGACGCGCACCTTGCCGCCGCTGGCTTGCTTCACGCCGGCGAGAATCTGCTGCTCGTCCGTCGTGCCGATGGTGGGCAAACCATCAGTGAGGAAGATGACCACGAAGGGGCGGTTATCGAATGTGTCGGGGCGAAGGCCGAGAGCGCGTTTGAGCGCATCGTCGATGGCCGTGCCGCCGATGGGCTTGAGGCCCTTGATGAAGTTATTCGCTTTGTCGCGGTTAGTCTTGTCGGTTGAACCCAGTTTGTCGAACAGAGGCTCGACTTCCGTCGAGAACCGGATGATTTCGAAGCGATCGCCGTCGTTGAGATTCTCCACGCAGAACTGGAGCGCCTTCTTGGCCTGCTCCAGCTTCTTGCCCGCCATCGAGCCGGAGGTGTCGAGCACGAACACGACATCCTTCTTTACAAGCCGGTTCTCCTTCACATCCACGCCGGGTGAGGCGAGCAGCAGAAAGTAACCGTCTTCACTCGCAACGCGGTGGGTAAGCAGGTTGATGCCGACCTCGTCCTTCTCGGGCGCGAAGTAGAGCGCGAAATCACTGTCGGGCGCGGCGTTGCTGGCTTCGTAGCCGACGGTGGCGCGGTTCGGGCCATCGCGCTTGATCTTGACGCCGTGACTCGGCGAGTAGATGGATTTCAGCGAGCGCTTGGTCTCGAGCTCGAGCTTCACGCTGACGGATTTGACGGGCTGGCTGGAGTATTTGGCGGTGTTCAACGGCAGTTCGTAAGCGATGAGGCCGTTGTCGGCCTTGAGCAGCTGGGTGTAGCGGATGGTGATGCGCTTCTTGGAATTCGGTTCGATGGGAAAAATGCGAACTTTAAAGAGGTCACGCCCGGAGTATTCCATCAACGCAGGGTCTTTGGCGCGGTGGACGATGTCCTCGTAGAAGTTGCGGGCCTTGTCGGCGGCGAGCAGCTCGGCTTCGACTTTCTTGCCGTCGATCTCCATCGCGAAGCGGTCGAGTTGCGCGCCCTTCGGCACGGGGAAGATGAAAGTGCCTTCGAGGCGGGCATTGTTCGGATTGAAGAGTTCCTGATCCACG
>Ga0075471_10002154_pt1 | contig 13006 bp, 7 predicted proteins | sample DEB19_08_DNA_2_FD_74787 | JGI IMG/M metagenome (GOLD analysis project Ga0075471, IMG submission 74787) | Aqueous microbial communities from the Delaware River and Bay under freshwater to marine salinity gradient to study organic matter... | ecosystem: Environmental > Aquatic > Marine > Coastal ... | reverse complement strand
GGCAACGCCTTCCAGAAGGCAATTCACGCCGACTGGGGCAACCTCGAGGCGCAGGACCTGATTGGCGCGGTTGATGAAGCGATCAAGCAGGGCATTGCCGATCCGGCGCGCCTCGGCCTCGGTGGCTGGAGCTACGGCGGCATTTCCACCGACAACGTGATTGCGCGCGACACGCGCTTCAAGGCGGCGGTCAGCGGCGCCGGCGTCGCGCTGGTGATGTCGCTCTACGGTGTCGACCAGTACATCCTGCAGTACGACAACGAATTGGGTCAGCCCTGGAAGAAGGAGAACGCCGACAAGTGGCTGCGCAGCTCCTACCCGTTCTTCAACGCCGACAAGATCAAGACGCCGACCTTGTTCATGGGCGGCGAGAAGGACTTCAACGTGCCGATCGCCGGCGGCGAACAAATGTACCAGGCGCTCAAGAGCCTTGGCGTCGACACGCAGCTGGTGATCTACCCTGGACAGTTTCACGGCCTGACGATTCCGAGCTACGAGCGCGATCGCTTGCAGCGTTACCTGAACTGGTTCAACAAGTACATTCAGCCCACAACGACTTCGACGGCGGCCCCTCAATGAACATCCGTTTCGCAAGCGTCTTCATCCTGGCCGTCGCCGTGACGGCCTCGGCCCAGTCTCCGGATCTGCGGACTCGCGCCGAGATCACCAACTACGAGGAGACCAGCTCCTACGCCGACCTCGAACGCATCGGCAAGGGCCTGGTCGCGGCGGCCCCGACGCTCGTGCATGCCGAAAGCTTTGGCAGCACTGAAGAGGGCCGCAGCCTGCCACTGCTGGTGATCTCCGACCCGAAGGTCACGACGCCCGAGGCGGCGCGCAAGCTCGGCCGGCCGATCGTGTTCGTGCAGGCCAACATCCACGCCGGCGAGGTCGAGGGCAAGGAGGCGGTCATGATGCTGGCCCGGCGAATGACGACCGGTGACCTCCGTGCCATGACCCGGCAACTCGTGTTCCTGATCGCGCCTGACTACAACGCCGACGGCAACGAGAAGGTGTCGCCGATGAATCGCACCGCCCAGAACGGGCCGGTCGCGGGTGTCGGCACGCGTGAGAACAGCAAGGGCTTCGACCTCAATCGCGACTACATGAAGCTCGACACGCTCGAGGCTCGGGCGCTGGTCGGCCTGATGAACAAGTGGGACCCGCACGTCATCGTCGATCTGCACACCACCAACGGCTCGTATCACGCCAACCACCTGACCTATTCGCCGATCCTGAACCCGAATGCCGATCCGCGGCTGATCGAGTTCACGCGCTCACGGATGCTGGCGCCGATCCGCGCCGCCATGTTGAAGAACCACAACTGGCGCACCTACTACTACGGCAACTTCGCGCCCGAAGATGGTGGCGGCCGCGAGAGCTCGCGCGTCGATCCGGCGAACCCCGGCAACGTGACGTGGCGCACGTTCGACCATCGTCCCCGGTTCGGCAACAACTACGCTGGCCTTCGCAACCGCATCGCGATCCTGTCGGAAGCCTACAGTTATCTCGACTTCAAGGGTCGCGTCGAAGTGACCGAGGACTTCGTCGAGGAGATCTACAAGAGCGTCGTCGCCAACGCCAAGCAGATCATGACGCTGACGGCTCAAGCGGATCGGGTGTTCACCGCACCGTCGACGTCAGCGCCGGTCGAGCTGGGCGTCGACATTCAGATCGCCGCGGCTGACGAGAAGGTCGAGATCCTGGTGGGCGACGTGACCAAGCAACTCAATCCGAAGTCCGGGCGAGAAATGCTGGTGATGGCGCCGATGTCGGTCCCGGTGGCAATGAAGGAGTACGGCACGTTTGTCGCGACGCGGACCCAGGCCATGCCGCGCGGCTGGGTGATCCCGAGCAACACGATCGGCCGTCTCTCGGCAGCCATCGATCGACTGCGCTGGCACGGCGTCCGCATTCAGGAAATCGCCGCAGACGCGCAGATTGCGGTCGAACGCTTCACGATCTCCGAGATGACGAAGGCGCCCAAGCCGTTCCAGGGGCATCAGGAGACCCGTTTGAAGGGGACTCACGCGCGCGCGCAACTCACCCTTCCAGCCGGCTCGTTGTTCGTGCCTGCGAATCAGCCGCTGGCACGCCTGGCCTTCTACCTTCTGGAACCGGAGAGTGATGACGGCCTGGTGACCTGGAACTACGTCGAGGAAGGTATTGCGGTAGGGCAGACCTACCCGATTTATCGGGTAACAGGAGCCGAGCCGCTCAAGTTCAAGTAGCTCGCCAGTCCTTCGGCGGCGCGCGTCGCGATTGCGCCCTGCAGTCGCGACCGCGCATCATCCTGGCCGGACGGCGGCATGTCGGCGTCGGCCGGGATGTCAAAACTCCAGTCCCAGATTCGTTCGCCGTCTTTGATGCGCGTCAATTGAATCGTCACCTCGAAGCCGCCGTTCCTGGGTCGTAACTGCCCAGACAACATGGCGCCCGCTTGGTTCGGCTCGGCCGTTTCGATCCCCGCGATCGCCATTTTCGCCCTGAGGCACGCGCGCAGGCCATCGGGGAAATTTTCCTGACCTGGGGGTGGGTCTTCGATCTCGAATTGCTGAATGGCGATGGTCAGCGCGGCAGGATGCGTCTGCCGCCAGACAACCACTGCCAGCGCGATGATGACCAGGGCCAGCACACCGTTGATGTGGCCAGCCCGGTGCGCGATTTGGAAGCGCATGGTGTTGCCTGGAGTGTATTCGCCGATGCGCTGGAATTCACGATACGCGCCACGATACCCCATGCCGCCGGCAGGATCCCCGACCGCCGCGTCGATACCGTAGAACGGCATTCTGGGCAGGTTGTGAATGCGAAACAGAATGGCCTGCGACGGCTCGTTGTCGAGGAGCGGGTTGTTGTTTCCCGATCCAAATCCAACGTAGGCAATGTCGCCGTGATCGGCCGGAATGGTGACATCAACCTCGAAAACAAACTCCCGTGACAGGTACTCACCCGACACGGTCCTGATCACCGGCCGTTCAATGCCGTTTTCGATCCCTGACTCGGAGTTTGTCCGAAGCAAGCCGTCGGCAGTCAGGGCATATTTCTCGAATGGAATAGACAAAGCGGGACTGACCGGCCCCGAAAGAGGGTCGTTGAAGTCCACCGGGCGTGGACCGCTCGCGCACGCCGACGCAGTCAGAAGAGCCATGACTGCACAACAAATCTTCACCACTGGGGGTTGGGGCAGCTCAGCCGTCAGGAGTTCTATCCGTTTGTTCAAAGCAGCGCTACAACCAGGTTTGCTTCGGCAACGGCTCAGGCGCCTTCACGAACTGCGTTGACCTCATCGGAAGCGGCCAATTCACGCTGTCGAACCAAGTCAACACCACCGACGCGGCGTTGGTGGACTTTGACGAAGACGGTGACCTGGACATCGCGCTCGCGCTGGAAGTCCACGACAACGTCGTCTGCTACAACAACGGTGGTGGCGACTTCAATTCCGGCCTCGGTTGCGTCCCCACCACTGGGTACAACTCCTACCCCTACAACGCGCAAGAGGTCGTGGCGGCAGACATTGATGGAGATGGTCACCAGGACCTGATCTACGCCAACGGCGGAAATACCGGGCTGCCGCTCAGTCAGCCGAACGTGCTGTGCTGGGGATTCGGCTCTGCGGGTGTTGACTGTCATGAGTTTGGCACCGACGCGCCGTCGACCGGATTGGCGGTCGGCGACTTCGATGGGGATGGCGACAAAGACGTCATCGTGTCCAACCGCGGCGCCGATAACGAAGTTTGTTTGTTCAACGGCCGCGGCCAGTTCAGCGTCAACTTCGACTGCCGCCCCATGCCGGCCTCCGTGTCCGACGCGTATGTGCAGATCAATGGCGTTTGGACATTGGTGACGAACACGGTTAACCCGATTCCCCCCACGTTGTCGAATGCCGTCGCCGTGGGCAAGATTGGCTTTACCTACAACGTTGCGCCGGACGCGCTCCTCGACGTTGCGTTCGCCAACGATGGGACGAACGTCGTGTGTCTGGGTAACGGGAACTGGGCCGGAACCGCCGTCGGTTTCACCTGCCGTGAACTGCCCGAGACGACAAGTTATGGGGCGGACTCCGCCACGGCGCATGCGGTGGATGTCGCGATTGGCGAAATCTCTCCTACGTACAACGGCGACGAAATCGTCTTCGCGAACGACTCGGTGGGCAATGTGATGTGCACGAACGGCAATCAGTGCCGTTTCGCGTTCCATCCCAACCTGCCGGCGCACCAGGTTTGGTGGGCGGCTGGTAACCAGTACGTCACGTCCGCCCAGGAACCCGATCACCAGCCGGCGACGGGCATCGCGATTCGCGACATTGATTTCTTGCAGGCAGGAAGCTCGGGGAGATACCCCAACGACGTTGTCGTTGCCACCTTGGGCACCAGCCGCAGCTTCATGAGAGCGGACTGCTGCACCACGAGCAATTTTGTCACCGCCAACGCCACGCTGAGCCCATCGAGCGTCACGTTGAGTGGCGGCACCGTCGGTCCTCCCGTTGACGGCCCGCCGAGCTTCTTCGGTGCGAACAATGTGACGACAGAGGCGACCGGTCCCTCAGGCGCCGCGGCGAGCTTCACCGTCACTGCCATTGATAACGAAGACGGCTCACGTCCGGTCTCCTGTTTGCCGGCGTCCGGCTCGGTGTTTGCGATCGGTAACACCACCGTGACGTGCACGTCCTCGGATACCACCGGCCACACTGCGACCACAACACTGATGGTGACGGTGCGCGACACGACCGGCCCGGTCGTGACGGTGCCCGCCAACTTTGTCCATGACGCGACCCCGGGACTCGTCACGACGACCATCGCCTTCGCCACGTCCGCAAGCGACCTGGTCGACGGTTCGGTCGAAGTTACCTGCGCGGTGGGCAGCGTCGGTGTGACTGCGGGCTACCAGTTCCCCGGTGGCACGACCACCCTGGACTGCTTCGCAAGAGACTCGCGCCTGAACTACGGCAACGCGTCCTTCTCGATCACGGTCAGAACCGATATCGACAACGACGGCATCCGAGACGATGTTGATACGGACGATGACGGCGACGGCATTGCCGACGTCGTCGATCCGCAGAGCACGGTGGCGTCTTCAGGCTATGCGTCCACGGGCACGAACAGCGGAACGGTGACGCGCAATAACTGGACCGTGACGATTGCTCCGACCCCGTCTGGTTCCGCCTACTCGCTCCGCGCAACCCTCAGCGGAGCCGGCACCGCGCCGGCCGTGATCACCGCATACTGCGGCGGCGTCAACAAGCAACTGCGTCTCGACACCGCCGGTGAAAGTATCGACTGGCGATGCGAAGCTCAGGCGCCGTCACTGCTTGAGAGGACGTTGGCCGTGAAGTTTGTGTCCGGCACGCCCGAGTTCTGGAAATATTCCTGCGGCCTCGAATATCAGGGCGCCGGCCTCTGCGGCTACTACCAGATCACCGGCGCGGTGAACAACGCCGTCTCGGCTGGCAGCCCCGTCACCGCGGATCCGTCGAACACTGAACCGATCGAAGTCGCCATCTACAACAGTGCGGGCGCGACGATTGGCTCGATTACCCTTGAGCCGGGTGAGTCCGTGGACGTGCAGGAGGTCGAGGATCCGAATGGCGGCGCCAACCTGCTGCAATTCGAATTGATCAACGGTGGCACGGACGGCCAGGTCACGGTGACGCTGTTCAACCAGCCCCAGACCTTGCAGATGGGCAACGGTCCGGCGACCTTCAGCACGACGCAGACCGTGTTCGCGAGCGGCACTGCGGCAGTGACCGCGTGGGATCCGATCTTCCCGGCGAGTGCGTATTCAAACTGGCAGTCGCTCTGCACGGCGGCGCCCGCCGTGGGCCTGAATGCCAACTGGGTGAACCCTCACGGCGCGTATTCGTTCCCGATCGGATCGCACCCGTGGGAATTCATCGCCCCGTATAACTTCTCGGCGAACTGGATCAACGCGTGGGACAACCTGTCGTCACGCGGCCCGATCGGCCCGGATGGCCGCCAGAACTGGACGAAGTACAGCACCGAAGTCACCGGCGAAGGTGAGTTCGTCGTCCAGTTCCTCGCTGATAACTGCTCGTGGATCTACGTGGACGGGCAGCTGGTCGGCGTCCAGGACGTCAACTGGCAGACGAACGGCACGGGTCGTTATCCCGTGACGCTCACCGGCCCTGGGCCGCACACGCTCAGCTTCATCATCCTGGACGGCGGCGGCGCCGCCGGCGGAAAGTTCCGTCTCGAAACGCGTCAGTCGTTCATCGACAACGGTGGCGATCCGGACGGGCTGCCCGAAAAGGCACCGTCCACGACGACTGTGAGTTTCGGTGACGGTCCGTTCGTCTACACCGGATCACCCTTCATCGCGACGTCGTCGGTGAGCCCGGACGGAGAGGCCGCCATCGTCTACAGCGGCGATTGCGTGAACGTTGGCAACACGTGCACCGCGACCGCCACCTTCGAAGGTAGCGGGACGCACTTTGCCAGCACGGCGACGGCGTCGATCACGATCGTTCCGGCGCAAACCGTTACGTCGGTGAGCTTCGGTGGCGCGTCGTTCGTCTACACGGGCTCGGCGCTGCAGGCGACGGCGAGCGCCGGCGCGACGATCGCCTACAGCGGCAGCTGCACGAACGTCGGCACCTGCACGGCCACGGCGACGAATCCTGGCGATGCGAACCACTCGGAGAGCTCGGCGAGCGCAACCGCCGAGATCACCAAGGCGCCGACCACGACCACGGTCAGCTTCGGCGCTGGTCCGTTCGTCTACAACGGCTCGGCCTTCACTGCGACCGCATCGTCGAGCGTCGGCTCACCGACGATCGTCTACACCGGCGATTGCATGAACGCCGGCAGCTGCACGGCGACGTCGACTTACGCCGGCGATGCGAACCACACGGGCAGCTCGGCGAGCGCGTCGATCACCATCGCTCGCGCGTTGGCGACCGTGATTGCCACGCCCTACACGGTCGAATACGACGGTCAGCCGCACGCGGCGACCTTCACCATCACCGGCGTGAACGGTGAGACCGGCGCGGCGGTGGGTGTCGTGACAGACAACACGACGCACACCAACGTTGGCACTTACAACGACTCGTGGAGCTTCACTGGCGCGAACTACGTCAGCATCGGCGCCACGGCAATCACCAACCGCATCAAGGACACCACGGCGCCGGTGATTACCAGCGTCTCGAACAACTCACCGAGCCTCTGGCCGCCCAACCACAAGATGGTCGCGGTCACCGTCAGCGCGAATGCCAGCGACCTTGCGGGCGTGACCTCGCTAAAGATCGTCAACGTCACCAGCAGCGAGCCCGACAACGGTCTCGGCGACGGCGACACCGCAGGTGACATCGTCATCACCGGCGCGATGACCGTGAACCTCCGGGCCGAGCGGTCCGGTAAGGGCAACGGCCGCACTTACACCATCACGGTGGAAGCGCGCGACGCAGCCGGCAACGCGACCACGCGGACCACCACGGTGGTCGTGCCGAACAGCCAGGGCAAGTAGCCACCGGCGGTTCGACGTGAATGCCGAAGAGCCCGCCACTGCGGCGGGCTCTTCGCTTTTAGGGAACGCTGATCTGATACAGGCGGGGCCACTTCTTGCCGGTGACAAAAATCCGGCGGGTGGCTTTGTCGTAGGCGATGCCGTTCAGTACCTGTTCGCCAGGATTTGGACGCTGCGCGGCGGGCCACAACGAGGTGAAGTCGAGCCACGCATTGACGTCACCCGTGGTGGGTGAAATACGAGCGATGCGATCGGTCAGCCACACGTTTGCCCAGATCTCGCCCTCGATCCATTCCAGCTCGTTCAAGTGATCGATCGATCGTCCGGCGTCACGGACACAAATCGACTTCGTTGGCGCCAGCGATTTCGGATCCAGAAACGTTAGCGTGTCGCTGCCGTCGCTCATCACCAGTTGCGATGTCCCGTCGTACGCGATCCCCCAGCCCTCGGTCTTGTACGAAAACGTGCGCTTCTGCGCGAACGTCTTGCGGTCGTAGACGAAGCCCTTCCGGTGCTGCCAGGTGAGTTGCAGCAACTCGTCGCCAACCAGGGCGAGTCCTTCCGCGAAGTACTCATCCGCCACTTTGTGCTGCTGCAACACCTTGCCGCTCGCGATCTCGACCCGTCGCAGCGTCGAGTGCCTGTTGAGCCCGGTGCTTTCGTAGAACTCGCCGTCGGCGAACACCAGACCCTGGGTGAACGCGTCGGGATCGTGCGGGTAGGTCGCGACAACCTTGAACCCCTGGACGGGCGCAGGTTTTCGCTGTGCGACGGTCACCGGCGCGCAAGCCAGCATCGAGAGTGCAACAAGCGCCGTGGTGGTCCTCACGGCTTGATGAGATAGAACGTTTCCTGGCGGCCGTCGATCCAGTCCCATTTGCCGCCTGGCATGATCGCCGCGTCTTCTTCGAGCGCGAAGCGAACCGGCTGGTTGCCCCATTCGGGCACGTTGTGGGTGACGTTCAGCTCGATCGAATGCCACGTGTTCGGGCGGAACACGTAGTCGCCGCGAATCGGCACGCCCTGCTGATAGTCGGTCATGCCGATCGGCGGGCCGGCGGCGTGGCCGTGATAGCCGACCGGGTGGCAGTAGATCGACGGCACGAGGCCTTCCTTCTTTGCGTGCGCGAGGGCGTCGGCCAGGGCCTGATTGCCCGTCCGCTCCAGCCGCGCGTACTGCATCGTCAGATCCTGCAGGCGGTTGGCGGCTTTCAAGCCGGCCTTCAGCCCGGCGGGGGCGTCCGTTTCACCCGGCTTCAACACGTATGCGTTGTGCTGCGTGTCGGTCGAAAACCCCATGTAGACGATGCCGAAGTCGGTGTGCAACATGTCGCCGGGCAGGATCGGACCACGCGGGTTGGTCTTCTCGCCCTGCCGGAAAATGGTCACCGAGGGCTGGAACCACTTGCCGAGTCCCATCTCGACGACGCGCTGACGCATCCACCACACGACGTCCTCATTGGTGGTCTTGCCGGGAGTGATGACTTTGTTGGAGAAGGCCTCGCGGATCACCATGTGCGCGACCTTCATCGCGTGACGGTAGGCGTCGAGTTCCTCCGGCAGCTTCACTTCGAGCCAGCTCACCGCGAGCATCTCCGCCGACTTGATCTTGGCGGCGTTGGCCGGTCCGAGCGCCTCGACCAGCCGGCGCTTTTCGTTGGCGGTGATGCCGTCGGCGTGCTGCCAGGCATCAGACTCGTTGATGCCGATCACCTTGGGATTCTTTTCGTCGACCAGCTTGCGCAGGCCCTCGTACTGTCCGTCGTTCGACGTCGGCACCATCGGGAAGATGCCGTCGTAGTCGAAGCGGCCGATCGAGTAGCGCTCGGCCGGCTTGCCGCCGCCCGGGTTGTAGAACACCAGGATCGTGCGCCGCCGCGATGCGTAGTAGGTGAGCGGCGACATCGAAGCGAACACCGGGTCTTCGTTGTATTCGCGGGTCGGGATGATCCACATATCGATCCCCTCGCGCGTCATCAGCGGCCCAAGCAGCGTGTCGAAGCGCTTCTTGATCCACGGCGTGACGAGCGCGTTCTGTTCGCGATGCGACAGCACGCGCTGCGTGGGATCTGGATACTGAATGGTTTGCGCATCGCCGCTGATGGTGGCGGCAACGAGCAGGATGCAGACCGGGGCAACAACTCGCTTGAACATGCCCGATAGTCTAGTTCAGCCCAATACGAACCCTGCCTTGATGAACGGCATCACGCGGATCCTGTCTCCCGTCAACGCCGCAAATGGCATTGGCCACGGCGGATGCGATCGGCGGCAATGGCGGCTCACCGAACCCGGTCGGCCGGAGCCGGCTCTGAATGAAGTGAGACTCGATCACGGCAGGCGCTTCGCGCATGCGAATCAGGCGGTAATCGCCAAAATTGCGCGACGTGGCTCTGCCGTTGACGATCGGGACCTCGCCGTAAAAGGCCGCACCGAGTCCGTCGATGATGCCCCCTTGCATCTGTGCTTCGAGCATCGACAGGTTCACTGGCTGCCCGACGTCGCCGACCGACACAACCTTGTGGATCGTGACGCGGCGCTGTCCGCGGCTGCCCGGCGACACAGACAGCTCGACCACCTGGGCGCAATACGAGCCAAAAGTGTGATGCATGGCCAGGCCGCGTGCGCGGCCGTCGGGCGCCGGTTTGCCAAATCCGCCGCGTTCGACGACTTCCAGCAACACCCGTCGCATTCGCGACGGGTCATAGGGGCTTGGGTCAGTCGGAGTTTTCGGCACATCCGCCGGCTCGCCGAGTAGCTCGAGGCGCAGATCCACCGGGTTGCGCTTCGCCTTCGCGGCAAGCTCGTCGATCGTGGTTTCGATGGCGAATGCGTTGACGACATGAGCGGGAGCACGCCAGGCGCCGGTCGCCACGCCGGTCAGCGGGGCACCGTAGCGCAGTCTCGCGTTCGGGATTCGAGTGGGCTGAAGGTCCGCATCGAGTTGATCGACCCGCTGCGCCGCGCCAATGTAGCTGCCGTAGGTCTCGGTCGAGTGCGGTGCCCGAGGATCCTTCCGGTAGACGTTGCGCGAGCAACTCGCGATGACGTGATCCCATGCCGCGATCTTGCCGTCCGGGCCGAGCCCGGCCCGGATCTGTTGCATCGCGGCCGGACGGTAGTAGTCATGCTGCAGGTCGCCCTCGCGCGTGTCGACGATCATCACCGCGCCGCCGATCGCCTTCGCCACCACTGCCGCCTCCGCGGCGTAGTCCGACATCAAGCGCCGGCCGAACCCTCCGCCGATGCGTGTGCAGTGGACGTCCACCTTGTCGATGGCAATCCCGGTCGCCCGCGCGACCACCGATTGCGCGCTCATCGGCATCTGAATCGGCCCGCGCACCCAGATCTCACCGGTGGCCGGGCGAAACTCCGCCGAGCAGTTGTGCGGCTCGAGCGTCGCGTGTGACACAAACGGAAAAGCGTAGGTGTTGTCGATCACGACGCTGGCCGTGGCCAGCGCGTCGTCAACGCGTCCGGAGTTGTGCAGCGTAGCGGGAGGCGCCGCGAGCAGCTTCTGGAACTGCTCGGTCAGCGAGGCGTTACTCTCTGCGGCATACGGACCCTCGTCCCATTGCACCACCAGGGCTTCGCGACCCTTGAACGCCGCCCACGTTGAGTCGGCGACGACGGCAACGCCGTGCATCAGGAAGGTCGGGTTGTCGAGTCCCTTGATCTCAACGATGTCGCGGACGCCAGGGACTTGACGGGCTTTGGATGCGTCGATCGTGACCGGCCGCCCGTTGAGCACAGGGCACTTGGCAATCGCGGCAAACTTCATGTTCGGCAACCGGACATCGATGCCGAAGAGCGGTTGGCCCGTGACGACTCTGTGATTGTCTGTGCCGTTCACGCGGGTGCCAATGATGCGATAGCGGTCGGGCTCTTTCATCGGAACCTCTCGTGGCACCGACAGCGTCGCGGCCCTGGCGGCGAGCGCTCCGAATCGTTGCTGGCGCCCGGTCGGCCGGTGTCTCACGATATGCGCGTCCGTATCGCATTCGGACGCTGGAACGTTCCAGGCAGCAGCTGCGGACGCGATCAGCAGGGCGCGCGCCGTGGCGCCAATGCGCCGGAGGTTGTTCCAGTCGGACCTGATCGCGTCGCTGCCGCCGACACCTTGTCCGCCGTACTTGCGATCGAGCGGCGCGTCGTCGATCCGCACCCGTGTCCAGTCGGCATCGAGTTCTTCCGCAATCAGCATCGGCAGCGACGTCTTCGTGCCTTCGCCCATTTCCGGCTGCGCCGACCAGATCAGTACGCGGTCATCGGGGTCGATCTGGACGTAGTCGGTCGGAAACGTGGCCGGTCCTGCGTGCGCCGTCATTGGCGACTGCGCCCCGGAGAGCTCCGTTCGCATCGCCACCAGTAGTCCGCCTGTCGCCGCAAGGCTGACCGTGATGAAGGATCGCCGGGAGGGGCATCAACCTCGCCGGCACGTTGAACGCGCGCGAGGGCTTCCCGTTCATTCCCAACCTGCTGTCGCCGAATCGCCCGAACGGCCTTGGTTCAGTGCGCGTCATGCTTGAACCGTACGCCACCAGCCGCTACGACAACCTGGTGCTGGTGGACCTGAAGGCTGAAAAGCGCATCACCATCAACCGCGTGACGGTGAATGCGAGTGTCGACGTCTTCAACCTGGGCAACGCCAACACCGTACTGGCGCGTGTCACCACGCAGAACGCCGCGACCGCCAATCGCGTGACCGAGGTCACCGGGCCGCGCGTGTTGCGCTTTGGCCTGCGCTTCCAGTTCTAACCGCATCCAGACGTCGGAGGGCGAGGCACAGCGCCTCGCCCTCCAGTCGTGCGTGTCGGTGACCGAAGCTCCGGCACTATACTGGCGCTGCTATGAGCACGCTTCGCGTGTCCCTCCTGCTTGCAGCGCTGCTGCTGGCCCTGTCGGTGTCGTCTCGCGCCCTCGATCGAATGTCGACGCAGTCCGGTTCGGTGCCGGCATTTGAAGTCGATCCGCAGTGGCCGAAGCTGCCAAAGCAATGGATTCTTGGCCAGGTGTCTGGCGTCGCCGTCGACTCGCGCGATCACGTGTGGGTGCTGCAGCGGCCATGGTCCTTGAACAACGACGAGCAGAAGCGCAACCCCGAAGCCGAATGCTGCGATGCGCCGCCGCCGGTGATGGAGTTTGATTCGTCGGGTAACTACGTCAAGGGCTGGGGCGGACAGCCGGCAGACAACAGCTACGAGTGGCCTGCCGACGAGCACGGCATTCACGTCGACTACAAAGGCAACGTCTGGGTGTCGTCCGCGGGTGGTCCGCGCATGGGCGAGGGCAAGGAGAACTTCCTTCTGAAGTTCACCAGCGAAGGGAAGTTCCTGTTGCAGGTCGGACGGCGCGGCCAGAGCAAGGGCAGCCTCGATCCTCGCAATGTCAATAACGCCGCCGATATCTGGGTCCACCAGCCAACGAATGAAGTGTTTGTGGCCGACGGCTACATCAATCGCCGGGTGCTGGTGCTCGACGCCGACACTGGCGCGTTCAAGCGCATGTGGAGCGCATACGGAAATCCGCC
>Ga0075471_10002153_pt1 | contig 13007 bp, 9 predicted proteins | sample DEB19_08_DNA_2_FD_74787 | JGI IMG/M metagenome (GOLD analysis project Ga0075471, IMG submission 74787) | Aqueous microbial communities from the Delaware River and Bay under freshwater to marine salinity gradient to study organic matter... | ecosystem: Environmental > Aquatic > Marine > Coastal ... | reverse complement strand
TGCGCGACCTGGTTCGCATCGGGCTCGACCGCGTGGTCGGCTTCCTCGACGCCGCGAAGTTCAGCGAACTCGCGGCCGCGGGCGCGACGATCACCAAGACCCGCGAAATCGCCGCCGCCGACGCGGACAGCGAGATAAACACCCGCGCGCCATTCGTCCTCGATGTGCGCCGCGCCACAGAGCATGCGGCCGGCAACATCGCCGGCGCGCTGAACATCGCGCACACGCGGCTTCTCGGCAAGCTCGCCGAGGTGCCAAGGGACCGCGAGCTTCTTGTCCACTGCCAGGCCGGCCTGCGCAGCGCACGCGCGTGCGCACTGCTCGAGCGGCACGGCTACACCGTGACCAACATGGGCGGTGGATTCGGTGCGTACTCGAAGACGAAGTCCGCCGCACAGACCTCTTGCAACGCCCGCTGAAGGAACCATCGATGACGACCGCGACTGCATCCACAGCTTCCACCCAGCATGAGATCGATCCGCGCGAAGCGCAGGCCCTGCTTGCGCGCGGAGAGGCCGTGCTCATCGATGTCCGCGAGCCCGACGAGCACGCGCGCGAGCGCATCGCGGGCGCGACGCTGATGCCGCTCGGCACGCTCACTGCCGAGAAGGTCCAGGCGCTCGGCGCAAGGCGCGTGCTCATCCACTGCAAGTCGGGCCGCCGCGGCGGCGACGCCACGGCCCGGTGCGGCACGCTGGCTGAATCGGGCATCGGCGTGAGCAACATGCGCGGCGGCATCGAGGCGTGGCGCGCGGCCGGGCTTCCGACCGTGATCGACGCGGCGCGCCCGAAGCTGGGCGTCATGCAGCAGACGCAGCTGACGATCGGCTTGGGCGTCCTCGCGGGCACGGCGCTCGGCGCGTTCGTGAATCCCTGGTTCCTCGCGGTGTCGGCTTTCTTCGGCGCAGGCCTCGTGTTCGCCGGCGCGACGGGCTTCTGCGGCCTCGCAACGCTTCTCGCCAAGGCGCCGTGGAACATCGTCAAGAGTCAGTGCAGCACCGGCTCCGGGGCGAGCAAGGGTTCGTGCTGCAACTGAGGCGGCCCGTCACGGGCTCTTCTTCCCCGTGCCCCTTACCTTGGTCTTGGCAGGCGCCGCGCGTTTCGACGACGGCGCCTGTTTTTCGGGCGCAGCCTTGCGCCGCGCCGCCTCGCGCGTGCGCGCATCGGTCTTTGAGATCATGCCGCCATGACGGGACGCTGTCTTGAACGCGCGGCCGACCAACGCGAGGATCTCATCGATCGACTCGCCCTTCCGCGGCTTCACGGCGATGCACGACTTGCCCGACATGTACGGCTTGAGCTCCGCACCCATCTCGGCGAGCGTCGCGGGCGAGCAGCAGTACGCGACCGGCCCGCTTGCGCGCATCGCGAAGCCTGCGATCCACTCCATGTCGCGCACGACGATCGGGAAGCCCGAGTAGATCTGGATATCGCCCGGCTCGAACGCCTGCTCAAGCATCGCGCACAGCTTCTCGGCAAGCGCACGGTCTTTGCCCTCGACCGTCGCAAGAAAGGTTGCACGCCGATAGGGAGCAAACTTATTGGCAGGCTTCATGGCCAAATCCTACCCGCGCAGCGAATTCGTACGACTGCTGCACGACTCGCGGCGAACCGTGCTACCATTGTCCCTTCTTTGCCGGTGACCTCAGGGCGGACCTCGCGTCCGCCGCAGATGACTGGGACCCTGCCGGCCGCACGCATCATGACCGCCCCGACGCGTTGTCCGGGCGCTCCGCGCGCGCCAAATGGCTTGATCCCGTCGACTGGCGCCGCCACTCGAACGCGATTCCGCCTCGACGAAGCCCGCGATTGCCCCGCGATTTGCATGGGGGCGCCGCTGGGCGAAAGGTTTTTGTGACGACAGCTGCCCCCGCCCCCGCGACCGACCGAGCCACCGCTCAGGTCTCGTTCGCAAGTCTCTCGCTCGCCCCCGCCATTCTCGACGCGCTGGTTGCCGACGGCTACCAGCACCCCACGCCCATCCAGGCACAGGCGATTCCGCCCGCACTCGCGAAGCGCGATGTGCTGGGCATCGCTCAGACCGGCACGGGCAAGACCGCAGCGTTCGCGCTGCCGATCCTGAACCGCCTGTTGTCGGAGATCCCGCGCGGCGTGCGCCTGCCCACGGGCCGCAAGGCGAAGGCGCTCGTCCTCGCGCCCACGCGCGAGCTTGCTGCGCAGATCGCGGAGAGCTTCTCCGCCTATGGCCGCCACACGCCGCTGCGCTTCGCCGTGATCTTCGGCGGCGTCGGCCAAGGCCCGCAGGTGCGCGCGATCCAGCAGGGCGTCGACATCCTCGTCGCGACGCCCGGCCGCCTGATCGACCTGCTCGACCAGCGCATCGTGAACCTCTCCGAGATCGAGTTCTTCGTCCTCGACGAGGCCGACCGCATGCTCGACATGGGCTTCATCGAGCCGATCCGCCGCATCGCGAAGCTGCTGCCGTCCGCGCGCCAGACCATGCTCTTCTCGGCGACCATGCCGAAGGAGATCCGCCATCTCGCCGACTCGCTGCTGCGCGATCCCGTGACCGTGACGGTCACGCCCGTGTCGAGCGCGGTCGACCGCATCGACCAGAAGCTGTACTTCGTGCTCAAGGCGCAGAAGACGCAGCTGCTGGTGCACCTCTTCGACACGCTCGAGATGGAGCGCACGGTGGTGTTCACCAAGACGAAGCACGGCGCAGACCGCCTCGCGCGCAAGCTGAAGGCCGCTGGCATCCACGCCGAGGCGATCCACGGCGACAAGGCGCAGAACCAGCGCATCCGAGCGCTCGATGCGTTCCGCTCGGGTCGCTCGCCCGTGCTCGTCGCCACCGATGTCGCCGCGCGTGGCCTCGACATCGACGACATCACGCACGTGGTGAACTACGACCAGCCGATGGAGCCCGAGGCGTATGTGCACCGCATCGGACGCACGGCGCGCGCGGGCAAGTCGGGCCACGCGATCTCGTTCTGCGATGTCGAGGAGAAGGGACTGCTCAAGCAGGTCGAGCGCCTGATCAAGTTCGAGATCCCGCGCGAGCGCGTGCCCGCGCAGGTGCCGAAGTCGGACGAGGCCGCCGCGAAGGCGGGCCTCGCGCCGCGCACACGAGAGGACGAGCGCGGAGATGAGCGCCAGCTCGAGCGCGAGTACGACTCGCGCGCAGCGGAACGCCCGATCATCGAGACGCGCCCGGCTCCCGTTGCGCGGCCGCGCATGAACGCGTCGGGCCGGCCGATTCCGCAGCAGAAGCAGCAGCCGCTCGAGCGGCCGCGTGGTCCGCGCGTCGACCGCCGCATGGACGATGAGCCGCGGTATGAGCCCCGTGGTGAGTCCCGTGGTGAGCCCCGCGCCCCGCGCGCGCCGCATGGCCATGGCGCGCGTCCGCAGCATCCGAACCAGGGCCAGCGCCCGTCCGGAAAGCCGGCGAGGCCGACTGCCTCGCCCGGTGAGCAGCGCCCGGCTCCGCATCAGGGCGGCCCGAAGCAAGGTGGACCGAAGCAAGGAGCACCGAAGCCTTCTGGACCGAAGCACGGCGGCGCATCGCGCGGACCCGCGAAGCACGGCGGTCCCTCCCGCTTCGGGCAGAACCCGTTCGGCGGCGGAAAGCCTGCCCGCGGGACGAACTTCCGCGGCGGCACTGGCTTCAAGGGTCCGAAGCCGAAGCGTTGACCGCTCGGCGACGTGCGCTTACGGGCACGGTCCCCACGCCGACAGCAACACCGCGATGTCGGAACTGGCGACCTGCCCGTCTCCATCGAGGTCGGCGCTGCCGCCGAAGGATCCCCACTGGCTGAGCAGGCTGGCGATGTCAGGCGCACCGACCTCGCCGTTTCCGTCGAGGTCCGCAGGGCATGGCTGCGGCGTGGGCCGCAGGTCGAGCACGAACGGCGACCACGCGAAATCCGATCCGCGGATCGCGTACCCCGTGATCGTCAGGCCATCCTCGGACATGCCGAACGGCTGGAAGCCCCAGTCCGTCGTCAGCGTGAAGTCATGTTCCGAAGCCCAGTCGCGTAGCGGGATGTAGCCACGGCCAGCGATCCAGATGCCGCCGCCCATGAGCAGCATCGACCCGTCGTAGTTCGACATATAGACCGAGCCGACTCCGTCCGTGATCGGCTGGTAGCCGGTCTCGTAGCTCCAACGGTAGGGAACACCGCCGTCGATTCCGGCTCGCCCTTGGCCGTACGCCCACTGTCCGTTGCCGCTCACGCAGGAAACCTCGCGGAGTTTTGTGGTCGGTACGCCCGTATGCAGAAGCGTTCCGACATAGTTGCCCTGCTTGTTCTTTCGCCAGACGCAGCCCTGCCGCCAGCCCACATAGTCGTCGTTCCAGCCACCGACGAAGGAACCGTCATCGCTGACGCCGTTGGCACGGGTAGGCTTGTAGAAGTAGCTCGAGGGCAGCAGGCGGATCGAGTCGGTCGCCGCATCCCAGACAAAGCCCGATGCCGCGCAGGTCGCGTACCAGATGAGTCCGCACACATGGGCGCCACTCGGAGTGAACCCCCAGGGACCGCAGCGCTCGATGTCGCAGTGAGCGCCCAAGTTTCCGATCGCCGGGTCGTAGGCGTTGAGCTCACGGTCGTAGATGGTGGCCTCGGTCTTTGGCGGCGTACCTTGCAGCGTGCTGCAGGTGATGTAGCGTCCGTCTGCGGTGACATTCGGCTGTCCGCCGACGCCGTTTCCGGGCGGCACCGACTCCTCGAGTCGAACCACCCAAGTCTCGCGGGTCCAGTACCAGGCGCTCGCTCCGTCATAGCCCACCGCCACGCGCCCGTCGTCGCTCGGCTGGATCGCGTACGAGTAGGGAACAAGCCCAAGCAGGAAGAGTTCGCCAGCCCGAGCGCATGGAGCCGCCAGCAGCGCGGCGGCTGCGCCCGTGATGCGCATGTTTCGCACAAACCTGCCCGCGCAGGTCACGGGCACGGACCCCACGCGCCCAGCATGATCGCGAGATCCGCAGACGCGACCTCGCCGTTGCCGTCGAGGTCGGCGCTTCCGCCGAACGCGCCCCACTGCCCGAGCAGCGTCGCGACATCGGTGGCGCCAACCTGGCCATCGCCGTCGAGGTCGGCGGGGCACGGCTGCGCGGTCGGACGCAGGTCGAGCACGAAGGGCGAAGTTCCCTGAGGTCCTGACGCGGTGCCGACGATCGTCAGCCCGTCATCCGACATGCCGAGCGGAAGGTTGAGCTGCCAGCCGTCCGGGATCTGGACCCCCGCGTTGGCCGCGAGCGTTGCGAGCGAGGTGTAGCCGTTGTCGGCGGTCCACATGAACGAACCGCTGCTGCCCATGATGCCGTAGAAGCAGAGAACCTTCGATCCGTCGAAGTTGGTGGCGACGGCGTAGCCGTTGCCTGTCGACGGGCTTGTGCCGACCGGCTGCAGACCCGTCTCCACGCTCCATCGCCACATGGTGCCGCCGGAGTAGGCGCTGCGGCCGATGCCGAACACCCACTGCCCGTTGCCGCTGACGCAGCTCGCCTCGGACATCTTGATCGTGCCCGCAGCAATGTTCGTCTGGGTGTAGGTTCCATCGGCGTTGCGGCGCCACACGGCGCCCTGGCGCCAGCCCACATAGTCGTCGTTCCAGCCGCAGATGGTCGAGCCGTCGTCGCTCACATCGTTCGCGCGCGACGGCTTGTAGAAGTACAGCGTGCCGAGGTTGACGAGCTGCCCCGTCTGGGTGTTGCGGTAGTACGCGATGGCGTTGCAGAACGCCTGCTGCATGAGGCCAACGACATGCACCGCATCGTTGCTCATGCCCCAGACGCTGTTGCGCTCGATGTCGCAGTGGAAACCCAGGTTGCCGAGCGGGTGGTACTTCGTCGTCTGGATGTCGTACTGCGTGCCTTCCGCCTTCGAGAGACCATCGAGGTCCTGCAGCGTGCTGCAGCTCATCGTGCGGCCATCGGCCGACATGCAGCCCTGGCCGCCGACACCGTTGCCGGGCGACACGGTCTGTCCAATCAACTGCACCACGCCGGTCTCACGCGTCCAGTACCAGTACGACTGCGGGTCGTAGCCGACGACGACCTTGCCGTCCTCGCTGCAGTCGTCGGCGTAGGCCTGAGGCACAAGGCCGAGAAGGAAGAGTTCGCCCGCGCGCGCCGTGGGCACGAGCGCAAGGACGGCGAGGGAGACGGAGACCGAGCTGGCGAGTGTCGAGCGGTTCATCATGGTGTTCATCGGGAATCGGATCCGTCAGAAGTGAAAGTGCCGACCCGCGATCCGTGCGGGTCGGCAGAGGTTCAGTTCGAAAGGCACCGACTTACGGGCAGGCGCCCCACGCCGCGAGCAACGCAGCGAGGTCGGCTGCGTTGACGGTGCCGTCGCCGTTCAGGTCGGGGCTCGAAGTACCCCAGCCAGCAAGCAAGCCCGCGAGGTCGGCCGCATTGACCGTACCATCGCCATTGACATCAGCCGGGCACGCATTGCCGTTCGGGCCGACCTTGATGCGGGCGATTGAATACAGACCGGACACCGTGTCTGCAGCGCGAAGCGTCAGCCAGCCGTTCGAGCTGAAGCCCGTTCCGCCACCGTCGCCATTGTTGCCGGTCGAGCCGATGAGCGAGATCTGGTTGCATGGCGTGCCGGTGAAGGTGGCGTCGCCGGTCGGGGTGAATGGCGTCGTGGACAACGCTGAAGCCTTGGCAAGGATACGGAGGCCGAGCGCTTCATCCCACGCCATGATCACCGACCCCGTCTCGCCCGCGGTGGTATTGGCCATGCTGGCGTTGAAGACGACGGTTCCGAGATCGTTCGCGCAGATCGAGGTGGAGCCGTTCAGGCTATTGAAGGTCCAACCGCTCAGTCCGGGGACGGGGTCGGACTGCCTGCAGATCGTGACCAGAGTACCGTTCGCCAGGCGGGCGCCGACAAAGGTGGCCGGCGCAGGAGACACGATCGAGGTGCCGTCGGCGTTCATGATGATGCCCTCGAAGGCGAAGAGGCCGTTTCGAGTCATGCAGTTGCCGGTTGAGTTCGGGGACGAGAAGACCTTGCCGGCGAAGTTGGGGTCGGTCGAGTCGGTGATGCCCGGGACCGCATCGCCCTTGCGAAGGAGGATCGAGAACACTCCGTTCTGCTCCGTCATCACCGCCGAGTTGTTCAGCGTGGTGGCCGTGCCACCCAGCGTCGCGACAAAGGTGATGGTGCCGTTGTCCGCGATTGGGCGCTGGCCGAAGGAGAACGACGAGGTGTTCGCGAAGGTGAGGCCCTTGAAGCCGGGGACTGCGTCGCCTTCGCGGGCGTAGATGCGCAGACCGCCAGTCAGGCCCGCGTTGGTGAGGTACACGCTGTCGTTCGCGGTGGTGATGCCCGTTCCGACGAGCTTGCCCGAGAACGCGATTTTCGTGCCGTTGAGGAACGATCCGAACGAGTCGGGGGTGACGGTGAAGCCGGCGAGGCCCGGGGCCGCATCGCCCTTGCGCATGATGAGCTGGTCATCGCCAGGGCCGATGAGCACGAGCGCGGCGTTGTTGATCGTACCGTTGGTGTCGCCGCCCGTGAGCGCCATGTAGAACGGCGCCTGGCCGACGCTGTTCATGCGCAGGCCCGAGCCGACGCTCATGTTCGCGGGATACTGCGCGCCGGCGGTGCCGGGGCAGATGTCGCGGCCCTGCGCGAGCAGGACGGGTGCGCCCGACGCGGGCTGGAACCAAGTGGCGGTGTCGTTGGTGCCGACGGTGATGCCGGGGCCGGTCATGAAGCCGGAGAGGACCACGCCACCATCGTCGGTGATGTTGTTCGCGCTCACGATCGAATTGTTCGGGCTTGCGGTGCGCGAGATGATGCAGCCAGCCGGCGTGTCACCCGGCACGCTCGAGTTGTTGCGTGCGAGCACGGTCCATGCACCAGGGAGGCCCTTCACGAGCACCAGGTGGTTCGCGGTGGCGCCCGTGTTGGTGATGCCAGCACCCGCGATCTGGCCGCGGAACGAAACGAGACCATCGAGCCCGATCGTCGGGTTGTTCCAAGTGTTGGGCACCCACACGGCGCCGTCGATGCCGGGCAGGCCAGCGGGCGTGGCGCCATCGGCCACCGCGAGGACTTCCCAGGTTCCGTCCGCGAGCGCGGCGGCACAGAGGCTTGCGGAAAGGAACGCGCCAACGGTCAGTGATGAGGTACGCATGGTTCTCTCGTTTTTCCTCTCGGTGATGGATCTCGTCGAGACGCGACGAGCAGACTGTGCGGGCGTCGCCTCTGGGCGCAGCACGACCATCGTGGCCGACACCGAACCTTTGCCGAGACGACATCTCCCCACTTCACGGGGGGGCTTCGTGAGAATAAGGTGAAATCGCATCCCTGCAACTTTCCCTAGGGAAAAACGGGAATACTCTTCGCACAGTTTGGGGCGCTGCGACCGATGTAGCCGCCGCCTCCTTTCGGTCCATCGCGCGCCTAAGGATCGGGCAGGATGCGACTTCCGAAGTTTCCATGCGCCCAAAGAAGCCCAGACTCACCTCCATCGCGCCCGTGTCTCTGAGTCCGCGCGCGACCGCCACGCCGCCCGGTCGAGTGGAGCACAGCGCGCGCATGCACGCGGCGCTCGGGGCGTTCCGATCGGAGTGCGACGCTGCGATCGCCTCGCTGCGCACCGCGATCCGCGAACTCGCCGCATCGCTGCAGAGCGATCCGCTTCGCCCTCAGGAAGTATCGCGGCGCTTGGGCATCAACAAGAACCTGACATGGAAGTTCGCGCGCGTGCTTCTCGCAGATGACTCGTTCGAGGCGATCGGGATGATCCCTGGACCCGAAGGCATCGAGATCTACCTGCGTGCGTTCGAACTCGGGGGCGCACCGCCTGCCCGGACACAGTCGGTGCGCGACGCGCTGCATCGTTTCGACGGCGTCGTGACGCGCCACTTCGGCGATCGCGCGCAGCTCGAGGTCGTGCTTGACGGACTTCGCTCGGATGGCAATCTCGAGTCGTCGCGCCGCATGGCTTTCAAGGGCATGGCGGGGGTGTTCGGCGTGCAGGCGCGCGTGCGGGTGACGGCACAGTTCCTGATTCCATCTGCTGCCGCGATGAACCATGCCGATATCGCGCTCGTCGCGGGGCTGGCTGGCATCCAACGCCTCCGCCCCATGGGCTCGCTGCCCTTCTTCCGCGCAGGTTCGTCGCAGGCCAACGAGAACCGTGCCCCGAGGCCGTTCATGCGGAGCGAGGGATCCGACCTGCCCGACTTCCTGCTCCGCGACTTCTCATCGTTCCCGCACGCCACGGTGAACGCAAAGGAGGCCCCAGGGGGGCGCCTGGTGCTCGAACTCTCCGAAGGTCCACTTGGTCGCATGGGCGAGGCCGACCTGTTCTTCGCCACGGTCACGCGAGAGATGATCAATCTGCGGGCAACGGCGGATGACCGAACCTGCAGCCTCGTGACCGCCGTGAGCATTCCTGCCGAGGCGTTCGCGAGCGACCTGTTCGTTCACCGCAGCATCGGTCTCACCGACACGCTTCGGACCAGCATCCACGCCACGCTCTCGCAGCCGCTGAGCGACGATGAGCAGCAACAGCGCGCGACGATGCTGCCTGTCGACACATCTCCGATCTTCGTCGACGACTTGAGCAAGGGCTTTGGCCTCGCCGGCGTCCCGCGCTACGAGGAGATGATCTTGCGCGCATTCGAGTCGCTTCCCGCCGATGCATCCGAGTTCCGCCTGATCCGCGTGGCGATGCAGTACCCGCCCGCACCCTCGGCGCTCCTCGTGAGCTGGGACCTCCCCGCGTAGGCGCCGGCGTTACGGGCAGCCGCCCCAGGCAGAGAGCAGGAATGCGACATCGGGGCTCGCGACGACGCCGTCGCCATCGAGGTCGGCGGGACCAGAGGTTCCCCACGCAGACAGCAGGAACGCGACATCGGGGCTCGACACCACGCCGTCGCCGTTGAGGTCGGCGCTGCATGCGGGCGGACGCGGCAAGTCGAGCACGAAGCCCTGCACGCCCGCGGGCGAGCGGCACGAACCCACGATGGTGTAGCCGTCGCCCGAGATCGCGAGCGGCAGCGCGAGCCGCACGCCCGTCGGGATCGTGATGCCGTTCTCGGCGGCGAGCACCTCGAGCGACTTCAGCACGCCGTCGACGATGAGGTACCCCTCGCCACCCGTCGCGGGCGGGAACGCCGTGCGATAGAAGAGCAGGATGCGCGAGTGGTCGTCGCTGATGCCCGTCGGATAGCCACGGAATCCCGAGATCGGCGATGCAGGCAGCGCGATGTAGCCCGTCGCCTCGCTCCAGCGCCACGCGAGGAAGCCGTTCGTCGAGGTTCCGAGGCCGAGGATCCACTGGCCGTCGCCGCTCACGACGCCCGCCTCACCGAGCGTCTGCCCGCCCGGGCCGAAGAGCATCTTCTGCACGCCGTTCTTCCAATAGGTCGCCTCGCGCGCGCCCTGCGCGGAGTCTTGCCAGCCCGCGATCACGCTGGCATCGCCGCTGCACGCGTTCGCCCTCGAGGACGAGCCAGGGACGAGCGTGCCGAGGTCGACGAGGCCTCCTGCGGCCGACGACTTGAACCCACGCGCAGCGCACAGGTTGTGCCAGCCGAGTCCGACGATGGTGGTCCCGTCACCCGACATGCCCCAGCAACTGGTGCCGGAAAGGTCGCAGCTGAAGCCGAAGTTGCCCGCGTTGGTGCTGATGCCGGTCTCGACCTCGTAGAACGCAGCTTCGGTCTTGCCCGTCGCGGGGTTGATGACCGTGTAGCCGATGCGACTGCCGTCGCTGCTGATGTCGGCCCTGCCCGCACCGCCGCCGCTCGGCGAGATTCCGCCGATCGAGATGAGCCCCTGCTGCGAGGTCCAACTCCAGAACGATGCCGTGTTGTAGCCCGCGACGACGGCGCCATTCGCCGAGACGCCGCTGGGCGTGAGGCCAGTGCCACCGAGGAGATGGAGGGCGCCCGCGCCACCGCCCGCGAGTGCAGCGCTGCCGATGCACGCGGCTGCTGCACAGGCGGTTCGGGCGACTGCTGCGGATGCGAACGATACCTGCTTCATGGATGCTCCTCGGGTGCGCACGAGGACTCTACAGCCAGGTCGCGCGGTCTCCAAAGGCGTTCGCTCAATACGCGATGAATCCCAGATGGAGTTGCGCGTGCGCGAGATGGAGGCGCAGCCACTGGTCGTGCGTCATGGCGCCGAACGCCGGACTCGGGGCCGTCATCCGCTCGCCGCGATCCACGCGATCCAGCACCGCGCGGAGCCGGGCCATGCCATCGTCGTATGAGCAACCCGCGCGCGGACGCATGTACGACGCGCTGTTGGGGATCTTGAATCCGGCGGGCAGGGTCTTTCCGCTGGTCATGCTGCCCTTCATCAATCGGGCGATCAGGCGCAAGGGAAGCGGAACCTTTGCCTCAGGGGGGAAGCCATCGAAGGCGAACTCCCACATGAGCGCGAGGTGGTCGAGGTTCTCGCCCGGCGTCCAGTTGCCCGTCTGTCGAAGCGTGCCCGCGCGATGCGCCGCGTCGATGCGTGCGAGCTCGTCCTTCAGGCAGCCGGTGCAGTGGAAGGACAGCGCGCGGCGCGCGGCCTTGCGGGTGTTGATCGAGTGTGTGCTCATCGGACGGGCCTCGCGTTGTAGGGCTTTGCGGGTGATTCGGCGGTCGGCTTCGCGTTCATGGTGTACCACGCCTCGGTCGACCAGATCGGCGTGCCCGATGCGTCCTTCGGGTTCGATCGAAGGTAGACCACGCGGCCCGCCTTGATGCCGGGCGCGGTGAGCATGACCGACCTGCCGTCGATGGTGCGCTCGGCGCGCTCGACCGCCACATCCTCCTCGTCGAGCTTCGGTCCGCCGTACTGCGCCGTCGCCTCGTAGCGCCACTGGCGCAGCGTGAAGTTCGCGAGGTTCGATGCCCATGCCGCGTCGACGGGCCGCGTGTAGGTGACGACGAGTCCGTCGGGAGTCGCGCGGACGGTGTGGTACTCGAAGGCGATGTGGCCGGTCGGACGGAGTCGTTGCAAGCCGAAGCGGGTATCGCGCCAGTTCCAGTTGCCGCCCGAACCGATCGAGCCCGCGTAGAGGCAGCCGTCGGGGCCCTCGATGAGCCGCTGCACGCCGCCCTCGAGGCCGTTGCCCACGCGGAAGGCGCAGCCTTGCAGTTCACCCGCGACGCTTTCGAGGTAGACGCGGTTGAGCCCACCGAGCGTGAGTTCCGCGAGCCAGAGCTGGCCCTTGAAGACGCCGCTGCGGATCACCAGCGGATTCGTGGGCGAATTCGCGATCTCGTTCTGCGGCAGCCAGACCGCGGGCGGCGACGGCGGATTCTCGGAGTAGAGGCTCGCGGGCGCGCCGTCGGGGAACGCGCGGCACTTGTTGCGGCCGTTGTAGTGCCCGTAGAAGCGCCCCTGCTTCGGTGCGTTCAGCTTGCTCGCGGGCATCCATGCGCCCTGGTTGTCGGTGACGAACGCCTGGCCGTCGGCCGCGACCTCGACGCCGTTCGGCGTGCGGAAGCCGCCGGCGATCCACTGGATCTCGCCCGTGCGCGCGTTGATCCGGTAGAGCGTGCCGCGGTTCGGCGGGTTCGGCCCGTTGAGGCCGACCGTGTCGCCCTCGACGCCGTCGGCGGTGATGGTGTTGCCGAAGTAGATCGAGGTCGAGAGCGTCCCGTAGATCCATCCGTCGCGCTCGCGCAGGCCGAAGCTGAAGTGGTGGTAGTTGTCGCCGATCCACGGGCGCGCCCACTCCTCGTGGGTCTCGAAGGTGCCGTCGTGGTCGAGGTCGCGCAGGCGGTCGATGCCGGGGCGGTGCGAGATGTAGATGTCGCCCTCGAACTCGACGATGCCGCACGGATCGTGGTAGCCGCCGGGAAGCTTCTCGTACTTGACCGTCTCGGGCGTGCCGCCGACGACATTGGAGAGGATGTAGAGCGTGCCATTGGTCTCGGTGCGCAGGACGCCGTTGTTCATCGGCTCGAAGTCGCTGATCACAAGGCGGCCATCGGACAGGAACGCCATGCCGCCGATCTTGGGCTGGAATCCCTCGGGCCGCAGCGGCTCGACCGCGAACATCGGGTG
>Ga0075471_10002150_pt1 | contig 13025 bp, 12 predicted proteins | sample DEB19_08_DNA_2_FD_74787 | JGI IMG/M metagenome (GOLD analysis project Ga0075471, IMG submission 74787) | Aqueous microbial communities from the Delaware River and Bay under freshwater to marine salinity gradient to study organic matter... | ecosystem: Environmental > Aquatic > Marine > Coastal ... | reverse complement strand
CTGTGGACGTCGCCGCCGTTCGAGGCGACGATCCGTGACGGTGAGATCTACGCCCGTGGCGCCGCCGACGACAAGGGCCAGGTCTTCATGCACTTCAAGGCCGTCGAGGCGCACTTGAAGCAGAACGGCAACCTGCCGGTCAACATGAAGTTCCTGATCGAAGGCGAAGAAGAAGTCGGCAGCGCCAATCTCGACAACTACATCAAGGCGCACAAGGAGCAGCTCAAGGCCGACGTGGTCGTGATCTCGGACTCGCCGATGTTCGATCGCGGTATTCCGTCGATCTGCTACGGCCTGCGCGGCTTGACCTACTTCCAGATCGACATGCGCGGCAGCAAGTCTGACCTCCACTCGGGGTCGTTCGGCGGCGCCGTGGCAAACCCGGCCATGGTGCTGGCGCAAGTGCTGTCGCAGATGAAAGACAAGAGCGGCCGCATCAAGATCGACGGCTTCTACGATGACGTCGTTGAGCTTCGTCCGGAAGAGCGCGCGGAATGGGAGAAGTTGCCGTTCAACGAGAAGAAGTATCGGACCGAGCTTGGCGCGCCGAAGCTGTTCGGAGAGACCGGGTTTACGACGCTGGAGCGCGTGTGGGCGCGTCCGACCTTTGAGGTGAACGGGCTGTTGTCGGGATTCACCGGTGAAGGCGCCAAGACCGTGCTGCCTGCCGTCTCGATGGCGAAGGTCAGCATGCGCCTGGTGCCGAATCAGGATCCGCAGAAGATCGGTGATCTGTTCGAAGAATACCTGCAGAAGGTGACGCCGAAGACGGTGGAGTTGAAGATCACGCGGATGCACGGCGGCAAGCCGTGGATGACCGCGTTCGACAACCCCTTCGTGCAGGCCGCCGGGCGGGCGATCGAACAGGGGTTTGGCAAGCGGCCGGTGTTCAACCGCGAAGGCGGTTCGATTCCGGTGGTCTCAACGTTCCAGGAAGAACTGGGCGTGCCGTGCGTGCTGTTCGGGGTGGGCCTGCCGGATGAGAACGCGCACGCCCCCGACGAGAAACTCGATCTGGGTAACTTCCACGGTGGCGTGATCGCGTCTGCCTATCTCTACAAAGAGATCGGCGCAATGCAGGTGTAACGGGCAGAGGCGGGTCTTCGGACCCGCCCCTCGTCTCCACGGCCGCGTTACTTCGCCCCGACGCCGGCCTTCAGGAAGGCCACCATCGGCGGAATGGTCTTGGCTGCGTCTTCAAGGTGCGGCACGTGGCCGAGCCCGGCGATCAGGTGCAGCTTGCCGTTGCCGTTCGGCACGGTATCGGCGAGCACCTTCATCCGATCCTGAAACAACTTCACCGAGCCGGGCAGCACGTCTTCGGCGCCGCCGAACGCCAGCGTCGGTGACTTGATGTTGGCCCAGTCATAGACGACCGGGTCGGAGCCGATCACGTTGCTCGACAGCGTCTGCACCATTGCCAGGCGCGGCCAGTCGGCGCCGAGCGTCCACGAGTAGCGGATCCGCGCGTACTTCTCGAACTCATCGTTCCAGGCGGCGGGGTTGTGCGCGACGTAGCGCATCAGGCCCTGCTTGACGCTGGCATACGTGGCGTTGAGCGCGTTCTTGTACTGTTCGTCCACATTGCCCGGCGCGCGGCCGTGGCGGGTATCCGTCAGGCCGATCGGGTTGTAGATGATCACGCGCTCCGCGACCGCGGGGTAGAGCGACGCGAAGCGCGCCGCAAGCATCCCGCCGAACGAATGGCCGATGATCATCGCCTTGTCGATCTTGAGGCTGCTGAGGATCGCCCGCGAGTTACGCGCCATGTCGTTCAGGCTGTAGGGCATGATCGGCTTCGACGAGCGGCCGTAGCCGATCTGGTCGACCACGATCACCCGGAAGCCTTCGGCCTTGAGCGCGTCGATGATGCTGCCGAAGTAGAAACCGGCGAAGTTGTTGCCGTGAAAGATCATCACGGCGTGGCCGTTCGGAGTACCCTGCGGCGCCACATCCATGAACGCGATGCGGACGTCCTGACCGTACAGCGTCAACGGCAGGTAGGACGAGGGATAGGGATAGGGACACTCCTCGCAGGTAATGCTGCCGGGTTTCACGTCCGGCGGAGGGGGCGTCGCGGCCGGTTTTTGCTGGGCCACAGCGGTGGCCGGCACCATCAAGGCGGCGACCGCGGCGGCAAGGGCGAATTGGCGAAGGTGTCTCATCGCCGGAATTCTATTTCAGGTGCGATGCAATATTTCCGGGCGCCCGGATTGGTGGAAGAAGCGGCGCCCCCGCCCTAGTTCAACTGCGCCACGCGCCGGCGCAGCGTCTTGACGTGCTCCCAGACCTGCTCGGTCTCCTTCTTCTGATCGTCGTCCTGCTCGCTCAGGCGCGCGACCTTGAGGTACTCCTCGAGGTAGCGGAGCGCACGCGCGAAGTCGTTCATGTGATAGGCCAGCAGGCCGCGATCGCGCAGGTCCGCGAGCGACGAGGGCTGCAGCGCCAGTAGCGCGTCGGTGGTGGTGCGCGCCTGCGGGAACGAGTGCATCTTCACGTAGAGCTTCTTGAGGTTCAGCAACATCCGCACCAGGATCTGGCGGCGCGTGGCGCGCGCCAGCAGTGACGGCTCGAACGCCGCGTCGTCCATGTGCGGCTGGAGCAGCCGGCGGCACTCGGCCTCGTCGAGGATCGCGCCGCCATGGAACGGATCCACGATCAACCCGTCGTTCTGGTCGTCGGTGTGCAGATCCTGCATGCAGCGCACTAGGAAGTGCCCAGGGAAATTGACGCCCTCGGCGCGCACTCCGGCGCGCCGTGCCACCTCGATATAGATCAGGGCCATCGTGATCGGAATGCCTTTCTTCCGATCCATGACTTCATTCAGGCAGCTGTTGCGCGGATCGTCGAACTGTTCGCGATTGCCGCTGAAGCCAAGCGCGCCGAACAGGTAGCGATTGATGGCGTCGATGCGTGCGGCCAGCGGCGCGTCGTGGCCGGGATCCTTGGCGACGAAATGAAACGCGGCGTCGCCCATCTGGTCGAGGCGGTCGAGATACGGCTCGGGGTCGAGCTTGGGGTACTCGATGCGCGCGACCAGGAACGCGGGTGCTGCAAGGTCGGGTCCGGGTCGATCAGCGGCTTCCGCGATTTGTTCGGCGAGGGGCTTGGACAATCTCGTGCTTAGTCTATCCGGCCTCCGGCCGGGTAGACCATCTCGCTAGTCGGCGCACACGGCGTCGAGTGCTTCGAGCGTGAGCGCATGAAGGCCCGCCACCACCAGCTCGGCGTCGGCGCGCAGCTCGGCTGCCGGATAGGTGTTGGTGACGGCAACGCAACGCAGCCCGGCGTCCCTGGCGGAGACCAGTCCCCAGCGTGAGTCCTCGATTGCGACCGAACGCCAGGCGATCAGGTCCCGTCCGGTGTGCGCGCGCAAACGGGCGAACGCGGTCTGGTAGGGATCGGGGTGGGGTTTGCTGCGCTCGGTCTGGTCGGCGCCGACGATCACCGGGAAGAGCGCGCGCAATCCGGCTCGCGTCAGCACTTCTTCGATCTCGTGGGTCAGCGCGCCAGACGCAATCGCGATCGGCACGCCGGCGCCGGCCGCCGAGCGGATGAACTGGGCGGCGCCCGGGAACAGCATCTCCCCGGCGGCCGCAAGTGATTCGTAACGTTCGCCCTTGCGCGCGATCAGCTCGGCGACGCGCGTGTCGTCCATGGCGACGTCGTAGTCCCGGCCGACCGCCTTGAACACGCCAACATCGTCATACCCGAGGTACTTCGCGAGGTAGTCCTCGGGCGAGATCGTGATGCCCTCCGGCGCGAGGATGTCCTGGTAGGAGCGCAGGTGGAGGCGCTCGCTGTCGGCAATGACGCCGTCGAAATCAAAGACGATGGCCTGGAGGGCGTTCACGGAATGCTCGAGTCCGCTTTCTGCATCTTCTCTCCCGCGCGGATCGGCACGGCGAGACGGTTTTCCTTTGGCGGAAACGGGCAGTCGTATTCGGGGCTGTAATAGCAGTAGGGGTGATACGCGATGTTGAAGTCGATCAGGTAGATACCGGTCGGCGTCGGATCGAGTTCCATGTAGCGGCCGGCCGGGTAGGTTTCCGTGCCGCTGGTGAGGTCCGCAAACGGCACGAACAGGCGATTCGACCGCGGTTCGGTGATCTCCATGAACGCGGTCAGCGTCATCGGCTGGCCTTTGACCGTGAACTTCAGCGAGCCGACGACTTCCAGATCGCGAATCTTGCCGATCGAGGTGGGGACCTGGATTCTGGCGCGATCCGCCGATGGCACCAGCGTGGCCGGCACCGCGTAGAGCTCATCGATCGGGAAGTAGGCCAGCGGCAGCAGCATGGCCTTCTTGTCGGCTGGAATGGGCGAATCGGGGTCGTTCTTGAAGCTCTCGTCCTTGGCGGCGCGCAGCGCCTGGATCTTTCCCGTGTAGTCTTCGACGGCGACCTGGGGCGCGCACGCGGCAATCGCGAGGCAAGCGAGCACGATGAGTCCAAACCAACGACGCACCCATTCACTATAGCGGAATCGCCGTGCCGGCCGCGCCGGCGACATATACCTCGATAGGGAAGGCGAGGTATCCTGAAGAGCTGTCAGTGTCTTCAGGAGCATCAACGTCATCATGCTAAGAGCCGGAATCGTCGGGCTGCCCAACGTCGGTAAGTCGACCCTCTTCAACGCGATCACGCGCACCCGCAAGGCGGAAGCGGCCAACTATCCGTTCTGCACCATCGACCCCAACGTCGGTGTCGTGACGGTGCCGGATGCGCGGCTCGACGTGCTGCGCAAGATTGCCGGAACCACCGTGGTCATTCCCGCGGCGATCGAATTCGTCGACATCGCCGGCCTGGTCAAGGGTGCCAGCGACGGTGAGGGCCTCGGCAACAAGTTCCTGACGCACATCCGTGAAGTCGACGCGATCGTGCAGGTGGTTCGCTGCTTCGACGATGCGGACGTGCTGCACGTGTCTGGATCGGTGGATCCGGTGCGTGACATCGAAGTCATCAACACCGAGTTGATGCTGGCGGATCTCGAAACGGTGCGCAAGCGCCGCGAACGCGTCGCGAAGGAAGTGAAGCGCGGCGACAAGAACGCGGCCGCGGAAGACGCGGTGCTGGCGAAGATCGAGACGTCGCTCGATGCCGGTAAGCCGGCCCTGACCGTGGACCTCGCGCCGGAAGAGCGCGTGATCTCGAAGCAGTTTTTCCTGTTGAGCGACAAGCCGACGATCTTTGCCTGCAACGTGAAGGAAGGCGATCTGGCGACGGCCGACAGCAATCCGTACGTCCTGAAGGTTCGCGAGTACGTCAGCGCGCACCTGTCGTGCGAGGCGGTCGTGATCAGCGCGCAGATCGAGAGCGACCTCGTCGACCTGGAGCCGGCCGAAGCCGCCGAGTTCCTGAAGGATCTCGGTGTGGAAGAGAGCGGCATCGGCGCCCTGATTCGCGCCACCTATCACCTGCTCGGGCTGCAGACGTATTTCACCGCCGGTGAAAAGGAAGTCCGCGCCTGGACGATCCACCGCGGCGACACGGCGCCGCAGGCGGCGGGCGTCATACATTCGGATTTCGAGCGTGGCTTCATCAAGGCGGAGACCGTCGCCTACACGGATCTGGTCGCCTGCGGCTCGGTGGCGGCCGCCCGCGACAAGGGTCTCTACCGCATGGAAGGCAAGGAGTACATCGTCAAGGACGGCGATGTGCTGCTGTTCAAGTTCAACGTGTAGTTTTGAAGGGGTCGGGTCTAATTTTGACTCGGCTTTTTCGGTCGACCCTTGCCCTTCATCGTTTGGCCAATAAAGGGCGCCACCGCTTCCTGCCACGCCGGGCTACCGATGGGCTGGTTTCGTCGAATCATCCGCCTCAAGTCGTCGAACTCAGCTTCCGTTTCTGGGAGATTGACCAGCTCTCTCCAGTTGCTTGGTCGCGTAATTGGCCACTCACTGAGCGGAATCACGACGCAGTTATTCCACGTTGAGTAGAGGCTGGACCAGCGCCAGAGCTCCGAACGTTCTACCAGTCCGGCTCTGAGCGCGTTGCGTTCGACGTATCGGCAGACGCGAATTAAGGAGCGATTCTTCTGTACAGGAACCGCCTTAAAGCGATCCTGATACACCGCTCCGGTGCCGCGCGTCCCGTGAGCGCCGTTCCATCGATTGGCATGTGTTGACTCCAGCCAATGCATCCAATTTGAAAGATGTGCAATACGCTCGCAGATAGTTACAAAGTGCCAATGGTTTGGCATCAGACAGTACGCAATTATCTTGATCGGCGCCTTCTCGAGACTCTCGACGGCGAGCTGCACAAAGGCGTCGTAATCGCGTTCGGTCTCGAACAAGACCGTGCGCCTCACCGCACGATTCATCACATGAAAGACGGTTCCCTGGAGGTTCTTGCGAAGACGTTTCGGCATTGCCTGACCTCACTTTGAGGTCCTCAAAGAGGCAAAGCTGATGCCGCAGCTTCGAAGCAGAATCTGCGGGCTGAAAAAAGAGACCCGACCCCTTAGAACCTTAGAACCAGGCCTGGACGAAGAGCAGTACGGCGGAAGCGGCAGCCAGCTGCAGCGCCAGCGCGGTGCGGTCGCGCAGGAACAGGACGCCGAGCACGAGAAACACGCCGGCGGCAAACAGGAAGTTCCAGTACAGATCGCGCGTGCCTTCCTGGATGCCGGTGGTGCCGGCGCGGCGGCGCGTGGAGTCGATCAACGCGTTGGCGATTTCGCGGTCCGAATCGCGATCGAGTTCGTAGTACCGGCCGCCACCAGCAGTGGCAATGCGCGTCAATTCCGCGCGATTCAACACCGACCGCACGAGCGGCTGGCCCTCCTCGCGTTTCGGATCGGGAATGATCCCGCCCGCCGTCGTGCCGACGCCGACGACGCTGACCGGAATTCCGCTGCCCTGCGCCATGGCCAGCGACTTGGCGACCTCGCCGCTCCAGGACTGGCCGTCTGATACCAGGATGAACGCCCGCGCGTTGTTGGCGTCCGGCAACTTCACCGAGGACTGCGCCGCCGCCGAGCGCCGCAACTCTTCATCCTTCTCGATCAGCCGCATGCCCCAGTAGATGCCGCGTTCGATGTTGGTGTCCCAGGTGCTGTCGTCCTCCAGGCGAAACGGCGACGTCTCCTGGAGATGATCGAGGAAGAAGAAGTAGGTGTTGGGATCCTTCGTCAGCCGGACCTGCGGGGTGGCCATGTGCGCAAACAGCGCCATCGCCACGCGATCGTTGTCCCACCGCAAGGCTTCTCCCAGGGTGCGCAGGAAGCTCATCGAGCGCTGCCAGCGATTACCCTTCACGTCGGTGACGTGCATCGACGCCGAGCCGTCCTGCAGGATCACAAGATCCACTCCCGCCGTGCGGACCAGCGACGTGACCGCCAACGGACGCGCCAGCGCGAGGATTGCCGAGCCGGCCGCGAGGATCAGGAAGAACCAGAACAGCAATTCCCCGAAGAACGGGATGCGCTCGTTCACCGGCACCTGGCGCCGGCGCACAAACGCACGCGCGTCACCGCGGCGCCGCCACAGCTGCCAGATCCAGAGGATCAGCAGGCCTGCAGGAAGCACCAGCAGCGGGAGAAATCCTGGAGCGCCGAAACGCATATCAGGCCAACAACGGGCGAACGGGCGAACAGGCCAACAGGGAGGCTAGCCTTTCCTCACCTTGGTCGCGCCCTTGCCGGCCTTCTCGGCTTCGAGACGCTCGTCGGGACGCATCGGCACGATCATCTTGAACTTCTTCATGTCCGACTCCTCCGGCGGCGCGCCCTCGTAGCCGTGAATGCTGAGGCCGGCCGCCTTGGCGTCCAGCGGCGGCACCGGCAGCTTGCGGGCGGCAAACACCGCGCGCAGGCGCACCACGTATTCATAGTTGAACGCCGCATCCGCGTTGGTCGGATCCTCGCGGAGGATTTCGGCGTACTGCTTCACGATGGTGTCAAAGCGGCCGACCACGGCCTGCCACGAGCCACCGGCCTCGCGGGCCTTGCGAAACGCCGCATTGGCGGCGAGCAGCTTCGCGTCCGGATTCTCCGTCGCGCGATCGTACTCGCCACGCCAGTAGCCGGCGGTGGACTCGAGCGCCTTGGCATCGGCGGCGGTTGCCGCACCCGGCATCAGGTTGGCAAGACGCCCGCCCGGCTGCGCTGCCGCGGCCTGGGCCTCTTCGTACTTCAGCGTGACGAGATCACGCTCGGCCGCAGCCACGCGCCGCTCGTATTCCGACGAGCGCCACAGGATGGCGCCGGCGCCGACGAGCAGAATGGCGATGAGTCCCTGCAACAACCAAGATGACGATTTCATGCTGTGCTCCACTAGGCGCGCCTACCGGCTCGCCGCTATTACCTTCACGCGGGTCCGGAGACCCGCTGCGCAAACCCGCTTACGGAAACGTCTGAAACGTCGGAACCGTGAATCTTAAAATCAACGCCGCGCACCACAGCAGCGCCGCGGTCATCGCAAACGGCGCGTAGCGCGGACGCTCGGTGCTGTACTGCTTCATTTCAATCTTGCCGGCCGCGCGCCGGTCGATCGACTGGATCGACCGGATGATCGTGGCCTCGTCGCCGCCCGAGAAGAACTCACCGCCGGTCTTCTTGACGGCGCTGATCCACAACTCGTCGGCGACGCTGCGCTTGTTCTGCAGGTTGCCGCCGATCTTGATCAGGTAGACCGGGATCTTCGACTTCTGCGCTTCGGCGAGCACGTCGTCGACCGTCTTGCCGTTCTCGAGCACGTCGGCGTCGGCGCCGTCGGTGAAGATCACCATCAGGTTGCCCGACGCGTCGAGGAAGTCAAACGCCTGGAACAGGCCCACCGCCTGCTCGACCGCCTTGGCCACGACCGTGCCCTGATCCGGGAACGCCATGAACTCGTTCCAGTCGCCGATCAGGGTGGTACTGAGCAGGATGTTTTCGTAGTCGGTCGTGAACGGCGTGATGACGTAGGCGCTGTCGCCGAACTCGACCAGCCCCATCAGGTCGCGATACTTGCCGGCCATGCGCCGTTCGATGAAGTAGCGCGCCGCGCCAACCGTGGTGAAGAAGGCCGCATTGTTCGGCGCGCCCTTGGCGAGCGTGGTCGACGGCAGCGCCGACAGCATGCTCGACGACGCGTCGATCAGCAGCGCGATGCGGCGTCCGGGAAACGTGGTCTCGGATCGGGTGAGCGCCGTGCGCGGATCCGCCAGCGAGAGGATGAAGAAGGGCAGTCCGGCCAGCGCGAGCAGCAGCGCGCCATGGCGCGTCAGCGAGGCGCGCGACCATGCCGAGGTCTTGACCAGCGCCGGCAGCGCCATCCGGCTCTGCCCCGGGTTGCGGCTGCCGAATGAGCGAATCACCAGGAAGACCGCGGCCATGCCGATCAGCGCCAGCACGACCTGCCGCGCGGTCGTCGATTCCGAAAACAGCAGGCGATCGAGACGCAGGTCCCCCCACTCGGCCCAGGTGGCCGACACGAGATCGGTGACGTCGCGGAAGAACTGCATATCGATCAGGCCTACAGACGAACCGGCCTACAGGCCGGCACCAACTACGCCCACACCTTTTTCCGGAGGTCGACGACGTTGGCGACGAACGCGCGGCCCCATTCCTTCACCAGCGAGTGCGCCGACTGCTGTTCCCTGGTGATGCGGATCGCGGTCGCGACCGCCTCGTCGGCGTTTGAATCGAACTTTTCGCTGCGGCCGTAGCGGGCCACGGTGAGCGACTTGAGCGCATCGGCCAAACCGGGCACATCGCCGGCCGAGTGCGTCGTGGCCGCGCCGGATACAAACACGTCGCCCTTGCCGAACGCCGTCACGACCAGCATGCCGTCGAGCTTGGCGTCCTTGCCGGCAGGGCGCTGGCCGACGTTGCGGCCGGTCGCGTATGCACCGGCAATGCGCGCGCCTGCGAGGGCGCGGCCCGCCAGTTCCTGCGTCCAGCCGCCGCGGCTGGACTGCTGCACGTCGGCGAGCTCCTTGGCCACTGCCGCCAGGATGGTGCGGGCGTGGAGATGCGACGCGGTCGTCACCGCCTTCGGCGCCTGGCGGCGCAGCATGCTGATCAGCATCACGACGCCGATCACCGCGGCGAGGCCGAACAGGATCGTGGCCGCCGTCTGCAGGATGCCGGCGCGCGAGTCACGGCTCTCGATGGCCGTGAACAGCGAAGCGGGCGTTTCGCGAATGTCCGTCGTGTCGTCGGGCACCAGCGAGATCAGCCGCACGGAGGCGCGCGGCAGCGTGTAGGACTGTTCGCGGCCCTGCACCGTGTCGCCGCTCGTGACCTGGCTCTCGATGCGATACGAGATCTCGAGTGGCGGAATGCTGACGTCGTTGCCGAACGCATCCTCGGCGATCAGCCGCATGCGGTAGTCGTACTGGAAGAACCGCTTGCCCGGCACCACCAGGTCGCCGGCGTGCGTGCCGCCAAGCACCTCGAACGGCGGCAGCGTCACGACCGTCGGATCGAGCTTCGATGCGTCGGCGACCACCTTGTTGGCCTCGGTCTCGACCACGGCGCAGGTCAGCGTTAGCATGAAGGACTCGCCGGTGCGCACCGCGCTGGTGGAGGTGCGCCACCAGCACTTGATCGGCTCGACTTCGACCATGTCCGTGCCGGTCTGCGCCGCGGCGGGCAGCACACTCACGAACAACCCGAGGATGATGAGAGCTCTTTTCATAGTCGTCTACTTGCGGCGCCTCAGGCGCCGTTCTGCAACCCATTCCACCAACGCGACATCAAACTTCACCTGGTCGACCGACAGCCGGACGACGTCGAGATCGTTGTCCTTGGCCATCAACGCCACTTGATCCTGCCAGGCGCGCACCCGCTGGCTCTGCTTGGCCAGTTCGCGGCGCGACATCATGCGGGTCCGGCCGGTCTCGACGTCGTAGACCTCGACCCAGCCGGCGGACACCTTCGGCAGCTCGAACGCAAACGACGCGTCGACCATCATCAGGAACACGTCGTGGACATTGTTTACCTGCCGCAGCTCGCGCAGGAACGCCTCGACGTCGTCGAACAGGAAGTCGGAGATGATCGGCATCATCGCGGTCTTGCGCGAGAACCCCGTGAGCGTGGCGCTCAGGCTGCCGATGTTGCGGATGTCCTGCAGGCCGGTGCCGTGCTGGTAGGCCTCGAGGCAGTGAATCACTTGCCCCTTGCCGATCCGCGGCCGCACCGCGCCGAGCTGATCGAAGCCCTCGTCGAAGGTCATCAACCCGATCGAATCCTGGAAGAACACCGCCGACATGCCGACCGTCGCAATGGCGCGCGCAATCAGCGTGGCGATCTGCAGCCCCTGGTTCTCGCCCTTGCCGCTGCTGGCGCCGCAGCGGGTCGACGCCGAGCGGTCGACGACCATGATCACGCTCGAGGTGGTCGGCTGCTCGAACTCGCGCACCACCAGCGGGCTGAAGTTGTTCAGCGACGACTGCGGCCAGTCAATGTGTTCGAAGCGATCGCCCGCCTGCCAGTCGCGCAAGCCCACGTAGTCGAAGCCCGTGCCGTGGAACATGCTGGCGTGATCGCCGATCGTAAACTCCCTCATGCGCTTGACGATGATCAGCTCGACTTCGGTGATCTCCGACAAGTTGATGAGAGGCTCGACCTCTTGTTCGCGCGTTCTCATCGAATCAGGGGATCGGTGTCTTGTCGATGATGTCCTTGATCACGGCTTCCTGCGTGAGGCCGTGGCTCGCGGCGTGCGGGCCGAGCCACAGACGATGGCTGAGCACGTACTTCGCGAGTTCCTGGATGTCTTCCGGGTAGACCTCGTCACGGCGGTGCACGATCAGCGCCCACACCTTGGCGAGGCGGCCCCACACGATGATCGCGCGCGGTGACGCGCCGAGATCGACGCCGGTTTCGACCAGTTCCGACGGCGAATGCTTGTGCCAGTCGGTGTCGGGGTTGTAGGGACGCGTGTTGGCGACCAGCCGCTGCACGTAGTCGCCGAGGCGGTCGTGCAGGAACACATGCTCGGTGATCGCGGCGCGCAGCTGGATGATGCGCTCCTTCTTCATCAGGCTGCCGAGGCGCACCTGCTTGAAGTCGAAGTTCACCAGCTTGCGTTCTTCCTCGGGCGGGAGGTAGCCGATGTTGACCATGATCGCGAAGCGATCAGTCGCCGCTTCCGAGAGCGGGAAGGTGCCCTGGCCGAGTTCGACCGGGTTCATCGTCGCGATGGCGAAGTTGAACGCGGGCAACTCGTAGGTGCGTTTGCCGACGGTCACGGTGCGATCCTGCAGGCCTTCGAGGAACGCGCTCTGCGACTTCAGCGGGATGCGGTTGATTTCGTCGAGCAGGATGACCTCGGCTTCCGCCAGCGGACCCATCTCAGTGGTCAGCTCACCGGTTGCCGGATTGATCATCTGGAAGCCGACCACTTCGGTCGGCTGCAGGTCGGCGCGACCCTGGATGCGGGCGAACTTGGCGTCGCTGATCGCCGCAAGGATCACGCCGAAAAATGTCTTGCCGACACCCGGCACGCCGCGGAGCAGCAAGTTGCCAGAGTTGACCTGACGCTGTTCCTTCTTGTCGTAGGTGGTCGGAATCTCCGACAGCAGCACGAGGTTGGCCAGGATCTTTGGCTGGTGATAACCGACGAGCGCTTTGCCGCCTTCCGCGAGAATGGCTTCGTGGAAATTGATCGTTTCTTGGAGGTCAGGATGCACGTGTCCGCCTTGGTGTCGCCGTTGCCGCGCACTGCGCGGTAGAAGCGGTAATCGTATCCCGAGCGGCGCGCGGTACGCGGCAAAAAATCGGCCTGCGCTAGAATCCCGGCTGAAAATCCCGCAGTGTCAAATCGGGAAAAACGCAGGGACGTACGTCGGGACGGAGGCACACATGCTGGAACTGCTGCTTGCGGCACTGCTAGGTCAACAACCGGCGCCCGCCGGGCCGGTCCTCGATTTCGACTACTACAAGGCACGGGTCGAGCCCCTGTTCCTCGAGAAGCGTGAGGGGCATGCCCGGTGCGTCACCTGCCATGCCGGCAGCACCACCCTTCGCCTGCAGCGGCTTCCCGAGGGCGCCGACCGCTGGACCGAGGCGCATTCCAGGCTGAATTTCGAGGCCGC
>Ga0075471_10002149_pt1 | contig 13031 bp, 28 predicted proteins | sample DEB19_08_DNA_2_FD_74787 | JGI IMG/M metagenome (GOLD analysis project Ga0075471, IMG submission 74787) | Aqueous microbial communities from the Delaware River and Bay under freshwater to marine salinity gradient to study organic matter... | ecosystem: Environmental > Aquatic > Marine > Coastal ... | reverse complement strand
TCAGGCCGGAACTTCTTGCGGCCCACGCGGCGGCACCGCGGCCTGATGTTGCCAACTGTGCGGGAACATCCCGCGGCACAGTTTCTGCCATAGGCCGCTGCGGTCAGGTTGCGCGGTGGCATAGTATGCGGATACCGCGCGATTCCACTCGTCAAAGAGAACCGCTTCCGGCAAGCCGTTGACGCCCCTTGAGTCTAATGCCCATCGTCGGGCAGACAGGGCCACGCCGCGCACTTGCTCGACATAGGCGGGGTCAATCCTAGCCAGCAGCAGGGCTTCAGCAGCCTCGCGTGGCGTTGACGCGGCCCTGACGATGGTGGAGTGGTCAAGACCCATTGCCGCACCGGCAACGAGGAAGCTTGCGCCACGGTCGATCAGGTCGTGGGCGATGATCTTTCGGATGTTAGAGACGGCTTGGCTTGACCTGACCCCGCGACAGGAAAGTAGGGCTTCTTTGACCGAGTACGCCTCGCAATACCGCGAGACGAGTTCGCGGTAGATTGCCCTGGCTTCTGCCTCAGAAACCATCGAACGAGTCCCGAATTTCTTTGTGCCCAATGCCTTGAGACGAACTCTGGGTCGATACGAGTCCCGCTCCTCAGGCTGATGGTTTCGCAGCACCACCGCAGGCTGAATACCCCGTTCGACTTTGTATCTAGCAGCCATCGGATAGCCTCCTTCTTGGTTTCGACCAGTTCTGAAACTTCCCTGCCCCTTCTGCCGGCAACGGTAATCGTCATACCGGATTCTGCGTCGGCGTTCTCCAGCACGGCAAAGGCAATACGGCTGACCCACCACTGGAAATCGCTATCGTGTGTTTCCGCTGCCCTAGGTGGTTCTAGGAAGGCTTCAGCCATTGCGCTGCCTCTGAATGAAGTCCAGCGCCATCTGCGCGTACTCCGCGATGTCCCGCCAGCTATCCTCGTGCTGCGAGTTGTATTGCAGCCTAGCCAGCTTCGCCCGCACCATGTCCATCGGGTAACTCAGCGGGCGGTTGAAGTCGTAGCGCAGCGCGGTGCCCCACGCATCGCCGTACTGCTCTTGGCGCTCGCGCCTCAGGCTACTGGTATCAGACATGGGTCCAAGTCTCCCCCCTGACGATGGAATCAACGCCCTTGCGGGTCAGACCGTACCGTATCGCTATATCCGCCGTTGACTCTCCGTCGAGGAAAGCCTCACGTATCGCGAGAACGTCGCTCTCCGTCAGGTGAGTGCGCGGATGCTTGCTACCCCGTAACCAATGACAGTCCCTACCCTTCTTCTCGGTATTCCCGACTAGTCGATCCACGTCTTGCTCCTCCGTAGCCCGTAGGCTGCTATCGCCATTTCCACGGCGTTGTTTACTACCGCTGCCCATGCGCCGTGCCAAGCGAAATACGCCAGGAACACGCAGCAGCACCAGCACAGCACTTGCCAGTACGCAGTGTCCTTGTACGGGCGGTACAGCGTCCACCAGTACGGCAGCACGCCGGCTGCGAAGAAGGCGGCTTCAGTCATCGGCTGCGTCCGTGGCGACGAACCACTCGTCAAGCTCGTTGTCGATGTAGCGCCCGATCCAGTCCGCAAGGGACTCGATCTGCTCCTCGGTCATGGTCAGGTGTTCCTGGTACTTGAGGAACTTCCTGATTCCCCCCAGCGTGCCCTTGTCGATGCAGTCTTTGACAAGCCTCCATGTTCTGACTTTCAGTTCCATGCCTTGGTTACCTCCACTGTCGTCCTGCGGTCCTTTCGCCTAGCCTCGTGATTCTCCACGAACAGGTAGCGCACCACCCGCACGTCGTCGCTCTCCAGCACCCCGGCCTCTTGCAGCGCGTCCATGATCTGCTTGGCGTGGTTGTCGAGGTCGCTGTTAACCGGCGCACCGTAGAGGTGGATGCTGACGCGCACCGGCTCGTTGATCGCCGGCTGCTTCCACGCCGCGCTGAACGCCGCCACCAGCAGCGCGCGGTGCGCCTTGCTGCGCGCTGGGTAGTACGGCTTGCCCCAGCGGGGCACGCGGATGCGGCCCTGGGGGACTGGGGTGCCGAGCACGGTGCAGGAAAACAGTATCACCCCTCCCCCTCCGCGAGCGCGGCTTCGAGTCGTTGCAGTTCCCAGCAGTTGTCGCGCAGGCCATCGCGCCAGTCAGCAGCCTTGTCGTGCGCGATCAGCGCCCTCGCCGCCGCCTCGATGCGGGCAGCGCGCTCCAGCAGCGCGGCGAGTTCGGCCCGCGCCTCGTCGCGCTCGCGCCGCATCTGCTCAAACTGCACCGCGGCCTCTGCCGCATCGCGCTCGGCCTGCCCCAGTTGCCGCGTCAGGTCTTTCGCCGCCTCCTGCATCTGGAACAAGTTGCGCTCGGCCTGCTCGGCGCGGGTGACGGGGGCGCTCACAGCGGCACCATCAACCGCAGCGCCAGCAGCGCAGCGGCGAACGCCAGGGTCGCGGTTGCCAGCGACAGCAGCGGGGTCACGACACGACCCCAAGCCGATGCCGGCGCGTCTCGCGGCTGTAGTCCGTCAGCGGATCATACGGTTGCGCCAGAGACGCAGCGGCCCACGCCATGCGCTGAACCTTGTCGAGGCGCGCGTTGTATTCCGCCGGGGACTCCGCGGGGTCGTTCCACGCGCTGGCGTAGACGTATTCGCAGCCCAGCAGCCGCGCCGCGGCCAGCGCGGCGGGCAGCGTGGCGCAGACGGCGAGCGGGCGGGTGTTGTGCTCGCTGCGGGAGACGGTCCACTCGGTCGCCTCCTGGTACTCGCAGCGGTATGCGTGGCGGTCGTTGACGATGGTGGGAATCACGGCTTCTTCTCCTTCCTGCGCTTCGCCATGCAGTCGTAGCACAGCGGCTTGCGCTTCTCGTCCTTCCAGTCCTTGCACCAGCGGATCTTGCGACCGCATTTGCACTCGCGTTCCATCAGTCCCCCCAGCTCGGGTAGTCATCCGCCGGTCTGACTGCCGGGTTGAAGGCAAACAGTTCTTCTGCGTCTAGGTAGCACTCCAGGCACCATAGGTGCCCCTTGGCGGTGCGGTCGTCCTCGGTGCCGCAGGAGATACAGGCTAGGTCGTAGAGGCTCATGGCTGCTGCTCCTTAACTGCGCTCAGCGCCAGCGTCAGCCAAGCGGCAGCTTCGAGGCGGTCCTTCCACGAAAGCGTAGTGACGGAATCGTCGGTGCGGTTGATGTCCAAGAAGAACCCCGCGTCGCTCTCACGGACGCGGACTGGCCCGGGGTTCTGGTGGTGGACGTAGAACGATGAAGACATTGCATGACCTCCGGTTAAAGTGCGGTAGCCCCCCAGCGCACTAGGCTACCGCGTTGCCCGGCCCGTCCTGGAAGCTCAGGTGGCTGGCGGGCGTTGCGCGAGTCGGCTAGAACGGAATGTCGCCGTCGTCCTGCGGCTGCGGCGCTGCCGGGTTGTACCCCGGCAGCGCCGGCTTCTGCGCCGGCAGCGGCAGGCGCGGGGCGGCGGGTGCTTGCGGCGTGGGGATGATGTCCCCGCGCAGGATGCCCAGAACCACCGTCGTCGCCTGCCCGTCGCTGGCAGCGACCCCCAGCGCAGCGTTGATGCGCTGGAAGTCTGCCAGCACGTCCGCTTCGGGGCGTGCGCTGGGGCGCGGAGCCGCAGCGGGGGCGCTGCCACCGCCGCCGCCGCGGTTGCCGCCACCGTAGCCGGGCTTGTTGGCGCGCTTGCCGCAGGAATAGCTGTAGCCGCCGCGCTCCTTCGTCCTGCCGTTGCCCTCGAAGTCGAAGGTGGTCCCGGCGGTCAACTGGTTCTTCGGGGTCGTGTTGATCGTGTACGTCCCCTGGTTCCCGGCCTCGTCGGTGCCGACGAAGTACCACGCGACGAACGATCCGTTGTCCCCTGTCCAGGTTTCCGACTCGATGATGTGATCGACTCTAATTTGCACTGTGTTGCCTCCGGTTGTTGAGATGCGGTCGCAGCGAGCGGCGGAAGCTGTTGCCCGCCGGCCCATCCGGCGGGTGCTCGCTGCGACCGATGCCTAGTGTATACAACGGGCGCGTTAACGGATGCAATACCCAAAACGCAGACTGGCGCAGAATTCTGAACAGAAGGTGAAAGTGGCGGGGCGCTTGACTTGTAGCCGCGAGGGGGAGTAGAAGGGGGGCGTGCAAGTCGAAAGCATTTCAACCCGTCCCCCCGGCAACCGCGTTGCCACCCCGGCTTGCACAAGCGCGGCGGGGGGACTCTTTGCGTTCGTAGCTGGCGGGCTTTGTTCCCATTTCACCCGTCGTGGGCTACGGGCGAGTTAGCCCGGAACACACCCCCAAGCCGGGAAGCGCCGGGGACGTGGCCGAAGGGCCAGGACGGGGCGCTTGAGGGAAATGGACCTTCGGGTCTCGAAATACTGTCCGCCGGGATACCGGCACCCGTGAAACGACGGTCCGACCGACGGGCAAGTTTCGCGGCGGGTTTCGCTTCTTTCAGCGCTTTTCCGGCACTGAAATGGGAAGCGTTTACCCGCTCACTCCGGCCACTCCCTCCGGGCAAGCAGTTACGCAGCGCGCTCAACTTCGTTTCGCTTAACGCTATGCAACGCAACGCTAATCTACGCTACGATGCCGCCGCGATCCGCGATGCGTTAACACCGGCTGACGTGATGCGCCGGCACGGGCTGGACGCGCCGCGTCGGGGGCCGTGCCCGCTGTGCGGGACCAGCGACCGGAGCCAGGCGTTTGCGGTTTACCCTGACGGGTTCAAATGCTTCGCGTGCGGGGAGCATGGGGACTCGATCGACCTTGAGGCCAAGCTTTCCCGGGTCTCCCCCGGGGAAGCCATGAGGACGCTTGCGGGGGTCCTTGGCCTTTCCCCGGGAAAGCCCCCTTCCGACGCGGCCAAGATTATGCGCCAGCTACGTCGCGACCAACGCGCCACGGCCAAGCGGGCAGTTTCTGGCTACCTGAACGCCCTGGCGGACTCGTGCGGGGCAGCGGAGAGATGCGCGGAGAACTGGCAACGGGCAGCGCTCGAAGCGGGGACTGAGGCTGACGTGAGGGCGTGCAACGCGAGGGCCGCGTTCTGGCGGGCAGAAGCCGCGAGGGCGGAAGAAGCGGGGTGGCGGGTGTCTCCCGTGGCCCCCGCGCCCCTGCCGGAATGGCTAGAAGCGCGTCCTAGCTGGATTCCGGCAGGGGCCAGGCGGGGCTAGAGTAGCCCCCGACGCTTCAGTGCGTCGTGGAAAATAGCGTTGAATTCGTCGCCGGCCACGTCTTGGTCGCCGCGACCGCCATTCACGGCCATATCAACCAAGTCGCCGCCGGGGCCGTCGAAAGTCGCCCAAACGCGCTTTCCTGCCAAATCGGAGCACGGCCAGCGTCCCGTGCCCCATTCCCCACGCGCCCAATCGGACGTTTCGCGGGCAGACAGACTGACAGTGACGTATCCAGGGCCTTGTGAGACTCGCATATCGGTTAACTCCATTCACTGGTTGGGGCCGCTGGCCGGGAGCTATCCGGCAGTGCGGCGGGGGTTAGAGCCAACGATGCTTCAGGGCGTAGCCCCCGGCGCTGTCCGGCTGGCTGTTGCGGGTTCCGTGCGGCTCCGGGGTTCCCTGGGGCCAGAGGACGGACCCCAGCGAATAGACGGCGTGGAAGCCAGCGTCCATGCCGCAACCGGCCACCCGGAGCGCTTCGGTACGCTCTTCGTATGACCAGTCGAGGGCGCGAGCCGCGTGGAACGTCAGCCTCAGGGGTTCCCCGTCCTCGATAACGTACAGGTCCATGCAGCGGGACATCCCGGATGGCGCGACCTTGCGGAGCACCGTGTAAACCGTGTCCCCGGGCTTCAGCCACTTGCGGAGCATCTCCACTGATTCGAAACGGTCAGACTTCTTCCATGCCATTGTGTTAACTCCCTTCCGGTTATGCCCGCGGCGCTACCGCGGGGATGGCCTCATCAGCGCGGTAGCTACCCGCTGACCCCGGTTGCCCGGGGTTTCGGCTTAGTCAACAAGCCGGGCAGCGTACCTGAGCAGAAAGCCGAGTTGACGCGCTTCGTGATGCCTTTCCGACAGGTAGTCGTCGTACCCGCAGGCCGAATAGTATTCGGTGTCGCGGGACCCGTAGCGCGGTTCCCATGACAGCAAGGCACGAGACTCCGCCAGTAGGTTTGCGCGGGTTGGATTGGCTGGGACCCCTTTGGCGAGTTTCCTCGCGTACCCGTAGCGGAAGCGACGGGAAAGGCCGGGCATTGCCCGCAATTCGCGCAATTCTGCGGCTAGGACGCGGCGTTCGTTGCGGCGGTTTTCGATTAGTTGGCGAGATGTCATACCGTTAACACTCCCTTCCCGCTACTCCGCGGGGTCTCTAGAACGTCCGCCAAACTGCGTACAGCAGCGTTGCCCATATGCCGCCCCCTGCCAGGGCGACGGCTGCGATCTGCGCGGGGGTCACAACAGCCCCGCCTTCGCTAGAGCAGCGCGTGCATTATTGAGGAGATTTATCCTAGACTGGCGCTCGGATGGTTTTGGAGTGCAGTTTATCCACCCCTGCTTTGCAACCTCGGTTTCGAGTTCTTCGAGAGCGGCTGCGAGTTTCGGCGCGGCGATAAACAATCGAGCATTTTCGGCATCACGGAATTCTGCAATGGTGGTCCCGTCGTCAGTGCAAACCCGAAACATGGGCGGCTCGATGCTGGCGTGGATTAGGTGCCACGGCCCGGGTGTATACTTCGCTTCTTTCATCGGTTGATCCTCCAAGAGCTGCGCGGGGGTCACAGGCCCGCCTTTGCCAGCGCAGCGCGGGCGGCGCGCGAGACTACTGAGAGCGCGCCCGGGTCATCATCATCAGCCGATGCCGCCATGGCGCCACACTCGCGGACGATGCGCTGAAGCGCCGCCGCCAGGTCAGGCGCGGCGGCGATGAGGCGGGCGCAATCCGGCAGCACGGTTTCGGCCACGTTGCCGGTAGCGTCTCGCACGGTTGCGGGGGCGAACGGGTCCGCCGGGTAAACGGCTTCCCAAGGTCCGGGGAGTGTGTACTTCGCTTCTTTCATCGGTTGATCTCCTAACCCCGTCCCCTGCTTCGGATATGGGGACTGCCGGGTTACACCCGCTTACGCGGGTGCCGTCACCTGTGACGGGTTAGGGTTGAATCGGGCGCTGGGTATTCGGGTTCACTAGCATTGAAGGGTGGACGGGGGTTTTGACTAGGGCGTGATGCTGCGATCCAACCCGACAGAAAGATTCAAGGGCCTTTCGCGATCGGTATTTACACACCACGTAATCACCAAATACTGTGGCTGGGTAAGTAATGGCGAGACATTCAGCATCGGGGCGGGATATGTATTCGTCAAGACGGCCCATTGGAACATATGCAAGCCTAGTAGCCATTAGTGCACCTCCTATTTAGACGTGTCGCAAGCCGGCTTACGCGCCGCGGGGATGCGGCGCGCCATCGCCCGTGGGGCTAGGAATAGATTGGTGCGATGGGGAGCACGTCCCAAGCGTAGAACGTGGCCACCTTGCCCGTGGCATCGACGCGAACCCGCACCCGTTCTGCTGGCTTGTTGCCCATGGGGATCACCGCGACGACTTCGCCATAGCGGGCGCCGCGCATCCACAGGTCAGTCCCTGGGTGTAACTGACAGCGCTGTCCTTCGGAAACGGGGGACGTGCGGGTAACGTCCATTACTCTGTCTCCATTCGGTTAGTGGCGGCAACGTCGCCGCATGGCCAGTGTATACACGACAACGCGGGCACAATGGAAGGGGTCTGCACAACATTACGTAAAAACCCGGCAACGGCCGGCTCGAGTAACAAAAGCCGCGGGGGCTCCACACGGAGAAGACACCCCACCGAGCAACAAGCGCCACCGCCGCCGCTCGCCGCTGCGGCTGCGCGGCTGCGACGACCGCGGCTGCGCGGCTAGGGGCTGCGCTGCCGCCGCGACACTCCCCCCGCGCGGCGTTGCCGCTGCCGCTGCCGCGCCCGCAGCGCTGCGCCGCTGCCACGCAGCGCTGCGGGGGTAGCTACCCTGCTAGCACCCGCCCCGCGATCGCGGCTCTACGGCCACTGTAGCGCGTCAGCGGGGCATGCGCAGCGGGGGCAGGGCAGCGGCAGGGGAGGGGGTGGGGGCCGCGAGGGGGAGGGGGCCGCGAGGGGGCGGGGGTGCGTGGGCGCGTAGCCGCCTCCGCCACGCGCATCGGTGCGGCGCGGTTTTCCCGCAGCGTGGGGCGTCAGAGCAGCGGGGGGCCTGTTGACACCGCTGCTGTAGCTGTTACCGTAACGGTTATGGGACGTAGGGCTGGGGAGGGTACGAAGGTGATGCGGGTTCCCCTGGGGTTGGTGCCTCGGGTTGCGGAGTTGGTTGCTGAGTGGCGTTCTGGTGGGCAGCACCTACCTCCCGCAGCGCTCCCCCAGACTAGCGCAGAATTGAGACAGCCCGCAGAGGCCGTGTTGACACCGAAGCAGAAGGCGTGTTACGTTTGCGGGCAGGTTGGCGGGCATAGGATCAACTGTCTGTTTTGGAGGGCGTAAACATGGACGCAGATGAGTGTGACCGGGCTGTTGAGGAGATGATGAACATTCTGGACGAGGGGTATCCCACGGACCAGAGGAGGATCGTGGCCTTGCTGGCGATGGCGGTCCACGAGCTTATCCACATCTCCCGGGTGGTTGTTGACAAGGAGGGGCTGCACTGATGGAAGAAGTAAACACCAAGCCGAAACGGAAGCCCGGGTTTCTGGTTCGGGTGAGCGAGAAGGCGCACCGCGAGTTTGCGCTTCGCAAGGCTGCGGGCCAGGGCAGCGTGGCGCAACAGATCGACGCGCTGCTGTTTGCGGAACCGGAGGATGATGCTGCTTGACTGCGGGGGGAGGTATGGAATCCCCCTGTCTGAGTGTTGAGGACTTCCCCCGGGAGGCGTTCCTGTACCACCTGATGGCGTGGGCTTTGGAGTACCAGTTGCAAGAGTCCCGACGAGAGGTCCTAGCGGCCATCTACGACGCGATGGGGCTGCTGCCCGGCAGGGCTGGCTGCGCGGGGGAATGCTGATGGAGGCCCGTCCTAGCGCAGTAGAGGCCGCGAAGCGGTGTAGCTGCAAGCCCTGCCAGCCGCGGCTGGCGCTGGCGATTGAGCGGGCGATACGGGAGGCGGAGGAGGCCCTCATAAAGCCAGCGGAGGCATTCGTCGCCTTGGCAGTTGGCCTTTGCGCTAGAGAGGCGTGGGATCTTGACGATGGGGGCACACCTGAATACGAGGCACTGATGGACGCGATTGCGAGAGCGAAGGGTGTCTGACCGTAAGCCCCACGATTGGGTTCCCCCCGAGAAAGAAAAGTCTGGCAGGGCGGGTGGCAACCGCGACCCGCTGCTTGTCGGCAAGAGCGAGCAGCAAGCCTTCTGCGACGCCTACAACGAGTCCCCCAGCGCGGGGGAACTAATGCGGCGATTGGGGTGGAAGAAGCACCGCTTCGACGCGCAGGTTAAGCGGCTGAGAAGGCTGGGGTATCCGCTCAAGCAGCACAAGCGCGGCAGACCCCCGGGGACCACGAATGCGCCCGGGGTTCTCGTGGGTAAGAAGGCTCCCCCTCCGGTCCTTCCTGCCGCCAGTCTGGCCATCCAGCAAGCCGTAGAGTCCAGCGGCAGCGACCTGCCCGTGCTCCAGCGGTACGAGGGGGCACTGGCGGGGGATGCGGCGACGGTGGAGAAGAAGCAGCGGTTCGCTGCCACCTTCGTAGCCAACCGGCTGTCGGTGCAGGCGACTTGCAAGGCCACGGGCGTCAGCACGGCGACGTACTACCGCTGGCTGCGGGAAGACCCGGGGTTCGGGGCGATGGTGCGTCAGGCGTGCCAGGAAATCAGCGACGAGGCTGTCAGCGTGGGGGTGAAGCTGGCCTTCGGGGAGGAAGGTGGCAGACCAGACGCCAGCATGGTGCGCTGGGTGGCGGAGAAGATGAATCCCGAGCGATTCAGCCGCGAGGTGCGGCACGTCCACAGCGGGACCATTGGGCACGCTGCGCTCCAGAACATGACACCGGAGGAGAAAGAGGCTGAGTTGACGAAGATCCTGCGGATTCGGGGTATTACCGGGCCGGTGGACATTGAGGACGCCGAGATCCTGAAGTGACCGCAATCCACGACCCGCGGGTAGACAAGGCGCTGACCTACCTGTGGGAAGACGAACTCTACCAGTGCTCGCAGAACCCCGTCCGGTGGGCCAAGTTCCACGTTAACACCAAGGACGAGCACGACCCAGACAACCCGGTCAAGAACTTCCCCGACAAGGACTACCTCTGGTACATCCTCGAACAGTGGCATTGGGGGGAGAACATCCAGTTCGTGGTCAAGAGCCGCCAGTTGGCGATGAGTTGGCTGCTGTGTGTTTACGCCTGTTGGACAGCTAGATTCAGGCCGCACTCGCTGGTGCTGTTCCAGAGCAAGAAGTTCGAGGACGCCGCGAAGATGGTGTTCCTCAAGTGGCCCAACACCGCCCGCTGTAGTTTCATCGAGAACAACCTGCCGCATTGGCAGAAGTTCTGCCGGGACGACAAGGGGAACTGGCTCCCCATCGACCTTGCTACGGCCTGCACGGAGGGGGCTATCAGCTACCCCAACGGGAGCCGCATCGAGGCTATCCCTGAAGGCCCGCAGCAGATCGAGGGGCGGGTGCCCACGCTGTTCCTGAACGACGAGGCCAGCCTCCAGGACGAGTGGCGCGCGGGGCATTCCGCCTCCCTGCCCTGCCTCGTCGGCGGGACGAAGAAGGGGCGGGGCATCACGGTCAGTACCATCCGCATGCCCTCAGATTACTCGCAGGAGGTCGAGGACTGCGCGCTGGCCGACCCGGACAGCATCATGCGGGGACTTGGTAGTTTCCGCAGCAAGAGCGGGGTGTTGACACTACGGGTACACTATTCGGCAGACCCGGAGAAAGACCCTGCAACGGAAGCCGGCAAGGAGTGGCTCGTACACGCCTCCCAGGGCTACCTGGGGGGCATTGGGAGCAACGAGTGGCAGTCCCACATGGAGATCAACCCGCAGTCCACCAGCGGGGAGCGGGTGCTGCCGATGTTCAACCACATCAAGGACCGGGTGGTGATAGACGACATCCCCGCGGAGGTGTGGGGGCAATGGTCGCTGGACAGCGGGCTAGACTACGGCGCTAGGAACCCCACGGTGTGGCTGGTCTTTGCCAACGACTACGAGGGCAACCGCTACCTTGTTAACGAAATCAGCATCCCCACGAACGAGACGGGGGGCATCGCGGGGTTCTGCAAGCTGATGAAGGAGGTGCCGCATTTCGAGCGGCTGAACGGCAAGATCCACGCCGACCCCAGCATCTGGAACACCGACCAGAACACCAGCAGCGGACTGGTCAGCAAGGCTCAGATCTTCGCCCAGCACGGTGTTTACCTAGTCCCCGCCCAGACGAAGGGGAAAGAGGCAGACGACATCCTGCTGAACCGGCTGAACGGGTACTACTGGTCGGATTGGGAGTCAGACGACTTTGAACCCAGGTTCTTCATCTGCCGCAGCGCCAAGCAGACCATCCGCGCATGGCCGCTGATGCTCTGGCAGGACTGGCAGGAGGCGCTGAAGCAGCACCGGAGCGCCAAGGAGAAGATGGTGGACAACTGGGTTGACCAGTGGGATGCCGCCAAGTACGCCGAGGTAGCCCGCCCGCAGCCTGCGTACGCCAAGCCGGCGGCTCCGGTGGGGTCGTTCCGGTACCTCCAAAAACTGATCCAAAAGCAGGCCAATGCCACCCGATACGCTCGTTCTTGAGGTCAAGGTCTGCCCCCGCTGCGGGAAGCATTACGCCCTACCCCCGCGGATGGCGCTGCGCTGTAAGTGTCAGCGGTTGACACGCAAGCGGGCAGGGGCGTAATATCGCAACCGAGGACTTTCCTTAGTGGCGTATGAACTGCGGTGCGACAATGCCGTCTGCGGTGTGGTTCTGGAGCGCGGGGACACCGGGCGACCGTCGCTATCACCAAAGCGGCATATCTACTGCCCTCGCTGCCAAACGCTGGTTGAGGCGGTGGAGGAGCAGGTTCGGCGTGAGGTGACCGCCAAGGCGCTCACCCTGGCTGCGGAGGTCGAGGAGATCCGCAAGCGGCTGATGCGGGAGATGTGGCCGGTACAGACCAGCGAGGACCAGACCCCCCGGGAAGGGCTGAGTATCTACCCAAGGATTGGATGACCAAGCGCGAGAAAGTGTCCCTCTGGCGGGGGAGAATCGAGAGGGCAAAGGAAAAGCGCAAGGCTTTCTTCGAGGGGACGGAAGATTGCCCTGGCGCGGACTTTGGCATTGCCGCCTACCGCGGCGAACTCAAGCCGGAATGGTGGTCCCCCAGCGACCCGTTCGTCGTTGTAAACAAAACCAAGAGCGCCATTCGCGCTGCGCTGCCGTCGCTGCTGTACGCGAACCCCGAGTTCCGTGTGTATCCGGCGGCTGTGGACATGGAGGAAACGGGGGTAGACGTAGCCTATGAGCGAGCGCGGGCGAAGGAACTCTGGGTCAACCACGTTTGGAAGGAAACTGAGGGCACGACTCACGCAAGAATCGCAATCCAGAACGCCTTCTTCTCGCTCGGCGTGCTCAAGTGCGGGTACCGCTGCCACTTCCAGGACGACACGAAGCGCGGCGTCTTCAAGCGCACGGAGGACGGGGAGTATGTCCTGGATGAGAACGGCGATCCGACGCTTGCTCGCGGCGAGTTCCTTCTGGACGAGACTGGTGAGGTTCTAAGGGACGAGTACGGCATCCCCATCACTCACCCCGGGAGCATCACGAAGGAGGAGTGGTTCATCGAGGCGGTTGATCCGCGGATGATGCTGTTCGACTGCGACGGCGGGCCAGACTTCTTCCAGCACCGCTACGTCATCGAGGAGTGGTGCCGCCCGCTGACCGAGGTCAAGGACGACCCGCGCTTCTCCGCGGCTGCGCGCAAGCGGCTGGTAGCGAGCGAGGCTGCCAACGGGCCGGGGAGCCAGCGCAAGAGCGTTTTCGAGACGGCGCACCGCTACGACGCGGACAACACCGTTGTCGAGAAAGACGAGGAGATGCTGCGGGGCTACGACATCTACTGCTTCCA
>Ga0075471_10002148_pt1 | contig 13032 bp, 2 predicted proteins | sample DEB19_08_DNA_2_FD_74787 | JGI IMG/M metagenome (GOLD analysis project Ga0075471, IMG submission 74787) | Aqueous microbial communities from the Delaware River and Bay under freshwater to marine salinity gradient to study organic matter... | ecosystem: Environmental > Aquatic > Marine > Coastal ... | reverse complement strand
CCTCTCCCTCCTATCCCTCTCCCTCCTATCACTCTCCATTCACTCTCCCTCCTATCCCTCTCCCTCCTATCACTCTCCATCCTCTCCCTCACCCTCCCTCCGTCTGCCTCACCAGGTCATGTCGACGGATGAGGAGGCCTACAGGAAAGTGGCCGAGCGGGTGAACGACCTCTGCTTCCCAATGGAGTGGATGCAGAAAGAAAGTGGTGGTCCGGGAAACTTCATGCGAGGCGAAGCAGGTCCCTCACTCCCTGTCCACTCTTAGGGGCTCGTCGTTCACGTAGCACACCAAAGGCATCAGATTCATGATGCCGTCGTTCCTGTTGAAGCCCAGCATCTCGGTGATGCGGTAGAAGCGCTCATCAGGTATCATGAACTCGTTGTAAAGCGTGCAGTCGCTGTCGCCCAGTAAAGCTGACTCCAAACCCTCGTGAATGACGATTTGGCTGTCGCTGTCCGCCCGCACCTTGACGGTGCTGGTTGCCCCGAGCGAATCGTACAAGGCGTTGTATCGCACCGTCCTGGTGGGGAAGGCCTGCGCGTCAGACCGGTGTGCTAGCATGGACCCGAACAGACTGAACTCCGTCGTGTTGCGTGGACCGAGGAATATCCAGTACCCTTCCGCGCCAAAGACGTCAAAGATAACGCCACTGTCGAGCGTGTCGGTGAGGGCCGCGCTGTTCGAGACCCTCACCTGGTCATTCACGTAGTCCATGTCGTTGTGCCGTGTGACCAAGCTCGGCAGCGCCATGCGACATTTGCACGGGTCTTCGTAGTCTGTCACCATGTGCAACTTCAGGCCGAACTGGTCGGCGATGCGGGCGGCAACTCGGTTGAGGGAGCGAATGGTGGCGGTCTTTAGCCACCGCGCCTCCTCCGAGTTCACAAACTCCTTGCTCGTTATCTCCTCCCCGCAATCGATCCACAGGTTGTACAGCTGCTCCGCCGCCTGGATGAGGGTCCCACTCACCACAACAAACACCTTGTGCTCCCGGCGGTCGTTGGAGTAGCTCCGGGAGAAGGTGTGGTAGATGCCCATCTTGTACGGGACAGACTCTGTCCACGAGCGCTGGTCTTCGATTTTGATGGGAGCGAAGCTGTCCTCCACCACATCGGACTCTCCGATGCAGTCGAATAGTGCCGGGTGGTCGTTTTTCAGGCCCTCTGCCACCCTCTGCATGCTCTCCCTGCTGCTTGCCATGTCCGATATGATCTTCAGTGCATCCTCGTTGAAACTCTTGTCGGTGCTGCTCTTCACCTCGTACACAGCCGTCGTTTGGAACATCTTGGGGCCGATGGGCAGCACACTGGCCTTGTCCTCCGTGCTGCACGTGAACATGAAACCCTGCAGCGCGCCGGTGTCATCCACGTGGTGGTTCGGCATGATGCGGAGTCTGGTGTGCTGCGAGTGGCGCAAACAGTTGTAGCACGACTCCAGCTCCTGCTCAGTGAGCGGTCGGCCGCAGTACTGCGCGTCCAGGCGCTGCATGCACTGCTTGTCGACATCGGTCATGTGCCGTGAGGTGCGATGTCTGAAATACTGGCGCCCCTCTCTAAATACTTCTCCAATACTTCCCTAATACTTCTCTAATACTTCTCGAAATTCTAAATGCTTCTCTCAATACTTTCCATTCCCCATGCTTACACTTTGTCGCAAAGTCCCATGCCCGCGTATTTGAGACGCACCCCTCGCACGCAATGCGGCGCGTGGTGCGGGAGGGGGCATACATGCTCGCTGTGACGATAATTGGTTATATGCAGCATGTACATGCTCAGACGTGCACGTCCACAGTCTTGGACTGGAATAATAAGGAGTCATTTTTGCGCCGAAGCTATACCAGCGGTTATTGGCCTCAAGCTCCTAATTGCAATTTTGACAGAACACCAAGAATAGACGCGGAAATGGACTATTGTGGCATGATGAAGTCTGTAAAATATATATCATATAATCCACAAACAAAGGAAATGTATACTGTCGATCCTGATCAAGGACACAAAATTTGGGCTGTGGGAACACTATATGGGACAACATACGCGACACGTGTTACTGGCGGTAATAATGTGAACGGATTTTTGTCAGTGCCTGCATCAAACTATCATATTGATGGTCCAAAAAACACAGCCTCGTTCAAAGCTATATTTGGTATAAAATATTCCTCGAGATTTAACTGCTTATGGGTGTTAGATTTTCCAGGAGCGATTCGGCGCGTAAATCTTGTCCCAGGTTCTCAATACGGCGATGTATCGTATGTTTGTGGACGATATACCACAGATTACACTAGTAGGTTTTCTGGAGTTTGTGACAAAACAGGAAGTTCGGGAAGTACAGCAATGAGTTATTTCAATCCGACTTCTGCAGTAGAGGAGTCGTCTGATGGTAAATATCTGTACGTTAGTGCGTATAAGTCTCACATTTACCGAGTACTACTAGACTCTAATGGAAATGGAGTTTCAGCAACATCTTTCATTGGGTTTTGTACTTCGTGGTCTTGTACACCTACAGGTAGCTTATCGGACTATGGGAGTAATTTGATTACTGGACAAGCCAATTACGTTTGTACGTCTAACGATAACCCCAGCTCATGTACATACCAACAAGGCAATGCTAGAATAAACGGAATAAGTGCGATGGCAAAGAGTGGATTTTTTTTGTACATATATGATTCCAATAATATACTAAGGGTAAATATCAATGAGATGTCCACTTCATATGGTAATATTGTAAGTATAGCTTCAGGTTTAGAATATACCAGCTTTGATACACACATGACGATCAATCCACTACAGGACACCTTATGGATCGGAAGTTCTGGCAAAAAAAATCTCTTACAAATTAATATTGCAACTGGTGTGAAAGTCACTTACACATTACCAAATTCTGATACGGGCATGCGAACTCAAACACGAGCACTAGAACCAATTGTCTACAATGCTAATGCGATGAATATAGCAGGATTAGAGTTTACAGAGGATGCTCTGTACTATGTATATTACATTTCGTCTGATGATCTCGTAACCACCATTACCAAAGTTCCCATAATTGGTTGTAAGGCATGTCCTGTCAACTCAGTGCCACCTAACAAATTGGCAGTTTGGGAGCCTCTATGCACAGCCAAAGGTGGTTTTATGACCATCGTGGACAGCGCATTGACTGGATTTAATGGCATTGACTTTAATTTTAATCCGGGAGGTGGCGCGTATTGCTGTGCCACTGCTGGGTGTGCTACGACAACAATCAAATACGATAAACGATGCTCACGTTTCGATGTATCTTTACCATGTTTTTATGAAGAATTCTTCCAGACAATAACGTTAGGGGACTGTGTATGTAGTGGACAATGGTTATCAGACGGGACATGTACACCACCGCCATGTGCCGCCGGCCAGTATATGGAGTCTGGCACTTGCACATCATGCCCAGTTGACACGTACCAAGACAACGCCAATTTCATGGGCACCGCGTGCACCGCCTGCCCTGCCGGGTCCTCGACCCTGGGCGCCACGGGCTCGACCACAAGCACCGCGTGCAAGTGCAACGCCGGCTACTACGGGCCCGACGGGGGCACGTGCTCTGCGTGTGGCGTAGACACGTACAAGGCCACCACCGGATCAGCGGCATGCACTGCCTGTTCCGCCAATTCGGGCACCAATGGAGTGATCGGAGCCACTTCGGCCGGGAACTGTGTTTGTGTGCCTGGACATGCTTTTGTCATGGCTGAATCGCCGTACAAAGGGCCTGTCAGTGGAAATCTGGTCGATGCCGTCAACGGCTTTGGCTGTGTATGCGGTATATGTAGCGACTGGCCCACACCTTACTCGACAGTCAATGGCCCTGCTGTTGTGCAAGACGGGCACTACCACTTTCCGAGGAATTCAATGTACAGTTGGAGGACTCAAGGCTCATACTCTATAAATCATAACAGCCTTGCCTGGGGTATGAGATTTAGAATCCATGTAGATAATGACTGGCCTATGTTTTTTGGTCTATACCAACACACAACGGAAGTTATGTACACGTATTGCCAGCCCACTACAACGAATCCATACTATTGCACTGTTTATGCAGGTAACTATGGTTTCACATTCTACTTCAACTTGGAGGAATGGGTGCAGTTGTTCATGCATATTTACAGCAACAGAATGCATGCGAAATTTGTACGGGCGGATGGCATGACATCATACTTTTCCGGGCCACTGAATGCAAACTACGGCGGTTCTTATCATGAGATGAGGCTTGGAGGGGGCAACTGGCATTTCGATATATCACACTTTTCATGGGACTACACTGTGTCTGCTGGTACCACCTGGCTTGACGCAGCGGGGTTCCCAACCGTCTGCGGGTCATGTCAAGCGTGCGCCTCGGGTAAGTACAACGCCAATGCCAACGGTACTTGTCAGGACTGCCCAACATCCTCCAGCACTGACGGCCTGACCGGCTCCACGTCAATCACCGCGTGCAAATGCAACGCCGGATACTCCGGGCCTGACGGCGGCGCGTGCGCGATCTGCGGCGCGGACTACTACAAGGCCGCGACGGGCGCGGCGCCCTGTAGCGCCTGTCCGAGCCACTCCTCCACCGCGACCGTGCAGGGCTCCACCGCCGTCTCCGCGTGCAAGTGCGACGCCGGGTACGCGGGGGACCTCGCCGTCGATGCGAGCTGCAGCGCCTGCGCGGCCGGCTTCGCGAAGCCCGGGGCAGGACCCGGCGCGTGCTACGAGTGTGCGGGCCGGGACGCTCACTCGGTCGCAATCAACCCGACTGCCTCTGTGGCGTGTGTGTGTGCTGAGGGGTACTTCTGGGACAGTCTGGTGTGCGCGGCCTGTCCCACGGCGTATTTCAAAGACTCCACCGGCAACGTGTCCACGTGCCACGCGCTCGACCCTTCCGAGGAGTGCTGTCAGTGCTCTGTGTACAAGACGACGGCGGCCTCCGCGAGCGACGCCGCCGAAGACTGCCTGTGTATTGCCGGATACGAAGGAGGGACGGGAACGGACGAGTGTGTGGAGTGCGCGGTGGGCAAGTACAAGAGCGGGCTCGGGTCCACGGCGTGCGAGGCGTGTGCGATGGGAGGGACCACCACCGGCGTGGCGAGCACCCAAGCCAGCGCGTGTGTCAGCAACGTGGGTTACGTGGCGGCGAACGGGGGCTTCGAGGCCTGCTCGTACAACACCTACCAGCCCGTGGTGGGCGGCACGTTGTGTGTGGCCTGCCCCACTGGCGCCATCAGCAGCCTTGGTAGCACCGCCGAGACAGACTGTGTGTGCAACACGGCTCTGGGCTATGTCAAGTCGAATCCGAGCGCCTCTGTGATCAGCTACTGCGTGTGCGCGGCGGGATACTACATGTCGCAGCCACCTTCACCGCTGACTTGGGACTTCTCGACGTTGCAAGCGACGGTTTCAGCATGGACCACATACACAGCGTCGATAGGGGGTAGCTCGAAGGTTGATGGGTGCTACCCAGCCGGCTGCTATAGTGCAGGAGGTTCAGTGGGGTGGATCGAAGTTCCACTCCCAGGAGGATACGACAAGGTTGAGGTGACCTTTAACAAAATCTACGGGGGGTTGTTGTTCATCCACCTCGAAAGCGTGTTGGTTTATTCGCAGTCGTGGTTAGGCCAAAACACCTACACCATCACCGGGTATACAGCGGGACAAAAACTGAGGGTGTCTGAGGACACCGGCTTGATAACAGGACTGATTATACGCCTGTCGAGTCCGCCTGCAGGTTGCTATCAGTGTTCTGCAGGGAAATACTGCCCCGGCTCCGACACCGGCTATCCCGGCTCCGACGGCGTGACGTATACCGGGGAGCAGACCGCGTGCCCCGCCCATTCGCACACGCTCGCCGCGGGGTCCACCTCCATCGCTGACTGTGTGTGCGACGCCGGGTACACGGCCGAGGCAGAGACCGGTAATTGTGTGCCGTGTGGGGCCGGGTATCTCAAGGCTACAGCCGGCAACGGCGGGTGCAGCGCGTGCCCCGAGCACTCGAGCTCGCCAGTCGCGAGCACGTCGCTGTCCTCCTGCCTCTGCGACCCTGGATACACCGGGCCCGACGGCGGACCGTGCCAGGCCTGTGGCGGGGGTACATTCAAAGCCGGCGGGGGCAGCGCCGGGTGCACCGCCTGTCCCGCCAACTCCGACTCACCGCCTTCCAGCGACGATGTCTCCGACTGTGTGTGTGCCGCGGGATTCGAGGGCCCGGGAGGCGGCCCGTGTGCGATGTGCAGTGCAGACACGTACAAGTCTACGGGAGACGCCGCATGTCTGCCGTGCGCCGCCTCCTCCTCCTCGCCCAACGGCAGCACGGCGGCAGCCGCCTGTCTCTGCAACGCCGGCTACACCGGGCCCGACGGAGGCCCGTGCTCCGCCTGCGCGGCCGGCACCTTCAAGGCCGGCGCGGGGAGCGCCCCCTGCTCGGCGTGCCACGCGCACTCCTCCTCCCCCGCCGGCGCGACCATGCAGCATGCGCTGCCTCCGGAGCCTGTCCCCGGTGTGGAGTGCACCACGAACACGGTAACGCTGCAGGGCACGTGCGGAATGGTCACCACCCCCGGGACCTGGACAGCCTCGCTGATCCTGCAAGGCCTTTACCCGGGGGTCGTGGCACGGCTCGGGTCCGTGCGCAACACGTCCAAGATCCGGGTGCGAATGTCGTCCCTGGGGCGGTGGCAGCTGTTGACGGGCGTTCCCGTGGAGCAGAGCGGGGACGATCCGGTGGTGTTGTGCAAGCAGTTTGACATCCTCTCCAGCGAGATCCACGAGTTCGACACGTCGGACTGTCGCGCCACCGACGAGGTGTACTTGCAGTATGTCCAGCACTCGGAGTCCGTCATCATGGATCTGCACTACTTTGTCGTGTACGGCGCCCCGCCTGCCAGCTGCACATGCGACCCCGGGCACTTCAAGCACGACGCGGAATGCTTGGCCTGTGCCGCCAACCAGTACAAAGAGAGGCAGGGAGACTCCGGGTGCGGAAACTGCTCGGCGCTGGCCGTCTCCCCGGCCGCCTCGACCTCCATCGCGCAGTGCCAGTGCCCCCCGGGGCACACAGGAGACGCCGCCAACTCCGAGCCGTGCCAGGGGTGCCCTGCCAACGAGTACAAGGACGCCCCGGGCTCTCTCCCCTGCGTAGTGTGCGACCCCGACTCCTCCTCCCCCCCGCTGAGCGACTCCGAGACCGACTGCACGTGCAACGCCGGATTCCGGGGGCCTCCGGGAGGTCCCTGCGTCGAATGCGGCGCGGGGCAGTATGCAGGTGCCGGGAGTACGGAGTGTGTGAGCTGCGGGTTCGCGCAGACTGCCCCGCCCGGGAGCGACGCGCTGCTGGACTGCGTGTGCAACCAGGGGTACTCCGGCCCCGATGGCGGCCCCTGCGAGGCCTGCCCTGCTGGCAAGTACAAGAACGCTCTTGGCAGTGAGGCTTGTGTGTCGTGTCCGGCCAACAGCGACTCCCCCTTGGGCAGCGACTCGCCGACGGACTGCGCGTGCAACGCAGGGTACACCGGGGAGAGCGGGTCCAACTGCACAGCCTGCGCCGCAGACACCTACAAGGTCGACAGTGGCGCCGCCGGGTGCTTGCCGTGTCCAGAGCACTCCTCCTCCCCGGCGGCTTCGACGCAGTCGGGTGCGTGCGTGTGCGCCCCCGGGTACTCTGGGGGGCACGGCTCCGAGTGCACGCTCTGTGCGGCCGGAACCTACGAGGACACAGCCCAGCACTCGTGCTGGCCTTGCAGTGCCCACAGCACCTCCCCCGAGGGGAGCGACGCGCAGACCGACTGCACGTGCAACGCCGGCTACTCCGGGCCGGACGGGGGCACGTGCGCAGCGTGTCCCGTCAACACCTTCAAGAACTCCTCGGGCAGCGCGGCCTGCACCGCCTGCACGGAGTTCTCCACCTCCCCGGCAGGCTCTGACAGCGCCGCCGACTGCGCGTGCGACCCCGGCTACCTCAAGACCGGCGACGGCTCCTGCGGCCGCGTCTGCGCGGCGGGGTTCCAGATGTCGGCGGACGGCACCGCCTGCGACCCGTGTCCGAACAGCTACTACAAGACGGAGGGGGGGGAGCACACGTGCGCCCGCTGCCCGGCGCATGCCATGCATGGACTAACCGGCCAAACAACAGTAGATGTCTGTTACTGCGAACAGGGTTACATATGGGATTCTACAATGAAGACCTGCAACATCTGCGCAAACGGGACTTTTAACAACCGCGCCAACGAGTCGCGGTGTTTCCAATGCGTAGCCAACAACGACGTGACAGCGGTTCCTGCCGACCCATGGATCTCGGCTGACCTATTTCGAATCCGATGTGTGTGCACTAACCAATTGCTACACCAGGACAATTTTGTCCTTGGAAGTGACACACGCCTTAACGAACTCGTGCAAGGCGACGGCTATTTTGGATTTCATAGTATCATTGGGGTGTACCCAGAGCCATTTGATTGGAATAACAGATACAATTTTGCGAAGATTACATGGAACGAACCTGCATTTGATAACGGTCTGTACCTGGACGACTTAACACCTTCAAAATTTGTCATGATTGGAATACGTTTCAAGTTATACCGAAAAGGAAATCACGTTCAAGTATCAAAAATTCAGTCTATTCTGGCTTACATGGCGTACCAAACAGTCGGATTCCGCATACAGGTGAGGAATAATAACAATCCAGCCACACTGGATTTTGATTCTTACGGGAACTTTGCGGTGAACGTCAATTATGAGAAGTGGATCTCAATATTTGCACAAGCGTATAATACAAGGGTGTACGTCAAAATGCAAGTGGAGGACAGTCCACCAATCTTTTTCGATATTGCTGCAAATATGAATGCAGGTGGGGAAATGCGGTTGCTTTTAGGAACTAATTTTCCCTCACAGAAGTATTACTCAGCACACATGGACGTCTCGCATTTGTTTATAGATAATGCCTGCAGCAACACAAACCTACTCAACACCATCAGCTTCCAGACAGATTGCTTACCTCCAGTCTCAGACCACACGAAATGTCCTGGCCTGACTCAAGTCCCCGCCGGCTACCAGGCCACCGCCTCCGGGGCGAACCTTGAGCCGTGTCCGGCTAACTCCTACAACGACGGGACCCTCCTCAAGTGCGCGCAGTGCCCCTCCCCGGGCACCTTCTCGAGCCTCGGGGGCCTCACGAGCGTCTCTCAGTGCGGGTGCCAGCCCGGGTACACGCGCGTCGGGGGGGTGTGCACGGCGTGCGCGGTCGGGAGCTACAAATCAGTGCCCGGCGACGCCGCATGCTCGGCGTGCTGGGCGCACGCGACGACGCTGCAGACCGCGAGCACTTCACACGAGAGCTGCAAGTGCGTGCCGAACTACGGGGCCAACCCTGCCTGCAACATCTGCCGCGGTCACTATGGCCCGGGCGGAAGCGGGGCCGCAATGCTCGAGCCCGACCGGTGGTGGACCTGCACCAACGGCTGCAACTGCCGGGACCTGGCGGATGAGTCTTCGTGCGAGCCATGCACCGCATGCCAGGCGAACGCGTTCAAGCACGTCACGGGGTATTTACCGTGCATTCCCTGTCCCCTGAACAGCACATTACCCTCGGACGCCGAGCATTGGCCGACGTCGTGTCGATGCGACCCGGGATTCACCGGCGACGCGGGGAGCGGCAGCGGCGACATTACAACCTGGTCGGAGCAGGCGCTGTGCACTGCCTGCCCCGTCGGCAGCTACAAGCCCGCGTTCGGCGCGGCGGCATGCACCCCCTGCGGGCCCCACACGGCGACGCCCGCCGGAGCCAGCACCGCGAGGAGCGAGTGCCTGTGCGCGGAGCTGTACGAGGACAGCGCGGCGCTGGGCGGGCCCGACGTGCCCGGGGGGGCGTGCGTGCCGTCTTGCGTGGAGGGAATGACAGGGGCCGGGGGGGTGTGCGCCATGTGCGAATCCGGCAAGTTCAAGGCGTCGAGAGGCGCAGCCTCCTGCCAGACGTGCCCTCCCCCGCGCAGGGCCTCTCGCAAAGGCGCCGCCAGCGAGGACGCTTGCTCCTGCCCCCACAAGCAGATGGGCCTCCTCCCGGACAGCTACGTGCAGATCACGGGCATTGGCGCCTACTCCGAGCAGGACCTGGACACCCTCACGGTCTCGCCCGGCATCGTCGTGCCCGCGAGCCCCGCCTTCCGGCTCAAGCGCCTGCTCCTGGCCAGCTCCGACTCGTGCAGCATCGAGGTGCGGATCGACGGGCGCACCGTCTTCGCGTGCGAGGAGAGGGACTGCGGTGCGGTGGCCTCGGTGGACCTGCTCGCATCCAAGGGTTCGCTCACCGTCCTGGTGTCCCAGGGCCAGCCCTCCATCCAACTCGAACGGTACTCGAGGCGAGAGGTGAGCGTCGACCGCGCCACCCCCTGGTGGGACCAAGCGCAGGCGGAGAGGCTCATGCTCTCCCAGAGCATGCGGGTGGGCGACGCCTTCTTCGGCACCAAACGGCCCTTCAGCAAGGACCACTGCTTGCCGTGCCCCAGGGCCCTGAAATGCCCGGGCGTCAGTTGAGCATTCGCCGGAGCGGCTAATCGCAGATTTGTAATCAATAAACGTAGACTACATCGCGCCGATTTTGAATCCTTTTCAGTATATAACATTCGGGCTTGCTTGCTGCTTCTAATCTCGAGAGATAGAGCAACCCATTCACAATGATGAAAGGGTGTACAAACAACAACAATATTCAAAAAAACAATCGATGCAAAGCCATAAACTTGAAAACTGGCAAACAATGCAAGAATCCCGTCGATGAGGGTAAAATGTATTGTAATAGATCGCACGATGGCAAAGTTTGCAAGACATGCCATTCTATGCCATTTAAACCCGAATATGAAGGCAGAGAATATACCTGGTGTAAATGCCCAAAGCAACCAGCGACGGTGCCGACACAGGGAAAGCAGGAGGATCCAACAAAGACACCTACAACTTGTGTGCCATCAAAGACACTTCCTAACAAGCCAACTTTGGGGGGCCTTTTCACAGCAACACAAAAGAATCCACTACATCCACTATCTGAAATATTTGATATATTATATGCTGTATTGACGTTTTTGTTTTACAATAACACGTCATTGGTTGCCAACATCACGTGGTTAGTGACTTTTGTACAAAGCTTGTTGCAGAAGTTCTCGCCCGAAAGTCAAAATGACGAAAAAGAACTATCGCCCCAAGAGATTCAAAATCAAAAGCTCATGGAGGATGTTACGAAAGAAATATTTCTGGCAGAAATGTCTAGGCTTGAAAAATACATTTCATCTGAGGCAAACAATAATACTGCACTTAGACGGTATCAAGACGTTATTAAGAAAATCATTCCAAGGGATAAGGACTTCAACTTACTGAAATACGATGTTGCGAAATGTCATATCAATCAGTGGAGAGCCAACATACCTGCAGTCGCAAAAGGTCAAGCACAATGGAATGATACATTGATCGATGAAATGATAAATGGCGCTCGAGCGCAGCACACGTCTCAATTCGATGCAGACAGATTCCAAAAAATACAAGCAGCAATAGAAAAAGATAAGCGCAACAGAAAGGTCATAATGGCTGTCGCATTGCTGTTGATGATTGTTTGTTGTATTGTGTTTTGGTCAACAATTGACCCAGCGCACTTCAGCGCGAGTGAGAACCCGAATCCCGGACAATCGCCAATGAGTCAAGCCGGGCTCGCCCTCACAGACGCCAACGATACGACCGATTCTCTTGTGCGTAAGAACACTGATGCACAAGATACTCCTGTGTATCTCAGCTGGGACAATGTCAATCAAACGATACAATTAGTTAGTTCGATCACTGTGTATTGTGGGAATTGGTTGGATAATTCGAGTTACTTCTACAGGAAACTTTTGAATAACGAAACATATACTTTGCCTCCAAACAATAATGCAGCACAAGCGTCGACTGCGGACCATTCGGCTGAGAATACCAGTCAGCCAGCGAGTACAAGTCCGCAAGTCGGCCAAGACAACTCGTCGTTATTGCGGAATCAGACGAACTCGTCGTCCGTCAACACGAGTTCGACAGGTTCAGCGATGACTGTGAAAGGTGAAGACTGGGCACAGTGGCTGCTAGGTATCTTTCAGAATGAGGCGACGGAGCGACTGCCAAACGGGTTGAATGGAACTGAGGCAACTTCCGAGATGGCTTCGAATGCGACGCAAGCCAGCGAGGATCCACCGAATGATACTTTATCGACCTTTCCACAGTCCGTGCAGGATAATGTAGCTTCGACATCCAACGACATGGCACATCTGTTCGGCCAAGATAACTCGTCTAACACTAACGCGTCGTCCGTCAACACGGCTTCGGACAATGCGACGCTCACCATCGACCCGAATGCTACTGTCGTGAACGGTTCCTGGGCCTGGGAGAAAGTGTTGTCATCTTTACAATGGGTAGTTTCTGGGCAGGCTTCGAATGAGACGGAAGTCATTGACAAGCCACCGAATGCTACTGTCGTGAACGGTTCCGACCATATGGCAGGGATTGGCTTGATGCCTGTGACAGTACAGGGTGCAAACATGGGGTCGATGTCATATTCAGGGAAGGTCAGTGTGGGGAAAACCGGTGTTGAGGAGACGGCGTGGCAGTCAGACACGTCGATCCGTTGTCAGGTCGCCCCCGGACTGAAAGGTACACGAGTGATGGCAATGACGAATGGGGAGCGGGCCGGCATAAATCAGACCGACCCTGCCTTTGATTCTAACTTGTCACCCGTCAACACGGGTCCGACAAGTTTGACTGTGGCAGGGTCAAGCTTAGTCCCGTGGAAGCATACAGAGGGACGGCAGAATGGCTCCTCGTCGACGGAGTCGCCGTCAAACGTGTCGAAGTCCCTTAAACCCTACTCGCATCCTGTGGTTGTAAAGGTAGAGAATGCGTCAGTGATGTCGCAGTGTCCAGCAGGAGCGGACTGGTTGACAGCAACGTGGTCAGCAGGAGCGGACTGGTTGAAAGCAACGTGGTCAGCAGGAGCGGACTGGTTGACAGCAACGTGGTCAGCAGGAGCGGACTGGTTGA
>Ga0075471_10002147_pt1 | contig 13033 bp, 10 predicted proteins | sample DEB19_08_DNA_2_FD_74787 | JGI IMG/M metagenome (GOLD analysis project Ga0075471, IMG submission 74787) | Aqueous microbial communities from the Delaware River and Bay under freshwater to marine salinity gradient to study organic matter... | ecosystem: Environmental > Aquatic > Marine > Coastal ... | reverse complement strand
TTGAAAATAATTGAAAATAATATTGGTATGGGAAATGTATGCCTTGTTCCTCTCAATTTCTTATTTAGAAGAGGACAAGGAATTAAAATATTTTCACTTATTGCTAAACAATGTATGGATAGAAATACTTTGATTCCTGTAATTAAATCATATCGTGAAAATGTTATAGACGAAGATGATGGATATGAAGGAGCTGTTGTTTTAGATCCTAAAGAAGGAATATATTTAAACGAACCTATAGTAGTATTTGATTACGGGTCTCTATATCCATCGTCTATGATATCTCGTAATTTATCTCATGATTGTTATTTAATTGACGAAAAATATAGAGTTGCTGATGATAACATTGAATATAAAGATATATATTATGATTTATACGAAGGAAAGGGAGATAAAAAAAAGAAAGTTGGGGAAAAGAAATGTACTTTCGTACAATATAAAGATGGTAAAAAAGGTATAATTGCTGATATATTGGATATGCTTTTAAAAAAAAGAAAGAATACGCGAAAAAAAATAGATTATCAGACAATTATTTACGATGGCATGGAAATAAGTGGTATATGCGAAGATAATGGTGAGTTTTACGATATTTTAGATATTGATACAAATAGCAAAACAACTATTAATAAGAATATGGTAGAAAGCATTAAGCAAACTTATAATAATTTTGAGCAGGATGTATTTGACTCTTTACAATTGGCATATAAAATTACAGCAAATTCATTATATGGTCAGATAGGCGCCAGAACTTCTTCTATATATCTTAAAGAAATTGCGGCTTGTACTACTGCGACGGGAAGAGAAATGATTATGTTGGCTAAAAAGTTTGTGGAAGAAAATTATAACGCGGATGTAATTTATGGAGATACAGATTCAATATTTTGTAAGTTTCCTTTAAAAGATGGAGCTGGTAATATTGTTCAAGGAAAAGATGCGTTACCTTATGCTATTGAAATTGGAAAAAAAGTAGAAAAAGAAATTGCTAAAATAATGCCAAAACCTCAAAAATTAAATTACGAAAAATCTCTATATCCTTTTATATTATTTAGTAAAAAAAGGTATGTGGGAAATTTATACGAGTTTGATGTCAATAAATATAAGCAAAAATCTATGGGTATTGTATTAAAAAGACGCGATAATGCTCAAATAGTTAAAAAAATATATGGCGGGGTTATTGATATTATTCTTCAAAAACAAGATTTACAAGCTTCTATAGAATTCTTACAAGATGAATTAAATGATTTAGTAAATGGCAAAACATCTATTAATGATTTAGTAATTACCAAAAATTTAAGAGCTTCTTATAAAGATCCTTCTAAAATAGCACATAAAGTACTTGCTGATAGAATTGGGGCGAGAGATCCGGGAAATCGCCCAGTAATTAATGAGCGTATCCCATATGTATATATAAAAACAAATAGTACAACGGGATTACAAGGTGACAGAATTGAAAATCCAGAGTTTATTATTGAAAATAAATTAACACCTGATTATTTACATTATATTACTAATCAAATAATGAAACCATTATTACAATTATACGCATTATGTATTGACGAATTGCCAGGATATGATAAAGACGATAGTTATTGGAAAGAAATAGATTCTAATTTACAAGTAAAACCGATATATCAGGATGAAAATAAAAGGAAAAATCGCATTGATAATTTAAAGTTACAAATGGTAAAAGCATTATTATTTGATAAATATATTGAGATTTTATCAGAGCCTAAAAAACCACGTGCTAAAAAAAATAAAGAATTGTCCGCAAAAATACAGCTTACAGAAAATGCGGTAATTGATCTTAAACCCGAAAAGGTAAAGTCAAAAAATATTGATACTAATATCCCCAGTGATGTATTGAAGGTTGATATTAAAATTACAAAAAACCAAAAATCAGGAAAAATTATTGCTACTGCGAAAATTATAGATAATAAAACTAAAATATGGAATTATCAAAATGACGATTGTTTATCCAAAGAGCACGAAACCATTAAAATAATTAAAGAATTAATTAAAATGAAAAAAGAAAAAAAATATTTGATATCTCTTAATAATAAAGCATTTGTAAGGGGATATAATGAATCTTTGTTATATTACAAAGAATACATAAAAAATAATAATGAAAATATACTTGAAGATATATTTAAAACACAAGATACAGGAGCTTTGAAAATAATAAATACGATTCAAATGTATTCGGACATTATATTAAATAATGATATGTTTTCATTTACTTATTAAACAAATATTTAATGATATATGAAGCCTTCTCTTTACCGACGCCTTCTATTTTACATAATTCTTTATTTTTGTCATCAACTTCATTTAAAGCTAAAATTAATGATGTCATAGTCGGATATATATTTGAAATATTTTTAGATATTGTATTTGATATATAAGGTATCTGTGATAACTGCATTAAGTAACATGTTTTTTCATCAATATTTTCTATTTTCTTTTTTTTTAACTTTAAATGGTCTGTATATATAGTATTATTATCAGTAGTATTATTAAATTTTTCAGGATTTTCGATGATTTTAATTGATAATGATAATATTAAAGTAGCTGTTTCATTAACATTTTTAGTAAATACCAATCTTATATTGTCTCTAAATAATATATTTAAATATGTACTCTGTAAAACCTTACTATTATTATAAGATTTTGATGAAAGAATATCATCACCTTCTATAATATATGTTATCCTTTTATTATCATAATTATCAATCATTCTCGCCTTTTGCTCTCTATATCTCCCGTCATGTATTGATGATATTAAATCTTTTATGGTTTTTCTTTCAAAAATATATTCAATGTCGCGATATTTAATATTTATATCACCAATATCAATATTGTTTTTATTGATTTCTATTTTATCCGTATATATATCTAAATCACGATTGATTATATCATTATATAAATTAGCTTCTCTTGAATCTATAAGGATATTTAGTTTTTCGGACATATATATAAATATATAGATATTTTTATATAAATATTACACCATATTATAATATAAAATATGAGTTTTTGCCCTCAATATTTTATATGCCCTATCACACATAACATTATGAATGAGCCATATATTGACAATGAGGGAAACTCATATGAAGAGGTAGCAATTAAAAAATGGCTTGTTAATAATAATACATCTCCTATTACGCGTAATATTTTAAATGTATGTGATTTAAAATTAAATAGATCATTAAAAGACGCTATTCAGGCTTATAAATTGGGTAACGTAACAAATGATAATGTTGATAATGTAACTACTATTAAAGAATATCCAATATGTTTAAAAGAATATTCTGAAACTAATAAATATAATAAAATAGTATCTTTAATTATTGAGCCACAAGATATTACCGAGGAAGTATTTAATGATATTGTTATTATTATTGATATCTCGGGTTCAATGGATTCTGTCGCATACGTTAATCAAGATGGAAAACAAAATGATGTCGGTTTCACTATTTTGGATATAACTAAACACTCTATTAAAACAATAATTGAAGCAGCTAATTCTAATGATAGAATATCTATAGTAACATTTTCTGATTCTGCCGATGTTGTAAGTTGTCTTATTGAAATGACACCAAGTAATAAAAAATATTTAAAATCTCTCGTAGGAAATTTAAAAGTTAAAGGTTGTACTAATATTTGGGCCGGTTTAAATTTAGGATTAAAGCAATTTGATGTATCAAATAGAAATAAAACTATTTTGTTTATGACAGATGGAGTTCCTAGCTATCATTTATTGCCCCCAAGAGGTATTATAGAATCTTTAAAGAAAAATATTGAAAAATTTGAAATTAAACCTACTATTTATACATTTGGATTCGGATATTCATTGGATACTGAATTGTTAGCCGATATAGCAAACATTGGCAATGGAACATTTTCATTTATCCCAGATTCTGGTTTTGTAGGTACTATTATGATTCATGCTATTGCTAATATTAAATCAATTTGCGCTACAAATGCTATCATAAATATTAATACGGAAAATGGAACAACTATTAAAAAGATATATGGTGGTGATACAAAAATAAATAATGTGAATTATGGAGAGACACGTGAATTAATAGTTGTATTAGAAACTAATAATAATGATTATAATTACAATATAAATTTAGAATATACTTTTAATAATAATAAAAAAATAGTTAAATCCACGGAAATAAATAATTATAACAATATTAATAATATTATTAGATTTGAATACATTGATTTGTTAAATACCATTATTAAAAAAATGCCGGATGTTGATTTTTTAAATAAATATATAGAGGATTTTACTTATAAATATAATTCAAGTAAGGAATATATTACAGATTTAAAAGAACAGGTGATATTAGCCATATCATCAACCAATATATATGATAAATGGGGTAAAAATTATATTTATTCTTTGATGTATGCTCATAAAAATAAATTATGTAATAATTTTAAAGATAAAAGTATAGCAAATTACGGAGGAACATTGTTTAAAACTTTGGTTGAAAAAATAGATGATATATATTCGAATATGGAGCCACCTATTCCCTCAAATGCTAATTCTACTAAAGATATCACCGTCAGAAAAGGAGTACCTAAAAACTTTGATTTTAAGCAAAGTTTTAATAATGCCAGCGGTGGATGTTTTCACGAGGATAGTAAAATATTGGTATATCCTAATATTTATAAAAAGTGTAGTGAAATTATTAAAGATGATATTGTAGTGACAGAAAAGGGATATTCTAAAGTATTATGTGTTATTAAAATAAAATGTAATGATAATAAATGTGATATGGTTAAAATAAACGATGGGTTACAAATAACACCATACCATCCTATTAAAAATAATGTTTGGGTTTTTCCGAATAGTATTAAAAATAGCGAATACGTTGATAGTAATTATATGTATAATTTTATTTTAGAAAAAGATCACATTATAAATATTAGCAACATTTTATGCGCAACATTGGGGCACAATATTAATGATAATAATATTATAAAGCATGATTATTATGGCACTGATGCCGTATTAAATGATTTGAAAAAATGTAAAGGGTATAATGATGGATTAATAACATTTGCTGATAATTGCGTTATCCGCGATAATAATAATAACGTCATCTCATTTGATTTAGAAAAAATATGCTAAAAACTAATATTATTATTATTATTATAAGATTAATATTATGACTAATATCATTATTAATATCCCTATTAATATTCCGATTAATATCTGTATATAATGTAAATTTTTCTTTTTTTTTACTACAACATTTATCTATAATATATTCTTCGCGCCCATTTACTAAATCTCTATATTTTTCGTCTTTATTTAATATACTATCACAATCAATAGCATTACACGCATCTTTACTTCCTCCACTCCCCATTATTTTATTTTTATTATCTATAATTATTATTTATAAAATTAAATACTCTATCTTCAAATAAAGGATCTAAATAGTCAATATCTTTTGTATTAAAGGTGTGCCAAAATTTATGATAAATAGTAATACCTTTTTTTAAATAGCTTACGCATGATGATAAACTTGATTTACTTGATATAAATATGTCACTATTAATCATTCTATCAAAAGATGACAATAAATCCTCGTTAATATATTTGACTAAATTTGGTAATACATCAAAATCTTCAATAAAATGATTGTCGCGCGATATTATAATATCATTAGATATTACATTATTTATACCTGGATGATTTGGAGTAATAACAATATCTTTATTAGGTAATTCAGTATATAATTCTATTATGTATTTAATACCAATTTTTTCACATATTTTAGCAATTCTTTTTGCAATATTTATATAATGTTCATTAGGGAGCATTCTTTCCTTGTATGCTTCGAGAAATAAATCACCTCTGCGGACATGAATACCGATAGTAAATATTTTGTTTTTAGGAATGTTTATTTTATATATATCATGACAATGGGAATAAATATTTATAATATTATCAGTAATATTATATGGATATCTGATTTTTAGAAGAATGTTATTATGGATACTATGCTGTTTTAATTTTAGTAATGTTTCTAAATCTATATTTAAAGATAACAATGTTTTTTCAAAAATTACATCACTATTAATTATTTTTATTCTATCATTACAATTAATTATAAATTTTTCATCATTACTATTTAGCTCAAGGGCATTTACGCCCTGATATCCAATATCTGAAATTTCTGTATGATAATAGCCAATATCATATTCTTTACATATCGAATATATACCTAATATTCTTTGATATTGAGCGCCAAAGCCGTCATTATGTCCATTATAATATGTTAAATATAACATTACATATAATCAAAAAATGATATATATTTATATATATTTTAAATAAATGGCCTGTTTAATTATTGTAGAAAGTTATACAAAAACTAAAACTATTAAGAAATATATTAATGATAGTAATTATATTATAACATTTAGCAGTGGTCATATTTATAATTTGCCGAAAGATAAATTAGGTTTTAATACAGAAACATGGGATATAGAATATGTTAAAACAAATATCAAAATTATTAATAATATCAGAGAACTTGTTAAAAAATCTAATAAAATATATTTGGCAGCTGATCCAGATTTAGAAGGAGAGGCAATCGCAAATAATGTAAAAGATAGTATTAATGATTTAATTAAAGGAAAAGAATGCTATAGAATAACATTTAATGAAATTACTAAAAATGCTATTTTAAATGCGTTGAGCTGTCCGCGAGATATTGATATTGACGTTGTTAAAGCGCAAGAAACGCGAAGAATAGTTGATAGAATGATTGGATACAAAGTATCACCAATCTTATGGTCTAAATTCAATATGAACCATTTAAGTGCTGGAAGAGTTCAAATAGCGGCGCTTATACTATGTATTAATCAACGTAATTCAATAATATCTAAGGAAATCAAGAAATATTGGAATATAGAAGGTGTTTTCAAAATTAATAAAAAAAAAATTAGCATAACTGCGAAATTATTAAATAGAGATGAATATTTTAAATCATATGATATTCAAGAAGTACGCGATATCATTAACTCTATAAATATTGAAACTATATGGAATACTTCTTTTAATATTAAAGAGAGATTTGAATCGCCGCCACCTCCTTATACTACAACAACTATGCAGCAAGATAGTTATAATAAGTTTAAATATAATGCTAAGAATACTATGAAATTAGCACAAGATTTATATGAAAATGGTTTAATTACATATCTGCGCACAGATTCTACAAGTATATCCGAAGATGCTAAAAAGAGTTTATTAAATTATATAAATAATGTATATTCCAAAGAATATGCTAAATATAGAACATATAAAACTAAAATTACAAATGCTCAAGAAGCCCATGAAGCAATTAGAATAACAAATCCTACTATAGAAAAATGTGATTTTGATGGTTGTAATAGCGGACATATTAAATTATATGATATGATACGAAAAAGAACATTAGCGTCTCTTATGAGTGACGCCAAGTATTCAGATATAATTGTTATATTCAATAACAACGAAGCAAAGGAATATGTATTTAAAGCTACTAAAAGTTTCTTGACATTTGATGGATTTACTATATTATATAATAATGTGATAGAATGTTATAAAGAATATATCGAATTGCTCAAAAATAAATTTTATTTAAAAGAGCTAATAGCTACAGGTAATGTTGACGATATACCTTCATTATATAACGAGGTACAATTAATAAAACAATTAGAAAAACAGGGTATAGGGCGACCATCTACTTATTCAACTATTATAGATAAGTTGTTAGAGAAAAAATATGTAGAAATCGGTAAAAATCCGCAACAGGAATATAATATAGAATCGTTATACAAAAATAACGATGGGGTAATTGTTAAAAACAAAATAATTAATTTAGGCGGAAAGCAAAAAGATTTATTAGTACCTACAGAATTGGGAATAAATATAATTAAATATATTTACGAAGTAATGCCATATCTTTGTGATCTAAAATTTACTTCAAATATGGAATCCGATTTAGACAATATAATGAAATCTAAAATTAAAAAAGAAGATATTCTTAATTCTATATATAGTAAAATTCTTGATTCTCTCAAAGCCGTTGATATAAAAACGCCAGCAATTAAAAATGATAAGAAATCTTATGAAACCGGTATAATAGAAACGCGATACGGAGCATGTTATTATAATAAAGAATTAAATAAATACACTAATATAGAATCATATTTAAAATGGAAAAATATAAATATAAAACAATTACAAGATAATGAAATTAAATTTATATCTTCATTACCCAAAAAAATTACTTATAATAATTCAGAGCATTATTTAAATATTGGAAAATATGGATTATATTTAAAAGATAAGTTTGGGAAAAATATTAAATTAGATAAAAAACTATGGAATAGTTTTATAAATTAATCATACGGCGATAAACCTTTTCTGCCATTTTTATACCATTTTAATACATATTTATCATTAAAATTAGGGTGTTCTATATTTTCGTGATAATCTATATCTATACAATTTTGTATATTTTTATTACATTTTTTACAATACCAAGTATTAGGAATATTATGTGAATTCATTTATTATACCTATTTATTTTTTTTCTTTCAATAATTTACTAAGGTTCTTATTTAAATTATGTAATTCAAAAGCAATATTAGATAACGAAGTACCTACATTTACCCCATATTCGTCACATAGATAATCTCCTAAAATATTATGTAATGCGGTTTCATCGGTATCTTCATCATCGTCTTCATCGTCTTCATCGTCTTCATCGTCTTCATCGTCTTCATCGTCTTCATCGTCACTATCTTCGCTATCTTCTTCCGCATCATCTTCGCTATCTTCTTCCGCATCGTCGGCTTCTTCATCGTCGCTACCACCATCTTTATTGTCGCTATTATCTTTGTCATTATTTTTTTCTTTTTTAACCTTTTGTTTTTTTTCTACGCCTTCTTCAGAATCTTCCCCAGCTTCTTCTTCAGAATTAGATACTTTAATTACAATATCATCTTCGCTTTTTTCATTGCGAACTTTTTTTTTAGATTTTTTACCTTTCATATTTAATTCACCATTGTTCATACTATTTAAGAAATTCATAAAATCCATACCATCCATTTTTTCTTTTCCCATTATTTATGAATAATATATTCATAATAGTTCTTATATCTTTTTTTTAATATTATTTAATAAGAAGATATTAGATTAATATGAAATATATTTTATATATTTTAGGATTTTTATTAGGTATATTTATATTATTGTCAATCATGAGATTTAAATACTTCTATTATAAGGATGGTAAAGATAAGGATAAAGATGATGATGAAGAATATTATAAGTTAAATATTGAAGGTAATTTAGAAGATATTAAAAACAATAATAATACTATTGAAAAATTTAATATAATAGAAAATTATAAAAATGAAGAAGATAACATAAAGGAATATGATGATGAAGATGAGGCAAATTTATTTAATTGTAATGAAAATATAATAGTGAAATTTAAATTATCTCGCTTATTGGATAAAAAATATTTAGTTATATTATTATCATCTTATATAAAAGAAAATTACGATAAAGAAAAAAATGTTTGGAAACAAGATAATGTTAAATCAATACATTTTAATGGTGGAGATATTACTATTGATGGGGTGCCCGAATATATTTTATCAAGATTAAATCCCCTTATAGGAGGCTATAATATTAATAATAGTACTATAAATATTTTTCCAGTATTTAAGGAAATGACATTGGGGGCAAAATGGGTAATAATAGAGAGACCCGCTAAGGATTTTATTGAAATTAAAAGTACAGATGAAACGGCAAAACGTTATGATAATCTAATAAAAGAGTTGGGAAAAGGTATTGATAAATATATTCCAGATACAATTATTAATACATTTCCTAAAATAGAATATAATAATTATGTTAAGATTGATGATGTTTATTATAAACCATATATAGATGATACGACGATATTAAAAAATGTTTCGATATTATTTAATATAAAATTAAATAGTATAAATGACAATAATGGATATTTATTTTATCTATCTAAAAAAGGCGAGAAAGATTTGGCATCAATATCTATTAAAATAGTAGATTCTAATAATATCAAAATTAATAATATAACTGAAGAATGTAAGGATAATATTTATTGTAGTAAATTAATTAGTAATATACAGGAAAGTATAAATATACATAATAACTATTATGAAAATAATTCAGCATCAAATAAAGAGTTTAATAATTTTATAGAGGAACAATGTAATATAATTTTAGATAAAAAAGAACCCACATTAAAGGAAGGTTTAAAGGAAGGTTTTGAAACTGAAGCTAATAAAGAAGTTAAAAAAGATGATGTAACCAATAATCCAGATGGTGCTAAAACTGGAAAGCTAAATGTAAAATTATGCGAATATATTAAAAACAATTTACAAGATGAATATTATTATTATAATAATATTTATAAAAAAAAGAATTATACAATTCAATTAAACATTAATTCAAAAGTTTATAATATATATAATATCGGTCAGGATGTTTTTGATACGGACAACACATTTATAGGACTAATAATAAACGATAATGATGTGATATTTCATTTAAATAATACTATTTATAATTTTAAAAGATTAGACAAAGAAAATATAGTACCCACTTTTCCATTTATTATTAATAAAAATAAAAGCAATAATATGATATTATATAGCTTTGCCATATTTAAGGATATTTATTGTGAGGCTGATATAATTTCATATAAAATGTATAATAACTATTATTTAAATAGTATAAACAATTTAGATGAGACAAAAAATGTAGTTAAAAAATAAAAAAATAAGAAATACTATATATTATTTTTATATAAATATATATCAAATATATCAAATATATCAAAATATATAATCAATGAGCGCAGCAATATATATATTAACGCAAAACAATTTGGAGAGAAAAATATATCTTAAAACAACATTATATTTTCTATTTAAAAATTTTAATTCTAAATATAAATATCCTGTAATTATTCTACACGAAGGAGATTATGACAAAGACTCCAAAAACGAAATATTAACTTCTATAAGAGTTGAATGTGTTAATTTAGTATCCTTTTGTGAATTAGATAAAGAGGATTTTCAAATCCCAAAACATATAGACATTGATAAAATGAATAAATTAATAGATAATAATCCAGTTCCTTATTGGAGAAATGTTAAATATAGAATAATGTGTAATTTCTGGATTAATCACTTTTTTAAATATTGTAATAAATACGAATATATTATGAGATTAGATGATGATAGCATAATTGAAGAACCAATTAATACTGATTTATTTAAATTAATGAAAGAAAAAGATTTTAATTATATTTCAAACATTTTACACGTAGATTGCGGAATATGTAATTATGAAATGAAGGAATTCTTTTCTAATATAATTCCAGATAAAAAAGAGCTAATAAGTAAAAATTTTGCGAATATTACTATTAATATCAATGATGGTAAATTTGAAAATATTAAAAAATTTCACGAATTGCTAAAAGGCGAAATATATACCAAAGATAGCATCGAGGTTTCTATGCCTATTATGTATTATAACAATTTTTTTATTACAAAAAAATCTATATGGAACGATAGCAATATTAAAAATATAATCAATGAAATAAATAAAAAAGGCTACGTTTTTTATTGTAGATGGGGAGATGCACCCATACACACCATGCTTATGAAATTATATGATAACACTAAAATTGGAAAATGTGATTTTAAATATAGTAAAAGATTACAGCGCGAATCCTTCAAAGATAACAATGGGGAATATCATAGATATATGCCAGAACTATATGCTAATAATAGTTGTATAAGCAAACATATAAAAAAATAATTAATCTTCTTGTCTAAACTTTCTTACATTAAAGTAATAATATTCTTCTAATTTATTATTTATTACCACTATCATCATTGTCGCTATTGCTACTATCGTTGCCATCGCGGCTATCGCGGCTATCGCGGCTATCGTGGCTATCACTACTATCACTACTATCACTATTATAATAAATATCATTATAGCTCTTTTTTTTAATATTTGCCATTTTAAGTTCATTAATAATAGCATTTTCTTCTTTATCGCTATCAGAAGATTCGTTATCAGAATTATTAAAATTTATATGTGTAAAATCTTTTATAATACCATCATTGAGATAAGAATTATTATGATACTCGTTTTTTAATATATTGGAAAAATGTTCGCTTTCTAATATTGCCGAATGTTGATCTGGCGTTATTTTATGAACTATATCTACTTTATTGTTTTGATAATCTCTTTTAGAAATTACTACTATGTCTCCTTTTTCAATTAATACGCGCTTATTAAACTTTCTCATAGTACCTCTTATAACACCTACAACTTCCTGACCATTATTACATAGCAAACTAACCCTACAATTTCCTAACAATTTTTTAACCAGACCATATTCTTCGCAGTCAAAATTAATCTCGTAATTACTATTTTTATTTACATTAAAATTCTTCTTTTTTTTTCTAATAGAAGTTTGATACATATTTTTATAGTTATATATTGCTTTCTTCTTTATATTATTATATTATTATATACTTATTATGATATATAAAGAATATTATATATATTTAATATAAATGAATGAGGAATTTGACAAAAATTTTTTAAACGATTCATGGGTTTTGTATTTTCATGATCCATATGAAATAGAATGGGATACTAAAAGTTACAAAATGATTGGAAACATTTCTACGGTAGATGATTTTGTTAATTATTATAAGGCTTTCAATAATTTATTTAAAAAAGGTATGTTTTTTATTATGCGCACAGATATAATGCCGCAATACGAAGATGAATTAAATATAAAAGGGGGGTGCTTTTCATTTAAAATATACCCAGAGGATTTAGAAATGAAGTTTTTTAGTTTATGTGCCAATATTTTAGGAGAGACAATAGGAACTACTGAAGAACATATTAATAATATTAATGGTATATCTATTA
>Ga0075471_10002146_pt1 | contig 13034 bp, 10 predicted proteins | sample DEB19_08_DNA_2_FD_74787 | JGI IMG/M metagenome (GOLD analysis project Ga0075471, IMG submission 74787) | Aqueous microbial communities from the Delaware River and Bay under freshwater to marine salinity gradient to study organic matter... | ecosystem: Environmental > Aquatic > Marine > Coastal ... | reverse complement strand
AGAAACAGTTGGCCGCGAGAATGGAAGAGGCGTCAGAGCGGCTCGAGTTCGAGCGAGCAGCGGCGCTGCGCGATCAGATTGCGGCCATCAAGGAATTGCAGGCACAACAAGTCGTCGCTGCCGACGACGAGCGTGATGCCGATATCTTTGCCATCACCGGAGATCCGGGTGGTTATGCGATCAGCGTGATGCCCGTTCGGGGAGGGAGGAGCCTCGGAACCAGCGGATTTTTCCCGAAGACCGTTTTTGCGGAGTCCGGTGAGGCGTTGTCGTCGTTCATCATGCAGTACTACGGGGAGCAATCGCCGCCTCCGGAGATTTACACGAATATCGCTCTGGAGGATTCCGAGCCGATCGCCGAGGCCCTCGCATCGCTTGCGGGGCATACGGTTCGCGTGCGACGCGCACACCGGGGGCTCGTGGCGCGATGGATCGAGATGGCGCAGGAGAACGCATCGAACGCGCTACGCATGCGGCTCGCACGTCGCGAGGGCTACGAGGCCTTGCTCGCCGCCCTCGCCGAAGAGCTCGAGTTGCCTGCTGTGCCGGACCGCATGGAATGTTTCGACATTAGTCATACGCAAGGCGAGGGCACGGTGGCCTCGTGCGTGGTGTTCGGTCGAGAGGGTCCTCTGAAGAAAGACTATCGACGCTTCAACATCGAGGGTGTGACGCCCGGTGACGATTACGGTGCCCTGCGTGAGGCGATCACGCGTCGCTACGCGCGTATCGCCGCAGGCGAAATTCCGCAGCCCGATCTGCTCGTCATCGATGGTGGGCCGGCTCAGCTCGCCGGGGTGGTGGAAGTGCTCGCCGCGACGGGTTTTGCCGACCAAGCGGTCATCGGCGTTTCAAAGGGCGCCGATCGTCGGGTCGGGCAGGAGCGCATTCATTTCCCGGGCGCCCTGAGGCCACCGCTGATTCCCGGACCCCAGTCCGCCGTGCTCAAGGCAATCCAGCGTATTCGTGACGAGGCCCATCGGTTCGCGATCACCGGCCATCGGCGTCGTCGCGCGAAGAGATTTAACGAGTCGATTCTCGAGACCGTCGCGGGGCTCGGCCCTGCCAAGCGGCGCGCTTTGCTTCAGCACTTCGGTGGCCTGCAGGGCGTTCTGAAAGCCGGACGTATGGATCTCGAGCGTGCGCCGGGCATCGGCCCAGCCCTTGCACAAAACCTTTATGATGCGCTGCATCCCGGCGGCTGATCGCCGCGCGACCCTCCGTACGCTCCGATACACCCATGCTGCTGACTGTCCCCAATGTGCTCACCTGGATGCGGATCTTCTCGATCCCTGTCGTGGTGTTGCTGTTCTACATGCCGTTCCCGTGGTCGGATCCGGCAGCGGGAGCGTTATTCGCGATGGCAGGCATCACCGATAGCCTCGATGGTTATTTCGCGCGCAAGTACGGACAGACTTCGAGGCTAGGTGCGTTTCTCGATCCCGTGGCCGACAAATTGATCGTCGCGGTGGCTTTGGTTCTGCTCGTCAGTAAAGACACCCGCCTCATCGTGGTGTTGCCCGCGATCGTCATCATCGGGCGCGAGATCGCCATTTCGGCGCTACGTGAATGGATGGCCGAGATCGGCAAGCGCACGAAGGTGGCAGTGTCTTCGCTCGGCAAGATCAAGACCATTCTGCAGATCGTCGGTCTATCGATGATGTTGATCCGCTGGGACGTCTGGATTCTTCCGACCTATCAGGTGGGTCTCGTGCTGACCGTGATCGCGGCCGTACTGACCTTGGTCTCTGCCGTCGATTATCTGCGTGCGGCCTGGCCCGATCTGAAGGCCCAGTAAGCCCTCAGCCTGTCAGGTGGGCGGGAGCGGGCGGCCGAGCCCTCAGCGCCCCCACAACTTGACTTAACGGGGGTCGCCACTACAATCTGCGCCCTCTGTACCCGGGCGGGAATAGCTCAGTTGGTAGAGCACGACCTTGCCAAGGTCGGGGTCGCGAGTTCGAGTCTCGTTTCCCGCTCCATTTTTTCTTCCTTGTCGGCGCGGCTAGGTGGCAGAGTGGTCATGCAGCGGCCTGCAAAGCCGTCTACGCCGGTTCGATTCCGACCCTAGCCTCCACCTCTTGCCGCAGGCGGCGCCTCGAATTCAGCGCGTCGTTGGCTCCGAGACAGCTTCAGTGTGACCTTCGGGGTCGAGTAGTCCAGCAAGATGTGGTTCGTCTGGTCGGGAAACACCCCGTGCATGAACGACGACTCGACCGCTATTCGACCGCCCGACCGCGGCACTGTCATCTCTTGATAGACGAGTAGGTTGTCGCCTTCGAGTTCCGCGCCGACCGTGACCGGCACGATCGACCGGCTATCGCCGAACGACCAGCGGAACGATTTTTCAATCTCGAGTGCGATTCGCGCACGCCCTTCGATCGAACTCGGCTGGACGTCGTCCCGCACGCCGAGCGTGGCGAGCAGTCGCAAAGCATCGTGGTAATGGATCGCGTGGACGATCTCCCATTGGCCGCTGCGTTCATTGATGGACACGCGCGTGAGGGTGACGTGCGAGCGGTGAGCGTGTGCGAGCGAGGACACCCCAAACAGCGAGAGCACGGCGAGAACTGCCAGATAGTGCAGTCCTCGCCGTCGGTTCATGACCTCGCCCGTCACTTCGCGACAGGTTGCAGCGGAATATCTTTACCGCCTGCTGCGCCGTTCGCCGTGTCCGATTTGGGCTCACCCTTCAGCTCAGCGAGCGCATCGAGCATCTGGTTGCGATCGCGATCTCGACCGCGGAATAACTCGATACGGCTTTGTTCGATACGACGCGGCGTGACGTTGTTGGTCTTGTCGGCATCGGCGATCAGATGGTTCCGATCGAGTTCGACGCTAACGAGTCGTTTTTTACGGACGAACAACTTAGTGACCTCGAGCGCGTTGTAGCGCCACACTTCAGCCGGAATGGAGTACTCCTCCGAGCTGCCATCGGCGTACGTGAGCGTCAGAGGTAACGGCGTCACGAGACCGCCGACATTTTTGAAATCGACGAAATAGACATACTCGCCCGACTTGATCGCGCGGTCGAGAACGGGGCGTTCCCAGTCGCGGAGTTTCTCGCGGAAATCTTTGAACTCGTTGCGGTCTTTGTTGGTCACCGCAAACGGATCGTTCTCGTTGTAGAAGTCCTTGAGTTCCGGATATCGATCGACGCGGGTTTTTCGACCTTCGCCGCGATTCAGTCGTTGCGAGTAAGACTCCGGCCAATCCGCGGCGAATTCCTTGCGCTTCAGCGGGAACTCGACGTCGGGGTCCTGGCTCGAGACCTGATACTCGCGGATGTCACCCACCGCGACATCCACATGATCGGTGCCATAGAACCAGCCACGCCAGAACCAATCGAGATCGACGCCCGAGGCGTCTTCCATGGTGCGGAAAAAATCAGCGGGGGTGGGTCGTTTGAACTTCCAGCGGTTCGCGTACTCGCGGAACGCATGGTCGAACAACTCGCGACCCATGACGGCTTCGCGCAGCACGGACAGCGCCGCAGCGGGCTTGGAATAGGCATTGGGACCGAACTGCACGATGGTGTCCGAGTTGGTCATGATCGGGACCTGGTCCTTCGACTGCATGTAGTCGGTGATGAAGTCGAGAACGTTGGTCTTGTCGCCGAAGGTCGGGAAATTTTCTTCCCACTCGAGCTCGGCGATGTATTCAAGGAAGGTATTGAGACCTTCGTCCATCCAAGTCCACTGGCGCTCGTCCGAGTTGACGACCATCGGGAAGTAGATGTGACCCACTTCATGGATGATCACGCCGACCAGGCCGTATTTGGTGTTTCTGGAGTAGGTGATCTTGCCGGTTTTTTCATCGGCAGTCGGGCGATACCCGTTGAAGGTGATCATGGGGTATTCCATGCCGCCACGTTCCCAAGAGTTCACCGAAATCGCGACCGGATACGGGTAGGGGAAGGAGAACCGTGAGTACACCTCCATGGTGTGGATCACGGCATGGGTCGAATATTTCGACCAGATCGGTTCGCCTTCGTTCGGATAGAACGACATGGCCATGACGAACGGGCGCTTCGTATCGTTTTGACGATAGCCCATTGCGTCCCAAATATATTTGCGGGAACTCGCCCAAGCGAAGTCGCGAACGTTCTCGGCCTTGAAGCGCCACGTGCGGGCGCGATTCGTGCCCTCCTTTTCATTGGCGAGGGCTTCTTCAGGCGTCACGATAAAGACGGGTTTCTTCGCCGTCTCGGCCCGCTTCAGTCGGGCGCGTTGCTCCGCCGTCAGAACTGCGTCGGGGTTTTGAAGTGTGCCGGTGGAGGCGACGACGTGATCGGCGGGAACCGTGATCTCGATGTCGTAGTCACCGAACTCGAGCGTGAACTCGCCCCGACCGAGGAACTGCTTGTGTTGCCAGCCGGTGTAATCCGTGTAGGCCACCAAACGCGGGAACCACTGCGCGAGGAAATACTGGTAAGTGTCGCTCTTCGGGAAGTACTCGTATCCGCCGCGGGCGCCAATGGCCGCTTCGTCGACGATATTCGCCTGCCATTCGAAGTTGATCTCGATGCTCGTGCCAGGACGCAGCGGCGTTGGCAGGTCGATGCGCATCATGGTGTCGTTCACGGTGGTGCGCAGCGCGCGCCCTGATGCATCTCGCACCGGCCCCATCTCGTAGCCGTACTCTCGATCTTCGAACGCTTGGTGGCGACGCATCGCCGCGAAACTCAGGCTATCTCCGCTGCCGACAGAATCACGACGGGTGCCGGCATTGGCGGCCACTTCCGATCGTCTCGCGATCGAATCGTCGCGAAATATATTTTGATCGAGCTGCAACCAGATGTAGTTGAGCGTATCTGGCGAGCGGTTCATGTAGGTGATGGTCTGCTTCGCCGAGAGGCGATGACGCTTCTCATCGAGCGTGACCTGAATGCGATAGTCGGCTCGCTGCTGCCAGTACTGAGCGCCCGGTGCGCCCGAGGCCGCGCGCGTCACGCCGGGCGTCGGTAACAGTGTCTCGAGCTGGGCGAAGAGTTTGTCGGGGTCGCCCGGCATGCCTTTGTCGAGTTTGTCGGCCGTCGAGGCGTGGACGGAGAGGGGGAAGGTGGCGACGAGCGCCAGGGCAGCGAGGAAGGTTTTCATGTCCGCGATTCTAACGGCGAGAGGGCACTTTGCGGGATACTCTCCGGAGCTTTTCGGAGTCTTTTCGCGATCGAGGGTCGACCCATGACAAGACAATTGCCGCGACGATGGCCACGAGGAATTCGATGGTTCATCGGGCTGGGACTTGCGCTATCCGCGCTCGCAGTGGCCGGCTTCGTCTGGCTCTTTTTTCTCGGGGGCGTAGCGATCTCCGATCGAACGATGATCTGGCGAATGCTGCGCAACGGGGGAATCGATCCACCGCCCGCTGCCGTGGTCGCCCGTCAGCTCGTGGTGCCTCCGGGGTTTTCGGTGAGTCTTTGGGCGACCGATCTGCCGAGTGCGCGTTTGATGGTGCCGACACCCTCGGGCGATCTCATTTTGAGTCAGCCAAGGGGTGGGTTTGTCGTGCTTTTGCTGGCCGATCGAAATGGCGATAGTCGTTCCGATGGTCGAAGAATTCTGTTCGAGGGTCTCGATCGTCCAAATGGCGTCGACTTGCATGACGGTTGGCTCTACGTCGCCGAGGCGACGCAAGTGTCTCGTGTTCGGTTCGACACCGAGCGTGGTTCGACGCAAGGAGCGCTGGAGCCTCTGATCACGGGGCTCACCGCTGATGGAAATCATTGGCGCAAAACTGCGCGAGTGGGGCCCGACGGTAAGCTTTATCTCGGGCAGGGCTCGACGTGTAACGTCTGCGTCGAAAAAGACGCGCGACGCGCGACACTGATGCGATTCGCTCCCGATGGTTCCGAGGGTGCGATCATCGCGACGGGGCTGCGCAATCCCTACGGTTTCGATTGGGCGCCCTGGGATGCCGGGTTATACGCCACGGAAAATAGTCGCGATTTGTTGGGGGACGATATTCCGGCTGATGAACTCAACCGAATCGAGGACGGCGCCTTTTACGGATGGCCCTTCGTGCACGGGCGGAAGGTGGTCGATCCTGAATACGGTTCGGGAAACACCGCGCGCATCGCCGAAGCCCGTCCGCCCGCACACGAGTTTCGTGCACACAACGCGCCGCTAGGCATTCGATTTTTGAAACATCCCGAACGCCCGATCGAATTTCAACGAGCGGCACTCGTTGCGTTGCACGGGTCCTGGAATCGCTCCGAGCCCGATGGATATAAGGTCGTATCGCTGCACTGGGGTGAGGATGGCGCCATCGAAGAGCGACCCTTTCTCGATGGCTTTCGCGGTCCGGCGGGTCTCATCGGTCGGCCCGTCGATGTGGTCGAGGGGCCCGACGGATCGATCTATGTGTCGGACGACTATGCTGGAGTGATATACCGCGTAAGTTACGAGCCAATTCGCGATTCGAGTCTCTGACCGTCGCACGCGCCGCCGGCGAATCGTCGCCACGCACCGTCTGCCCAATCATCCACGCGATTGCGGAAGGTGGCCTGAAACAGGGCGCAACGTCGATCGAGGGGGAGGGATTCTTTCTCCATGTCTGCGAGCACCGATTCGCGTGAGACGTCGGAGGGTGCCATGCGGATTCCGCCGCCCGCCGGAGTGTCGAACACGATCATGCGCGGTGACGAGGGGTCGGCAGTCCAAGGTGACCACTCGATTCCGAGTCCATCACTGCCTCGTCCGGGTTTGCCGTCTCGGGCGAATCCTGCCCAGTAAGACATCATTCGCGCGCTGAGCGCGACTCGAGCCGCTTCGTTGTCCTCGTTAAAGAGCATCTGTCCTTGCGGACCGACGTCAAAGAATCCGAAGACGAACGGAATTTCGAGTCCGTGCGCCGCCCCCACGATGCGCGAGAGATTGACGACGCCGTAGAGCTGGCCTTGTTCGTCCCAGTCCCATCGGTAGGCCCAGGCGGGCGCGCCATGTCGGGAGAGTAGTTTCGCCAAGGAATCGACGCCGTCGGCTTTCCAGACGAGCGATCGATAACGGGCCTCGAGGTCGTAGGCGTCCGGGTCACGCAGTGCGAAGGGTAGTCCTGCCAGGGTACGGACGTGAGTTCGATCGAATGCCATGAAAATCTTTGGCTCGTCTCGGTTCGTTCCCACAATGACGGGCACATCGATATGAGTGGCCGGATCCGCCAGCAGCTCGCGCAGATCGCCTCGACGAATCACATGGCCATCTTGGAAAACCGTCGGCACGCGATCGTAATCGCCGTCGCTGCGGTATGTGCCGTAGAGAGTCCACGGATCGAGCGAACGCAGAAATGACCCTTGTTCCGCGGCGCTCATCGTCGCTGCGATGCGCTCTGCCTCCGTCGTATTTTTCGCTCGACCCGACGCGACCAACGACCGACGAAGGACCTGAGCCGTACCGGAGGGCGAATCGAGGCTCGGTGTTTTGGCAAAACCGAAGCCGAGACTTTGAACGATCAGGCGGTGGAAGAGGCCCTCGGCTGCCGGGGTGACGAGCAACGCCAGCGCATTGGTTGCGCCGGCCGACTCGCCGAGTACGGTGACGTTGGTCGGGTCACCACCGAATGCGGCCGCATTGTCTCGAACCCAGCGCAGTGCAGCGACGACGTCCAGATTGCCGTAATTGCCTGAGAGATCGGGGTCCTGCGTGGCTGCTGTCAAAGAAATATTCTCGGGCGGCACGAACCAGCCGAAAGGTCCGAGTCGGTAGTTGATCATCACGACGATCACGCGTTCGCGCTGGGCGAGAACTTGACCGTCATAGAAGGCGGCATGTCCGACGGTGTTGCCACCTCCGTGGATCCAGACCATGACGGGAAGACGCGGATCATTGATCTGCGACGGGGCGAGTCGTGGTGCGTACACGTTCAGGAATAGACAATCCTCGCTGCCCTGGCGTGAGCCTGCGTCGCCGACGCCACCGAGAGGCGAGCCGTATTGAATGCAGGGACTGCCAGGTTCGAGAGCTTCGCGACGACCCGACCAAGCCGCGTAGGGGCGAGGCGCGCGCCAACGTAGCTCGCCAATCGGCGCTGCGGCATAGGGGATGCCGAGCCAGCTGTGGCCGCCCGATGCATTTTCGAAGCCAATAATTTCGCCGCTTGTGAGCACGCGAGAGGAGGTGAGATCGATCGACGGTGCAACGGGGCTCGAGGGGCGCGACGTGCACGCGAATAGAGTCAACGTTGCGATCAGTAAAAATAAAAGTCGGGTCATGAGCGGCTCCCGTCGACGGAAAAATGCATGGTGCCCCGGGCCGGATTTGAACCGGCACGGCCTTACGGCCAGCAGATTTTAAGTCTGCTGCGTCTACCGGATTTCGCCACCGGGGCCACGCAGGGCACAAGTTTAGGCTAGCGCCGACCTTCGTAGGGGAGGCCTGTGCTAGTCTTGCCCTGTCGGTGCCGATGGCAAGGATGGGCGGGACCGCGGCTGTTGCGAGTCCGTCTTAAGATAGTCGTCTAAATGTCTGAGCTATCGGTAAAAAATCTCCACGTCTTTCGAGGTGAGCGGCATCTTCTTCGGGGTCTCGGTTTCGAGGTGCCGGCCGGATGCTGTCTTCAGGTGGTCGGCGCTAACGGTGCCGGCAAGACCACGCTGCTTCGGGTGATGTCCGGTTTGCTCGAGGCCGAGTCGCTCGAATTAACCTGGCGGGGCGAGCGCGTGGAGCCAAGAGACCCCGAGTATCACGCCGAGCTGTCCTATCTCGGGCACGATCCGGCGCTCAAATCAGATTTCACTGCAGCTGAAAACATTGCGTTCAACGTCGGTCTTCGTCGACGAGTCGCATCGCAAGACGTTCGCTCGGCGCTGGCTCGCGTATCGGCTGAAAAATTCTCTGATCGTCCGATTCGTTCGCTGTCCGCTGGGCAGCGACGTCGCGTGGCGCTTGCGGCGCTTTGGCTCTCGGGCACGCGTCTGTGGATGCTCGACGAGCCCGCCACGAATCTAGACGCAGCGGGGCAGGCGCTCGTTGCGTCGTTGATCCAAGAACAGTTGAGTGGCGGCGGCCTCGTCATGGCGGCGACTCACCAAGATCTCGGGTTACCCGCCGCTCAACGGGCCTCTCTCGAGATCGGCGTTCACGGGGTTCGAACATGACTGTCAGACGAACCACCGCGTTTTCGGCCGCGGGCCTCGTATTAACCCGAGATCTGCGTCTGGCGGTTCGAAGACCGTCGCAACTCATTCAGCCGCTCGCGTTCTTCGCAGTGGTGGCTCTGTTATTTCCACTCGGCTACACGCCCGAACTCGGCAAGTTGCGTGCGATCGCGCCGGGTGTCTTGTGGGTGGGTGCGCTGCTCGCGTCGATGCTCGCTCTTGAATCGTTGTTCCGCGAGGACGCGTCCGACGGCACCCTCGAACAGTTCGTGGTGTGTGGCCAGCCCTTGGTGGCGCTGATGGCGGCGAAGACCCTTGCGCATTGGTTGTTGACGGGTTTGCCGCTCACGTTGATGGCGCCTGTTCTCGGGATTGCGCTCGGGGTGCCAGTTGAGGCGATGCCCGGCATACTCTTCTCTTTGCTGCTCGGTACCGTCACGCTGAGTCTCATCGGCGCAGTCGGTGCGGGTCTGACCCTGGGGGTCAGGCGGGGCGGCGTGTTGCTTTCCTTGCTGACGCTTCCGCTCGCCGTGCCCGTGCTCGTGTTCGGCGCTCGGGCGACGGAACTTGCGATCAGTGGTGAAAGTCTGATGGGCCCTCTCTACTTGCTAGGTGCTTTGGCGGTCCTCGGTATCACGCTGGCGCCGCTTGCGGCGGCAGCGGCGGTTCGGATCGGGCTCGAATAAAAAGGACATCGAATGAACTGGACCTGGTTCCATCGGCTCGGCTCACCTCCGCACATCTACCGTATCGCGGGAACATTGACCCCGTGGTTCGCGTGGCCGGCGGGTCTGCTCATCGTGGCCGCACTCTACGGCGGATTGGTGCTTGCCCCTCCCGACTACCAGCAGGGCGAAGGGTTTCGAATCCTCTATGTGCACGCGCCCTCGGCGTGGCTCGCCGTCATGATCTACGGCGTCATGGCCTCTGCGGCCGCTGTCGGTCTCATTTGGCGAATGAAGGTCGCCCATGCGGTCGCCGCCAGCTGCGCGGGCGTCGGCGCTTGGTTCACCGCGGTGTCGTTGGTCACGGGCATGCTTTGGGGCAAGCCGATGTGGGGCACTTACTGGGTGTGGGATCCGCGTCTGACCGCGCAATTGATCTTATTCATTCTCTATCTTGGCTACATGGGTCTGCGCGCGGGCATCGACGATCTCGGGCGTGCCGATCGAGCGAGCGCGGTGCTTGCCATCGTCGGCGTCGTCAACATCCCAATCATCCGGTACTCGGTGGAATGGTGGAACTCCATCCATCAGGCGCCGTCGGTGATGAAAATGGACCGACCGTCCATGCCCCTCGACATGCTCGCGCCCTTGCTCATGATGTTGCTCGGCTTCACGCTGTATTTCGCTGCGATTCTGCTCGTGCGTTTGCGCGCCGAGATTCTGCGTCGCGAACGAACCGCCAGCTGGATCAGAGAGGTGCTGCGATGAGTGAGTTTTTCGCCATGGACGGGTACGCAATTTTCTTGTGGCCGGCCTATCTCGTCACCTTGATCGCCATTCTCGCTAACGTCATGCTCGCTCGCCGTGCTCATGCGGAGGCGAAACAAGAGGCTCGCCGTCGCTTTGCTATCGAAGATGAAGGGAGCTCACCATGACCCCGCGCCAACGCCGTATCACGCTCGTCGTCGGAATCCTGGCCGGCGTGTCGCTCGCCGGGCTATTGGCGTTGAACGCCTTTCGCGAAAACGTGATGTTCTTTTTCGATCCTTCTCAGGTGGCGGCGGGTGAGGCGCCGATCGAGAAGCGCTTCCGACTCGGCGGTATGGTTCGACCGGGAACGGTCGATCGTCAGGCGGGTAGTCTCGATATGAGTTTCGTCGTGACCGATTTCAAGCATGACGTACGAGTCGTGTACTCGGGCGTAGTCCCCGATCTCTTTCGCGAAAATCAAGGTGTCGTCGCTCACGGGCGTTTAGGTTCGAATGGCGTATTCGTCGCTGATGAAATCCTTGCGAAACACGATGAGAACTACATGCCTCCCGAGGTGGCCAAGGCCATCAAAGAAAAACACGGCGGTGTCATGCCGGTGAATCCCGACATTCGCAATCTGCCCAAAACTGGAACCTGAGATGCTCGCCGAAATCGGACTTTTTGCTTTGGTCTTGGCTTTGCTCGCCGCCTTGGCGCAGGGCGTCTTCGGTATCGCCGGTCCGTGGCTTCGCCGCGAGTCGTGGATCGCTGTCGTTCGACCGGCCGTCGCTGTTCAATTCGTGATGGCGACCGTGTCTTTAGGCGTGCTCGTCACGGCATTCGTACAAAACGACTTCTCGGTCGAATACGTGGCGGCCAACTCGAATTCTGCCTTGCCTGCCGGCTATCGCATCGCCGCAGTCTGGGGTGCGCACGAAGGGTCGTTATTGTTGTGGGCCTGGATACTCGTCGCATGGACGCTCGCAGTGGCGTTACTGTCGAAAAGTTTGCCGTCGTCATTCGCGGCTCGCGTTCTGGGCGTGCTCGGCTTGGTCAGTCTCGGGTTTCTCGCCTTCACGCTCTTTACGTCTAATCCCTTCATGCGTCTCGACCCGGCCGCGCCCGACGGACGAGATCTCAATCCGCTGTTGCAAGATCCCGCGCTCGCGGCACATCCCCCGATGCTCTATGCCGGTTACGTCGGCCTCGCCGTAGCGTTCGCGTTCGCCTGCGCGGCCATGATCGAGGGACGACTCGATCAAGCCTGGGCACGATGGACGAGACCTTGGACGACGATCGCTTGGGCCTTCCTCACTATCGGTATCGCCCTTGGAAGTTGGTGGGCGTACTACGAGCTCGGCTGGGGCGGTTATTGGTTCTGGGATCCCGTTGAAAATGCATCGTTCATGCCGTGGCTCGTGGCGACGGCACTGATTCACTCCCTTGCGGTGACCGAGAAGAGGGGGCTCTTCAAGAGCTGGACCCTGCTCCTCGCGATTCTTGCTTTTTCTTTGTCGTTGCTCGGCACCTTTCTCGTTCGATCGGGCGTGTTGGTCTCCGTACATTCGTTCGCGGCCGATCCGGCGCGAGGCATGTTCATTCTGGCGTTCCTCGTCATCATCATCGGTGGTGCGCTGACGCTCTATGCGTGGCGGGCGCCCCTGCTGCGCAGCGAGGCGGGTTTCGAGTTCACGGCGCGCGAGTCGTTTTTGCTCTTCAATAACATCCTGCTCGTGGTGGCGGCGGGAGCCGTGTTCGCTGGCACGATGGCGCCACTCATTTCCGATGCGTTGGGTCTCGGTACGCTCTCGGTCGGTCGGCAATATTTTGATCCCGTATTTTTGCTGCCCATCTTGCCGTTGCTGGCGCTCGCCGCGGTCGGCATTCACTCGAGTTGGAAGAAAGGCCGCTTGGGAGATCGTCGGGCTGCGATTCTCGTGTCGCTGGTGGTTGGCGTGCTGATGACGCTCGTGTTGGTTCTCGGTGTGTGGGAGGGGGCAAAAATCCTGACCCCGATCGGGTTTGCGGTCGGGCTGTGGCTCTTGTTCTCGGCGCTCGTTGACCCCGTCGATCGTTGGCGGCGTGGGTTGTCGTTGAGTCGTGGGGTGATCGGCATGGCCATCGCCCATGCGGCTCTCGGTATGTTCGTCGTATCCGTAACCGCCGTAGAGTCGTACACGCGCGAGCGCGATCTCGGGCTTGCCGTCGGCGAATCGGGGACGGTGGGAGAATTCGAATACCGACTGCTCAGTCTCGAAACGGTCGAGGGGCCGAACTACGACGCCTTGCGTGGCGAAGTGCAGGTCCTTGAGAACGGAAAGCCGGTCGGGCTCCTGCATCCTGAAAAGCGAAATTACTGGGTGCAACGCCAGATGATGACCGAGGCGGGCATCGACATGCAGTGGAGTCGCGACATCTTTGCGGCACTCGGCGAAGATCTGGGTGCCGGTCGTTGGAGTGTCCGCGCTCAGGTTCGTCCGCTCATCAATTACGTCTGGTTCGCGGCCTTCCTGATGGCCGTCGGTGGT
>Ga0075471_10002145_pt1 | contig 13036 bp, 13 predicted proteins | sample DEB19_08_DNA_2_FD_74787 | JGI IMG/M metagenome (GOLD analysis project Ga0075471, IMG submission 74787) | Aqueous microbial communities from the Delaware River and Bay under freshwater to marine salinity gradient to study organic matter... | ecosystem: Environmental > Aquatic > Marine > Coastal ... | reverse complement strand
TAACTTTTCTTGAGCACCATCGAATTTACGACCCAATTCGCGAGCTTGATCCTCGAGCGATTTCTTTTCGCCTTGCAGACGCAGATACTTGTCATAAGTTTGCACGAAGTTCTGATACTGCGAATTGCGATCCTCCTGAGCTTGCTTGAGCAAGTTCCGCAGCTCCACATTTTCGTTGGTGCGCGCCGTGAGTTGCTGCTGAGTCAGATTCTCTGTGTTGGCAAGCTGAGTCAATTGACTTTGCTTGTCCGCTAATTCCTTTTCCTTGGCGCGTACATCCGAGTTCAACTGTTCCAATTGAGTTTGCAACGAAGACAAAGCAGCTCGACGAGCCAATTGCTCGGTGGCGAGTTTATCCTTCTCTTTCTCAACCAGTTCAGCCAGTTCTTTCGATTTGGCTTGTTCCCGCTTCTGCTCATCTTTGAGCTTGACGTTCTCATCGCGGTAATTGATGTGAGTTGCATTGACTGCTACCGACAGCGTGAAAAAGATCACACTTAGGACGAGCACCATCAAGGTGAAGACTTTTCCCAGTAGTGTCATGCCTGAATACCTTACGCGGTCAATGGAAGATCGTAACCCAATGCGACCTTGCGATCTGAACAGCAGCCTAATTGGAAAAGTGCTGGTGTCGACCCATCACTGCGACACTAAAATCCAGCCTTAAGAGGGGGGATTCCGGAGTCGTCAGGACGAGAGTCGAAGTTCGGATGGGCAAACGACGAGGCCAAACTTACTTTTGCAATATAATTCAGCCCACTTCACGATGTCAACGAAAACAGTCCAGATTGCGTATTTTCACAGTGAGTGCTGGCTGACTTGCCCCTACCAACCGGTCCAGCAGACTATTGAAAAATGGGGCTGGCCTTTCAGGAAAGCGAAGTGGTTTCCAGCGATTGTTGATAAAACGGGGAGCATCAGGCTACGTTTGCAGGCGTCTGCGAGGCTAGGCGGGAAAGCGTTGGACCCGATGGTTCAGCGTGTCCAAAACGTGGATGGCCCCGGTGCTGTCCACTGCGAGAGCCCAGGGGCTGGAGAACTGTCCTGGCCCGGCGCCGGGGGCTCCCCAAATCTCAAGGGATTCGCCCGCCGTCGAGAATCTCTGCACGCGATGGTTGCCAAATTCGGCGACTAGCAGCGTTCCATCTTTGGCCCAAGCCAGGCCGTAGGGGTACCGGAGTTGCCCGGGCTGGTCGCCGGGGCTACCGAAGTGGCGTATTAACTTGGGCGATGCCGACTCGAGTTCGAACTGGAGAATCCGATGGTTGCAGGCGTCGGCGACCCAGAGTAGTCCTTGGGGATCGATGAGCAAAGTTTGAGGCCGCGCGAAACAGTCTAACTGGCTGCCTTGTTGTCCCCAGCGTCGCACGAATCGTCCTTGGTCGGTGAACTCTTGGATTTGATCGAGCTCACCGTATTGGCCCGCCAAGATGCGGCCTGACGGGGCCTGGACCACATCGGTCACGAAGTGGAACTCCGCTGGAGCGGTGCCGTAGGTGCCACCGATGGTTCGGTCGGCTTGCAGTTGGCCTTCGGGCGTATAAAAGAGCACGCGAAAATAATGCGTATCGGCCACCATCAACGATCCGTCGTTGGCGATCCCTAAGCCCGTTGGACGGCCGCTGGCGATTTCCGGGGTCCGCCAGCCGCGCAAGTACTGGCCTTGGCGGTCGAACACTTGAATGCGTCCCGTCATGTCGACAACGAAGATTTGATCTTGCCGATCGATCGCCATGGCTCGCGGCTTAGTGAGTCGCCCTTCGGACAACCCTCGCTTACTCCAGATCAAGTCGGGGCGTTTCCCGACGCTCAGGCCTGAGGCATGGCACCCCAGCAGGCTGGGAGTCATGGCCGACAATAGCCCACCCATGCCCAGACGCACTGCGTCTCGACGTCCCAAAGTCGGCGAGTTCCAGGCGCAGCGCGGCGCCGCAGTCGCCCCGGGTGAACCGCTTGACGTTAAAGGCTGTCGGCTGCTGACCGAACTACACGGTGAAACTGGACTGAGCATCATATACTCCGCGGGAATTAATCATTATAGTGAAGCTCCGCTGGCGGGGCGGCGCGGTTTATTTTCTAGCCACTAGCCAAGTTTTCGCTCAAAAAACAGTAGTAGCGGCTGGCACCCAGGAATACGTCTGTAGTTACATGGTTCGCATCCTTGATTGGAAACGCAGCGAAGATACCCGTGACATTGTGCATGTGGTGGTGCAAGCGTTAGCCGAAGGGCGCTTGGTGTTAGTCCCCTCTGAGACGACCTATCTGCTCCTGGCCAGCGGGCTATGTGAGCAGGCAGTTCAAAGGTTGAGCAGTTTCCCTGGGGCGATGACGGACCGCTCACCGACGTTGCTGCTTCGCTCGGCGACGGAAGTTACCGACTATGCACCTGACATTTCTCGAGTCGGCCAGAGGATGGCCGCGCGCGGCTGGCCAGGACCTTTGACTTTGGAACTAGCCGCAGACCCATCAAGGTCGCTAGTGGGCCGCTTGCCAAACTCCGTTCAATCGCAGGTAACGCGCGCCGGAAAATGGATTGCATTTCAAGTACCGGCTCATCAAGCAATTGCGGAAACACTCCAGCTCTTGCCTGGTCCGGTTGTGGCTAGCGTTGTTTCAGGCCGCGACGGCAGTCCCCTAGTCGATCCCCAGTTGACTGTGGCACAGCAAGCCGTCAGCGAATTAGCGCTGGTTATCGATGATGGGCCCACGCATTTCGGTGGTCCCGCTACGGTCGTTCGGGTCGATGGGCATATCTGCCAAGCCACCAGTCCCGGAGTGCTCGATCAGAGCGTGTTGGTGGGATTGGGGCAATTGGTGATTCTGCTGGTTTGTACCGGTAACACCTGTCGCAGCCCGATGGCCGAGACACTCCTGCGAGCTCAACTGGAAAAGCGGTTTCAAGCTTTGTTTCATCCCAATCTCGCGCCCCCTGTGGTCACCGTGTCCGCAGGGCTGAGCGCCTATCCGGGTGGCTCTGCATCGACTGAAGCGATAAATGTCATGCATAGCAGAGGATTGAGCCTGAAAGACCATCAGAGCCGGCCGATTACCCAGCGCATTCTGCGACATGCCGATTTAGTCTTGACGATGACGGCTTCGCATCGGCAAGCCATCGTGACGCGTTGGCCAGAAGCCGCCGCGAAAACTTTCTTGATCAGTCGCAACGGCAAAGATGTGGCCGATCCCTTCGGCGGTCCCAACGCGGCCTATGCGGCTTGCGCTAACGAAATTGAAAAGTTTCTCATCCCATGGGTGGAATCGATGGACGAAAGTTGGCTACCGTGCTGGCAGCCTGGTGCGGCGGTTCAAAACCAAAAATAAGTCCCATGGTTCCTATTTTTTTTGAGTGACCAGCATGCATATTGCGATCGGCAGCGATCATCGTGGAGTCCAAGTCAAATCCAAACTGATCATCGCTCTGGAGAATCTGAAGCACACGGTCGAGGATTGTGGGACGCAAGGTGAGGAGAGCGTCGACTATCCTGATTTCGCCAGAGATGTTTGTGTCAAAGTTGCAGGGCACCAAGCGGACCGCGGCATTCTGATTTGCGGTACGGGCTTGGGAATGGCCATCGTGGCTAATAAATTCGTCGGCGTACGGGCCGCCAGTTGTTACGACGAGGTCATGGCCGAAATGTCCCGACGCCACAATGACTGCAACGTGTTATGCTTGCCTGGCGATTTGATCGGCAATCGCCCCGTGGTCGATCTTGTTCGCGTCTGGCTCGAAACCCCCTTTGAAGGAGGCCGTCACCAGCGCCGTTTGCAAAAGATCGCCGAAATCGAAGCGCTCGCCAAACCCGCAGTGGGCAGCCCCAACGGCGGATAGCCCCAGGCTTGCTGCCACTTAGTGCGTCGCTGGCTGCTCGGGCACGCCCACGAACTGGCTCAACTCACAAATTGGCAAACTCAAGTAGCTAGCACCTCACCGCACACAGCGGTGCAGTGAATTGGTACTTCAGGGCCTAGCAGCCCGCTTTTTCAGACTGGCTGGTGAGAGGCCGTGGTGAGAGATACTGTGAGATTTAGCTCGGGAGCGAGCGATGGAAGTGGACATGTTTCCACTTGCCGCTCGTGCGTTGCCATACTCGAGTTTCTTCGACCGCTTTGGTGATTGCGGCTCCCGAGGCATCAAACACCTGCGTCAACCGGGTGTAACAGACCAGAGCTACATCGCCCATCAGACGCACGTGGGGTGAAGCCATCGTTGTGTTGACCTTTTTGGGGCCGCTACTGGGACCATCGAAATAGAAACGATGGAACTCCAGGCCCTCGACCAGATGCCCTCGAGCTTCCGGCTCAAAGCAGGTTAGAGATTCGTCGCACAGTTCGACATAGGCTTGCCAATCGCCCGAAACGATACTGTCGAGCAAACTTTGATTGAGATTGAGCAGTGCGTTTTGTTCGCTCATGTTGGTGCTTTCAAGTTACTTGCCAATCGGCTGCGACCGGCAATTTCAATAGGCCAATCGGGAATACCCGCCATGCGTACTATTTGCTTGCCCCAAGCGAGCATCATCCGTTCGGTTTCGATCATCTCGAGCCGACGTTGGTGCTCGCGCTCGCTGGAGTCCCTTGTGGCCGAAGCCGAGGACGTATCGGTCGCGGCCAGCGAGTCAGGTTGCGCGACCGCCACATTCTCTTCGCTCGGCGGGGATGGGTCAATCGGCTCACCGAAGGTTATCTGCACATGCGCCGGCATAATCAAGGGGCTCCATACCTCGCGTCGATAAGGACTTCCCTCGATGAGCAGAGGTATCATCGGAACACCGGCGCGCATGGCTACCAGGGCGGCGCCCGGGCGTATCGATACCAACGGATCACAGGCAGTATGGTTCAAGCGGCCTTCCGGGAACATGCCGACTAATCGTCCCTCGCGAGCCAAGCGTATCGCCAGTTTTGTGGCGCCCGTATCCATGCCACTCCGATTGGTCGGAATCGCTTGCACGGCTCGCAATATCGGGCCGAAGATGCGACTCTCGCAGTACTCGCGAGCCACCATCCAATGCACACGCCGTCCGGCCGATAACTGCACAAAGAATGGGTCGACACTACTGCGATGGTTGGCTACTAGGACTGCCCCCGTTTGCAAAGCGGCCGGCGGGGAATTCATAAACTGCACACGCCACAGCAATCGGCCGAACAGGTAAGTGGGAATATAGAGCACTATCTCCCACGGTGAATAAGGCGATCGCGCATACTGCACCGCCAGATAAGCCAAAACACCGAGCGCCAACAGGGCTAACCAGGCGCACGCTACGAACCAATGTTGGGAATCGTGCAGAAACATGTTTACTCGCTTTTCCCCACTTGGTCGCTCCCGGTCCAAGGCAGAGCGGGGCTTAACTTTGAAACCACTCCGCTATCTCCGACGCCAATTGTGACACAGACGTCTCTGGGGTCAACTGAAACCTGTGCAGCTCTTTGAGTCCGCGAAACCAAATCTCTTGCCGCCGCGCGAATTGACGCGTGTGCGCTTGAATGTCTTGCACCGTCTGCTCCCACGGTATTGACGACGTAACGTGCGCCAGTAACTCGCGATAACCAACCGCTTGAGAGGCTGTGCGGCTCAACTGACCATAACGCGTCATAAGGCTACGCACTTCGTCCGCCAATCCACTGGCGAGCATTTGCTCGACGCGCGTGTTAATCCGCTCGTGCAGCCAGGCGCGGTCTAGGCTGAGCACAGCTGCGCGCACGCGCGGCTGAGTATTGGGCGTATCAAACTGCGTCTGCCAGTGACTGAGCGGTCGCCCAGTTGCCATGGCAACTTCCAAAGCACGAATCATCCGCCGCTGATCGTGGGGGTGTAACTTATGAGCCAGCAGGGGATCGACCTGAAGCAGTCGCTCGCGAAGCGAGTCTTGGCCGAAGCGTTGGATGTCCTCGGCTACAGACGCGCGGAACTCTTCATTGGCCGGCGGGCCCAAGAACAATCCCCGCAGCAAGCTTTTTAAATAGAGTGGCGTGCCGCCAACAAATAAAACCCGATGCCCTCGCTGGGCTATGGCGGCTGCCACCTCATGAGCGGCTGCCACGTAGCACGATACGCTGTAACTTTCCGTCGGAACGACGATGTCCAGCAAGTGATGCGGCACTGCGCGGCGATCCGCTTCACTAGGTTTCGCGGTGCCAATGTCCATACCACGATAGATGGCCATCGAGTCGAGCGACACGATCTCGGCTTGCAGTAATTCAGCAACGCGCAGCGCCAACGGCGTCTTGCCACTGGCCGTGGGACCAGTCAGGTAAAAAGCCTCAAGCGGAGGGCGGATCCAAGTGCTGTCGGCAGAGGTGTCGGACTGGGGCATCGAGAGCTACGGATGGAGACTGGCTGACTGGAGGAACTGGCCGATTGCCCCTATTCGATTCGCCACCAGTCTGGGCGTCAAGCCGCATCTGCGGAGAGGACGGGGTAGGAAAGCGGTTTAGGGCTGTCGATTTTCAGCCGCTTCGGCTATTTTGAATAAGGCTTTAGCGTGCCAAAAATCGGTGGCGGACGAACCGGCACGGGTGCGACAGCAAGCGCGAGAGCAAGTGCGAGAACGCCGGCGTCCCGCCGAGACAGTTCGTGCTTGCCGATTGTTCCCGAATGACTGGAAAACTGGTCGACTCAACGTCGGCATACTTCAACCGGGCGGCGCGTCCGTGAAACCAACGTTCCGCAGCCTCAAATCAGACTGCAGCAATCGTGGGCGTGCAGTCACTGTAGTGATCAAGCAACAACACCAAATATCAAGCAACCGTCAGCCGAGCTGTGCCCTGCTGATGTGCCGTTGGGATTTAACGGAAGTATTCAGTCGATGCCTTCGAGCGATGTTTTTGACCGCCTGATGGAACAGATTCACCAGCGGGCACGCGAATTGCCAGCAGGTTCGTACACCACCAAATTGATCACCGGTGGTGTGCCGAAAATGGGAGCCAAAGTCCAGGAGGAAGCGGCCGAAGTAGTGGATGCGGCAGCCAGTCTTCGACGCGAACTAGACCAGGAAACAGACCAGCAAGCCGATGACCAGTCGACCGCGGAGGACCATCGCCAACGCAAGGATCAGGCGCAGCAACATTTGATTTACGAAGCCGGTGATGTGCTCTATCACCTGTGGGTATTGCTGGGTAGTTTCGGAATCACCGTAGAGCAACTGCGACAGGAACTCGCACGGCGCGAGGGGATGTCGGGCTTGGAGGAAAAACGCCGTAGAAGCGATCCATCATGACTGAGAACTTGAGAATTGGCGTGCCCAGCAAAGGGCGGTTGAGTGAATTAGCCAGTGAACTGCTGCACGAAGCCGGGCTGAACTTTCGCCGCCAAGAACGGACGTTGTTCGCCAGAGTCAGTCAGCTGCCCATCGATATCATTTTCCTCCGCACCGACGATATTCCAGTGCTGTGCGCCGAAGGAGCTATCGACTTGGGGATTACCGGTAGCGATTTGATCAGCGAAAGCGAAGCCGATATCCAAGTGCGGATGCCACTGGGCGTGGGACGCTGTCGCCTGAGTCTGTGTGTACCTGAAAGCTCTTCGATTCAGCAGTGTGGCCAACTCAATGGGGCTCGCGTGGCAACCAGTTTTCCACGAGTTACCGAGCGTTTCTTAGCCGAACACGGAGCCAAAGTCCATCTGGTAAATCTCTCGGGGTCAGTCGAGATCATGATCGGATTGGGAGTCGCCGACGCCATCGTTGATTTAGTCGAAACCGGTTCGACGTTGGCCGCCAACCAGTTGCGTATCCTCACCGATATCGGCAATTACGAAACCGTACTCATTCAGAATCCCCGTACGGCTAACCAATCCATGTGCGATCGCGTGGTGCGACGCTTGGAGGGAGTCGTCATCGCCCGCGATTATTCATTGCTCGAATACAATGTCCCCAAAGATCGACTGGCCGAAGCCGAACAGATTACGCCGGGTTTCAAATCGCCGACGGTCAGCGAACTGGAAGATCCTACCTGGCGAGCGGTACGCGTGATGGTGCGAAGCAAAGATGTGATCAGCGCAATGGAACGCCTGGAAGCCATCGGGGCATCAGCCATTCTCGAAACCAGTATCCGTAACTGCCGGTTGTAATAACCCCCGTCCCCTTTTCTGAAAGTTCGAGTCGGATACGGTCTCGAGCAGCGTTGTGGAGACTTGGGAGTAAAGTTCCGCGAACTGCGGACTGCTGCGTACGTGCGCGGTACGCGGTATGGGAAGTGGATTATCAATCCAACTGTGAATGCGGCCCGAACCCAGAATCGCCATACGCTGGCTGAGGTTGATGGCTTCGGCAATGTTGTGCGTGACGAATAACACAGTTCGAGCTTTCCGCAACCATAGCTCCAAGAGCAATTCGTTCATGCGGCCGCGCAAGATCTCGTCGAGAGCCGCAAATGGTTCGTCTAACAGAAGCACGGCGGGGTCAGTCACAATGGCCCGCGCTAGCGAGACACGCATCCGCATTCCCCCCGACAATTGACGCGGATACTTGGACCAACTGGCTTGAGGCAAGCCCACCGACGTCAACGCTTCGTCCACCGCTTGGCTACGCTGAACGGCGGACAAATTGGCCGCGCCGCGCTGGGCTAATTCGAGCGGTAGACGCACGTTTTCTCGAACCGTACGCCACGGCAGCAGCGTCGCGTCTTGAAACACATAAGCCAATTCACTCGCTTGATGACTGTCGTCGGACTCGGTAAAGCGTACCTGCCCACTGGTGATCGGCTGCAATTTGGCAATTGCGCGCAGCAGCGTACTCTTGCCTGAACCGGAGCCACCCAGCAGAGCCACGATCGAGCCAGCAGGGATCTCGAACGACAGTTCGTGCAGCACCGGTTCGTGATGACCGAACTGCACGCACAATTCTTGGACCGCGATGCCACTCATGCTGGGCCCAAACCTCGTTTACATGACTTTGCGTAAGATGTCATTAATGACCGCGAATATCATCAACCCCAGCAGGCAGAACACACCCAGCATCGTCAAGCGCATTTGAATCGCCTCGTTGAGCGGCTTGCCGCGTATCGCCTCGGCGATCAAAAACATCAAGTGCCCACCATCCAGGGCCGGGATAGGCAAGAAATTCAAAATGGCCAAGTTGGCGCTGAGCAAAGTCAAAAAAAGCAACAAGCGGGCCGGTGAATTGGAAGCCTCGCTGGCAGCGACTTCAGCAATCCCAAACGGACCCGCTAGATTACGAGGACTGGCTCTGCCCGACAAAATGATCGTCAGAAATTCAAAGACATCCTGCAATCGCCTGCCGGTCTCCATGAAGCCCCACTGGGAGGCTTGCAGGAAATTCGTAGTCGCTTGAGTCAGTTCCAAAGGTTGCAGCAAGACGCCGCGCTGAGACCAATACCAATCGGTCGCATAGTTCAGCGGTAACACCACTTCACGCGTTTCATTATCGCGCTTCAGGAAGCAGCGAATGTTGATCCCCGCCGGCAACTGCTGGAAACGATTGAAAAACGTTGGAATGGTCCGCAAGCTGGAGACGCTCTGCTGTTTGGCGACCAACAAATTACCGTGTTGGGCATCATCGGCCAGTTCCGCCGGTGTCGGTTCCAGTTTCCATTCGGTCAGAATGTCGCCCACTTGCACCGCGCTGGTGGCTTTCGCAGCAGCCGGATCGATCCAACTAATCCTAGGACTGACGTCATAAGCAATTCCCAAATTGGCCAAGCCCCACGAGGCGGAATTGTCGCCGATCGAACCAAAGGTAGCGGGACCCGGACTGTCTAGCACAAAGGTCAGCTCCTCGCCACTCGCCGAATCGACGACCGCCGCTCCGGTCGATCCTCCGGCTGACCCGCTGGCTGAGGCGCCAGCAGGCCGTCGTACTTTGAGTTGCACAGGTTTCCCAATTCTCTCGGCGACTTGCATAGGTAAACGCATGGCGTCGAGCACGGGTTGTCCATCGACGGCTACGATCACATCGCCAACTTTCAATCCAGCTGTTTCGGCTAACGAATGGGTTTGAATGGCCGTGATCGGCCCCATGGCGAAACCCAGTCCCAAAGTCTTTACCGGGACGGCCGGCAATTTCACGATGACTTCTTCTTCAGCTCCATGTCGGTCGACTTTGCCAGTGGCATCGGCGACGCGGCGTTTCACTGTCAATTCCACCGGTTGATTCCATTTGGCTTGCAAGGCATCGGTGAGATAGGCGCTCAAAATGACCCCGGATGAATTGAACTCCGGTAAAGCCTTACCATCCACGGCAACGACTCGATCGAGCGGCTTAAGTGGCACCTGCTGTTCCGCCAAATAAGAGTAGGTACCTACGGCGGTGGAATCTCCAAGCGTGGTGATGCTCGGGGCAGCAATGCCTACCAAATAAAAACCATCCGGATGCAGCTTCTTTGTCGGAGTGATCTCCATCGACAGCCTCTCGCCGGCTCGTTCCAGCGAATAATTCACCGGCGCATCTTGGTGACGCATGCCATGCACTATGGCTTTGCCTGCCATTTCTTCATATCGCAGATAGGGATCGTCTTGCTTCATGCCGGCGACCCTCAGCACGCGGTCTCCAGGTTTGACGCCAGCAGCCCAGGCCGGAGCGCCCAGCGGGCTCGAACCCACTACGGCCGGCGAATAGGGGACTCCATACAGAAAGGCGATCGCAGCCAGGATGACCGCGAAGATAATATTCATGACTACGCCGGCCGAGATAATGATCATCCGTTGCCACACAGGTTTGGCAGGATAACTCCGCGGATCCAGCGGAGCCGATTCGTCGTCTCCCAATCGAATGCGTTTGGCCTCTTCCTCGGCGTGCCGTGGATCGTCGTCTTGCCCAAGCATCTTGACGTAACCACCCAGCGGCACGATACCGATTCCGTATTCGGTTTCGCCCCAGCGAAATTTGCCCAACGTACTCGGCAAGCGGATCGGCCCGATCGTGATCGGGACATCAAAGCCCACGTAGAATTTCTCGCACTTCACACCAAAGGTCTTGGCGGCGAGGAAATGTCCCAGTTCGTGCACAAAAATGACAAAACCAAGTCCCGCGGCTACTTGCAGGCCCACGACTAGATATCCCAGCCACTTGCTGAGCAAATCGACTTCGGCAGCCAGCAGGTTCAGAGAGGTTAGCGATTCCAACAAACTGAGGCTCAGCGGTAGATCTAGCGTTAGCGTCATAGTGGTTTATCTAAAGGTTAGTTTTTCGAGACAAATTCCAACGAGGCCGCGTCGGGCAGCTGGCCAAGCTAGCCGCTAAGAGCTGCCCAGCGTTCCACCTGATTTCGAGACCATTGGTCGAGTACCAATAAACGATCCAAGTCGGGGTCGGGTTCGAAGTGATGCTCTTCGAGAATGCTGCGGCAGGCGGGCACAATATCTACGAACCGCAATTTGCCCTGCATGAACAGCCCGACCGCCGCTTCGTTGGCCGCGTTGAGCACCGCGCCGGCCGAGCCACCTGATTTGGCAACCATCCATCCCAATTGCACCGCCGGAAACCGATCGCAATCGACCGGCTGGAACGACAACTCCCAGTTGACCTTCCAATCCATTCTAGAACAAGGACAAGCTCGACGGTCCGGGTAGGTCAAGGCGTATTGAATGGGCAGACGCATGTCAGGGGGGCTGAGTTGGGCGATCGTGGAACCATCGACGAATTCGACGAAAGAATGCACGATCGATTGCGGATGTACGACAACGTCAATTTTTTCGGGCGGCAGATCGAACAACCACCGGGCTTCGATGATTTCTAGCGCTTTATTCATCATCGTAGCGGAATCCACGGTGATTTTCGGCCCCATCTTCCATGTCGGGTGCGATAAAGCGTCCTCGAGCGAAGCGTGCTCCAGTTGCTGCTTGGTCCAGGTGCGGAAAGGCCCGCCACTGGCGGTGAGCACTATGCGCGACACCTGTTGCGGCTTGCCCGCTTGAATCGCTTGAAAGATCGCGCTGTGCTCGCTATCAACCGGAATCAGCTCAGCACCACTGGCCTGGGCGGCTCGAGTCAGCAGGCGGCCGGCGACCACTAACGATTCTTTGTTCGCCAACGCAATCCGCTTGCCCGCTTCCGCAGCTGCCAAGGTGCTCAACATACCAGCCGAGCCGACGATGGCGGCTACCACAATATCGACGCGAGGATCGGTAGCCAACGCAACCAAAGCCTTCGAGCCCTGCGCGATGTGGCAGCCAGGGGGCGTCATCCTCAAGTTGGCCAAGGCCTGCTCGTGCGTTCCCACCAGAACCTGAGCCTTCGCGCTCTGGGCGGCTTCGAGCAATTCACCGACACGCGCGTGGCCAGATAGTCCATACAGTTGAAACTCGGGGGCAAGCAACCGCAGTACATCGAGAGTCGCACGACCAATACTGCCGGTGGCCCCCAAAACGGCGACTGCGCGACTGGTCGAACTGTGCACTGGTACTCGTTCCTTCGGGCTGCGGTTACTCTTGGATCTAGCCAGTTTGGGCTAACTGGGAAGTGCTATAACCGGCACATGCGATTTTTTCGTGATCTGAACAGGGACCTTGCCAGTTAACAGGGAGTGTCAAACAATGCGCTTAGTGGCTGCGAAAGTTAAGCTACCCTGGGCATGGTTCTCGCCCCGTGCGGGGGTTGATGCTGTCAACGAGCCCCTTAACATGGCAGAAACGACGATGTCATGCAAGTTGAACACCAAGCGAACTAGGCTTGGACCGCTCAAAAAAATACGTTCGGAACAAGCGTTACCTTAATCGATTCGGCTCGCATGAGCCTGCACGGGTAGGATTCACTTGCTATGGCAAAAAACGGCGACGAAGGTCAAGACCGACGCACTGGCGAACCTCGCACTCCTGGCAATTGGGTTTGGTACGTAGCGCTGGTCGCCGTGCTGCTGCTGACGGTCAGCGTTTTTATTGTCGACAGCACCACCAAACAAATACTCTACCCGGACCTCATCACGTTGCTGGAGAATACGCGCTACGTCGAACGGGGAAGTGATCGCCTGCAGGAAGGTTTTTCAGGCAAAGTCCTCGTGCCGCTCCGCACCAAAGCGGATCGGATGGAAATCAGCCAACTGAATGAGGTGCGCGTCGACAAATCGGTCGTCTATGGCCAGATGT
>Ga0075471_10002143_pt1 | contig 13046 bp, 12 predicted proteins | sample DEB19_08_DNA_2_FD_74787 | JGI IMG/M metagenome (GOLD analysis project Ga0075471, IMG submission 74787) | Aqueous microbial communities from the Delaware River and Bay under freshwater to marine salinity gradient to study organic matter... | ecosystem: Environmental > Aquatic > Marine > Coastal ... | reverse complement strand
GCGATTGCAGATGGTATGGGTGTCCCACTCGGGTCACTTCGTGCGCTCGCTAAAGAAGGCAAAGTCACCTCCGCGGCGGTGCTCGACGCGTTACTCACGCAGCGTGAGCGACTCGCCGCCGAGTACGGCAGCCTTCCCGATACGGTCTCCGGAGCGCTCACCCGTTTAAAGAACGCCTTTCAGCGTGCGATTGGGGAGCGTGATACAGGCTTAGGCGTGACCTCGGGCCTTGCGCAGGCGATCCAGTTGATCGCCGCGCGGCTTGATGTGCTGATCAATCTCGCGGGTGTCGCGCTCGTGGCGGCATTTGGCCGCATGGTGAGTGCGTTTTTCGCGAGTGTTGCCGCAACTCGAGCGGAAACCCTCGCGCGGATCGCGAACCTTCGCGTTCTTGAGGCTGAGGCAATTGCGCGGGTGACGGCGGCACAGGCCGCGCTCGCACAGGCCCGAGCACAGAGCCTCGCGACCGCCTCGCTTGCGGCTGATCTCGCAAAAGCGCAAGCCCAAGCTACGGCCGCCAGTGCCGCTCTTGCCAGTGCAACAACGGCTACCACCGTCTTTGGGCGCGTCGCGAGTGCATTGCGGTCGATTCTTGCACTCTTGGGTGGTCCCGTCGGGCTTTTGATCACCGGCGCGACGCTCCTTGCCGCAGCGATCTACTCTGCGCGCGATGCGGTAGTGGAGTTTGGTGGACGGACAGCATCGCTTCGCCAGATTGTACGAGCGACGTGGGATCTTGCCCTCGAGAAAGTGCGCGAGTTCGGTGCGGCGCTCGTGAGCCTTGTGGACTTGAGCGACCTCTCATGGGCAGGTATTCGCGACACAGCAATTACGGTGCTCGAGTTTATAGGGAGCGCGTTTCGCGCACTCATCAACACCGCAATCGGTGCGTTCACGGCGATCGGTCAGGTGGCGAGCATCACCGCGGCGTTTCTCGCTGAGCGATTTCGAAATGCCTTCGCCGATATTCGATCGTTAGCGCTTGCACTCAGTGCGGATCTCGCCCGCGCGTTGTCGGGCGACCTCTCCATGACGGCACTTGAGGGTGCGCTTGGACGTAGTGCTAGTCAGTTTCGTGAAATCGGAGGCGATCTTGCGGCCGCCGTCCGAGAGTCATTTGCACGTGATTACGTGGGCGAGGCGGCTGCAGCGATTGCGCGGCGTATCAGACCAGAAGGCACCTCGAATGCGCTTTTTGGGCGGACACAGCTCAGCGTAAATCGCGCCGCAGCCGAATCTAGTGCGACGGCGAGAGCGGCGCTCGAGCAGGCGCAGGCGGATTCGCAGTTCAAGATTCTAAAAGACGCGCTTGATCGCCAGACTCGCGCGATAGATCAGGCGCTCGAAGAGCGGCTGGTATCGCTCGCGGAGTACTACGCTGCGAAAACTCAGCTTGAGCAGACCGAGATCGATGCCGAGATCGTACGTAATCAGCTCTCACTCGATGCGCAGCAACGAAGCGCCGCTTCGGGTAAAGACGCCGCTGCGAAACTGAAAGCGCAAGGCGAGATCGCCAAGCTTGAAGCGGAGCGGATCGTGCTCAATACCCGTCGCACCGAGGTCGAAGTGCGCAACGCACGTCGCGCTGCCGATGCCGAACGGGATCTGCGCGACGAGCTTGCCAAGGTACGTGAGGAATTACTGGATCTGACGGAGGTGTCCTCAAGTGCCGATCGTCGAGGGGCGATCGAGCGACAGTACGGATCGCTACTCGAACGTCTTCGCGCAGAAGGTGATACCGAGGGCATCACCACCGTTGGCCGATTGATCGATGTTAAGGCGGCCAGTGCGGATCTGGCCGCTTACGAGCAGCAGTTCAATCTGGCGCTCTCGCGAATGCGCACGACCGAAGAGTCGATCACTGTGCAGCGTGAGGCAGGGTTGCTAACCGAAGCGCAGGCGCGCACCGCGATCCTCGCACTGCATCGCGACACGGCCGTCGCCTTAGAGGGGCTTCTTCCGCAACTCGAAGCCGCCGCGACGGCGATCGGACCAGAGGCGGTGGCTCGCGTGCAGGCATGGCGCAATGAGATTGCGCAGGTCAAGGTCGTGGTGGATGACGTTGCGCTCGCGATCGATGGCGCCGTTCGAGATGGATTCGCGCAACTCTTTGAGGACATCGGAAGAGGAGCGAAGTCCGCCAAGGACGCGTTTGGCGATTTTGCTCGATCAGTGCTCCAAGCGATCAATCGGATCGTCTCGCAGAAGCTTGCTGAGTCGCTCTTCGCGCGACTCTTCGGCGGTGGCACAGGCGCAAGTGCGGGTGGCTTGGGCGCGTTCATCTCGTCGCTTCTCGGCTTTGCATCGGGGGGCTATGTCCGCGGCCCCGGAACCTCGACGAGCGACTCCATTCCGGCGCGACTCTCTGATGGCGAGTACGTGATTAATGCGAGGGCGGTCAGTCGCGTCGGAGTGTCGTTTTTGGATGCCCTCAACGGCTTTTCGGTCGGCCCCCAAGTGCGAGGTCCCGCTCTGGCCTTTGCATCAGGTGGGCTCGTGACTACCCCCGCCGAGCCGCTCGCATCGGGTCAAAACATCCGGATCGTCAACGTGATTGATCCGGCGATGGCGGCGGACTATCTCAACAGCAGTGCAGGAGAGCGTGTGGTGATGAATCTGATCCAGCGTAACGCAACCTCTGTACGCAACATTCTGGGGCGCTAGCGATGGCGTGGACTTCAGGGACCTCGACGAACGCGAGCGATCTATTTAATAAGCTGATCATCTTTCTGACGACGAACGCATCGCTCGTGGCAGCAGGGGAGGCGTGGACACTCCTTCGGCGCGATACCTTCACCGCCGATTCGAAGCGTGATCTGGCTGAACTGCGTGGGCCAGGTTCCTCTGCAGGCGATGCGATCTATGTCCAGATTTCGCTTCTTGCCGATGCCGCCGCGCCGGCGTATTCGATACGGGTGCTCGGGTCGCAGTCATGGCTGAGTAGCACGCCGATCATCAATCCCGAATCGCAGCCGGGGAGCATTCAAAGCGGAGCAGGCTCTCTCGGCATTTTGCCCCGTATGCCGATCTTCAATAGCGCCATCAACTACTGGTTCATCGCCAATGGTCGACGGTTCATCGTTGTAGCGAAGTCCTCTGCCTACTGGGGCTCGCTCTATGCTGGGTTTTTCATGCCCTATGGCACGCCGTCCCAGTATCCGTATCCACTCTTTATCGGCGCGAACACCTCTCGTGGCGATAACTATCAAAGTGCGGATCTCGATATCGCCGGCTCCGCCTTCTGGCGCAACGAGGGCGAGTACAGCAGCTTCAGCGCCGGCGTCCTGCAACCAAGTGGTGGCTGGGTGGGCACGAATCGGTTTGACGCTTCGTACACTGGGCGCACCTGGCCTTGGGCGCTGTCGATCGAGTCGAAAAAAGGGCTCGTAGGACGAAATGAACTCGGCGCGCTGACGCAACTCCCGAATGGATCGAGTCCGCTGTTACCAGCCATTTTGTATAACGCCGCCAGCACGATGCCTTTCACGGTGTGGGGGGAACTGCAGGGCGTTTCGGCGGTGCCGGGCTTTGGTATCGCCGCCGGGGATACCGTCACCGTATCCGGGCAATCCTATCTCGTCGTACAAGCGGCGAGTTCCACTAATGCTGCTCGCTTTGCGGCAATTCAGCTCGTGTAGGAGGAGCTCATGGCGTATAGCACCGGAGCTTCCGCGGATATCAACACGCTTCTGACTGCAATCAAAAACTTTGCAGTTGCCAATGGCTGGACCGCTAGTGCGACGGACACGTTTACCCTGGCGTTCTCGTCGACGACAAATATCGGTATCACGACGCATGTGAGCACGTCGTCTCTTATCTCATCGCTTAGTAGCTCGGACGCCTACAAGAATCAGTCTGAGGCAAGTGTATCGAGCAATCGTGTGGTACTCACCAAGAACGGCGTGTCTTATCAGTTATTCGCCTTCAACAAAAAACTCTACAAGAATGGCGTGAACGGAACGTACTCGTGCCTCGAGGCGTGGGTTTGCGATAGCTTCGCTGCCGGCACGGCCGCTAATCTGCAAACCAATAACCGAAAATATGCACTGGTCGGTCCTCTTGCGACGTCGATTTATGGCTATCACTTGTTTTCAAACGGTGACTTCATTCATGTGGTCATCGAGGAGACGACGGGTCGCTTCAGGCATTTGTCATTCGGATTCATCAACAAGTACGGCTCATTTACCGGGGGTCAGTACCTGACGGCCGGAACACCGGTTGAGTCTTTCACGACGACCGCGAGCGCATTCAATCTCACCAACCATATGGTTCCCTTCGGCGCCAACTCCCAAGGCCCGACACGATCACAGGTGGCGTCGAACGGATATGCCGGGACTTACGTGAGAGCGGATATCGACGGCTGGTCCGTCGGTTGGCGAATTCTCACGAACGGCACTTACTACGACTCCACGCAGTACGACGCGTACGGTTGCGCGGTTTACTCGAACGTCGTCACCGCGCGTGCCGGCTATGTGTCGGGTGGTGCGCAAGTGACGCTGAACTCGTTAGGGCATGACATCGGTTATCACTGCTCACCTCAAAACTACAACGGTGTAGCGCCGATGTTGCCGTGTTATGCCGGTGTCAATCGATCGCCCTATGTCGGGACGTGGACGCTGCTTGGGGAATTCCCGGACGTACGTTTCTTGAATATCTCAAACTTCAGTCCCGGCGATGAGCTGACACTCGGCACCGACGTGTGGAAAATCTTTCCACTGTGGAATAAGGCTTACACGCTCGGATCGGAGCCTATTAGCTACGACTACGGTATTGCGTATCGCAAGGTGACCTAAGTGGCGACCGTTACGGGTGTCGCCACCTCTGCGCTTCTGAGAGGCAGTTCGGCGCCAGGGATGAACACCCTGTGGGACGCGGGCCGCAGTACCTATTACGCGCACACCACTTCCGTCTCGCTGATCAGCGTGAAGACTGGGGTCATCGCCATTAATCAACCATCGCCGGAGGCGTATGCCACGCGTAGTGGTGCACAAGCCGGTGCGTTTTCATTCGATTACTACTATCGAATCTATCTTCAGCCGACCCGAATCGAGTTCGGAAATCTTGTCATCCCGACGACGCGGACGGTGGAGGTCTGGAATGCTTATCCGAGCGCCGTAACGATCAATCAGCTCGATGGTGACACCGAGGGACTCGATCTTGGGTTCATGCCGCCGACGGTCATGCGGGGGCTCGCCTATGTGACCTACGATGTGACCGCGACACTCGATGGACCGAGTTTCGTCGATACCTTGCTCACGCTGCACTTCTCACTTGGTGGCACGCGTGATGTTGCCGTGAGCTACGGGCGAGTGCTTGTGTTGGCGACACTCCATGAGTGGCGAAGCGGATTTCTCGAGAGGCTCGAGTGGTTGACCGATGTGTCGATCGCACGGGATGGGTCAGAGCAACGCGTGGCGTTGCGGGCGCAACCTCGGCGCTCGTTTGAGTTTGATGTGCTCGAGCACGGAAATCGCGGTGCGCTTGATCTGCTGCTTAACGCGTGGCATTCACGAGTATATGCCGTACCGGTATGGACAGATAAATCGCGCCTATCCGCGGCCCTGAGTTCAGGGGCGACCAGCATCGAGACCAGTACGACGGATCTCGACTATCACACCGGCGGACTCGTGGTGGTCGGCAATACGGCTGGCGCGACAGAGGCGCTTGAGATCCTCTCGCTTACATCGAATACGTTGATACTGAAGCGGCCGGTGATCGGCAACTGGTCCGCCGGCTCGTGGATCGCTCCCGCGCGACTTGCGCGTTTACCAGCCTCGCAGACCGTCACCCGACCGACGGCGGCGATGTCGCAGGCCAAACTTCGATTCGAACTCGACGATCTCGTGCTGCCGGTGGCAGCGACGAGTTCGGCAGTGCAGTACCGCGGCTATGACACCTTGCTGCGCTATCCCAACAGGGTGGAGGACGTCACGGTGGAGTATCAGCGGATCACCGATGTGCTCGACTATCAAACGGGCTCGCCGTTCGTCACCGACGCGCCCAACCGGCCCTTTATCGTTCGCCAGTATGAGTTCCTCTTGGTCGATCGAAGCGATATCACAGCGATGCGTCGCTGGCTTCTGGCCCGCGCTGGCCGGCAGGTGCCCGTCTGGGTGCCGACGTGGGAGCGGGGCGTCGAAATCGCTGCGTCGTTTGCATTGGACGCCACAGAGATCTTGGTCGAGTCGCGCGGCTTCTCGACGTATTACGCGGCGATGCCGGGGCGAGAGGATATTGCGTTTCTGCACAACGACGGATTGTGGACGCTGCGACAGATCACCGCCTTCGAGTATGTCGACGGAGTCGTGGAGCGTATGCGTCTGAACGCTTCGCTTGGTCGGGCCGGGACAGCCGGAGATTTCAAGATTGTGTGTTTCCTAGAACTTGCTCGGCTCGAGAGTGATGCGATCGAGATCTTCTTCGAGACGGACCAAATTGCCCGCGTGGCTGTACCGCTGAGGAGTATCAACGCGTGAGTTACGCGAGTCTTGAAGCGAGCACTCACGCCGGAAGACCCGTCGAGCTATACCGATTCGCGCTCGGAACCTCTGTATGGCGCTATACGTCTGCTCAGAGTGCAATCACCCGTGGAGGTGAGAGTTATGTTCCTGCACCCATTCGACGCTCCGAGATTGAGCAGACGCAGGAGTTTGGGCGCGCGATGCTCACAATCGAGGCAGCGCTGACCCTCGGCGTTGCGGAAGCCTTTATCGCAACTCCGCCTGATGGGGTGCTTTCACTCACGGTGTTTCGTGGGCACTTGGGCGATCTTGATAACGAGATCATCACGTGGTGGAAGGGGCGTGTGGTGACCGTGGTGTTTGGAAATGCAAGTGCCACGCTGCGCTGCGAGCCGATCTTCACCACGCTCAAGCGCTCGGGGCGTCGAGCCAACTATCAGCTCAACTGCCGACATCCGCTCTACCACGCCGGTTGCAAGGTCAATGCAGCCGACTACAAGTCAACGGGCTTCATTGAGAGCGTAGTCGGGCTTGAGGTGACCTCTGCCGTCGTGCTCTCGAAGCCAAGCGGATGGTTCGTCGGAGGGCGATTGTCCGCCGCGGGCGCGCAGCGCCTCATCATTGCGAGCTCAGGCAATGCGATCACGCTCTCCGCACCGATCCCTTCGCTCGCTGCTGGAGTCGCCTTTGAGGCATATCCGGGTTGCGATCACACACTCGCCACCTGCGCGGCCAAGTTCAACAACCATCTGAACTTCGGTGGCTTTCCGTATATCCCTGTTAAAAATCCCTTCGCAGGGGATGCACTCGTCTGAGGTTTTTCGATGTGGCAGCAGCTCATTGTGTGGGTCATCACGACTGCGCTCTCCTCATTGCTTGCCCCGCGCCCAAAAGCCACCACGCCAAAGCCGGGCGACGTGGAAGCGCCAATTGCCGCTACCGATAGCCCGATTCCGGTGCTCTTTGGCACCCGAATCATCAAACAGCCGAACTGCGTGTGGTTTGGCGATGTTCGTACGACCCCGATCAAAAGCTCGGGTGGGGGCAAGAAGTGATCGCAACCCATCAAGACGCCAAGGCGCTCGGGTACTGCAACGCGGGGATGCGTCAGTGGTTTCCGCGCGAAGGGGTGACCTTCGAGATGTTTCGGCTTCAAGGCGTATCAACCGCATGGTTACGTTCGACCGGCGATGCGATGGCGATTCGATTTGCTGAGTTCGTTGAAGGGCGCGTAGCGGGGCAGGTGAGCGATGGGAAGTAAGGGCGGTGGTGTCACCGTCGGCTACCGCTATTACGCGGGCATGCACTTAGCGCTTTGCCATGGACCGATCGACTCGCTAAACAAAATCGTTGTTGGTGAGCGCGCCGCATGGTCGGGTGCTCAGACGAGCAGTGGACAGATCACAATCAACCAGCCAGAGCTTTTCGGAGGCGATGATCGCGAGGGCGGCATCGTCGGTGCGGTGGATCTGGTGATGGGCGATGCGAGCGATGGGCAGAACGATTATCTGATCTCAAAGCTCGGCTCCACGGTGCCCGCTTTTCGCGGCGTAGTCTCGCTCATTTTGCGACAGCCTCAGCTCTCTGCGCTGAATCCCTACATCAAACCGTGGAGTGCAGAACTCACAAGAATCATTCGACGATCGGATGGCTCACCTCAGTGGTACTCGACCAAGGCGGCAATTAACGGCGATATGAACCCGGCGCACGTCATCTACGAGTGCCTGACCGATCGCGTCTGGGGCCGCGGGTATGGGCTCTCCGATATCGATGACACAGCCTTCCGCGCTGCTGCCGATACGCTCTATACGGAAGGGTTCGGCATCTCGCTGCTGTGGGATCAGTCGCAGGACATTGATGCGCTGATCGAGCGCGTGCTACAGCATATCGACGGATCGCTTTACGTGAGTCCTCGAACGGGGCTCTTTACGTTGAAGCTCACCCGCGATGACTACGCGGTCGCGACGATCCCCATTTTTGATGAGTCAAACATTCTCTCACTGGAGTCCTTTGAACGAACGCTGCCGGAGGAACTCGTCAACCAAGTCACGCTGTCTTATCACGACCGAGATACCGATAAGAGTGTTTCGATTGCGGTGCAGGACATCGCTGGTATCGAGCGAAACTTTGGCGAGGTCAAAGATGCGAAGGTGAGCTATGAAGGCGTGACAAATGGTGCCTTGGCAGCACGTCTGGCGATGCGCGATTTACGGCAGCTCTCCTCAACGCTCGCGAAGGTGACGCTCGTTGCGAACCGCACGGCGGCCTCGCTCAACATTGGCGATGTGTTCACACTCGCATGGCCCGAATTGCAGATCCAGCAGATCGTCTGTCGTGTTGTGCAGATCAGTTTCGGAACGCTCACGGACGGTCGTGTTCGTATCACCTGCATCGAGGATGTATTTGGATTACCGCAGGCTGTGTACTTCGCGCCAGCGACGAGCGGATGGGTCGATCCGCGACAGGCGCCCATCGCGGCACCAAATGCGGCGGTCGGGGAGTTGCCCTACTGGACCATTATCCGCGACATCACTGGAGAATCGACAACGGCACAGAGCGAAATCGATCCTCTGGGCGGTGTGCTCGCGGTGTATTCACCGCGCCCCTCCGGTGCGTCCATCAACTACACCGTAATGAGCCGACAGGGATCAGCTGCATTTTCTAAGGCGGGGGTCGGGGACTTCGCGCCGACAGGCGTCCTCGCGAGCGCAATCGGTCAAACGGAGACGGCGCTCTCGCTCTCCGATCGAATCGATCTTGATCTTGTGGCTCTCAATACCTACGCACTTATCGATCAAGAGTTGGTGGCGGTGAAAACGATCAACGCCAGCACCGGTACCGTGACGGTGGATCGTGGCGTACTCGATACCGCACCGGCTGCCCATGCAGCCGGCGCGCGAATGACCTTCATCGAGGGCGCGCAGTTTTTCACGAGTATTCAGTATCTCGAGGGCGAGAGTCTGCAAGCCAAGGTGCTGCCCTCGACAGGGATCGGAACCTTCGCAGAAGGGTCTGCGACGGCCTTGAACTACACGTTCGCCAAACGACAGATCCGGCCGTATCCACCCGGGCGCGTACGGGTAAACGGCTCTGACTACAGCGTGAGCTTCATTACCGGAGCCGTGACCGTGTCTTGGGCTCATCGAAGCCGCTTGCTGCAGACGGCATACCTCGTAACGCAGAGCGAGTCGAGTATCGGTCCTGAAACCGGAACGAGCTACACCGTGCGTATCTACGGCGAAGCGGGGAGCCTGCGGCATACGGAGTCGGGTCTCACCGGTACGAGTTGGACGTACCCGATCGCCACGGAGGTCAGCGAGAGCGGCCTTGGGCGCCCGAACGAGTCGCTCCTCATCAAGCTCGAGGCGGTGCGCGACGGCCATACGAGTTGGCAGGCTCAACAGATTTCGATCCCGGAGTGTCGCGGCTACGGGATGTTCTACGGCGCAACGTACGGAGAGTGAGATGGCAGCATCGACCGGCCCCAACCTAGGCATGAGTTACGGATGGACCTTTCGCGAGTCCGGCTGGAACAGTGGCATGGATACCAACTTGAAGGTGTTGGATGCGATCTTGCAGCTCTCGGTGAAGTCTCGCGCCGTGGCGACGCCCCCGGCATCTCCGGCTAACGGCGATCGGTACATCGTCGCGGCGAGTCCAACTGGCGCATGGGCGGGAAAGGCCGGGCAGGTGGCCGTTCGGATCGAGGCAGCGTGGTCGTTCTTCGTCCCAAAAGTTGGCTGGACAGCCTTTATCGAGGACGAGAACGTGCTCAGTGCCTACAAGAGCGCTGGCTGGAGCACCGGGATCGCCATCTAAGAAGTTTCAGCAAATAGATTTACTCAACCCGCCCTCAAGGCGGGTTTTATTTTTTGGGAGACAGTCGATGAACGATGTTCAGATTCGCTCTCGTGACGACAGCCCGCTTGTGCTGCGCGCCGAGGATCTCGATGAGCTACTTGCCCGCGCCGCGCAGCGAGGCGCAGAGAACGCGCTCGCTTCGCTCGGCTTGGAGAACGGCCATGCCGCTGAGGACATTCGGGATCTTCGCAGTCTCATCGAATCATGGCGTGAGGCTCGGCGGACTGCGTGGCAAACCGTCATCAAGGTGGTGACGACTGGTTTCTTGGCGGCGCTCCTGGTGGGTGCGGCGATCAAGTTTCGCCTGATGGGAGAGCCTCAATGATTGAGACACTGTTGGGCGGTGCATTGGGCGGAGTTTTTCGTCTTGCGCCTGAAGTGCTCAAGTGGCTCGACCGAAAGGGCGAGCGAGGGCATGAACTTGCGATGCAGGACAAAGCGCTGGAGTTTGAGAAACTGCGCGGAGCACAGCGAATGGCCGAGATCGGCGCGTCCGCCGATGCCGCATGGAACACCGGAGCCATCGAGGCGCTTAAAGAGTCCATTGCCGGCCAGAGCCGTCTGTCCGGTGCCAAATGGGTGGATGCACTCTCGGCGAGTGTCAGACCGGTGATCACATACTGGTTTATGGGTCTGTATTGCGCAGCGAAAACGGCAGCTTTCTTTGCTGCTCTTTCAGCCGAGGCAACTTGGGCGGCGACGATAGCAGCCGCGTGGACCGATGCCGACCAGGCGCTCTGGGCCGGCGTGCTTAATTTCTGGTTCTTGGGTCGCGTCTTTGATCGTGTCCGCCCGTGATCGCCGTCCCGTGCGAGGCAGTCGAGCTCGCCAAGCGTTTTGAGGGGTTTCACCGCGTGCCCCGGTCCGATCCCAGCAGAGCTCACCCGTACATCTGCCCGGCAGGGTATTGGACGATCGGCTACGGGCGGCTGTGTAAGCCCGATCACCCGCCGATCACTGAGGCCGAGGCCGAGACCTATCTCGCGGAAGATCTGCAAACAGCGCTTCGCGCGACGTTGCGTTACTGCCCCGTACTCGCGACGGAGGATTCGGGAAAGCTTGCGGCGATCGTCGACTTCACATTCAACCTTGGGGCAGGACGACTGCAATCATCCACCCTGCGTCGTCGTATCAATCAACGCATGTGGTCCGAGGCTGCCGAAGAACTCAAACGCTGGGTGTACGGTGGCGGTCGGGTGCTGCCGGGACTCGTCACGAGACGAGAGGCCGAACGACAACTATTCGTAATGGGCCGTCAGTAGTTGTCCTCATGCATTTGATTCCAGAGCGCACTGACTTCTGCGTACTTCGGTAGGGCCTCCCGAACAGCGTATTGACCGGATTGGATCGGGCAGGTCCTATCAATTAAGCGTTTTGCGAGTTGTATCCACTCCGCATTCTCGGATCGTTGACCCACTTCCTCGACTCTTCGGACATAACCACGCAGCCTCTCGGCGCGTTCCCATCGCTCGGCTTCGAGGGCGATCTTTTTCATCTGTCGCTTTCGCCATAGTTGCCTTCTAAGCGGGCGCAACTTTTGAAGTGCTTTCGCTTTTTCGTGGCGTCGATCAATCTCGTTTTGAATCGCTACATCATTGAGCCGCTTAACCTCATCTAGAATGAGCTTCGCTAACGGTGCAATATCTTCGGCTAACCGCCGTCTGTTTCGATATCCGAACAGCAATTGCGGCTTCCCGCTGGGTGTATAGATCCACTGGTTGCGGGTGTAATACGACCAGCCTCTTTCGTCGTGTCGCTTCTTATCCTTTGCCTCTGCCGACGTAAGGGGTCGAACCCGCCGCGTTGAACTCTCCTCAACTCTGAGGGCAGTGATGCCTTTGCCGTAGATCGCGTACGCCACCGGCGACGGATGCTTATACCGCCAATGCTTCTCTGGCCTGAATTCAATAACCACGCCGTTCGCTTTTAGGATGCTCAGCAGGGACTTCATGCGATCCGCGCTCCACACGAGCTGGGATGGCGACACCCGCAATAGCCCCTCCGGCGCGTGTTCCATCGCATGCAGGATGCCACGCTCGTCCGGCGAGGCATCTTTCTTCATATGCCGAACGTAGTCGTCAATTTCCTTCGCGATGTTTGGGTCATATCGCTCCGGAAAAATTAATTCGCTAGTATCTACGACTTCGGGCGCTAACTTTTCGGTCGCCGTTATTGTGATGGTCGAGTCGTCGGCCGGATCGGGAAGCGCCGGGGTGGTAGGGCGTCGCGTTGCCGACATCATGAAGTACCCGGCCGGCGGCCTCGGGATGTCATGCTTTAAACAGATCTTTTTCAGTCCGTTGGCGCTGATCCCAAGCTCCGTGCCTATGTGAGTCATTGGGCGTTCCCAAACCATCGAAAATAGCTGAGATCGGGTGAATGTCTTTTCTGTCATGGTCGTCCATGGCCTCCAGTCGTTGAGTCGTCCTAGACTCGCTCCCGGCTCTATGGATCAGCAATAGGGGACATGAAGGCGACGGCGCTTCGATTAGCATCTGAGCGCTATGTGGGGGTAGGCGCGCTCAGGTCTTTAGCCTTACATAGCGAGTTTTTGTTCGAATCCGAAAACCCTATCAAAGATAGGGGTTCTGTGGACCTGAGCCAATTATTGCTGTAGTAATTAGTCGCCCGCCATTCACCTCGCCGTGAACTTGCTCAGCCCGTTTTCCGCGCATGCGGAAGCCCCGTGCAACGCAGCATGTCCGCTCAGGGCTGCTGACTTCG
>Ga0075471_10002142_pt1 | contig 13053 bp, 10 predicted proteins | sample DEB19_08_DNA_2_FD_74787 | JGI IMG/M metagenome (GOLD analysis project Ga0075471, IMG submission 74787) | Aqueous microbial communities from the Delaware River and Bay under freshwater to marine salinity gradient to study organic matter... | ecosystem: Environmental > Aquatic > Marine > Coastal ... | reverse complement strand
GCGCAATACGAAAACCCGGGTTAAAGGTGCGCTTGACCATGCGCTCACCGTGCACCTCCAAAATGCGCGATGAGGCAAAGCCGCCCATCAGCGCCTGGCGCACCTTGGATGGGTCAGCACCCGCCTTGGATGCAAACACCAGCGCTTCGCTGACGGCGGCGATGTTGAGTGCCACGATGATCTGGTTGGCCACCTTGCAGGTCTGGCCGGCACCAACACCACCGATTAGCGTGATGTTTTTGCCCATCAGCTCGAACAGTGGCTTGACGCGCTCGAACACCGCCTCGTCGGCCCCCACCATGATGGTCAGGCTGGCCGCCTTGGCGCCCACCTCACCGCCAGACACCGGGGCGTCCACATAGTCGGCCCCCAGCGCGTTGATCTTCTGCGCGAAGGCCTTGGTGGCAATCGGGTCGATCGAGCTCATGTCCACCACCACCTTGCCCTTGCCAATGCCGCTGGCTACGCCGTTCTCACCAAACAGGACTTTCTCCACATCCGGGGTGTCGGGCACCATGGTAATGATGATGTCGGCCTGCCGGGCCACTTCGGCCGCATTGGCACAGCCTTTGGCGCCCGCATCCAGCAGTTCTTGCGGCACCTGGCGCCGGGTGTTGACAAACAGGGTGTGCCCGCCCTTGATCAGGTTCAGCGCCATGGGCGTGCCCATGATGCCCAGTCCGATAAAGCCGATTTTTTGTGCCGTGTTGCTCATTTGGGTTCCTTCTTTGAATGCAATTGTTCTGGCTGAGCGCCTCTAAGTCGCACCATGGACGCTGCCAGGGGTGAAAAAATTTATCTGGACAAGGCCTTGAACCAGCCCAATCCCTCAACCGTGGTGGTCTTGGGCTTGTACTCACAACCAATCCAGCCCTGATAGCCAATGGCATCCAGGTGCTTGAATAAAAAGTCGTAATTGATCTCTCCGGTGCCTGGCTCGTTGCGTCCCGGGTTGTCAGCCAGCTGCATGTGGGCAATGCGTGCCAGATACTTTTGCGCCGTGGCAGCCAGTTCCCCCTCCATGCGCTGGGCATGGTAGATGTCGTACTGGATGAACAGGTTGTCGCTGCCCACCTCATCAATGATGGCCGAGGCCTGCGCGGTGTAATTCAAAAAGAAGCCGGGCATATCGAAATGGTTGATCGGCTCCATCAGCAGCTTGATGCCTGCGGCCTTGAGTTTTTCGGCGGCGTATTTAAGGTTGGGCACCAAAGTCTGGTGCGCCAGTTCGCGACTCAGACCTGGAATCAGCTTGCCAGCCAGGCAGTTGACTTGCGGGCATCCCAAGGCTGTGGCGTATTCGATCGTCTTGTCCACGCCCGCTCGAAACTCCTCGATCCGCTCAGGGTGGCAAGCCATGCCCCGCTCACCGGCATCCCAGTCACCGGGCGGCATGTTGTGCAAGACCTGCTTCAGGCCATGGGCCTTGAGCGCTTGCGCCAGTTCGTTTTTATCGTAGGCATAGGGGAAGAGATATTCCACGGCCTGGAACCCAGCCGCCTTGGCCGCGGCAAAGCGCTCCATGAAAGGCAGCTCGGTAAAGAGCATGGACAAGTTGGCAGCAAATTTGGGCATGTTGGTTTTACTCCGTGATGGTGAGGGCCTGGTAAAGCAGGCCCAGCGCGCGCAAGATTCTGGCTAGGCTGGCTTGAAAATCATCGAGGCCTTCAGGTCAATAAAGCCACAGGGCTTTAGAGCTTTTGACACCCCTCGAGGCCATCCCGGGCAGACCTGCTGATCAGACCGCTAATCAGATTGTGCCATCTGCCGGCAGGCCTTCTGCAGAAGAGATGACAAAAGAATTTAGGCTTGTCCTTCAGTCAGTGTATCGAGCTGGAATCGGCCACTCTTGTGCCATAACCATGTATCGGTATAAACGACCCGCCCCATCTTGACGGGTGCCGGAAAAGGTGCCGCCTCGCGCACGGTTCGTTCGATCTCTGCGATCACCTCGGGCGCATGCCTGGGTGCACGCATCCAGTCCAGATGCTGCACCCGCCCCTGGCGGTCAACCTGCACCCGCAGCACGCCCACGGCGTAAAGCAAGGCTGGCAACCTGCCCTGGAAGATGCGGTGATTGTTCATACTGTAGAGGTGGGAAGCCGCATCACGGCGGTAATCTCTCTCGTTCATGGCAACCGAGATCTTGTCCGGCGGCAGTTCCTCGATCGGTTTTGCCTGGACCACAGGCGGTTCGGGCGCCGGTTCTGGCAGGGGTGCGGGCCGTACAGGCGGCAGGCTGACAACGGCCTTAGGCGCAGAGGTGCAGGCCGCAAGCCAGTTGACCAGGCTGCCCGCCGATGCAAGCAGCAACAACCGTCGATACAAAGGGGCAGACTTCACGCAAGAGCTCCCACAGTGGATATGACCCCACTGTGCCATAAGTCGGGGCTACCTTGTGATTGGCCGCATAAATCTCCGGAAATCCGCAAAAATCCCAAATCCGGACTCAGATATTCGAAATGCGTGCCCCAAAATTTATTGGACTACGATGCACATGCAAAGCCTTCAGAGCTTGCAAAGCCCGCAGAGCCCGAACTTTATTGATAATGTCGCTTGGTGTGCGTCAGCTTTGCCCATCAACCCGGGCCAAGGAACTGGCCCTTTTCCCTGATCTTCAACTCAAGAAAAAACCACTGTGAAAACTTACAAAATTGCGTGCATCCCCGGTGACGGTATTGGCAAGGAAGTCATTCCGGCCGGTCAGACGGTGCTGGACATCCTGGCCAAAAAGATGGGGGCCTTTCAGTTTGAATTCACATCCTTTGACTGGGGCGGTGATTACTACCGCCAGCACGGGATCATGATGCCTGCCGATGGTTTGAATGACTTGCGCGACAAGGACGCCATGCTGTTCGGCTCCGCCGGTGATCCCCATATCCCGGATCACATAACCCTGTGGGGACTGCGCCTGAAGATCTGCCAGGGGTTTGACCAGTACGCCAATGTGCGTCCCACCCGAATCCTGCCTGGCATTGATGCCCCGCTCAAGCGCTGCCGCACCGAGGACCTGAATTGGGTCATCGTGCGGGAAAACTCCGAGGGCGAGTACGCTGGTGTTGGTGGCCGGGTGCACCAAGGTCACCCCACCGAGGTGGCCACCGATGTGGCCATGCATACACGCGCCGGAGTGGAGCGCATCATGCGCTTTGCCTTCAACCTGGCCCGCAGTCGGCCACGCAGGCTGCTGACCGTGGTCACCAAGTCCAACGCCCAGCGCCACGGCATGGTGATGTGGGACGAAATCGCGCTTCAGATCAGCAAGGAATACCCTGACGTCAAATGGGACAAAGAGCTGGTGGACGCCATGACCGCCCGCATGGTCAATCGCCCGGCGTCTCTGGACACGGTGGTGGCGACCAACCTGCATGCCGATGTGCTGAGCGATTTGGCCGCAGCGCTGGCCGGCAGCCTGGGCATTGCGCCAACAGGCAATATTGATCCTGAGCGGCGTTACCCTTCGATGTTTGAACCCATCCATGGCTCTGCCTTTGACATCATGGGCAAAGGACTGGCCAACCCGATCGGCACGTTCTGGTCCTGCGTGATGATGCTTGAGCACTTGGGTGAACACACTGCAGCGGCCAGACTGATGGCCGTCATTGAATCGGTCACTGCAGACCCATCTCTGCACACCGGCGATCTGGGCGGCCAGGCCACCACCGCTCAGGTTACCAGTGCAGTTTGTCAGCGGATTGAGGCTGGAACCCATTAATTTTTTTTGCCAAGACCACATCACCCACACGAGGAGATTTCATGAAAAAACTTTTACTTGCTTTTACCCTGACTTTGCTGACTCAATTGGCGGCAGCCCAGTCTTGCCCCGACAAAAACATGCTTTACTGGCAGGCCTTTCCACCCGGTGGGGAATCTGACCTCTCGGCACGCCACCAACAAGTGGTTCTCAAGAAAAAATGTGCGGCGATCGACGCCATCATTCAATACAAGGCTGGAGCGGGTGGCGGGCTGATGTGGGCCCAAATGAACCAACTAGCAGGCGATGGCAACACAGTGGTGGGCATCAACCTGCCCCATATCGTGTTCCAACCCCTGGAAGGTCAGGTCCAGTACAAAACCCAGGACATCACCCCGGTTTTCTGGTTCCACTACACCCCTGATGCGCTGGTGGTTCCCGATGCCAGTCCGATCAAGAACTTTGCCGATTTCGTCAAGGCTGCACAAAGCAAGCCAGGCGCCATCAACCTGGGTGGCTCGGGCCTGAATTCAGCCAACCATGCGGCCCATGAGCGCATGAATGCCGCCTTCAAGGTCAAGACCAACTACATTCCCTACAAAGGCACGGGCGACATGACCACGGCGGTGCTGGGCGCCCAAGTCGATGGGGCCATGACTTACACCGCGTTCGCGGTCAATAACAAAGGCCGGGTGCGTGCCCTGGCGGTTGCCATGGACAAGCGCCATCCGCTGCTGCCGGATGTACCCACCTTCAAGGAGCTGGGCGTCAATTGGGTGGACGGCGCCTACCGCGGGATCGGCGTACCCAAATCCACACCCCCTGAAGCACGCAAGCGTATTTCTGACCTGTGGGCCTCGATCAACAATGAGCCCGAGATGAAGGAACTCGCAGCCAAGGCCGGCTTTGAGCTGATCAATGTCGGGGTGGATCAGATGGACGCCTTCATGAAAGACAAGATCGGCATTTACACCGAAGCTGCCAAGCAGTTGGGGCTGGGCAAGAAGTAAGTTTCGACGCGGTCAGGTACCGGCCCGGCTCCAGCGGCACTGGGACCGGGCCGCTCTCATCTGGGCCTGGCAGATCAACCGGCGACAATACCGCCCATGACTGCTGAAATGCCCATGGACCCGCGTCACCAGCCACGCCAGTTCCTCCAACACCTGTTCCAGGTCGCCGTCAGGCGCGCGCTGCCACTGCACAACCTGGCGCCCCATCTTCCCAAGCCGCCCAAAGGGCGCACGATCGTGATTGGCGCTGGCAAGGCGGGGGCGGCCATGGCCCAGGCGGTCGAAGCCCTCTGGCCCGCCGATGCGCCGCTGACGGGACTTGTCATCACCCGCTACCACCACACCCCAGCCCGCGCGCCAGACCTGGCCCACCGCATCGAGATTGTCGAGGCGGCCCACCCGGTACCCGACGAGGCGGGGCTGCTGGCCTCTCAGCGCATACTGAACATGGTGGAGGGGCTCAGCGCCGATGACCTGGTGTTGTGCCTGATTTCTGGTGGGGGTTCGGCCTTGCTCACACTGCCGGCAGAGAATCTGACGCTGGCGCAAAAGCAAAAAATCAACAAGGATTTGCTGATCAGTGGAGCCAATATCGGCGAGATGAACTGCGTGCGAAAACACCTCTCGCGCATCAAGGGCGGGCGATTGGCCGCCGCCTGTGCCCCGGCCATGGTCGTGACGCTGACCATCAGCGATGTCCCCGGCGACGACCCCTCGGTGATCGCCAGTGGCCCAACCGTACCCGATACCACCACCTGCGCCGATGCCCTGGAGATCTTGCGCCGCTATCAGATTGAACTCCCCTCGCCCATCCAGTCTGCGCTGCAGGCCAATGCGCTGGAGACACCCAAGCCGGGAGACCCCGCCTTTGCCGGCCATCAGGTTCATATGATCGCCACCCCGCAGCAGTCGCTGGAAGCGGCCGCCCAGGCAGCACGCGACGCCGGGCTCAAGGCCTATATTTTGAGCGACGAGATGGAGGGTGAGTCGCGTGAGGTGGGCAAGGTTCAGGCGGCGATGGCCAGAGCCATTGCCCGGCATGCCCAACCCTTTGACAAGCCCTGCGTGCTGCTTAGTGGTGGCGAGACAACCGTCACCGCACGCCCCCTGCCAGAGGGCCAAACGCGCGGCAAGGGCGGCCGTGCCGGCGAGTTTTGCCTCGGCCTAGCCTTAGCCCTGCAAGGTCAGCCAGGGGTGTTTGCGCTGGCCGCTGACACCGATGGCATTGATGGCATGGAAAGCAACGCCGGCGCCTGGGTCGAACCCACCACCCTGAGCCGGGCCGCCGCGCACGGCATGAAGATTGAGCGCTATCTGGATCGCAACGACGCGCACGGCTTTTTCTCCGCCCTCGGTGATCTGGTCGTCACCGGTCCGACTTATACCAATGTCAATGATTTTCGGGCGCTGCTGATCCTTTGAAAATCGACGGGCCGTCTTAGGCCATGGCTTGATTTGCCTCAAGACTGGCCGTTCACACAGAGGGCAAAGTATGCGTCATGCTTTCTGTCAACTTCACCACGCCTGTCACCGAGCAGCGCGCGCTGTCATCCGGTACGGTCTTGCTGCGCCGTGGCCAAGCCACAACCGCAGTGATCTATATCGAATCTGGACGGGTCGCGCTGGGCCTCCTGAATAATCAGACGCTTGAGCATCGGCTCGGTTCGGTGCAGGGACCGGCCTGGCTGGATGCCTCCAGCGTGGTGCTGGAGCTACGCAGCGCTGTGGATGCCGTGGCAGAAAGTGATGTCGTGGTGCGAAGAATTCCGATGGCACGCTTTCGTCAGATTCTCAGTGATTCGTCGCACGAGGTGCAAACCGTGCTGCACGATGTCGCCCTGGCCCATCGCAAGCAAACCGAACTGGCCGTAAGCCGACTGGCCAAGGATGCTGAAGCTCGCTTTGCCGAGTGGTTGCTGCAACACGCCGAACGCGGCAAGGAAGGGGCTCTGGCCATTTCCTTGCAGCAACGCAAGCGCCTGATCGCCGCGCAACTGGGCATTGCGCCGGAGACCCTGTCGCGGGTACTGCGCCAGCTCAAGGAGCGCAGCCTGATCAAGGGGACGGGCCGCCAGCTGCAAGTGGTGGATCCCGTCGGCCTGCGTGACGTCGCCGGCAAATAGCTCAGCCGCCCAACCCAGGCATCGGACCAGCCTTCATTGCCATCGCTCAGCCCATGCGGCTCGGTAGCCACAAGGCGATGGCGGGAAAAGCGATCAGGATGGCCAGGCGCAACAGGTCGATACCGACAAAGGGCAGCACCCCCCGGAATATGGTGGTGAAACTGACATCCTGCACCACGCTCTTGATGACAAACACATTCATACCGACTGGCGGATGAATCAATCCAAGCTCGACCGTCATCACGATGATGATCCCGAACCAGATGGGGTCAAACCCGAGATGAATGATCAAGGGAAAGATGATCGGCACGGTCAGGATGATCATGGCCATGGCATCCATCAGACAGCCCAGCACCAGATAAAACCCCATGATGATGGCCAGCAGAGCGTAGCGGCCAAGCCCCAGGCCGGTCAGAAACTCCGTCAGTTTTTGCGGGGTCTGGGTAATGGTCAGAAAGTAGCCGAACAGCAGCGCCCCGATCAACACAGTAAACACGGCAGCGCTGGTGCGGGTGGCTTCCAGCAAAGCATCGCGAATCTGCTGTCTTGTCAGGCGCCGACGCAACAAGCCAAGAAAGAAGGCACCAGCCGCACCAACCCCACCGGCCTCCGTGGGGGTAAAAATGCCGCCATACAGGCCACCAATCACAAACAGGAACAAGGCCATCGGGGCCCAGATATCACGCTGGCTGGCCAGCCGCTCTCGCCAGGGCTTGGCTTCCCCGGCGGGCAGGAATTGAGGTCGCACGGCCACAATGATCACGATGGTCAGGACATACATGGCAATGGCCAGCAGTCCGGGCAACACCCCGGCCATGAACAGCTTGCCAATGTCCTGCTCGGTCAGAATGGCATAGACCGCCAGTACGGTGGATGGCGGAATCATGATGCCAAGCGTGCCGCCCGCTGCGATCACACCGGTGGCAAACGATTGCGGATAGCCGTAGCGACGCATCTCGGGATAGGCCACATTGGAAAAGGTAGCTGCCGTGGCAACCGAGGACCCGCAAATTGCCGCAAAACCACCACAGGCAAAAATGGTGGCAACCCCCAAACCGCCGCGCAGGTGGCCAATCAGGGCATTGGCAGCACGAAACAGCTCGCGACTGATGCCCGAGGCTGAGACAAACGCGCCCATCAGCATGAACATCGGGATCACCCCAAAGTTGTAGTCAGTAACGGTTCGCATGGTGGTCTGGCCAACCATCTTCAATGCCGGGCCAGCACCGACGATCCAGCCATACCCTGTCACGCCTACCAGGCCCATGGCCATGCCCACGGGCACACGCAACATCATGAGCCCGAAGAGCGCCACAAAGCCGATAAAGGCAATCAGGTCGGTATTCAAGAATCAGGCCTCACTCGATAACACGCTGCTCTGGATGATCCGCGATGGCTTCGGGCGAAACAATCAGTCGCCAGGTCCGCACCCCGATCAGAACCACCGCAGCAACATCACCCAGCCAGGCCAGCGCGTAAAAAGGCCAGACCGGCAGATGCAGGTCGAAGGTCTGCACCCGGTCAAGGTAGGTCCCCTTGACCTTGTCAAACAGGGTGTAGGTTTGAACCACCACAACCAATAGCAGGACCAGGGTGGCAAAGACATCGATCCAGCGCTTGAGCCGCGGTCCGGCGGCACTCCAGACCAGGTCAACCGTGATGTGGGTTCCTCGGTAACTGGTGGCTGCAATCCCCCAGAAAATCAGCACGCCCAGCATCAGGCTGCCAAAGTCATACGCATCCGGAATTGAAACACTGAAAAACTTGCGAAGGAAGACTGAAAAGAAAATGTTCAGAGCGACCAGACCCACAAAAATCGCAGCGATCCACTCAATCGTGTCGATGACACGATCAGTTACTTTGCGGGTCACGGCATTCATGTAGAAGACAGGCGCACAAAAAAGATCGGGGATGCCACCAGGCATCCCCCACGCTTGGCAGGATCAAAGCGCCGAATTACGCTTTTTCAGTTCAGCCTTGAGGCTGTTCATCACCGCTTTGGGGTCCACGCCCGACTTGCTGGCCACATCCTTGGCCCACTCGGCTTCGACGGGTGCCACCGCCTTGTACCAGGCTGCCATCTGCGGAGCAGACAACTTGTACACCTCATGGCCCGGCAAGGCCGCCAGCTTGGCATGACCGCCAAATTCATAGTCAGCCCACTGGCTGGCCACTTTTTCAGCCCACTCGGTGGTGCAATGGCTGTCAACGGCTTTCTTCTGTGATGCGGACAGCGCGTCGTATTTGGCCTTGTTCATGACCCAGACAAAGGGCGTCACATACAGGGGCACGTCCATGTGGTATTTGGTGACCTTCTCGATACCAAATAACGGGATTGAGCCCCAGGGAAAGGTGACGGCATCAGCCACGCCGCGCTCGATGATTTCGCGCACCTCGGGGGCAGAGGACTGCACATTGGTACCACCCAGCAAGGTAATCATGCGCGCCACCGAGTCACCGGCCGGACGCACCTTCATGCCCTTGATGTCATCCGGCGAAACAATTTTTTTGCGAGAGTGAAAAGTGCCCGGGTCATGCACAAAGGCAAAGCAGAAGTGCACATCCTTCATTTCCTTGGCCGCGTAATTACGGTACCAGGCGTCCACCGCAGCCGACCCGCCCTTGCCGTTGGACATCAGAAACGGCAGCGCGGCACCGGCAAAGATCGGGAAGCGGCCGGGCTGGTAGCCAGGATTGACATAAGTGAAGTCAGCAATGCCGTCGCGGGCCATGTCGTAGTGGTCAAAGGCCTTGCCCAGCTGCTGGGACGGGAACATGGTGGCACTGAGGGTTCCACCGGAAGCCTGCTTCAGGCTTTCACCCCAGGCCACCAGGGATGGATTGAGGGGGTGCTGAGGCGGCACCCAGCTGGAGAAACGAAAGCTGACCGGTTTGTCCTGGGCCTGGGCCGGGCTCACGGCCAGCAGGATGGCTGCTGCACTGCAGGCCATCAAAGTCTTGAGGGAAGTTCGCATGGGACTGTTCTCCTGTTTGTGGTTGAGTTGAAGAATCTAAAGTGACTGCTTAAGTGGTGATTTTCAGGTCAGCATACCGTACAAAGCGGTCTTCAACCATTCTGGTAACTACTAGCCCTTTCAGGCTTGCTGGCGTTCAACAGGTCTTCGGCGCATCCATCGGATCGGCTGCTCCTTCAGGGGCCGCGCTGGTGCGCCATGCTGCTGCAAGGTGAGGTCAAGCTTCTTGCCCGCCTCATCGGTCAAGGCAGCTTCTCGTGCTGCGGCGATGGCTGCTGCCTGGTCCAGATGACGAATGATATGAAGCAAATTATCCTTGCCACGCTCGTTGGTCGAGCCATAGCCCTTGATCAGCCGGCCGCATCTGGCCAGCTCCAGGCCTGCTTGCCAGTCCTGCGCCAGGTGACTTGTCAGACTGTCCAGCCACTCTTCAATCAGCGCCTGTTCCGTGGCGTAGCGGCTGCCCTTTGGGCGCAGCCAGCGAAGCGCTGCCAAGCCGCGCAGGGCCAACAGCCCGCTGACCGTATGGGTGCCGATCTTCAGGGGCAGGGCCAGGGCCGGCTTGCCCGCCAGCAGGCGTCGGCGTTCCCACGCCAACAAGGGCTTTGCCAGGGCTTGGGGTAACAGCGCGGCAAATTCAGGCAGGCCCGGCTTGAAGTGGTCGTACAACTTGACCAGATCGCTGGCATCCGCTTTGACTTCCTGGCGCACGCGCGACCAGCGCGTCGCTCGGCTTTTCAGGTCAGCCACCCGGACGATGTCGTCAAACGCCATCCAGAGCGCCAGCCACCGGGCCGTCTCGCGCGTGACCTCCAAGCCATGAGCGGCTTGCGGGTCGCGGCTTTGCTCGGTCTCATAGACCTTGCGCAGCCGCTCGATATAAAGCCGGGCATAGGCCACGTCCTGGTAATCAAGCAGACGCGCATGGCCCAGGGCCAGCAGTTCATGCAGAGAGACTGGAAACTGTTGCGCGAAGGCGTTTGGCAGAGCTGGCGGGTTGGGGGCAGACGCCGGGGCTGGCGCCAGCAAGCCTTCCACATAGCTGGCCTGGGCGCGCTGGCGCTCCACGGCCTCATAGGCCAGGGCAAAGCCGCGCAGGCTGGCTTTGGCACTCGCACTGTTGCCCCCCATCACAGCTTCAAAGTCAGAACGCTTCATCGGCAGCAGGCCGCTGGCGGCAATGGCGCCCAGCATCACCGCGCTGACCACCGTACCGGCCTGTCGGGTGAGGGCACCCATGTCCAGCAGATGATGCGCGCGGCTGTGTTCAGCCACGATGTGCGCCAGCGTGGCGTTGTCTTGCCGTCCGTCACCCATCTGCATTTTTTCTAGGGTGGTCAAAGCACGCGCGGTTGAACTGATGACCAAGGTACGCTCGCGGCTGGCCTGACCCAGCCCCAGCTGCCTCACGGTTTCCAGCAACTCGCTGGAGATCAGGGCATCCATGCGCCCAGACATGGGGTACAGACCCAGCACCGGCCGCCGGCCGCCCAACTCTGCAAGCGGCACCGGAAAAACTTCCAGGTAGTAAGTGGTGGCACCGGTTCGTTGTGCCACGCCCGGGATGGAGGTGGCCTGGGCCAGGTAGCCAGCGTGGCGGGCCGCATCAACCAGCCACTCGGTCAGGACGCCACCGCCCTCGCCGCCCAGGGCGCACAGCAGCAGGGAAACCGGTTGTTGTGTGCTCATGATGCGATGGATTGGAGTTTTTGAACCAGCGGACGGCGCAAGCGAGCCAGCAGGCGCTCATGCCAGCGCGGGTTTTGCACCACCTCGGCCCGGTAGAACGAGGGGCAGAGGGTGGCGGCATGGGCATTGGCACCGCACAGGCCGCAGCCCACACAGCCATCGACCACCGTGGCCACTGGATCCACCTTGAGCGGGTCTGGGTTGTCCTTGAGCGTCAAGGTCGGACAACCCGACAGCCGGATGCAGGCATGGTCGCCGGTGCAGACATCTTCATCGACGCCATACTTCACCCGCTCAACGCGCCGGCCCTGCTTGAGCAGGCTGGCAAGCCAGGGCTTGATGCGACGCTGGCGCTCAAGCTGGCACTCACCTTCGGCAATGATGACCTTCAGGCCAGAGAAGTCAGAGGTCAGGGCCTCCACCAGGGTCTTGCGCACCTTGTCCACCTCGTAGGTGGTGACCGTGCGCATCCACTTGACCCCCAGACCCTGCAGGGCATTTTCAATGGTCTTGTTGGTATGAACCAGGCTCTCCTGCTTGTTGCTGGCATGCGCCTTGACGTCCTCGTCGGGCGTGGAAATGATGTCCTGGGTGCCGGTGGCCGAGGTGTAGCCGTTCTTGAAAATCAGCAGCACAGCGTCATCGCCATTGAAGAGGGCGCTTTGCACGCCGGTCAGCATCCCGTTGTGCCAGAAACCGCCATCACCCATCACTGAAATGACCCGTCGGTTCATCATGGGCGAAACGCCAGCCCGGCTGGCCAGCGACATGCCGTAGCCCAGAATAGTCTGGCCTGAGGAAAAGGGCTCAAAAGTCGCCAGCGCATGGCAGCCAATGTCGGCTGCCACATGCACCTCGCCCACTTGCTGCTTGGCCAGCTTCAAGGCTGCAAAAACCGGGCGCTCCGGACAACCGATGCACATGCCAGGAGGACGGGCCGGCAGCGGCTGGCCCAGCGCCTGGGCAATCGCAGCACGGCGCTCGCGGTTGCCACTCAACCAGCCCGACACGCTGGCTGGCAGCATCTCACTTCGGTACAGACGCAGAAACTTTTCCAGTCCGTTGGCCATCAACTCGGCGGTGTACTCACCCGCCGGCGCCAACAGGTCCTTGCCATGCAGCGGCGTCTGCACATCCTTGCGGCGCAGCAAGGTGGCCAGTTCCTGCTCGATGAATTCGGGTTGCCCCTCCTCCATCATGAGCACGGCCCGCTTGCCGAGACAAAACTCGGTCAGTTCCTCAGGCACCAGCGGGTAGGTGACATTGAGCACCAGGATCGGAATGTCGGTCGCGCCAAATGCATCGGCCAGATCGAACTGCTGCAAGGTGCGTATCAGGGTGTTGTAAAGACCCCCCTGCACCACAATGCCCAGGTCCTTGTGCTTGCCTTCAAACAATTCATTGAGCTGGTGTTTCCGAACATAGGCGCGCGCCGCCGGCAGGCGCTGTTCGACCTTGAGTTTCTCGTGGGGAAAGGTCACCGGCGGGTGGGCCAGCTTCATGTAGTCAAAGGCCGCAGGCTCTTCCAGCAACTGGCGGGTCGAAATCCGGGGCGACTGGTT
>Ga0075471_10002141_pt1 | contig 13058 bp, 10 predicted proteins | sample DEB19_08_DNA_2_FD_74787 | JGI IMG/M metagenome (GOLD analysis project Ga0075471, IMG submission 74787) | Aqueous microbial communities from the Delaware River and Bay under freshwater to marine salinity gradient to study organic matter... | ecosystem: Environmental > Aquatic > Marine > Coastal ... | reverse complement strand
CGCGAACCGAAACGATTCACGTGCTCGATCGCCGCGTCGAGTGAATCGACGACCGCGACCGAGATCTTCGGCCCGAGGTATTCGGTGGACCAGTCGGCCTCCGTCGCGGCCCCCGCCGTGGGCACGAGGCTCCGGACGGTCTCGTCGCCCGCGAGCTCCACGCCCCCGGCGGCGAGGGCCGCCGCGATCGCGGGCAGAAACGCTCCGGCCACGTCGCGGTGCACGAGCAACGACTCGGCCGCGTTGCAGACGCCCATCCGCTGGCACTTGGCGTTGACGGTGATCGCCCGGGCCATCGCCAGGTCGGCCGCCTTGTCGACGTACACGTGGCAGTTGCCGTTGAAGTGCTTGAGCACGGGCATCCGCGCCTCGGCGCAGACGCGGCGGATCAAGGCCTCGCCGCCCCGCGGGATCGCGATGTCGATCAGATCGTCCATCGCGAGAAACTCCCCGACCGCCTGCCGGTCGGCCACGTCGACGAGCTGCACGGCATCGACCGGCAGCCCGCTCGCGGCGATGGCTGCCCGGACGCTCTCGACGATCCGCCGGCTGGAATGGGCCGCCTCCTTGCCGCCGCGAAGAATGATGGCGTTGCCCGAGGCCAGGGCCACGGCGGCCGCGTCGGCGGTGACGTTGGGCCGGCTCTCGTAGACGAAGAACACCACGCCGAGCGGCACACGGATCTTCCGTACCACCAGGCCGCTCGGCCGCCGCTCCTCGCCGATGATCTCACCGACGGGATCGGGCTGGGCCGCCACCGCCTCGACGCCGGCTGCGATTCCCTCGATCCGGGCCGCATCGAGCAGGAGACGGTCGATCTGGGCCGGCGTGAGGCCGAACGAGGGCGCCGCGGCCACGTCGCGGGCGTTGGCCGCGAGGATCTCGGCCGCATCCCCGCGGATCGCGGCGGCCGCGGCCCGCAGGCATGCGGCCTTCGTCGCGCTCGAGGCATCGGCGAGATCGATCGCGGCCCGCCGGGCCCGGGAGGCAATCCCTCGGCAATGGTCGTGGAGCGCGCCGGAGGTAGGTGCAAAACTGGTGGCCATGGTGGACGGCAGGAGGGGGCGGGGAGAAAAGCCCCATCTTACCGACCTTCACGGCCGCCGTGGGTCGCGGCGAAGAGTTCGAGCGCCGAGCGGACGACGCCCACGGCGTGCACCCGGACGATCTGGATTCCCTGCGCGGCCAGCCCGCAGGCGGCCCCGGCCGTGGCGGCATCGCGGTCGGCCTCGGTCGCCGGCCGGCCGAGCGACCGCTCGATCGACTTCGCCAGGAAGCCCTTGCGGGAATGGCCGACGAGGACCGGTGCACCGAGATCGAGGAATCGGCCGGCGTGCTGCAGGAGCGTGAGGTTGTGCTCGTGCGTCTTGCCGAAGCCGATTCCGGGGTCGAGGCACAGTCGCTCCAGGGGAATCCCCGCCGCCATGAGGGCATCCCGGCGGGCCGCGAGATAGGCATGGATTTCGGTGACCACGTCGTCATAGCTCGGATCGAGCTGCATGGTCTGCGGCGTGCCCCGCATGTGCATCGCGCAGACGCCCGCGCCGCTGCCGCGGGCCACGTCGATCATTCGTGGATCGCCCTCGAGGCCGGTGACGTCGTTGATGATCTCGGCCCCGAGATCGACCGCCCGCTCGGCCACGGCTGCCTTCGACGTGTCGATCGATACGGGCCGGCCGCTTTCGGCGGCGAGCCGCCGGACCACCTCGGCCACCCGCCGCAGTTCCTCGGCCTCGGCGACGGGTTCGGCGAAGGGCCGCGTGCTCTCGCCGCCGACGTCGAGCAGATCGGCGCCTTCCGCAGCGAGGGCGAGACCGTGGGCCACCGCCTCGTCGACGCCGGAGTGTCGCCCGCCGTCGGAAAACGAGTCGGGTGTGACGTTGACGATTCCCATCACGAGTGGTCGCCGCAGCCCGCCGCCGGGAAAGGGCAGTTCGAGGCTGCGGGTCCGCAGTCGCCAGTGCGTGGGAAAGCCGCCGTCGGTCATCGGCCACAACCTACCACGCCGCGGCCCGGGGCCGCCCGTGCCCCGTCGGCGGGCGCTTCCTTCGCCCATCCTGGGCTCCGGTCGCTCGATGCTGGCTGCGCTTCGGCATCCCTGCCTCCGCTGGCCAGCAACGCCGGCTCCGGGGCACCGGCAGCCCCTCGCGGAAGGTCGTTCGCATTCCGGAATCACCCCACGCCTCACGGCGTTGGGCTTGTACGGGGCGAAGCATCGGTGAAAGCCGACCGGCCGTGAGGCCGCGGGCGACCAGTTCACCAGGGCTCTTCCATCAGGCCGACGATCTGCTGGGCCAGCTTGATGATCGCCTCCTGCTGGGTGCTGGCGACGGAGCGGCCGTATTCCGGCACCAGGCCGGCGGCCTGGCCGACGTCGACGGTCGCCGCCGGCAGCGGCACCTCGCCCGAGGCGATGACGGTGCCGCCACGATCGGCCCAGGTGACGAGGGTCTGGTAGTTCATCTCCACGAACCGCGACTGGTCGCTCGGACTCTCGACCACCATGCGCTTCGTGTCGGCCACGATCCGCCCGGTGAGCACGCTGTCGGCGCCGTCCTCGCTGCCGACCACCTTGAATGGCGTTCGCTTCTCGATTTCCTTGCAGACGGCCTCCGTGAGCCGCTCTCCGATGTCGATGGAGGGCGTGGTGCGGAAGCTGTCGCTCTGGATCATCGGCACGTAGACCGTGCGGACGTTGGAGGCGTAGAGCGTGTTGTTGCCGACCCGATAGGTCGCACAGCCCGCGATCACGATCAGCGCCGGCGCCATCAGGCAGGCCAGCCGGCAGGCGACGCGTGCGTTCATGAAGGCATCCTTGCCGGACGGCTCAGAACCGGGGCGGTGCGATGCCCGACTCGTCCTGGCGTGCGATCTGGGTCTCCGCCTCCGCCATGGCGTCGAGCTCCGCCTCCTTGAGCGAGTCGGGATTGAGCACGCGGGTCAGCATCGGAAACGGGTCGTCGGAGACGTCGGTCTTGTCCTTGATCGACTGAAACTTGTCCCGCGCCTGCTGGGCGAGCATCGTCTTCGGGTAGTCGCGGGCGATGAGGGCGTAGTAGATGCGGGCCGAGGCGTAGTGCTTGCCCTTGGCGTAGAACTCGGCACGCTGCCAGTGACGCAGCGCCTGCTGGGCGGCGATCTCCGCGCGGGTCTTCTCCACCCGCTCCTCCTCGTCACGGCTCAACTGATCCGGAAACTGCACCACCACCTGATCCGCGAGGATCTCGGCCTCCTCCAGCACGCCCCCTTCGTAGCCGGGGCCCTGATACGCGCGGAGTTTCGCCTGGAGCCCGAGCAGATGGGCCTGGAGGAGAAAGTCGCTGTCCGGATACTCACTGCGGAGCAGGCCGTAGAAGTAGTCGGCGTCGAGCCACTGCCGGTCGAGAAAGTGGGCGTTGGCCTGCGCCATGATGCTGTCGTCGGCGAGCGGGCCCCGGGGGTCGTTGATGCGGACGTGATCATAGGCCTTTAAGGCCCGGCCACGCGTGTCGAACAGCGGCCGGCTCCGGTCAACGAGATTCGGCACGATCACCGGCAGGTGGGATTTCTGGTCGAGCGCGATCCAATACTGGGCGATGACGAACTGCCGCTGGGCGATCCGGTCGAGGTACTTGGTGTTGGCGTACTTCTTGACGAGCTCGTCGTACTGGTCCTCGGCCTTCGGATACTGGTCGGTGAAGAAATAGCTTTCGGCGAGCTGCCAGAGCGCGTCTTCCTCGATCACCGAGTCAGGCCAACGGTCGATCGCCACCTTGTATTTCTTGATGGCTTCCTGATAGCGGCCTTCCCGGAAACTGGCGTCGGCCTCGGCCAGGGCCTTGCGGGCGATCAGCTCGTTGGGGCCGCGGCCCACCATCTTCTTCCAGCGACGCTTGACATTGTCGCCCTTGAAGTAATCCCAGCCGGCGTCGGTGGAGGAGGGTGTGTATTCCGACGAGATGATCTCGGAGTCGGCGTCTTCCCCGAGTTGCCGATCGATCTCCTTCTCGGCGTCGGCCGACGAGGCCGTCGCCCAGGGCCATTCCGGCTTCTTGAGCGTCGCGCAGCCCGAAACCGCCGCGGCGCAGACCGCGAGCACGACCGTGAACCTGCGGACGGCGGCGGGCGAAGCCGAGGGCATCGATGGGGGTTTCCAGAGGGGTGGCTTCAACGTGTCGACCGCCGCGCGGTCCGGCGGGGCTGGGTGGGCACCCGCAGGGGCCGGCCGATCAGGTGGGCGAAGAGGGTCGTCATGAGGCCCCGCACCTCGCCGCCGACCGCGGCAGGCAGGGGAATCTCGTCGGCGGGCACCCGGCCGTCCGCCAGGAGGCGGAGTGCCGCGATGGCCGCGGCGGAGACGGAGACCACGGCTCTCCGGCCCCCTCGGCAGCGGTCGCAGAGGGTGCCGCCGTCGAGCATGCCGAACGCCGTGCGGGGTGCGTCGCGGAGCGGTCCGTGGCATTCGGCGCACCGCGCCAGCACCGGCGCCTGCCCGATGAGTCGCAGCATGGCGAGCTCCACGGCGGTGAGCACCGCCGGAAGTGCCGCCTCATCGCCCCGCCAGTCGGAGAGCCTTCGCACGGTCGCATGCGCCACATCGAAGAACTCCGGTTGCGGATCGGCATCGGCCGTCAGGGCGTCGAGCAGTTCGGCGACGTGCAGGCCGCCAAGCACCGCCGACAGGCTGTCTCCCACGCGAAACCGGCTTTCCAGCGCGGCTTCGGTGAGCAGATCGAGCCCGCCCGACGCTTTCCGCAGGACGAGTACCTGACAGGTCGAAAGCAGGTCAAGGGCGCCGTCAAAACCGCTCTTGGGCCGCCACGCGCCCTTGGCCAGGGCCCGCAGCTTGCCGAACTCCCGGCAGTAGAGCGAGACGACGCTGCTTGTCTCGCCGAATGGCGTCGCGCGGAGGACGATCGCCCGTGACTTCTCAGCGGCCATCCGAGGAGGGTATCTGGAGCCGCTCCACCCGCACCAGATCGATCCGCCGCCGAGTGGCGGCCAGCACCTCGATCACGGCGGCGTGCGACTCGATCCGCTCGCCAATCTGGGGGATCCGGCCGAATTGGTGGAACACGAACCCGCCGATGGTCTCGAAATCCTCCTCCTCCGGTAGCTCGAGGCCGAGCCGGTCGTTGAGCGCGGCGATCCGCACGTGGGCCAGCGCCTCGCAGGCATGGGGAGACGTCATGCGGATGCCGTCGGTGAAGGCCTCGTCGTGCTCGTCGGCGATCTCGCCCACGATCTCCTCGAGCGCGTCCTCGATCGTCACGACCCCGGAGACCCCGCCGAACTCGTCCGTCACGATCGCCATGTGGGTGTTGCCCCGCTGGAACTCCAGCATCATTTTCTGCACGCTCATCGACTCCGGCACAAACCAGGGGGGCCGCAGCAGTGGCCGCAGCGCCGGGGCTGGGCGGTCGGCAGTGGGCTCGGCGAGCGCTTCGGCAAGTCGTGTGAGCACGTCGCGGGTGTGCAGGATGCCGACCACGTCGTCGGGGCTGCGGTCCCAGACGGGCAGCCGCGTGTGGCCGCTCTCGGCCGCCAGGCGGACAGCATCCTCCCAGGAGGTCTCAAGCGGGATCGACGTCATCTTCGTCCGCGGCGTCATGATGGCGGCCACCCGCACCTCGTCGAGGCCGATGATGCCCTTGATCATGTCGCGGGCCGCCCCCTCGAGCCGACCCTCGCGATGCGCCTCGTCGACCACGAGCCGTAGCTCGTCGCGGGGCCGCTCGTCGGCGGTGTCGCCTCCGCGGCGTCCGACCGTCGTCGCGAGCCTGGCGAGCTGGCCCACCACCGGGCTGATGAGGCCGACGATCGGCCGCCAAATCGCCCAGGTCGTGACCACGATCCAGGGCCCCGCGAAGCGGACGAGGAGCATCGGCACGACGACGAGCGCCAGCCAGACGACGCCGATCCAGGTCGCGACGGCGGAGAGTTCCAGGGCGAGCGATCCATCGCCCGCCGCCATCAGCCCACGAAAGGCGAGCAGCGTGGCGACGACCGTGGCGATGACCACGACCGACGCGGCGATGAAGGCGATGGTCTCGCCCCCGTTGATGATCTCGGCAAAGCGTTCCGGACGGCCCCGACGCTCGCAGAGCTCCTGGATCGTCGTCCGCTGCGCTCCGCGGACGGCGCGGGCCTGGATGGCCGCCACGCTGGCGATCACGAGGAGCACGAGCGCCGACTCGAAGCCGAGGGCCGCCGATCCGCTCATCGCCCACCTCCCGCGGAGGACGGGCGGCGGCGGGTCGCGGGGGGCGACGGCAGCCCCGCGGCCGCCATCAGCGACCGTTCCCGCGACCGCATGCGGCGCCGGTCGGCCGGCGTGTGGTCGTCTTCACCCGTGAGGTGGAGGAGGCCGTGGATCACGTAATAGGCCAGCTCATGCCGCGGCTGCCAGCCGAGCTCGCGGGCGAGGCGGCGGGCGGTCTCGGTACTCGCCGCGATGTCACCGTGCAGCCCGTCGCCGCCGGCGGCGAGGTCGAAGGTGATCACGTCGGTCGGGCCGGGGATGCCGAGCCAGCGTTCGTGGAGCCTCGCGATTCCGGCATCGTCGACGAGCCGCACGCCGATCTCGGCCCTGCGGATGCCGGCCGCTCCGAGCGCCGTGCGGACGATGCGGGCCAACCACGTCGGATCGACGACCAGGATCCGCTGCCGGCTGGCGATCTCGACCGAGATGCCGGTGTCGTTCTCCGGACGGGCGGCCGTCACGGGCCGGCGCGGACGGGCCGTGCTTCCCCGCTGCGGGCGGCTCATGCCGTCCTCTGGTTCGGATACTTCACGCGGCCGTGGTAGACCGCGGTCAGGCTCTTGACCAGACTCTGCTCGACGATGCCGAGCTCCTCCAGCGTCAGGCCGCATTCGTCGAACTGTCCGTCGAGCAGCCGCTTCATCGCCAGCTCATGCACCAGGCTGGCGATCCGCGCCGGGGTCGGCTCGGTGAGCGTGCGGCTGGCGCTCTCGACGGCGTCGGAGAGCATCATGACCGCCGACTCCCGCGTGCTCGGCTTGGGGCCCGGGTAGCGGTAGGTCTGCTCGTCGACCTCCTCGCCATTCGGATCCTGCTGCGAGCGTTCCTCGGCACGGCGATAGAAGTACTCGACCAGCGTGGTGCCGTGGTGCTCCGCGATGAGGTCGATGATGGGCTGCGGCAGGTTGTATTGCCGGGCGAGTTCCACGCCTTCTTTCACATGCGCCACGATGATCAGCGTGCTCATTGCCGGGACGAGCGATTCGTGGCGATTCTCCTTGCCCTGGTTCTCCACGAAGTAGGCGGGCTTGAGCATCTTGCCGCAGTCGTGGAAGTAGGCGCCCACGCGGACGAGCAGGCCGCGGGCCCCGATCGCCTCCGCCGCCGACTCGGCCAGACTGGCCACGTTGATCGAGTGGTTGTAGGTGCCGGGGGCACGGCGGACCAACTCCTGAAGCAGGGGATGGGCCACGTCTCCCACTTCGAGCAGGCTGAGATCGGTGAGCACGCCGAAAGTCCGTTCGATGAAAGGCAGAAGACCTGTCATCAGGAAGCCTGCCAGGAGCGTCCAGACGCCTGTTCGGCCCGCTTCGTAGAGCATCTGCGAGTCCAGCGGCCGCTCCTCCATCAGTCCGATGCCGACCTGGGTGAACGTCGCCACCGCGGCGGCCCAGAGCCCCACGTAGATGAGCTTGCTCCGGCTGCGAATGCGGCCCATCCAGAAGATCATCGCGGCCGCCGCCGACGTGAGCGTGATATAGGAGCCCAGGCCCCACCCCAGGCCGACCACCACGACGAGCGCCACCTGCGCGGTGAACAGCAGGGCCAGGTCTTCGTCGTAGGCGATGGCCACGGTCATCGCGAAGATCAGCAACGGCACGATCTCCGCCTGCCAGGCATCGTTTCCGGACAACATGCAGAGTACGACGGTGACGACCGAGAGGCCGAGCAGCGTGACCACGTCGCCGATCTCGTCGAGCAGATGGCGATGGTGGAGGTGAACGTAGAAGCCCGACAGGGCGAACATCGCCGCGAACAGCCCGAGCATCGAGAGCGTGCGGGCGAACCGCTGCCGGGCATCCCGCTGCCGGAGGTATTCGTCGTGTTCACGGCGGAGCAGCACGAGCTCGTCCGACGAGATCGGAAGGTTGGCCTCCGCGAGGACGTCGCCCTGGGAATACCGCACGAACTGGGGCGGCGTCTTGGCGATCGCTTCCCGCTTGGCACGGTCCGTTCCATCGCGGTCTATTTCGAGCGTGCCCGAGAGCCGCGGCTCGATCCAGGCATAGATGCGGTCCACGAGGGGGCCCTCACCCAGTTCGTCCTTGAGCCGGGTCTTGAGCCGCGCCTTGGCTTCCACAAGCACGACGTCCGACACCTGGACGCGGGTCGATTCGGCGGCATTGCCGATGGGGTGAACGTCGATCTCGTTCTGGCTGCCCTCGTCGTAGGCGTGCTGAATCTTCTCGAGCACGCCGTTGTTGACGAGATCCTGGAAGGCGAGGTCGATCGCCTTGTCGAAGAGCACCAGCTTCTCCTGCGTGTCCACCAGCCCGCGGAACCGCTGGAAATCGCGTTCAGCTTCGGCCAGTCGTCGGGCCTGCTCCGGGCTGACGGCGGGCGGCTCGGTCGCGGGCGGTGCGGCGGCGTCGGCCTCGGCCGGCGGCTCGGCCCGGTCCGAAGCAACGTCCTCCGCCGCCTCTTCCTCGCTCTTGGTCGGCGGTTCGGGGGCCACGGGGACCGGCTCGTCGGCATCCTCGGGGAGAGACGCAAGCACCTCGGACGCTTCCGGCGCGAACTCGAGCCATGCCTCCTTGATGCGGCTGCCGAGCGTCTCTGCGGCGGCGATCTCCGCGGCCCGGTTCTTGAGGCCGTCGCGGAGGCGGACAACGGGGGCCTTGTCCTGCGCGTAGACGACCCGCACCTTGGCGGAGGCCCGCTCCTGGGCGGTCCGCGTGGCCTCGGGATCGGGCCTCTCGAAGGCCACCCGTGAGACGACGCCCCGCGGCGAGACCCAGCCCAGCCGGAACGGGAACGGCTCCTCCCAGCCGCGGAGCATCACCAGCAGCACGCCGGCGGCCGCCAGGCAGAGACCGATGCGGGCCAGCGACCCGGGCCGCGAGACCCGCTCCACGAGCAGCGTCCAGAAGCCCTGCGGCGCGTCGACGGAGCCGCCTCGGCGGGTGCGTCGTCGGTTGTTGGGTGAGGTGAATGCCATGGGCGGATCAGCGATCGTAGGCTTCGACGATTCGTTGCACGAGCGGATGCCGGACGATGTCGGCTCCGCCGAGCTGCACTCGGCCGCAGCCGCGGACGTTCTCGAGCCGTTTCATCGCATCGATCAGTCCGCTGACCTTGTCCGGCGGGAGATCGATCTGCGTGGTGTCGCCCGAGATCACCATCTTCGAGCCCATGCCGAGACGCGTGAGAAACATCTTCATCTGCGACACGGTCGTATTTTGGGCCTCGTCGAGAATCACGAAGGCGTGGTTGAGCGTGCGGCCTCGCATGTAGGCCAGCGGGACCATCTCGACGACATCCTGCTCGGTGAGCCGCTTGAGATGCTCGTAGTCCATCATCTCCCGCAGCGCGTCCATCAGGGGCCGCAGGTAGGGATTGATCTTGGCCTGCAGATCTCCCGGCAGGTAGCCGAGGCTCTCGCCGGCTTCCACCGCCGGTCGCACGAGCACGATCTTCCCGACCTGTTCCGCACGCAGCGCGGCGACGGCCATGGCCACGGCCAGGAAGGTCTTGCCGCTGCCCGCCGGCCCCGTGCAGATCACGATGTCGTGATCACGGATCGCCTTCACATACTCCGCCTGGCCGGGAGAACGGGGCACGAGCTGCCGGCCCGGCTTGTGGACCTCGATTGGATCGTGACGGATCGGAGGTTCCTCGCCGGTCGCGATCGCCAGAAGCCGCGTCACCTGGTCGCTCTCGACCCCGCCGTGATCGCGGGCGATGCGGTCGAGCTCCTCGAAGATCTCCGTGGCCCGACAGACGGCAGGCTCGTCACCGTCGATGTGGATGGAGCCCTCGCGGGCCGACACGCCGACCTTGAGCGCGTCGCGAATGCGGCGGAGATGCTGGTCTCTCGGCCCGAAGATAACGCCGAGTCGCTTCGAGTCGACGACCGCGATCGTGGAGCGGGGCATCCAAACCCGCAGCGCATGAAGAACGCCGACGGTCTCGGAGGAACGATTCCAATGCCACTACTATACCCCAGGCTTCGGGAACGCCTGCGAACCCCGTAAAAAGCCGCAATTTCAGCCCTCGGGCCACCGCAGATCAGCGGCCGGCCACCCAGAGCAGCCAGGCCACGGGGGCGGCGAACAACAGCGAGTCGATCAGGTCGAGAAAGCCCCCCATGCCCCCCAGCGACGTGCCGGAATCCTTGGCGGCCAGTTCCCGTTTGACGAGGGACTCCGAGAGATCGCCCGCCATGCCGGCCAGGCCGAGGAGCAGCCCGTAGAGCGGCCAGCCGCCCCACGGTCGCGACGCGGTCCCGGCGGCACCGCGATCCATGACCAGCCAGGCCACGAAGACCGCCGCGGCGAGCGAGGCCGCGGCGCCCTCCCAGGTCTTGCCCGGGCTCAGGGCTGGAGCCATTCGATGACGGCCGACGAGCGAGCCAACGGCGTAGGCCGCGATGTCCCCCGCCTTCACCACCGCGATCAGGCTCGTCAGCGGCAACAGGCCAAGCCACGGGGCGACGCCGCTGCGGGGCTCGAGCAGCCGGAGACCGACCATGAATGCCAGCGGGAGGCCGATGGCGACCATGGCAGCGAGGCTCCCGGCGATCCGCGGCAGCGCCGGGCCGCCGCGGACATAGCGGCCGATTTCGACCACGAACAGCGATCCCAGGGCCGCACCGCAGGCGACTGTCGTGGCCCCCAGCGCCGCCCACGGCCGCGCCGGATCGTCACCACCCAGCCAGGCAGCCACGGCGGGCGCAGTGGCGATCGCCGCCGTCCCCGCAGGCACGAGCGTCGCAGCCAACGGAATCCCGCGGGCCGCCGCCAGCCGCACCGTCTCCAGGCTCCCTCCGGCGGCGACCAGCAGAACGACCGGCAGCAGCCACGCCGCCCGTGGCCCGCCCCCGAGCGACGTGGCATCGGCCCAGGCCAGCCCGGCGAACACGGTGATCACGATCGTGGCGACGATCAGCCGCGAGGCGAGTGATCCGCCCTTCCTCGCGGGTGTGGCGGAGGGCTGGTTCACGACGGGGAAAGCCCTCCAAAGCGTCGATCGCGGGCGGCGAAGGCGGCGAGCGCCTCGTCGAGATGACGTTCCTCGAAATCGGGCCATGCCACCGGCGTCACCCAGAGTTCGGCATAGCTGATCTGCCAGAGAAGGAAGTTGCTGATCCGCATCTCCCCCGCCGTGCGGATCAGGAGATCGGGATCCGGCATGCCCGCCGTATCGAGCCGGTCGGCGAACGTTGCCTCGTCGATGTCGTCGGGCCTGAGCAGGCCGCCGACGGCGTCTTCGGCGAGCCGCCGGGCCGCATCGACGATCTCCGCCCTGGATCCGTAGTTGATGGCCAGGCACAGCCGCATGCCGTCGTTGCCCGCACAGAGCTCCACGGTCTGGTCGAGCGCGGCGAGCGTCGCCGGAGGCAGCCCCTCGCGACGGCCGATGACCGACAGTTGGATCCGCTGCCGCATGAGGAGCGATCGCTCCTCGATCATGTATTGTTCGAGCAGGTGCATCAGGAAGCTGAGTTCCGCCTCCGGCCGCCGCCAGTTCTCGCTCGATAGGCAATAGAGCGTGAGCTGGCCGATGCCGCTGCGGACGCTGTGCTCGGTGATCCGCCGCACGCTGGCCACGCCCCGCCGATGCCCCTCGATCCTGGGCAGGCCCCGGCTCTGGGCCCAGCGGCCGTTGCCGTCCATGATGATGGCGACATGCCGCGGGAGTCGGGATTCGGTGCCGGCCGTCTGCGGCCCGTCCGCGGAATCCGTCGTCGGCGTCAGGCTGTCGCCGGCTGGGGTCGTTGCCATGGTGGCCGACGCGTGGTCTCAGGGTCGCGAAAGATGGTCTGAGCCCGGTCGGGCCCCACCGAGATGATCGACACGGGCCGGCCGAGCAGTTCGCCGATCCGCTCGACGTAGCGCCGGGCACTGGCCGGCAACGACGCCTCGTCCCGGGCCGTGGTGAGATCCTCGTGCCAGCCGGGCAGCGTCTCGTAGACAGGCACCGCCTTGGAGAGGTCGTCGATCTGGCTGGGAAACTGCGTGGTCCGCTCGCCGTCGATCTCGTAGGCCGAGCAGATCCGCAGCTCGTCGAGCCCTCCGAGCACGTCGAGCAGCATGACGGCAAGCTCATCGACGCCGGAGAGGCGGGCGGTGTATCGCGCCGCGACCGCGTCGAACCAGCCGCAGCGGCGCGGCCGTTTCGTGACGGTTCCGTATTCGCGGCCCCGCTCGCGGAGGTGCATGCCCACCGCGTTGTCCTGTTCGGTGGGTAAGGGCCCGCCGCCGACGCGGGTGGAATAGGCCTTCACGACGCCGATCACGCGGTCGATCCAGCGGCCCGGCACGCCCGATCCGCTGGCGACGCCCACACCGGAGGAGTTGCTGCTCGTCACGAATGGAAACGTGCCATGGTCGATGTCGAGCAGGGCGCCCTGGGCGCCCTCGAAGAGCAGTCGCCTGCCGGCCTCGACGCTGTCGAGGAGATAGGCCGTCGTGTCGGCGACGTGAGGGCGGAGACGTTCGGCGTAGGCGGCGTAGTTCGCGTGGATGACCGCGGGGTCGAGGACGGTGGCGGCGTCGGACGGCCAGTTGGCGAACAGCCGATTCTTGAAGTCGACGACGTGTTCCACCCGGCTGCGAAAATCCTGCCGGTAGAGGTCGCCCAGGCGGATCGCCAGCGACCGGCCGACCTTGTCTCGGTAACAGGGACCGATGCCACGGCCCGTGGTGCCGATCGCACCGCCGCCCGAGAGGCTCCCGTCGAGCAGCCGGTCCTCGACGAGGTGCCAGGGAAAGACCACGTGGGCCCGGTCGCTGAACCGCAGCTTGCCGTCCATGCGGATGCCCCGCGACTCCAGGCCGTCCATCTCCTCGATCACCTTCGCGGGGTCGAGCACCAC
>Ga0075471_10002140_pt1 | contig 13064 bp, 8 predicted proteins | sample DEB19_08_DNA_2_FD_74787 | JGI IMG/M metagenome (GOLD analysis project Ga0075471, IMG submission 74787) | Aqueous microbial communities from the Delaware River and Bay under freshwater to marine salinity gradient to study organic matter... | ecosystem: Environmental > Aquatic > Marine > Coastal ... | reverse complement strand
AGTACAACGCCCTGCGGGTGCTGCGGTCGGTGCATCCCGCCGGACTGGCGACGGCGGCGCTCGGGGGCCGGCTCGTCTCCCGCGCCCCCGATATGACGCGGCTGCTCGACAAGCTCGAGGAGCAGGGGCTTGTCAGGCGGCGCCGACGGGCCGACAACCGCCGCGTCGTGGAGGCCTGGATCACGCCCGCCGGCGCGGCGCTCGTCAGGCGGCTCGCGGCGGCGGTGCGGCAGTGCGGCCGCGAGCAGCTCGGGCATCTCGACGCCGCGTCGCTGCGGCAGCTCGTCGGGCTCCTGGAGCGGGCGCGGCGGCCGCACGAGGGGGACGGCGAGGCGGCGTGGCCGGGCGACGGCCGCTGATCCTGCCTCGAGCCGCTGCGGTGCGAATCCGCACGTCGTCGCGATCCCGGCTGGCGGTCAGCCGTCGGGGGTCACCGGGCCTTGGCGGGCGACCCCGCCGGCGGTCGGCTGAAGCGGAAGCAGTCGATGTCGCCGATGCTCTTCGATTCGCCGTCGGCGTCCATCACGACCTTCATGACCGTCTTGCCGGCGGGCACGCGCACGCCGTCGACGCGGACGGTCTCGAGCTTGGTCCACGCCCCCGTGTCGGGCACCACGATCGGGCCCGTCGCGTCCTTGCCGTCGAACTCGATGTGGAACCGGCCGCCGGCCTTCGCCGACGCGACCGGGATTTCGAGCGTGTAGGGGCCCTGATCCGCGGCCTCGACGGTGAACACGAGCCATTCCCCCGCCCGGGTCCAGCCGATGCCATGGCCGTTGGACGCGTCCGGGCGACGCTCGATGTCGACCTGCGTGCGGCCGCGGTAGTCGGCCCCCTGATTCGCCTCGGTCAGATCGTGAAACGCGGCCTCGGCCTCCCCCTCGTCGAAGTCCTCCGCCTCGATGACGCCGGGGATCCGCCGCAGCACGCCCCCAAACGGTTCGGTGCCGCGGCCGGCGCCCGCCAAGAGCGGCGCGAGCACGACCGCGAGGAGAAGCGCCGGGAGACTCGGCATCCTGATGCGGGGTGTCGATGGGTTCATGAGCGTCCTCGGGTGACGGCGGCTGCGGGAGATGGGCGACAGCATGGTGTGGTGATCACTTCTGCCGCATGGCGGCCAGGAGGTCGGCGCAGTCGTCGACGGACATGAGCGTCTCGAGCCCGACCGGCATGATCGACGTGGCCAGCGTGGTCAGTTCGTCGATGTCGCCGCGCCGCAGCACGCGCTCCTCGCCGCCGGCGGAGCGGATCGTGACGCTCGTCGGCGTCTCGGCCACGACCAGGCCGTTGACGGCCGTGCCGTCCTCCAAGACCGCGACCGTCATGGCGTAGCGCTGCTCGACGGCGCGGTTGGGATCGAAGATCGCCTCGACCAGCTGCGGCGTCGGCTTATTGGCGACCGCCGCCAGGTCGGGCCCCACCTCCACGCCCAGGCCGCCGAGCCGGTGGCAGGCCGCGCAGCCGGCCCGCCGGAAGACGGCCCGGCCGCGGGCGGCGTCGCCCACCCGGTCGGCCACTGCGAGATAGCGGCCCACCACCTTCTGCCGATCGGGCTCGTGGCTCGTGATGGCCGGCGGCTTCTCCACGGGCTTCTGCGTCTTCTTCTCGGCCGCCGCCCGGGCGAGACTCGCGAGGAGCGCCTCTTCCACGCTCGAGAGCGAGCCGCTGCCGGCCGCCACCAGCGCGGCGCCGCGGACCCGCGGCCAGAGTGGGACGAGCGCGGCCAGCAGCTCCTCCCGCGACAGCCTGCCGAGCGAGTGGAGCGTGAAGAGGGCCTGCACGCGGACCGCCGGTGCCGCCGAGGCCGACTCGGCCAGCGATCGCACCGCAGGCTCGTCGTCGAGCCGGCCGCGCTCGATCGCCAGCCGCTCGGCGGCGTCACGGGCCCAGCCATTCGCGGAGGCGAGGCTCACCGCGGCCGGCCGAGCCGGGAGTTCCGGCGGCGCGATCCGCCAGATCCGGCCCATCGTCTCGCCACCGCGGAGCTGCATCCGCCGCGCCATCTCCGCCGGCACCCACTCGGGATGCTCGAGCACGAGCCGATACATGTCGACGACGTAAACCGCACCATCGGGACCGGTGCGGGCCATCACCGGCCGGAACCAGCGGTCGTCGCTGGCGAGGAATTCACGGCCCTCGTCGGCCGGATGCCGTCGCATCGTGATCGTGTCGCCGGAGTAGTCGAGCACCTGCCGCAGCACGAGGTTGTTGGCCGGCTCGCAGATGAACATCGCGTCCCGCCCCTCGGTGCCGAACGCGTCGTCACGGTAGGGCAACGGGTTGCAGCCCGAGGTGAGCGTGTCGGTCGCGCTCATCTGGTTGAGCCGGCGTACCGGCGGCCCAACCGGGAAGACGCGGCGATCGGGCGTGAGGTCCGACCGGATCGAGGCGACGACGAGCTCCGGATGCCGCTCCAGGTGACTCATGGGCAGCCAGTAGTGCCAGCCGGGGACGGCATTGTTGTTGCCGAACCAGTTGCCGAAGTCATCTCGCCACTTCCCGCATTGTGTGCAGCCCGTCTCGAGCCGGAACGCGCCGGTCCGCGGGTCGAACCGGAAGTCGCTGCGGCCCAACTTCACACGCGTGCCGGTCCGCACGCACTCCACGTCGCCGCCGCTGTCGCCGTTGGCGCCGTGGAACCAGCCATCGAGCCCGAAGCAGAAGCCGTTGACGAGGTGCTGCGGGTTGCCGGCCGTGAAGCCCGTGAACCAGGACTCGCGCCGGTCGCAGCGGCCGTCGCCGTCCTCGTCCTTCGCATAGAAGATGTCGGGAATGTTGGCGATGAACACGCCCCCCTGCCAGCAGGCCAGGCCGGTGACGTGCCGCAGGCCGTCGAGAAAGAGCGTGGACTTTTCGTAGCGGCCGTCATGATCCACGTCCTCGAGGATCCGCACGCGGCCGGCCCGCAGCGGCTGGTCTGCCCCCTCGCCCGGCACGCCGTCCCGCCATGTCACGCTGCCGTCGCGGGTGGCCTCGCCCTCCGCGAACGGATAGTCGCCCATCTCCGCCACCCACATGCGGCCGCGTTCATCCCAGTCGATGAACACCGGATCCATCACCAGCGGCTCCGCGGCGGCGAGCGTGACAGTGAAGCCCTCGCGCAGCCGCATCGCGGCCCGCGACTCGGCGGGCGACCGGGGCGGCGGGCCTGGCACCCGGAGGAGTTCTTCGTAGGTCATCCGCACGTCGCCGACCCGCATCACACCGGCGGCGAACGAGACGTCCGACCCGGTCAGCGGCGGCAGAGCGTCGGCGTCGTCGGGCCGGCCCTCCCGCATCACGCGAGTCCAGCCGGTCTTCCACTCGAGCGCGTCGCGGGCCTTCTCGGGAGGGACGAAGAGATAGACGCCGTAGCCCGCGTCATTCGAGACGACGATGTCGTCGTGGCCGTCGCCGTCCAGGTCGACCCGCCACACGCCCCGGCCGTCGCGGGCGAGTGAGGGCAGCTGGGGAGGGGCCGGCTCGGCCGCGGCTGCCGTGCCGGCCTTGGCGAGCAGGAGCCCGAGCAGCAGCGGGAGAAGCCGTTGGCGGTGGTGCATGGCGTTGTTCCCGCCGGTCACTTGCCCAGCCGATCGAGCACGTTGCGAGTGATGCGTTCGACGGCCGGATCCTTGCCCGCGAGGCCGTGTGCCCAGTCGGTCGAGCCGACCGTGACGACGGTGCCGCCGGCCGTGTAGCTGCCGAGCACTGCGGCGCCGACGCGGTCGGCCGGGAACCGGTCGTACCAGAGGGCGTCGTCGGGATGCCACTTCGCCGGGCAGCTCGCCAGGATCGTGAATCCCGGAGGCGTGCCGTCGCGGCCGGTGGGCACGGGCAGGCCGTCCCTCATCTCGAACTCGCAGCCGTCGCACTCGTAGCCGACGATCGTGTCCTTGCCGCCGAAGGCGTCGCCCCGCGCGAGGTTTGTGCCGGTGAAGAGCCAGTGGTCCGGCCGGTGCACCGTGTAGGCGGCGGTGCCGTCCATGAACTGGCCGTGGCTCTTGTGGTAGCCGCCGAAGAGGAAGCCGACGCCCGTGAGCCGGTTTTCGGGACGGCCCACGAGGTGATGGCCCCAGAGTGTGGAGAGCAGGGCATGGTCGCCGGTGGGGTAGACGGGATCCATCACGAACCGCTGCTTCCAGCACGTCAGCGCCTGGCCGTCGTCCTCGCTGCGGACCTGCCAGCAGCAGGTGTTGCCGCTGAAGAAGGCGACGTTGCCCCCCTTCTTGATGAAGTCCTCGAGATGGTCCCGCATCGGCGTCGACCAGTACTCGTCGTGGCCGACGCTCAGCACGAGCTTGTAGGCCGCGAGGTCGGCGGGATGAAACTCGAGGTCCGCGTTGGCGGCGAAGTCGAGCCGGTAGCCGTTGGCCTCTGCCCAGGCGACGAACGGCTCCTCCCACCGGGGAAACTGACTTGCCGGGGGACGCTGGAACGACACGCGGTGGCCCTGCACGCCCGCCCGGCCGTTGTAGGCATAGAGACTGGTGCCGCCCCAGTTGTTGTAGGCGGCGTAGGTATTGGTCGCGAGCTGCAGGAGGATCCGCGAGTCGGCCCCCGGCCGCGCCGGCCGCACGATGAAAAAGCAGGACGATTGCATCGTCCGTCGGCCGCGTTCGACGTACTTGCCGCCGCCGTCCTCCACCCGGAACACGACGTGATAATAGCCGCTCCGCCACGTGGCAGGCACCGGCACCTCCACCAGCGCGGGCCAGCGGCAGCCGTGCGATGAAGCGGTCTCAGGGATCGGCGACTGCCGGCCGGCGACGTCGGCCTTGGTGAAGACCACCTCCTTCGTCGCGCCGAGCCTGGTGATCTCCACCGCGAAGACCTTCGCCGTCGTGGAGACGTGCAAAGCGACTGTCTCGCCGGGCTTGTAGCTCGTGCGGCCGGCGTAGCCCTCGATCGCTAGCGCCGCCGTATCGGAGGTGTCGGCGGACAGGGCAGGCCGCACGCCGGCCAGCAGTGCGATGACGACCACGGCCAACCGGACGCCACCGATCGCGGCGGCATCGACGGGCCGAGCAGCGCTGCGCTCCAGCTTCAACGACATGCGTAGATGAGATCCCTGGCTCGGCGGAAGATGGCTCGGGAGCAGATGAACCGGCGGAAGAACGATGCGGATGTCGGTCGCATGGCAGTATACTCCCGGATCAGAGCGGGTCGGAGCGGGATGGCCGCGTGTCGTCGCATGCCCAGGCTCGGGTCGCCCGGCCCCGCTCGCACAGCGGTGATCGATCCATGCGGACGGTGTTCACGACCGCCGTGCTCCTCTGCCTGGCCGCGCCGCTCGCCATCGGCGCGGAGGCGTTCCTTCCCGAAAAGCTCGCGGCCGTCGATGCGGCCGTGGAAGAAGCGATCCGGGAAGGCATGATCATCGGCGCCGCGCTCTGGGTGGAGCGGGATGGCCGGTCGCATCACGGGGCCTTCGGGCACCGGGCGCTCCTGCCTGACCGGGAGCCGATGACGGAGGACACGCTCTTCGACGTGGCGTCGATCACCAAGGTGATGGCGACCGCCACCGCGGCCATGCTCTGCGTCGAACGCGGCCTCGTCGGCCTCGACGATCCCGTGGCCAAGCATCTCCCCGAGTTCACCGGCGCGGGCCGCGAGCAGGTGACGATCCGGCACCTGCTCCTGCACACGTCGGGCGTGCCGGTCGTCCTCGACCCGAAGGCCATGCCGTTCGGCTCGCACGACGAGGCGATCGCGCAGGCGTGCCGGCTCGGGCCTTCGTTCGAGCCCGGCACCGGCTTCTCCTACAGCAGCGTCGGCAGCATGCTTTTGGCCGCGGCGATCGAACGGGCGACCGGCAGGCGGTTCGACGACTTCTGCACCGCGGAGATCTTCCTGCCGCTGGGGATGCGCGACACCGTCTTTCGGCCGAGCGGCGGCCTGCTGGGCCGCGTGGCGCCCACGAGTGCACCGCAGCGCGGGCTCGTCGACGACACCGTCGCCCGGCTCGCCGGCGGCGTCGAGGGCCATGCCTCGCTCTTCACCACCACGGCCGACATGGCCCGCTTCGCGCGCATGATGCTGCGTGGCGGCGAGCTCGACGGCGTGCGGATCCTCGCGGCCGATACGGTCAGGCTCATGACGAGCGTGCAAAGCCCTGCCGGTCTGCGCAGCCCGGCCGCGGCGAACCTGCCGGTGAAGCGCGGGCTCGGCTGGGACATCGACACGCCGTATCGCATGCCGCCGCACGACTACACGCTCGCCCGCGGCGGCCTCTTTCCGGTCGGCGGTTACGGCCACACGGGCTGGACCGGCCAGATGCTCTGGGTCGATCCCGGTTCGCGGACGTTCGTGATCTTCCTCTGCAACCGCTACGGCGGCTCCCCGACGGACACCCGGCCCGCCGTGTACAAGCTGCACCATCGCCTCTCGACGCTCGCGGCGGAGGCGGTCGTCGGCGTGGAATGGGGTCGGCTGCCGACGACCGACGGCGTGGGATCGCCGTAGTCTGGTCAGCCGCCGCCGCGGGCCGTCACGAAGAACGCGCCGCAGAGCGGTTCGTCGGCGGCGTCGGCGAACCAGGCCTCGAGCGTGGTCGTGCCGGCGGGCAGTTCCAGCCGCAGCACCGCCTCCTGCGCCCGCGGGTCCGCCGCGGCCTCTGCCTCGCGGCCGGCGATCTTCACGTGGGCCCGCGCGATCGTGGGAAACGCCTTCGCCTCCACGGGCTGCTTCTGCGGGGCGGGTTCGCCCGGTGGCACGACACTGGCCCCGATCGCGGCGTCGGCCCGCGGCGGCCAGCGACGCAGCGCGAATTCGTAGCTGCCCGGCCGCTCGACCGTGACGTGCCAGCGACCGCCGGTCGGTCCCCCCACGGCCTTGGCCACGAAGCCGACGTTGTCGGCGTAGATGTCCTGCCAGTCGCCGCTGGTCAGCTCCACGGTCGGCTGCTCCGCCGCGCCGAGGCTCTGCGGCACGAACTCGCCCACCATCTTCTCGACGCCCTGCCACCACGCCTCGTAGTCGGCACGGAGGCGGGCCACGATCTCGGGCCGGTCGGCGGCGCGGTCGTGGGCCTGCGCCCGGTCGGCGGCCACGTCGTAGAGCTCGGTGCCCTTCACGAGCCGCCAGGGTCCGCGGATCACGCAGGCCTCGTGCTGCTTCGGCGTCTGGCCGTACTGCACGACGAGCGTGCGGTCGGGCAGCGTGGCCGCCTCTCCGCGGAGCAGCGGCGCGAGGCTCGTGCCCGCATAGGGACGGTCGGCGGCCGGCCGCACGGGCGGCGGCACGTTGCAGAGGTCGCAGAGCGTCGGGAGCAGGTCGGTGTTCTGCGTCGGCACGTCGACGTCTCGCGGCTGCCCGAGCCCGCCCCGGGGCCAGCGAATCCAGCACGGAACGCGGTGGCCTCCTTCGTAGTAGGTCGTCTTGCCGGCCCGCAGACCGGCGTTGTGCGTTTTCACGCCAGCCGTGCCGCCGTTGTCGGTCATGAAGATCACGATCGTGTCGTCACGCAGGCCCTCGGCCGTAAGGAAGCGGTCGAGGTCGCCGAACCGGGCGTCGAGGTGCGCGATCATCCCGAAGAAGCCAGCGGGCAGGCCCGGACGGCGATAGGGATCGACGTAGGACTCGAGTTCGATGTGCGGGGAGTGCGGCGCGTTCGTCGGGATGTAGCAGAGGAATGGCCTGCCGGCCTGCTTCTGCCGCCTCATCCAGGCCTGCGCCTCGTCGAACCAGACGTCGGTGCAGTGGCCGCGGTACGGCTCGGCGACGCCATTGCGAAAGAGCCGGCCGTCGACGAGCGGCCAGCCCGCCTCGGGCGTGCTTTCGAGCTGGCCCCAGCCCAGGTGGTAGACGCTCTCCTGAAAACCCTTGTCGCGAGGGCGGTGGGGATAGGAATCCCCCAGGTGCCACTTGCCGAAGATGCCCGTCGCGTAGCCCGCCGTGCCCAAGATCTCGGGGAGCGTGGGGAGACCGGGCCGCAGGAACGTGCGGCCGGCGGTGACGGAGGTTGCGCCGTTGCGCAGGGCAGCCAGGCCGGTGAGCAGCTGGCCGCGGGTCGGGCTGCACATCGGCGCCACGTGGAAGTCGGTGAGCCGCACCGACTGGCGGGCGAAGGCGTCGAAGTGCGGGGTCTGGAGCACGGGGTTGCCGGTGAACGAGAAGTCGCCGAGGCCCTGGTCGTCGGTCATCACGATGACGACGTTGGGCCGGGACGGCGCGGCTGCGACGGGCGGCGCGGCGTCGAGGCCACCCGCGTGCGCGAGCATCCAGGCGACGAGAGCGACGGCGAGCCGTGGGCAGCGGCCGCGCGAGGGGAGGCGGCGGTGGCGCATGGGGTGCTCCGGAAGTTGGACTGAGCTCGTTTCACGAGCCGGCGGTGACGGACGTGCCAGCGATTCTATCCGGGCGTCCGCGGGCGGCAGTCGATCCGCCCGAATGTCGCGCGGCGGCGTCAGCGGCCGGCTCGTCGCGGCCTGTCCACGGCCGGCAGTGCTGCCGACCAGTTGGCACCGTACATCGCGAACGCGCTGGACAGCGCGGCCTCGCTTGTCAGCCGGTCCGCGGTGCCGGCGATGCGGGCTGCGGCCGTGGTGCCGGCGGCGACCGCCGAGAAGGCCAGCCGCATCTGGTAGACGCCCGTCGACCCGTTCGATCCCGAGCCCGCCGTGGAGGAGGAGTAGGAGCGGTTGCCGAAACCCGACACTCCCACGTAGTAGGTGCCCGCCGCAGTCACCTTCCTCGAAAGATAACTATCGTTCGTGCCGCCCGCGTCGTCATTGGAGGCGACCTGGCGTCCACGCGAGTCGAACAGCCGCACGTAGCTGTCGAGCGTGGAGCCGCCCGCGAGCGTGACCGCGTCGATGTCGATGACGATCGTCTGCCCGGCAAGCAGCGTCACCTTGTAGAGATCGACGTCCTTGGCACCCCAGCTGCCATCCCCCACGACCCCCGACAGCCGGACCTCGCCGGACGTGATGCCGATCACGGCGGCCGTGGCCAGAGAATCCCCGGCATCGACCAGCGTCGCGGCCTGGGTCGTCCACGTGTCGCTCGCCGCGGCCACCATGGCCACGCCGTCGCTCGAGACGATGCCGCTGCCGGCCGCGTTCACCGCGAGCGTGTACGTGCCCGCCGAGGCGGTCGCGGCGTCGAGGCCGTTGACGGTCCAGCGAACGTTGTCGGTCGTCGTGACGGTGACTTCGGCCAGCGGCACGGCCGCACCGTCGCGCACGAGCGACAGATCGGACGCATCGAAGCCGGTCACGGCCCGGTCGAACACGACCAGCACTGCGCCGACGGACGTCGTGCGCGGATCGGGAGACACGTCGACGACGTCCGCGGTCGGCGCCGGCAGCGACACCGTGAACGCCGCGGTGTAGCTGCCGCTCGTGGTGCCGGCGGTGCCGCTGCCCGCGGTGGTGGCCGAATAGGCCGCGTTGCCGTACGCGGAGACCCCGACGTAGTAGGTGCCCGCAGCCTGTGCCGTAAAGGAGACGAGGCTGTCGAGCGACCCGGCGTCGTCGTTGGCCGCGAGCTGCCGCCCCGCGCTGTCGAACACGCGCAGGTAGGAGTCGAGTGCGGAGCCGAGCGACTGGGCGTCGATGTCGACCGTGAGGGTGCCGCCGGCGGGCACGGCCACGGCGAAGAGATCGACATCCGACACGCCATATGCACCATCACCCACCACGGCGCTGACGGACGCCATTCCGCCTGTCAGCGTCACGGCCGCCGCGGTGGCGATCGAGTCGTTGGCCTCGTACGGCCCGGTCGGCGACGGCGGCGGAGTCACGGGCGTGCCCGCGAGGGCGGCCAGCGCTGCAGCGGCGTTCACGACGCCGCCCGTGGCCACCTTGCCGGCGAGGCCGGCCACGGGACTCGTCGTCGAGAGGATCGCCGACCGGATCTGGTCCGCCGTGGCGTCCGGCTTGGCGGCCTTGAGCAGCGCCACGACGCCCGTCACGTGCGGCGTCGCCATCGACGTGCCGCTGTAGGAAGAATAGGTGTTGTTGGGCGTCGTGGAGAGGATGCCGACGCCCGGCGCCGCGACGTCGACGCTGGTGGCGCCATAGTTGGAGAAGCTCGCGAGGCGGTTCGAGGAGTCGGTGGCCGCCACGGCGATGATCGAATTGCTCGTGTAGCTGGCGGGGTAGGACGGCGTCGTGTCGTTGTTCAGGCCGTCGTTGCCCGCGGCGGCCACGAAGAGGATCCCGGCGGAACCTCCGGCGGTGATCGCGTTTTGCAGGCTCGATGAAAACCCGCCGCCACCCCAGCTGTTGTTGGTGGCGACGATGTTCACGCCGAAGTCGCGACGCATTCTCGTGGCGTAGTTGATCGCCGCGATCGCCGCGCTCGTCGTGCCACTGCCGCTGGCGTCGAGGAACTTCAGCGCCATGATCGACACCTGCCAGTTGACGCCGGTGACGCCGGTGCCGTTGTTGCCGACGGCCCCGATCGTGCCGGCGACGTGGGTGCCGTGCCCCTGGTCGTCGAAGGGGTCGGCGTCGTTGTTGGCAAAATCCCAGCCGTAGACGTCGTCGACGTAGCCGTTGCCGTCGTTGTCGATGCGGTCGCCGGCAACTTCGCGGGGGTTGGTCCAGACGTTGGCAGCGAGGTCGGGATGGCGATAGTCGATGCCGGTGTCGATCGTGGCGACGACGACGGATCGTGACCCGGTGGTGACGTCCCACGCCTCGGTCGCATCGATGTCGGCGTCGGCGACTCCACCCGTTTGGCCGGTGTTGTTGAGCCCGTAGAGCCGGCTGAATGAGGGATCGTTGGGGAGTGCGGCAGCGGTGATCATCCTGTCGGGTTCGAGCCCGCGCACACCGGCGGCGGCCGCCCAGCCGCGGACGTCGGCCACCGAGGCGCCGGGGGTCGAGAGCGAGTAGAAGCCGTCGCCGAGCGACTGCGCCTGCCAGCCGGACCGGAGCTGCGGCGCCGCGGACCCGACCGTCTGGACGATCCAGCCGTCGGTGCGGGAGTCGATCAGGGAGCCCTCCCAGGCGATGCGGCTGACGCTCGCGGCGTGGGCCAGGTCGGCGGCAAGGGGGGTCCGCGGCTCGAGCCGCTCGATCGACGAGCCGTCACAGCGACGCCGCTTTGTCCGGCTGATCGCCCTGAAACCGCACCACGGCCGCAGGCCGTCCGACGCACGATGACGTTTCATGGTGTGACTCCTCGAGTCTTCAGGCGTGTGTGCCCACCCGGCCCGCGACCCAATGAGCATATATCGTGCCGAGCCCCCGACAAACACGGGAGGAGCGGCCTGCCCGGGCCGTGGAGCACGCCCCGCTGCCATTGGGTGGGCACGGCTGCACGCTGGCACGGCCCGCCCGCGGTGGCGTCAGCCGGGACAGCCGCCGCATTTTGCGGCAGCCGCGGCAAAGTGCCGCGCAATCCGGCGGACCGGCCGCCCCGTTGGCCGTCGGTAAGATGTTCCAGGGAATGTCGATGTGTTCCGTGATGCAAGGTCCTTCAACGTCTTCCATGCACCCGCCGCATCCTGGCACCATCGTCGTCACGGGCGGCCCCGGCGGAGGGAAGACGACGGCACTCGACCTCTTCCAGCGGGAGCTGAAGTCGGCCGTGAAGATCGTGCCGGAGGCGGCGACGCTGCTCTTCGGCCACGGGCTCGACAGGCGGGTGGGCGACGCCGACCCGCTCCCCCTGCAGCGTTCGATCTACCGGATGCAGGCCGGGCTCGAGGCGATCTTTCGCGACTGCTACCCCCAGCGGCTCCTGATCTGCGACCGCGGCACGCTCGACGGGCTCGCCTACTGGCCGGGCGACGAGTCCGAGTACTTCGCCAGCCTGTCCACGACCTACGAGCGGGAGGCGGCCCGCTACGGCGCGGTGATCTTCTTCCAGTCGGCGGCCATCCAGGGAGAGGACGTGCGGAGCAACAACCCCTATCGCTCCGAGGACTCTCTCACCGCTGCCGCGCTCGACGAGCGGCTCCGGCAGGTGTGGGGGCGGCACCCCGGCTTCCACTACATCCCAACGGAGCCGTCGTTCATGCGCAAGATCAACCGCGGACTCGAGGCGATCGGCCGGGCGATGGACGCCATGCGCACGGCGTGAGGGCGATCCGGCTGCACGTGCAGAGGGGTGCGCGAGGCGGTGCGGCGCTGGTCACTTCGCGGCGGCCGTCCGCCGCCCGGCAGCAGCGTAGGCGCGGCCGGTCTTGGTGAGGCCTCCCTTGTCGTCGAAGAGAGCCGACGTGCCGGCCTTGGCGTCGTGCCAGGCATACCCGGCGACGAACGGGCTGGCCTCCATCCATGCGGTCGTCCCGGCGATGAACTCCTCCACGTCTGACTGCGGGTACTTCGCCGGGTTCTCCCGGGAGCTCGACGTCGTCTGGGCCGCGAATTCGGTGATCAGCACCGGCTTGCCGTACCGGGCGTGCACCTCCTCGATGTCGCGGATGAACTTCTTGACGTTCGGGCCCTTGTACCAGTGCACGGCGACGCAGTCGACACGCGGCTCGGCCTTCATGAACGCCGGCAGCCAGTCGCCGTCGACGGGGTTGCCCGCGACGGCGGGTGAGACGACCAGGCCAGCCTTGGCGGTCACCTTCGGCCACAGCGCGAGAGCCTCGCCCACCGAGATGCCCGACTGCTTGTCGTTGTCAGGCTCGTTGAAGCCGAGGATCACGTCGCCGCGGACGTCGCTCTCGACGGTGCGCGCGGAAAAGATCATCGGGACAAACCTGACGGCCGTCCTGACGTCGCTCTTCGCGCCCCAGTTGTAGTACCAGCCGACCTTCAGTGCCGCGAGCTGCCGACCGCCGAGGCCGCGGCTCTCCGAGAGGCCGATGCCCTTCTTGGCGCCCCACGCGGCCGCCGGCTCGGCCGCGGCCACCGGCCCGCCTGGCGTCGGCCACAGTGACGAACAGAGCAGCACCGCCGTCGACGCCAGTCGGAAGCGGTGCACGAGGCGGGGGATGCGGGAGTGACGGGCGGACGGCTGCATGCGATACGGTCCCTGTCGCCGCCAGGCGCGCCGCGACGGGACGCCGCGCGACCCGCAGGAGGGCGGCCCGCATGATAGTGGCATTCCCCGACGCCGCAGACCCCGTTCGCCGGGGGCGGAGCGTCGCGGGCGGCGGATCGTTCGTCTCACGCGATGCCGCG